>JADHED010000947.1_pt1 | contig 27904 bp, 25 predicted proteins | sample 8952041 | NCBI WGS metagenome assembly JADHED01 (sample SAMN16124423, study PRJNA663239) | bioreactor sludge metagenome | isolation source: sludge (control) | place: India:Bengaluru | collected 2018-09-08
CAGCAGCAAGTGCAGCAATGGGAGGCAGCCACTGCCGACAATGCAAAGCACCTGCAGCACCTGCACTATATATGGCAGGAAAGCAAAAAGCTGGAGGCCCGCAGCACGGTAGATGAAAATGCCGCATGGGAGCGCTTCAAACAGCGGGTGGCAGAAAAACCAACAACCACCAAAACCATACCGCTTGGCAGACGCACCAACTGGATGCGCATAGCGGCCATGCTCATCATGATGATAGGTGGCAGCTATGCAGCCTACTTCTATCTGTATAGCGGACGTATCATAACATTGGAGTCTGATGGTGTAGTATTGTCAGAAGCACTACCCGATGGCACTGTTGTAACGTTGAACAAACATTCCTCTATCAAATACCCTAAAAACTTTAGTGGTGATACCAGAGAGGTAACACTGGATGGCGAAGCATTCTTTAACGTAACACCCAACAAAAGCAAGCCGTTCATCATACATGCCAACGAGGCGGATGTGCAGGTAGTAGGTACATCCTTCAATGTAAAAAGCAGCACTGCCCAAACAGAGGTAATTGTAGAAACAGGCGTGGTACAGGTAAGCAAAAAACAACTGGGCGTTATACTGAAGCCAAAAGAAAAAGCAACAGTAAAGCAAAACCTGCAGCAACCTATCAAAGAGCAATCGGATGATGAACTGCACATGTACTACCGCACCAAAGAGTTTGTATGCAACAATACACCACTCAGCCGCTTGGTGCCTGTGCTCAACGATGCGTATGATACCAATATTGTGATTGCCAACGATAAACTGAATGACCTGCGCTTGACAACCACATTCAAGAATCAGTCGTTAGATAACATCATAGACGTAATTGCCAATACATTCAACATCAGTGTAGAGAGAACGGACGGACAGATAGTTTTAAAATAAGATTCACCCCGCATGAAGTCTTTATACAAGCTCACGCTTATTATATTATTTATTACAGCGCCATTGCTTTCAATGGCGCAACAGTTTTTGAACAAACAGGTAAGCATCAATGCAAAAAACAAACCTGTAGGCGAGGTACTGAAAACCATCAGCCGACAAGGTGGGTTTTATTTTTCTTACAATAGCGAGCTCATCAAAGACGACAGCCTTGTATCTGTATCTGCCAACAACAAAACAGTGAGGCAGGTGCTGGGCATGCTATTCGACAAAAACTTTGAATACACTGAAACGAACACGCACATCATCATACAGCCATCGGCAGCTATGTATTGGTATGCCACAGGATATGTAAAGGATGAACTGACAGGTGAAGGCATTGCCTATGCCAGTGTGTACGAGAAAACACAATTTGTAAGCACACTTACCAACGAGCTTGGCTACTTCCGTCTAAGGCTAAGAGACAGAAACAAAACAGCGACTATATCCGTAAGCAAATCCTGGTATGCAGATACCGCTATTGTTATATCACCATCTACCAAACAAGATGTAAAAGTTGGTATCAAGCCCAAAAACTTCGAGCTGGATACTTTTGTTGTAACCAAGAAAACAGGGCTTGAAGGCAATTGGCTTAGCCGCATGTTCCTTTCATCCAAACAACGTATGCAGGGCATGAACCTCGGTAAGTTTTTTGCAAACAAGCCCTACCAGACATCACTCATTCCCGGCCTCAGTACACACGGCAGCATGAGCAGTCAGTCTGTCAACAAGTTTTCTTTCAACCTATTGGGTGGCTATACGGGTGGTGTAAATGGTTTTGAAATGGCGGGTGTATTCAACATCAACAAAACAGATGTTCGCGGTGCACAAATAGGTGGTGTGTTCAACATGGCCGATGGTAAAGTAAGTGGTCTGCAAATTGCTGGGCTTTACAACCATGTGATGCACGCATCAGAAGGATGGCAGTTTGCAGGTTTTGCCAATCTGGTGAATGCAGAGCTTACAGGCATACAGATTGGTGGTGCATACAACCATGTATGGGGCAATATTACAGGCGTGCAGATTGGTGGCTTTATCAACCTTGCAAAAGGCAGTGTGGAAGGTGCGCAGATAAGCGGTGCTTTCAACTATGCCGACAGCACCGTTAACGGAACACAGATAGCAGGTTTTGTAAACGTAGCCATGGAAAACACAGAAGGCGTGCAAATAGCAGGGGCTGCCAACTACGCCAACGATACACTTGACGGCACACAGATAGCGGGTTTTGTAAACGTAGCGCGTAAAGAAATGGAAGGCACACAGGTATCGGGCTTCTTCAACTATGCAAAGCATGTAAAAGGCGTACAGGTAGGTGTTATAAACATAGCAGACACATCATCGGGTGTCAGCATAGGCTTTATCAATTTCGTTGTAAAGGGTTATCATAAACTCACCATATCATCCAACGAGTTTACGAACATCAATGTAGCAGGCAAGCTGGGCACACGCAATATGTACACCATCGTATCATTCGGCATTAATGCGGGCAATGGTATGGCCATAACAGCAGGCTACGGCATTGGCAGGCAATTCAACATCAGCAAACGTTTTTCTATCAATCCTGAGGTAACTGCCAACCAACTATACCTCGGCGATTTTGATTACACCAACGGTATATTCCGTTTCGATCTGGGGCTGAATTATAAATTCAACAAATACCTCTCTGCATTTGTAGCACCATCATATAGCTATTGCTACAAAGACCAGACAGATATACCCAATGGCTATCGCAGGGATATTCCAAACATTGGCTTTGGCGGCACACAGCACAGCAAAGACTGGAGCAGTTGGTTGGGCTGGAGTGTAGGGATAAATATTTTCTGATTACCACATAGGGGTACGAACCGCAGTAGTTGTCATACTACCAAATAAGGAACAAATATGACAACGAAAATAGCAGGGATATTAGCCGCTTTATTTTTATCATCAACTATCAATGCACAACCCCGCAAATTTGCGGCGGCACACATAGGCTTAGTATATCCGCTTAGCACAAACGGAACTACTGCCAAAGAATACACCAATGGTTTTTCACTACACGCAATAGGCGGATTATCCTACAACGAAACATCCCTGTGCGCATCAGGTGTCAGCAGCTATGTATTCCACAATGCAGATGGCGTTATGCTGGCAGGCTTTTCCAACCATGTTCGCAACGAAATGAATGGCGGACAGCTTGCAGGATTTATGAACACCGTTCGCCACCATACACGCGGCTTGCAGGCAGCAGGATTTATGAATCTTGCAGGCAGCGTTAACGGTGCACAGCTTGGCGGCTTTGCCAATATCGTGTTCGAATATTCAGAAGGCATACAAGGCGCAGGTTTCATAAACCTCGCAGTGAAAGATTTTCGTGGCATGCAGGTAGCAGGGTTTATGAACAGCGCCAACAATGTTGATGGCTTGCAGATGAGTGGTTTCATCAATCAGGCAAAAGATGCAGGCGCACAGATAGCGGGCTTCATCAATATTGCTAAAGAAGTACGTAGCATACAGGTAGCAGGCTTTATTAATATTGCAGACAGTTGCGATTATCCCATAGCGCCTATCAACATTCTGAAGAAAGGACAAAAATCACTGGGTGTAACTGTGTATGATGGCACCACTACAATGGCAACTTTCCGCAGTGGCGGCAGGGTGATGTATGGTGTTGTAGGTGCAGGTTATCATCACTATTCTAAAACACCGCTATACGCCGGCGAGGTTGGTATTGGTGCGCACATCAATATTGCCAAAGGTTTCCGCATCAATCTGGAAGGCAGTGCAACCAGCTATACTGATTTTACAGACGAGATATACCTGAAATCATCTTTCCGCATAATGCCTGCTGTAAGCTTTGGCAAAAAACTGGAAGTGTTTGCAGGCCCAAGCTTCAACCATGTAAACGGCGACGAGCGTAATGGTGATGAAATAAGCAAAAACTACGTATGGAGCAATTACGACTGGGGTACGTTCAACGGTTTGTACTTCGGCTTCGTGGGCGGGCTACATTATCATCTGTAATCAATACTTCTCTCCGACCGCCAACAAACACTTACCGACAAACTTACAATACTCACCGATAGCGGGTTTCACAAAACACTTGCGTGCACTTGTTTTGCGCCGCAATCAGCTGAACGCATTATCAATAAAACGCATTAACAAAGCTTTAAGAAAACAAAAACACAACCACCCGTAGGGGTAAAACAATCACTCATTGTCATTAGATAAACCAACAAGAAAAAATGTCACAGTTTAAGAATTGGATATTAGCATCAGGACTGGCAATAGCTGCAAGCAATGCAACGTATGCGCAAGATGCTACATCCGCTACAGGGAAAACCACTACCATCACACAGAAAGTACACGGTATAATTACCGATGCTGCATCAAAACAACCACTGGCTGGTGTTGTAGTAGTACTGAAATCAAATACACAAATCAATACCGTAACAGACGAAACAGGTTCATTCTCGCTTAGCAATGTGCCTATCGGCCGTCAGACATTCATATTCAAACTAGTAGGCTTTGATGACTACGCAGTAACAGAAGTACCCGTTATCAGCGGCAAAGAACTGGACCTGAACATATCTATGAACGAAAAGCTGACAAAGCTGACAGACGTAGTAATAAAAGCAGCAGGTAAAGACCGTATCAAACCAATGAATGAATTTGCTGCCGTTAGTGCACGTGCATTTTCTGTAGAGGAAACACGCCGTTATGCAGCAGCCTTTGCAGACCCCGCACGTATGGTGCAAAACTTCCCCGGCGTGAGCAATGCGGGCGATATGGACAACAGCATTGTAGTACGTGGCAACTCTCCGAAAGGTGTGCTGTGGCGTATGGAAGGCATCGAGATACCAAACCCCAACCACTTTACATCACAAGGTGCAAGCGGCGGACCTATCAGTATGCTGAACGCTAACACACTGGGCAATTCAGACTTCTACACAGGTGCATTTGTACCTGAAATAGGCAATGCACTCTCAGGCGCATTCGACCTGAACCTTCGCACAGGTAATAATAAACGTGCAGAGCATACGGTGGCAATAGGTACGCTGGGATTTGAGCTGGCAACAGAAGGCCCCTTCAGCAAAAACAGCAAAGGGTCTTATCTTATCAACTACCGTTATTCAAGCCTGGCATTGCTTACCAAAATAATAGACTTGGGCGTGGGCACATCTGTACCAAGCTATCAGGATGGTTCTTTCAAAGTAAATCTGCCAACTAAAAAATCAGGTACGTTTACCATTTGGGGATTGGGTGGCTATAATGTTGCAGCCAGCACACCAGAGAAAGACAGCAGCAAATGGGACGAAGACCACCAAAACATAAAGTACGACAGCAGAAACCACATGTACACAGGTGGCATATCTCATCAATACTTCATCAATAAAGACGGCTACCTGAAAACAATCATATCTGCATCGCAAGACAAAGCAGGCAATGATGCCGACACACTGAACCCATCTGACAACTACGAACGCGTAGCAGTGCAGAAAAGCAGCATTACCAACAACGCAATCCGCGCATCTGTGATGTATAACCAAAAGCTGAGTGCCCAGCATACTTTTCGTGCAGGTGTTGTAGGGCAATACTGGTCTTATAATATGAGCCAACGCTACTTTGACCTGCCGGAAAACAGATGGAAAAACATGCTGGAAGGCGAAGGCAATACACAGTTCTATCAAGGATATATACAATGGAAAACTCGCCTGTCTCAACGCCTGAGTGTAATAGGTGGTGTACATGGTTCTTACCTGGCATTGAATGGCAAATCGAGCGTGGAACCTCGTGCTTCTGTTACCTATCAGGCAAGTAAAAACAAAATAACCCTGGCAGCAGGGCTGCACTCAAAACCAGAACATTTATCTACATACCTGTTCCAGAATACAGACCTTGGCAATACAGTAACGCACCCCAACAAAAACCTCGACCTGCAACGTGCTTTTCACGGAGTACTGGGCTATGAAACAAGCCTGCCACTTCGCACAAAGCTGAAAGTAGAGCTGTACTATCAGCACCTGTACAACATTCCGGTAGAGCAAGACAGCACAACAGGTTTCTCTATCATCAATGCACTGGATGTGTACTCTTTGCTGAACACAAAACCATTGGTTAGCGAAGGTACAGGTACCAACTATGGTGTAGATATCAGCATCGAGCGTCCGTTTGCAAATAATTTTTATGTGTTGGCTACAGGGTCAATTTTCAAAAGTACTTACAAAGACTATGGGGGTAAAGAATACAATACGCGTTTTAACAGAGGATATACGTTCAATATGGTTGGCGGAAAGGAATTTAAGCTGAACAGTAGCGGAAGAAAAATATTAGGACTGAATGGTAAAGTACTTACAAACGGCGGCTCAAGAGAGTCTGTGATAGATATGGCATTGTCTAAAACTACAGGCAGAGAAGAGTATGTACAAGGGCAGTACTTTACCAAACAGGTTCCTGCATATTTCCGTGTGGACTTTGGTGTTTACTACAAGAAAAACAATAAGCGTGCAACACACACTATACAGCTCGACTTGCAAAACATCACAGACCGCAGAAACTTCTTTTTCTCTTATTACGATTACAAATCGCAAACCGTTAAAACCGTTAATCAGACAGGCTTATTTCCAAACCTTAGTTACCGTGTAGAATTTCATTAATAATAAACATCAATCAATAGCATTAGAAAAATTAAAAATCAGAAAGACATGAAAAACTTATTTGTATTTGCCGCATTATCTGTACTCACATTTACATCTTGCAGCAAGCACCGTTTGAAAGGTGAGGGCTCTGTAGTGAGCGAAACACGCAGCGTATCAGGCTTTTCTAACATCAGCCTGAATGGCAGCGAAGACGTGGAAATCATCCCATCAAAAGAAAATAAAGTAATAGTTAGCGGCTATCAGAATCTGGTACCTTCTTACAAAACAAAAGTATCGGGCAGCACGCTGAATCTGGAGTTTGAAAGAAACTATTACAATGTTCGCAACAACAACATTAAAGTAACCATCTATACTACCGGCATTTCTAAAATAGAGATGAACGGTTCGGGCAATATATCGCTGAGAGATAGTTTGAAGACAGACAGGCTGCGTATGGAAATAAATGGTTCGGGCAATATCTACACCTACAACAACTATGTAGAGAATGTAGAGCTTGACATCAACGGTTCGGGCAACATCAATGCACGCAATACAACAGGCCGTTATGTATATGCAGAAATATCAGGTTCGGGAGATATAGAAATAACCGCACAGGAAAAACTGGAAGCAAAAATATCAGGTTCGGGCGAGATAAAATATTGGGGGAATCCTGCAATAGTTAATACCGACGTATCAGGCTCGGGCAAAATAAAGAAACAATAAAGAGCAGTCAATTGGGGTGATTGACCATAACCAACCGGCGCCATCGGCAATCATGGCGTCAGGTTGGTTATAATTTTTGTATAAAGCAGCTCGGGGTCAAATGGCTTTGTAATGAAATCATTCATACCTGCTTCTTTGGCGCGTGTACGCGCTTCATCATATGCATCAGCAGTAAAGGCTATCACAGGTGTTACCTTATCATACTCGCGCAGTTTTATGGTAGCCTGATACCCATCCATTATCGGCATATGCAAGTCCATCAGTACGATATCGTATTGCTTGCTTTGCATCATATCCAGAGCCTCTGCACCATGCTTGGCTATATCTACAGATGCTTTCAGGTTTTCCAGTATTTTTCGGGCAACAAGTATGTTTAGTTTATTATCCTCTACCAGCAATACTTTTACACCGGATAGGTCGTGCGTTTCTATAAAGCGTTGCTCAGCATCTTTTATCTCTGTAGTAAGCCCTAGCCCTATTTCAAAAAAGAACGTAGCCCCTACCCCCTCTTCGCTGTCTACATGCAGCGTGGTTTTCATCAGCTTCAGCAATCTTTTGGATATTGCCAGCCCAAGCCCCATGCCATCGTAGCTGCGCGTTATGCTACTATCCAGTTGGTTGAACACATCAAAGATATTCTGCAATCGCTCACCGCTGATGCCAATACCCGTATCTGCTACTTTAAAAGTGATGTAGCATTTTTTATCATCTGCATGGTTCATTTTCACCAACAGAAACACCTCTCCTTTCTTGGTAAATTTAATGGCATTGCTCAACAAGTTGTGCAGCACCAATACCAGCTTTTCATAATCGCCCAATACAAACTGCGGTATGCGGTCGTCAAAGTCAAAACGCAGTTCTATATTTTTCTTGGCTGCTTCCAGTACAAAACTATCTACCGCATTATGGCATAGCTTGCGGATGTCAAACGGTCGTTCTTCCACATCTACCTTACCGGTTTCCAGCACATTATAATACAGCACATTATCTATCAATGATTTCAGATGCTGTGCAGAATAATGGAGTATTTGCGCATCACGCTTCAGCGAATCGGGCACACCTTTTTCTTTCAGCAAGTGTGTCATACCCAATATACCATTGGCAGGTGTACGTATCTCGTGGCTCATGATGGAAAGAAAACGGTTCTTTTCCTTCAGCGATTGCTCTGCTGTGTCTTTAGCACTTGCCAGTGCTTCCTCCATTTTGTAGTTGGTACGCATAATGGCACGTACCATTAATATACTGCACACAATAGCCACCAACATGCTGAATGTGCTCATGGCAAGATTATTACTTTCGGTAGATTGTAACACCGCGCCTAACTTGGGGGTAACATCCGTATAGCTGACCAATAACAGGCACAACACAGTAAAACCTATAGTCACAATGCGCATCAACTTGTCCTTGTAATCTGTCACCATATAGCCGAATATCAATAGCGGTATGTACATCATCTGGGTATTATGACTACTATAATTATACCCTGCGTCATACAGCAATACTAAAGCATCAGAATAAACAATACTCAAAAAGCCTACCAGCCTGATGTTTTTTTGAGAAAGTAAATAAAGATTGAAAGCATACCCTACAGTTGCTATACCCATGTATATAGCTACATCTATGGCACCTAATAAAAGGTACATATAAAAAAAGAAGGAAACAGATACGAGAACAGCTATAATGTTGAGGTGCAACAATATCCTGCTCTGCTTATTATTTTTCATAGCAGTGCATTAAAGCCGGTGGCCTATTATTAATAGAGTTGTAACAGGTAGTGTTGTGTTTATTTTGTTGTCTCTTCTTGCACCCGTAACAAATGTAGCAATTCGCGAGGGGTAATTCAAATTATATTATACTGAATGTGTCGGGGGCTGATATTTATTTACCTTTGCACCATCGAAAAAAACAACTCATTTATGCCGATTATAGCGCCTTCAATCCTTTCTGCAGATTTTCTGAACCTGGGACGCGATATTGAAATGGTTAATAACAGTGAAGCCGATTGGTTTCACCTGGATGTAATGGACGGGCGCTTTGTTCCCAACATCAGCTATGGTATGTCTATCATCGCACAGATGAAGAAAAAAGCTACCAAAACTATGGATGTGCACCTGATGATTGTAGAGCCTGAGAAGTATTTTGAAGAGTTCAAAAAAGCAGGTGCAGATATACTGACGGTACACTACGAAGCCAGCACACACCTGCACCGCAGCCTGCAAGCCATCAAGGCACTGGGCTTGAAGGCAGGCGTATCGCTGAATCCGCACACACCTGTTAGCGTATTGGAAGATGTAATAACAGACATAGACCTGGTATTGATAATGAGTGTAAACCCCGGCTTTGGCGGACAGAAGTTTATACCACAGGCAATCAATAAAATCAGCAAACTGAAGGCGATGATTACCGCATCGGGCAGCAATGCGCTGATAGAGGTAGATGGCGGCGTAACACTGGAAAATGCAGGCGCGTTGGTAGCTGCTGGTGCAGATGCACTGGTGGCGGGCAATACCGTATTTTCTTCACCGGACCCTGCCGATACTATAAAAAAGCTGAAGCAGGCAGGAAAATAAACGTAACTTTTAAACGTTATTTATCCAATATGTTCCCAAAACAGATTGTTTTATCGGCCATCTTCCTGATGGTCTCTATATATACCTATGCACAAACTGCTACCCTGCAGGGTAGAGTTATGAACGAGCGTGGCAGAGCATTGGACGCAGCTACTGTAGCTATAGAAGGCACTGCCGTGGGTGCCACTACCAACGACAAAGGCCAGTACACCCTGCAGATACAAGCGGGTACACCTGTCAAAATTGTATTCTCTTACAGCGGCTTTATAACAGATAAAAAAGAAATAACCCTCAGCGAAAACGAAACAAAGACACTGGATATACGCCTGAAAAAAGTAGATAAAGAACTGACAGGTGTTACGGTAAAAGGTGAACGCCAGAATGATATAGGTTCTGTAAAGCTTGACCCAACAAAATCGGGTCTTTTACCAACAGTTGGCTTTGGTGACGGTATCAATGCCATGATAAAAACCATGGTAGGTTCCAACAACGAACTGACGTCGCAATACAATGTACGCGGCGGTAACTATGATGAGAATCTGGTGTATGTAAACGACTTTGAAATCTATCGTCCGTTCCTTACCCGTAGTGGACAGCAAGAAGGTATGAGCTTTGTGAATGCAGACCTTGTGTCGGGTGTCAACTTTTCGGTTGGTGGTTTTCAGAGTAAGTATGGCGATAAGATGAGCAGTGTACTGGATGTTACCTACAAGCGTCCTAAGCAATTTGGTGGCCGCGCGGTAGCAAGCCTCTTGGGTGCCAGCCTTTCGCTGGAAGGTGCCAGCAAAAACGAAAAACTCACTTATCTGGTAGGCCTGCGCCACAAGAGCAATCAATATCTGCTCAGGTCGCAACCTACAAAAGGTATATACAACCCATCATTTACAGACGTACAGTTTTTGCTCAACTACCGTTTCAATCAAAAATGGGATATTGAAGCCATCGGTAACTATGCACGCAACCGCTTTAGTTTTATACCCGAGGAATCTACCAGCAGCTTTGGTTTGATAAACAAAGCCTACCAGTTGCGTATGTTCTACAACGGTAGCGAGATAGATCAGTTTGACTCTCGTTTCGGTGGCCTTTCTACCACCTTCCGCCCAAACGACAAGCTGAAACTGAAACTGCTTGCATCGGGCTTTCAGACAAACGAAAAAGAAACCTACGACATAAACGGCGAGTACCTGCTGGGCGAACTGGAAACAGACCTCGGCAAAGAAAGCTTCGGGCAGGTAAAAACATATCTGGGTACAGGCGTCATACACAACTATGCACGCAACTACCTGAAGGTGAATGTGGGCAACCTGGCACACCGCGGTTCTTACAGCGGCAATCTGCACTTTATACAATGGGGTGTAGATGCCAACCTTACAAACATTGAGGATAAGCTGTATGAATGGGAACGCCGCGACTCTGCAGGTTTCACCCAACCATACAACCCCAACAAGCTGGAGCTGACTCGTTTCTACCGTTCAGGCGCTACGTTCGATTATATGCGCTACAGTGGTTTCCTGCAAGACAATTTCCGTTTCAACGACTCGCTCGACCTGACGATATCGCTCGGTGTGCGCTTCAACTACAGCACGCTGAACAATGAGTTTTTGGCAAGCCCGCGTATGCAGGTATCATACAAGCCAAAATGGCGTACCAATATGGTATTCAAGATGGCAGGTGGCTTGTATCAGCAGCCCAACTTCTACCGCGAGATGCGCGACCTGAACGGCAATGTAAATACCAACCTGAAAGCACAAAAATCTTACCATGCCGTGGCAGGTTTAGATTACAACTTCCAGGCATGGGCACGCCCTTTCAAAATGACGACAGAGGTGTACTACAAAGGCCTTTGGGACCTTGTACCATACGAGTATGATAATGTACGCATACGCTACTTTGGCAAGAACAATTCTGTAGGCTATGCAGTTGGTGGTGAGGTGCGCTTGTATGGCGACCTTGTAAAAGACGCCACCTCATGGATAAGCATCGGCATTATGAAAACAATGGAAGACATAACGGACGATAATATTGTACTAAAAAACACTGCCGGTGCTGATAGCACAACTATATACCCCGGCTATGTACCCCGTCCTGCAGATCAACGCTTTATGCTGGGCATGTATTTTGAAGACTACTTCCCTAAATGGAAAAACTTTAAAATGCACCTGAACCTGATGTATGCTACAGGTCTTCCTTTCGGCCCGCCCGATGCCGCACGCTATGGCGATACGCTGCGCCTGCCCGACTATAAGCGCGTAGATATTGGCTTCAGCACACTATTGCTGAATGGTGCAAAACACAAAAGCAAAGTATTGAGCAGTGTTAAAAATAGTTGGTTGAGCCTTGAAGTGTTTAACCTTTTGGGCATACAAAATACGCTGTCTTACACATGGGTACAAGACCAAACAAGCGGTAAAACATTCGCTGTTCCAAACCGCCTCACAGCACGATTGATTAACGTGAAGCTGATAGTCGATTTTTAGATACTAAAACTATATACATAAATACTCATACAGAAAGGTGGTTTACTAAAACCACCTTTCTTGCTGTATAGCTGTGTCCGATATTGGCTTTACAAAAATCATCGAGCTTATGAAAAAATTAATCCTTTGTATCACCACAGCGATGTTATGTGGCGTTTCGCAATTCTCATTTGCACAAAACGCGGTAAAGCACATTGACAATGCAGAAAACAAAAACCTTGACTACAATTCTCAGGCAGATGTGTACGCGCTTTCGGGCAATACATACCCTGCAAGCATCGGCGGCATGTCAAATGTCGGTCCTTGGGCAGGCAATCTGTCTAAAATCCAATTGCAGATACTGGACAATGCGCTTAACACACAATGGTTTAAAACCTACTGTTCGGCTGATGAGGTAACAGCAGTACAAGACGGCAGTTGTCCGAATCTTACTACTTACTTTACTACAGGCGATGCAAAAACTACCAGCGATGGTGGTTACATTATTTGCGGCCGTGTACGTGTAGACCCTGAAACATCAGGCTGTCCCGGTCCTATGTACGACCATGTATTTCTCTTAAAAACAGACGCAAACGGTGGTGTACAATGGTATAAAAGATACTACGACCCGAATATGAACTACGGAATGCTGAACAGTGTGATTGAAAGAAATGACGGTGGCTTCATTGCCTGCGGACACCAAATGGCCGGCTATGCAACAATTCTTGGCACAGATGCTGCCGGTAATCTGCAATGGGCTCGCTATGCACAGCCACCTGCATACTGGGATCCAAGCATCATTATGCCGGGTAATTATTATGAAGTAACAAAATACCGCGACTACTATGCACTGGTAGGTATAGACAATACTTTCGGCGAAGTATGGGGTGGCACTATTGTTACAGTTGTAGATGATGCCGGCAATAACATTGCCAGCAACGTGATAGATAATGAAAACTGGGGCTACGTACTGATAGGACGCGGCATTAACGATGCTTATGATGGCGATGTTGCCATTACCGGTTGGGGAGGTGCTCCTTGCCAAACAGGTTCTCAGGCTATGGTTATGAAACTGGACCCGATCAGTATGGCAGTTAACTTTCTCAGGATATATTCTTACAACAATGCTAACGATGTGTCTTGGGGGAACAGCATAGTACCTGTGGGCGACAGATTTTGTGTAACAGGTCGTGATGCTACCATTAGCGGTGAGATGTACCTTGAAACTGACTACAACGGTAATCTTTTGAGATACAATGTGCAAGCCGACGGTGATGCTTCTGTAGGCCACTCTGTAGTTTTCAACAACAATGCAGGCATATCTGCATATGCAGGTAATTACTTCCCGGGGCTTGAAGCTACATTTATTGTACAAAACAATACAGGCAGAGATTGTAAAGACGATATCTATATGCCTGAATACAAAACGCCATACGAAATCTTTAAATGTCCTTTGATAGATGCCCCTTTCAAACAAAAAGATGATAAGGCAATAGATTTCAAAATGGAATACAAAGAATACTTTGTTTGCGGACAGCCTAAAAATGGCACCACATCTGTTGCCAAAATACCTGAAGGCAAAAACATGGCTCTGTATCCAAACCCTGCAAACAATACACTCAATGTATCTGTAAGCAACAACTTTGGCAAAGGTGTACTGAAAGTATATGACATGACAGGCAAAGAGATGCTGAGCCAAAACATCAGCAGTATTATAACATCTATCAATATTGCGGCATTACCTGCGGGTAATTATATACTGAAGGCAGTAAACACACAAGGCCTTTCAGAACGAGCAATGTTCACAAAAGAATAATGCAAACATCATATAGCAACATAAAAAACCAGTGGAAACACTGGTTTTTTTGTTAATGACATGTCGATTCATTGACATTCGGCACAAACAGTCTATTTTAGATTAAGTATCGGCAACTCCCCCTACCGTTTTTATTAGTCATCACCATTACACCATGAAACACATCGCTTTCTTCTTATGTGTAACTGATAGCCACAAACGTGGCTCACCATGACGTTCCCAATACAAAGCCTAATATATCAGATATGAGAGAAGCCATAAAAACAATCATCGTAGGAAACAGAAGACCTGAAGCAGGACGTTTACACAATATTCTGTCTGCACACTGTCCGCAAGTAGCTGTCAGTGGTATTGCTTTTTCTGCCGCAGAGGCAGAGCAGCTTGTATCGCGCACCAGCCCGGGGCTGGCATTTATGGAAATGGATTTCCATGACAATGACAGCAGGTTATTGACAAAACTATCTGCGCTGGACTGCAATATTATTTTCACTGCCCCCGAACAACAGTACACACTGAATCAGGTACCCGAATTGGCTATTGACTGCCTGCATTACCATGCTGACATCAAAGACATTACCAATGCAGTAAGCAAAGCCCTGCAGATGCACTGGCTGAAGCAGCAGATGCATAAAATGAACCATATAAATCAATTGCAGACAATAGCCCTCAGCAACCTGAACGAGATACAATTTGTACAGCCCCAACACATCATTCGCCTGGAGGCCAGCAACAACTATACTAATTTCTTTCTCGATGATGGCAGTAAGATAACCATCAGCCATACACTGAAGCACTATGAAGAAACGTTAACACCACATGGCTTTATAAGAGTACACCAATCGCATATCATCAACATCAACAAAATACGTAAGTATGTAAAAGGTAAGGGTGGCTATGTGATAATGCAGGATGGAGAATGCATTAATATATCGCCCAATAGAAAAGAAGCGTTGTTCAAATCACTGAACATATCATAACCATACAGCCCCTGAAACTATTACCAGGAAAGCCTCCTAGCCCCTAGCACAGCCCCCCGCTGTGCTTTTTTATTTCTTAATAGTTGGTTAACGCTTAACAAAGCTGCTCGTTAACTGCTTCTAAACGACCGGTTAAGTAGCTCGTTTTTTTTGGCAACCCCTAGCTTGCGGTTGCATATTTGCATTGTCAAACGGAAATAAACGAAGACAACAAAACAAAAAACACAGCCTTTTAAAACAAACTTTAAAAAACACACACAATGCAAAAGATTACAATGTTCATCGCTATACTGGGTTGCATAGTAGCAGCAGTAAACATCTAAGCAAAGTGAACACAAAACAAAAATAAAAAACACCTGAAAAAAGGGAACAAACACATTATCAAACATCAAAACAAACAGAAAATGAAATCGCTATTACTTGCTCCAATCGGTCTGCTGCTTCGCTGTTATCTGGGCTTTGCCTTTGTGATGGTATTCCTGCAAAAGCAAAAAGCAAAACGCATAGAGAAAAAGATTGCGATAGCATCAATGAAAGATGCCCGCCAATTGGGCGTATAGCATCCTGTTTGTCGAAATCATTATAAGTGAGAGAGCCATTTGTAGTTATTGCACGGTAACAGCACAAGGCACAAAAAAATCCCCCGACTATATCGGGGGATTTTCTATTCAAACAATTATTTTGTTACATAAACGGTATTACTTTCTACCCAAAAGCCTTCTATTGCATAAGACTTGATATTGTTTGTACACCTTGTCTCATCATCCTTGCATGGCACTTTCACAAAACGATTGTCGCCCTCGTATATATCCGTAAAACGTATAGTTCTGTTTACAGCAGGCAAGTATATTACCCAATCATTTCCAAAAGTAATACCCTGAACGCTGCCCGATGTAAGTGTGTAACTACTCAGCCAAGATGTATCAGGTCTTCCCGGCAATGTATTGAGTGGGGAATTGTTTACCAGTTGAGACGAATCCAGTGCTTTATTCATCACTTTATCGCCCATCATATATCGTTTCAGTATCACAGTACGTATGCTACTTCTGTCAAATCCTGTAAAAGCAACCTTCAATTGTTCATGATTGCAAAATGTACGCTTTTTACAACATGATGAGAACATCGCAGCACTAGCTGCCATCAACAATATATTTAAGCCCCTGCTTTTCATCTTCATTTTTGAGTACAGCAAATGTACATTTTATTGATTGGCAATGATTAACAGTTTTGTCATTTCTCCACTACCCTTACTAACGCGCAGTATATACTGGCCATCTGCAACATTACTGGTTGGTATTAAAAGCCCCTTACCCGGATATAATGTTTCATGCACCTGGTACACCAACCTGCCATTAATATCGCAAAGGGAAACGCTGCATTTTTCAGTATACTGCCAATTGCCGGATATTGTTACAAAAGCTTTTGCAGGGTTAGGATATACAATAATATCGGCTGTATTGTCAAGTACAGCTTGTATATTATTACCATTGTTATAGTAATACAAATGCTTGCTATTACTGCTTTTTTCCGGCAACCAAGCGTTTATTGCATCATTCCATACATATTTAGCTCTTTCAATAGGTAAGCCACTGCTATTATACTGGTATTTTGTCCAGCTATAGTCTTTGTATACAGGATAATCGAACTGTTTGTTTATTACATCTGTAACGTTGTATACAAAATCATAGTAATAATAGATTTTGCTCAGCGGTCCCCACATTTGGGCAAACAAATCCCAGTAATTAACTATTTCCTCAGTTATATCATTATGGCTGTTGTAGCTGTAATAGTACTCATTGAGCCCCTGCCAGCTTTGCGATATAGTAAACCAGTAATACTTCCAAAGCCCTGCTACACGCTTCGCACCATCATATACATACACCTCTTTCCGTTCTGGTTGTAGTGTTATACTTGGTATATCTATACGATGCAATTCATACGTATCCGGCTTGCCCGATGCCAGGTCATAATGCCATGTTTCCAATTGCCATCTATCCCACTGCGCCAGGGTATCATTCCATACATCCAGTGTATGCTTCGTTAGCATTGTATCAGTATATTGGTATGCATCTGCAGCTTCTGTAATCAATATACTGCCCGATGGCTTCAGCCAGTAAATACTATCTACCCTACCCTTTATATCATACTTGTACTTATATATACGCTCTGTCTTCCACAATGCATTTGTAGTATCCCATTTGTTTGCCCATACCGTATCGTACGTGCCGGCAGGTGTATAGGTATACAAATACTGCAGGCTATTTCTCCAAATACCGGTCTTGTATTGCTGAGTTGTATGGCTTGCTATGCGGTTGGCCGCATCGTAGGTGCGCAAATAGCGCACAGCAGGTATCCGCGCAGCGGTAGCCCAATGCGATGCTGTATCATACAAATGTTGTCCTGTAGACATATTACTGGTGCGTGTGCCGCTATACACATAGCGTGTGCTATCAGTTAACGAATAATTTATAGAATCGTTAGCATACACAGCCTCCGCTATCAGTTGCAACGCTACCTGTGCATCTGCTTTGGTACCTGATAGCAGCTGCAACAAAACCGCCAAAGCACTTATAAAAGCTTTGTTTATTGCACTTTTCATCTTCATGTACTATAAATTTCACATTATTTCCGTATTTATACGAAACTTTTTTAGGGCAGACTATTTCAAAAAATCCAAACTAATTATATCTTTAAACATTATGCGTACAAAACATATACTTTTCGTATTACTTCTAGGCATTGTTGCGGTTAGCTGTCGCAGAAAAAATGAAGAAATAATTCCACCTGCTGCGCCAGTAGCTGGCAAAGGTGGCAATACTCAATTGAGAGTAATTACTAAGCATTATGAAACTGTTATCGATACAGGTACTGTGTACATTCGTTACAATACGCCTATTACGGTACAGGATATGAAGTATGATGATACTGCTAATATCAAATTTCAAAATGGCAACTATATGGTTGTTTTTGATAGCCTGAAAAGAGGTAATTACTATTTCTTTTCTAAAGGTCGCAGCTTCAAATACACAGTGCCAAATGACAGTTTGTATGGCTATGGCAACTTTACAGTTGTTGATACCATCAAGCAAACACACGACGTTAACATAAGTGTGAGAAACTTCCACAACGTTTATACTCCTTAATTTACATTGTATATCATTTTTCAAAACCGTCTCTTCTGAGACGGTTTTTTTATTTCATGATTAATATTTTGCATCATAACGATTAAAATATGATTAAGCTCATTTGCCATTTATCTATTAGCAATACCTTTGTGTAGATTTTGAAATATTTCTTTGTCATATCGCTACTGTTATGCCTATCCTTTCAGTCTGTACTGAAGCTGGGCATAGTGGCATGGTACGAGGCCAATAAAAGCTACGTAGCTAAAGAGCTTTGCGAAAACAAAGCCCGTCCGCAAATGAAGTGTAACGGTAAATGTTATCTGCGTAAGCAGCTGAACAAAACCGAAAACAATCAGCAACAAAATCAGCAATCAAAACAATCGCAGGTAGAAGGGGTAGAGTTTCTACCTATTGCGTCATATACATGCACACCAAGCTTCCATAAGGAAGCCATTACCTATATCGATATATATACATCACCAAAAGGCTACCACCCTTTAGTAAATATTTTCCACCCTCCGCAAGTTGCATAAACTATCTATGTTTTGTGTTGATGCTTAGCAGGATACTCCTGCCTATAGCGTCTATATGTTTATGTAGTTTATCAGATTTTTCATGCTTAAAAAACTAGCAAGTATCGCTATGCTGCTAGCCGGTGTATCTGCACATGCGTGCGATGTATGCGGGGCTTCGGGCAGCAGTCAGGGCTTAGGGATACTACCTCAGTTCTACAAACACTTTGTGGGTATACAATACCAGTATCGCAGCTTCAGCAGCGAGCATCCCGGGCTTTTTGAGTACCTGCCAAAAGAGCGTAGTACAGAGTACTACAACACCCTGCAACTATGGGGCAAAGCCAATATTGGCAAGCATATACAAGTTTTCGGCTTCGTACCCTACCAATACAACAACAGGGCAACAGATACGGGCACGGGCACATACAAAGGTTTTGGGGACGCAAGCGTGCTGGCTATGGCTACCATCATTCGTACGCCCGATACTGCAGACAAAACACTGAAGCATGTATTGCTGGCAGGTGGCGGCATTAAATCACCTACGGGCACACGTAGCAGAGGAGCAAACAGCGGCGAAATGATGAACATACAAACAGGCAGTGGTAGCTGGGACTTTATAGTAAGTGCCAACTATACGCTACGCGGGCGCAATGCAGGTTTTAATGCAGATGCTTCCTACACCTTTACTACAGCCAATGCTGCAAACTATAAATATGGCGACAGGTTGTCTGTAAGTATCAACGGCTTTTATTGGTGGCAGACAAACAGCTTTGTATTACAGCCCCAAATGGGCATCCGTGCAGACTATGCCCTGCACGATTATGATAACTACAGCCGCAAATGGCTAAACTACAATACAGGTGGATACCTTACCTACATTACCACAGGTGCGCAGCTATACTACAAGCGCATAGGGCTGCAATGCAGTTACGCCATTCCTGTATTTCAACACTACGCATCGGGCTATGTAGAGGCAACACAAAAGGTGGAATTAGGATTATTATACTTTTTTTGATTTTTCCATTACAATAGCATGAAACTTTTAAAACAATTAACAGTTATTATTGCGGGTGCTGTTGCTTTTGCAAGTTGCCAAAAGCATGATGATACACCTGCACAAGCTGATAAAGTGGTCATAAATATTACTTCTTTGCAAGACGGGCAGGCGTTTAAAAAAGGCGACACCTTAAAAATACAAGGATTGATAAGCTACATTAGTCAGCTGCACGGTTACGAGATGAGACTGACAAGTAAAAAGACAAACAAAGAACTGTTTTATTATTATGAACATACACATAGTGATAAAGTCAGCTTCAGCCAAAGATGGGTAGATACACTTAGTACCGCAGACTCATTAATACTTACACTAACAGCAGAAATAGACCACGATGGCAATCAAGGCAGCAAACAACTAACACTGACAAGCCAACCTTAATTGGCATAAATATTGTCTATAATTATTAATTAACTTTATCAAATAACAATAAAAAAATGAACTCAATAAAATCGCTTTCGATAATAGCTGCACTGGCAGTTTCTTTTGCAGCTTGCAGCAAAAAAGAAGATAACAAGACAACAACTCCGACACCTACACCTACCCCAACAGATACTACAACGGTAGGTAAAGTAGGGTTTGAATTCAGCCACAAAGCCGGCAGTGCCGATCTGGTAATGACTACGGGCAATTACACCAATGCCGCTGGCGAGTCTTTCACCGTCACAAAATTCAACTACTACATCACCAATATCAAAATGATAAAAGCTGATGGTAGTGAATATGCGGAAACGGAAAGCTACCACCTGATAGAAGGCGATGTTGCATCTTCTCACCACTTCCACATGAATAGTGTACCAAAAGGCAGCTACAAGGGCATCAGCTTTTTGATAGGTGTTGATAGCACTCGCAATGTTAGTGGCGCACAAACAGGTGCATTAGACCCTGCAAAAGGCATGTTCTGGACATGGAATACAGGCTATATAATGGCAAAGGTAGAAGGCACCTCCCCGGTTGCAACATCTACCGACAAGAAATTTGTACATCACATAGGTGGTTTTACCGGTAGCAATAGTGGTGTTAGAAAAGTAACTATCATGTTTCCTCAAAACATGGATGTATCTGCAGCTAAAGAATTGAGTGTACTGCTGAACACCGATATCCTAAAATGGTTCTCACCAAGCACTATTTCCATTGCTTCAAACACCAATATCATGAGCGTTGGTATGACGTCAGCTCTCATCGCATCGAACTATGCTAACATGATAACTCTTAATACTGTAAAGTATGATTAACCACAATAAATAAACCTGTTATGCACACAAACAGAATATTATCTCTAATTGGCGGCGCAATGCTGATACTGGTATGCAGTGCTTCTTCCTGCAAACGCGAAGAGCCTGCTACTGACATTGCAGGCAAAGGCGGCAATGCAAGCATCAAAGCTGTACCAAAGCACCATAGTAAGTACATCAACAACTGTACAATGTACATCAAGTACAATACCAACGATTTGCCATCGGCTACATTCAGCACATCGCAATACGACGACTCGCTGAAATGTGTGGTGGTGGACGGTATTCCATATTCAACATTTACAGGCCTGAAAAAGGGGAAGTACTATGTATATGGTGTGGGCTACGACAGCACTATACAAATGACCGTGCAGGCAGGCAAACCGGTAACAATAACAGCCGACCAAACATACGAGATAACAGTACCTGTAACTGAAGGCGACTGATAATATCACACAATTGTCATAAAGAAAGCTCCCGAATTCGGGAGCTTTTCTGTTTTACATTATTATAACAATTCTATACCAACGGGCACGGAAATTGTATTGTCTTATTTAGTAGAGCTTGATACTGAAGAATCAGATAACGATTAAAAAGATGAGCTATGAACAATTTACTCCACAAATCCCGAAACCTTGTATTCTCTATCAGATTGTTTCATTACAAATGGCGATTCAGGCTACGATTTAGTGTTTCATACGTTTAGCGAATGGCGCGGCCTCTCTACAAGGCGCGCCGTTTGCCTTTTATAGCGATGCTATCAGTTCATTTACTTTTTCACGTATCAGGTCGCGCACTTCGTTAAATTGTTCAGGCTCCATGTTTCGCGGGTCGGGTATCTGCCAGTCTATGTGTTGTTTGGCAGGCATCCACGGGCAGGCATCACCGCAACCCATTGTCACCACTGCATCAAAGGGCGCATAGTCTTTCACCTCGTCCAGCGATTTGCTTTTGTGTGTGCTTAAATCATAGCCTAGCTCTTGCATGGCAGCAATAGCCTTGGGGTTTACAATACCCGATGGCCTAGAGCCCGAGCTGTATGCCTCTGCCTTACCGCTCATCAACGCAAACGCTTGTGCCATCTGGCTGCGATTGCTGTTTTCTATACAAACAAAAAGTAGTTTTTTCATATCAATTGGTTGCCGTTGCTTTATTATAGTATTTGTTTTTGAGCCTGTATGCAATGTTTACCATCGTTATCAGCGCAGGCACTTCTACCAATGGACCTATAACGCCCGCAAATGCCTGACCCGAATTAATGCCGAACACACCGATTGCTACAGCTATAGCCAGTTCAAAATTATTGCCCGATGCAGTGAATGCTATTGCCGCATTTTGTGAATAGTCTGCACCTGCTTTTTTTGCAGCAAAGAATGTAAGCAAGAACATAATGCTGAAGAATATGACCAACGGTATGGCAACACGTACTACATCCATCGGTATTTGCACTATCATCTCTCCCTTCAGGCTGAACATGACTACAATCGTAAACAATAAAGCTATCAGCGTAATGGGCGATATACGTGGTATGAATTTTGTCTGAAACCACTCTTCGCCTTTTACCGCTATCAATCCATATCTGCTAATGACGCCCATAGCAAACGGTATTCCCAGATAGATGCCTACCGTTTTAGCTATCTGTGCTATTGTAATGTCTATCTCTACCCCCTTCACACCAAACAATGGTGGCATAATGGTAAGATAGAAGTATGCATAGAAGCTAAAGAAGAATACCTGCATCAGGCTGTTGACACCTACCAACCCGGCAATGTATTCCCTGTTGCCGTCTGCCAGTTCATTCCATACTATTACCATAGCTATACATGGAGCAATGCCTATCAGTATCAGCCCCGTCATATATTCAGGGTAGTCTTTCAGAAATGTAATGGCTAAAAGGAACATGATAAACGGCCCTATCACCCATGTAATAAACATGGATAAGGAAAACAGCTTCACATTCTTAAATAGCTGTGGTATCTTCTCGTACCTCACTTTAGCCAACGGCGGATACATCATCAGTATCAACCCGATAGCTAACGGAATATTGGTAGTACCATCGCTGAATGAATTAATAAAATCGGCGCTTGAAGGAATAAAATATCCTATTGCCACTCCAAGTAGCATTGCGGCAAAAATCCAAAGCGTGAGGTATCTGTCAAGGAAACCCAGCTTCTTTCGTCCTGCAGCGGGTGCACAGTTGTTTGCAGACATATTGTGTTGATTGGTTTGTGTTGATTAAGCTTTTTATTTAGCAGCATCCGCCACCCGGTGTGCAGCACGCCTCAGGCTTCTGTGCAAATACAGTAATGCTATAGATACCTGTACCACTGTTTTTGAATGCAGCAATATCTTCTGCACTCAGGTATTGATTCAGTATATCATCAGGTACTACAATAGCTTTTTCTTTTTGCGGGGTAATGTTTGTAAAACCATTGGCTTGTATCAGTGCCAGATAATCATCTTTCTGTATAGCTCCGCTGATGCAACCTGCATACATCTCTGCCACATTGCGCAGCTTATCGGGCAGGTTGCCCACCAGCACTACGTCCGATATACTAAAATGTCCGCCGGGCTTCAACACACGGAATATTTCTTTGAAAACACCGTCCTTATTCGGCACCAGGTTCAGTACACAATTGCTTACTACTACATCTGCCACGTTTGCCGTCACAGGCATTTTCTCTATATCTCCCTGCCTGAATTCTACATTATTGAAGCCTACCTTCTCGGCATTAGCGCGTGCTTTTTCAATCATTGCCTCGGTAAAGTCTATACCTATTACCTTTCCCTTCTCGCCTGTTGCCTTGCGTGCTATAAAGCAATCGTTGCCCGCACCGCTACCTAAGTCTATGACTGTATCGCCTTCTTTTATCTGTGCAAATTCTGTTGGCAATCCGCAGCCCAGACCGAGGTCTGCATCTGCATGATAGCCTTCCATTTTGGTATAGTCATCGCTCATGATGTTGTACACCTCTGTACTGCAACCGCCACTGCCGCAGCAGCTGCTCATGTTTGTTTCTTTGTCTTGCAAAGCTATCTCACTGTATTTCTGCTTTACAAGCTCTTTCAATTCCTGCTCTGTTTGCATATTGTTATGTATTAATGATTCATGAAAAATATATAGCCGGGTATCAATACTGACACCCGGCTGTTCTTGTTAGCAGCAACCCAAACCTTCGCAACAATCCGTATTACCGCCGCAGCAGTCGTTTGTTGTGTCGCAGCAGTTGCTTATCTGCATTTGATTTTTCATAACGCTAATTTATTGTGTTATTGCAATATTGCGATGAATAATTATAAAAAAATATTTATGCTGCCATTTTCCTGAAACTGCAAAACAGAAAATTCTGCACCGTATTAAATGGTGTGATGTGGTCTTCTGTAAAACATTTTAGCTTATCAAAATACTGTTGCAGTATCTGCGATAGTGTAGCTTCATTATACTGTCTGATGTGCAATCCGCTGCATTTTTCCGGTCCGTTTTCAGAAAAAGTACCTATTACCATATAGTCAGTGACTGCCTGTTGTGCAATGCTGATATATTGTTGTACATCCTCAGCGGTTGTAAGAAAATGAAAAACAGCCCTGTCGTGCCATACATCATATTTTTCAGTAGGCTGAAAGCTAGTAATATCAGATACAATCCATTTTACTAAACTTGCTTTATCGCCCAGTCGCTTTTTAGCTCTTTCCAATGCGTTTGATGAAATATCAAGCACAGTGAGGTTGGTGTAGCCTGCATCCAGGAGAAAATCTACAAGTTTACTATCCCCGCCACCTATATCTATTATAGCAGCATCTTTAGATAGCATAAAGCTGTTTATTAAATCTAGCGATGTCTTAGGCACATCTTGTGTCCAGCTTACTTCATTCGGCTGTTTATTGGCGTAGATGTTTTGCCAATGGTCTTTTCTGCTATTCACGTTCACAATCGTTTTTTTACTTAACAACATTTATTGATTTCAGGCAACTCTTTGAAGAACATCGTGAAGAATTCTTTATACTGCAGCCACGCTTTGGGGTTGATGCAATAGCACACACTGGTACCATCTATGGTGCCTTGTATCAGCCCTACCTGTTTCAGTTCTTTCAAGTGTTGCGATATGGTAGCCTGCGCCAATCCCAGTTCGTCAACTAAGCTGCCACATACACATGCATTGGTTTTCACCAATACTTGCAATATAGCAATACGTGCAGGATGCGCCAGCGCTTTGGCCATCGCGGCAAGTTCATTCTGCTTTTTGGTAAACAAGTCTGTTTTTGTAGCTCCCATTTCTTTATCTATTCATTGCAATATTACGATTAATATTTTCAAAGCGACAAATACATCTCGATAAATTTTGTTGATACTTACATTTTTACGAAAACAGAACGGCCAGTACGGCTGTTTAGGAAAGTAACTTCTACTATATAGGTAGCCCCCGGCAGGTGCCTGATGTCTATGGTATTCTTCTTGCAGCGAATATCTTTTGCATTCACCATTTCATTGCCTGCCATATCCATCACACGTATGCAGCACATATCTTCTGCTGCAAATACATTCAGCTGGTCTCCGGTGGAGATGGGATATACTGTCAGGTTCTTATCCATAAGGCTCTTACAAATTTGCAAAGCCCCCAAACCGTTTCCTATACCCCGAATTGGGTATTTTGTTTAAAACTTTGTATTCAGGATTATACTTTACTATAACGCTTTATACCACCATCACGCAGACTGAGGAAATAATAGCAGAGCTTGAAGTCTATATGCGCCAAGCGCGGGTAGTAGGTACCTCGATAATTAACTAAGCCTCCACCTGTATTTACATCCGATGCTATGGTATATCCTGCTGCATTGCCCATTGGCAGATGAAAAGTGAAGCCATAATCTATCAGCCCCACACCGCGCAATATGGCATTGATGTTCACACCTGCTACAAGGTTCACCCATTGGCTTTTGTCGCCAACATAGCCTATATCGTAGCGTTGCAATGATGCTGAACCGCTACTACCTCTTACCCCTGACTTAGATGACACACCGTTAAGCGTATTCCATTCGTAGGCTACACCCGCCACACCATATACATGGTAATACGTTTCCTTGTTTTGTGTAGCCAGCTTGTAGGCTACCAGCATCGGCACTTCTACAGATATTGTTTCTACAATGTCTTTGGCGTAGGCATCCACATTATTCGTATTGGTACGCTGATAATACGATACAGATTTGTGCATCAGGTTGGCACCTGTCTGCAGTCGCCATCTACCCATTACCAGATTGGCATCCAGCCCTACATTTGCACCTATCCGTGCTTTAGATACGTTAATGCGCTTATCTGCCTGCGATGCCCCATCCATAAACGGTGTGTTAAGTATGGGATTTACATGCACGCCAAGGTTTAGCTCTTGCGCTGTGGTAGCAGTAGCAATGGAAATAGCAGATGAAATTAAAAACAGCCTCATTTTTCAGTCGATTGTCCATACTAAACGGCTGAGGAAGCAATTTATTATCCGGCTTAGTTATCAAGCTTCACTTCAAATAGCTTTGGCCAGTTTTTGCCCGTTATGTATATTTTATTGTTGGCAGCGTCGTAGGCTATACCGTTCATAACTTCAGGCTGTGTCTCATCCGTAGCTTGTCCCAATGCAAGGATGCCTGTTTGCTGGCGCAGATTGCGCAGGTCGGCAATACCTACTACATTGCCCGTAGCAGGGTCTATTTTATATATCAGGTCGGCCTGCCATTGGTTGGCATATATGTAGCCCTTTATGTATTCCAGTTCATTGATGCTGGTGATGGTACCATATTGGTCTTTCACTTGTATGCGCTTCACTTCTTTAAAGTTTACCGGGTCTATAAAGAACAGTTCGTCCGTACCATCGCTGTATATCAGGTTAGTGCCATCGTTGGTCATCCCCCAGCCTTCGGCATTCGGGAAGCTGAATGTCTGTATTTGTTTCAAGGTTTTAGCATCATATACTATACCCGTTTTCTCTTTATAAGTCAGTTGATATAGTTTACCATTCAGCACTGTGATGCCCTCACCAAAGTATTTGGCATCTATAGCTTGTTTTTGCAGCACTTTGCCCGTTGCCAATGCTACTTTGCGTACTTCTGAAGAGCCATATTGTCCTGTACTTTCATACAAAACACCATCTACCATCTGCAACCCTTCCGTAAAGGCCGTTGCATCATGCGGGTATTCAGTAACCAATGAAAACGGTATTTGCTTGGGGGCAGGCACATTGGTAGCAGGCTGTTCTGTAGCGGCAGTAGTATCTTCAGCAGGCTTTTCATTGTCTTTACAGGCACTTACAGTCATTGCCAGCATCAGGGCTGCATACAGGCTAATCTTTTTCATTTCAACTATTTATGCAGCGAATATAAGGATAGGCAGGCACAGATAGAAAAACTACTATAATTAGTGAGGAGGGAGCCCATACAGGGGGCTAGATTTGCATCAGTATCATACACATAGGGGCATATGGGTGTTGAATACTAAGGGGGAGGGGCACCGAAAGTGCCATTTTCTGTTGTCTGCAACTACTAAAAACTACTATTTATAGTGATGTGGAAGGGGGGTAGGCAAAGCTATTTTTGTAATTGTAAAAGTGAAAAGTAAAAGACATGAATACGGTTATAGCATCGCTGCAATTGCTGGTGTTTGCAATCTTTATTCTGCTGTTGATGGTGATGGTGAAGTTGGTAATGATACTGGCGTACAGGCAAAATGTGCACTTCTCCAGAAAGTTCGTCAAGTCGTTTTTCTACTACAACGTAGATAAAATAGGCAAGGCACAGGAACTGAGGCTGAAACGCTACTACCAAAACAGCAATAAGGTAAACACCATTTTTTACACGGCTGTGGTATCACTATCCGCACTCAGTATGGGTATATATGTA
>JADHED010000948.1_pt1 | contig 27891 bp, 24 predicted proteins | sample 8952041 | NCBI WGS metagenome assembly JADHED01 (sample SAMN16124423, study PRJNA663239) | bioreactor sludge metagenome | isolation source: sludge (control) | place: India:Bengaluru | collected 2018-09-08
GGATGCCGATGGACCAGTACATCGGCGGCATCGAGCACGCCATCCTGCACCTGCTCTACGCGCGCTTCTGGACCAAGGTCATGCGCGACCTGGGTTTGGTGAAGGTCGATGAGCCCTTCACCCGCCTGCTCACCCAGGGCATGGTCTTGAACCACATCTACAGCCGCAAGAGCGCCAAGGGCGCCAAGGACTATTTCTGGCCGCATGACGTGGAACATATCCACGACGAGACGGGCAAGATCGTTGGCGCCAAGTTGAAGAACGCCGCCGAGAGCAGCGACGGCCTGCTGCCCATCGGCACCGAGATCACCTACGAGGGCGTGGGCACCATGTCCAAGTCCAAGAACAACGGCGTCGATCCGCAGCACCTGATCGAAAAATACGGCGCCGACACCGCGCGCCTGTACACCATGTTCACCGCGCCGCCCGAGCTGACGCTGGAGTGGAACGACGCCGCAGTGGAGGGCAGCTACCGCTTCCTGCGCCGGGTGTGGAACTTCGGCGTCAAGCTCGCTGCTATTGATAGAGAAGCTGCCAGCGCAAGTGTGACGGGCGCTAGCGGCCTGAAAGACGTTGAATTTGGCAAAGAGGCCAAGGCCCTGCGCCTGGAGATCCACACCGTGCTCAAGCAGGTGGACTACGACTACCAGCGCATGCAGTACAACACCGTGGTCTCGGGCGCGATGAAGATGATCAACGCGCTGGAGGACTTCAAGGCCCACGGCGACGCCGGCGCCGCCGTGGCGCAGATCGAGGGCTTCGGCATCCTGCTGCGCGTGCTGTACCCGGCCACGCCGCACATCACGCACGCGCTGTGGACCGAGCTGGGCTACGCCGGCAGCCTGGGCGAGCTGCTCGACGCCGCCTGGCCCCAGGTGGACGCCAGCGCCCTGGTGCAGGACGAGCTGGAGCTGATGCTGCAGGTCAATGGCAAGCTGCGCGGCTCCATCCGCGTGCCGGCCAGCGCCGACAAGGCCGCCATCGAGGCCGCGGCCCTGGCCAGCGCCGACTTTGAAAAATTTGCCGAAGGCAAGGCGCCCAAAAAGGTTGTCGTCGTGCCCGGCCGCCTGGTCAACGTGGTGATCTGAGCCATGCGCAAACGCCACCTACTCACCCTTCTGGCCGCCGCGCCCCTGGCCGCCTGCGGCTTTCGCCTGCGCGGTGTGCCGCAGTTCGCCTTTCGCTCGCTGTACGTGCAGGCGCCCGCGGGCTCGCAGATCGCGCGCGAGCTGGTGCGCACACTGCAGGGCGCGGGCGGCAACCTCACGGTGCTGACCGACCCGGCGCAACTGCCCCAGGCCGAGGCCGTGCTGGAGCTGCCCGGCGAGCAGCAAGACCGCGTCGCCGTCGGCATGAACGCAGCGGGCGAGATCCGCGAGCTGCAGCTCAGCCTGCGCATACGCTTTCGCCTGCGCGGCCAGCAGGGCCAGGAATGGATACCCGAGACCACCTTGCTGCAGCGGCGCGACGTCAGCTACAACGAAACCGCCGCCCTGTCCAAAGAGGGCGAAGAGGCCATGCTGTTTCGCAACATGCGCACCGACCTGATCCAGCAACTGATGCGCCGCCTGGCCGCGGCGAAGCCGCAGTGATGGCGCTTGCGCAGGCTGGCGCCTCTTCCTCCCTCCCCTTTCGGGCAGGGGTGGGGGCCGGCGACGCCTGCGCCCCCAGGCCGGCAAGATGCTGGCGCTCCCGGCCCCCATCCCAGCCTTCCCCCGGGGGGGGAAGGAGCCAAAAACCGCGCCAAGTAAGTGCCGTGCGCTTTCAGAATGGTTTTCACCCCCTCTCCCTCTGGGAGAGGGCAGGGGTGAGGGCCGGCGACGCATGCGCCCCCATGCCGGCAAGATGCCGGCGCTCCCAGCACCCATGCAAATCCCGCTGAACCAACTGTCCGCGCAGCTGCAAAAAGGCCTGCGCCCGCTCTACACCCTGCATGGCGACGAGGCCCTGCTGCAGCAAGAGGCGCTGGACACCATACGCGCCGCCGCGCGCGCCCAGGGCTACACCGAGCGCAGCAGCTTCACCGTGGCCGGCGCGCATTTCGACTGGAGCGCGGTGCTGGCCGCGGGCGGATCCTTGAGCCTGTTTGCCGACCGGCAGATCGTCGAGATCCGCATCCCCTCCGGCAAGCCCGGCAAAGAGGGCGGCGCCGCCCTGCAGCAGATCGCCCAGGCGGCCCAGGGCAACGACAGCGTGCTCACCCTCGTCGTGCTGCCGCGCCTGGACAAGGCCACGCGCACCGGGGCCTGGTTCTCGGCGCTGGAGGCCGGCGGCGCCAGCGTGCAGATCGACCCGGTGGAGCGCGCCCAGCTGCCCGCCTGGATCGCGCAGCGCCTGGCCGCCCAGGGCCAGCGCGTGGCTGCGGGCGAAGAAGGCCAGCGCACGCTGCAATTCTTTGCCGACCGCGTCGAGGGCAACCTGCTGGCCGCGCACCAGGAGATCCAGAAGCTCGCCCTGCTGCACCCGGCGGGCGAACTGTCGTGGGCCCAGGTCGAAGCCGCCGTGCTCAACGTTGCGCGCTACGACGTGTTCAAGCTCTCCGAGGCCGTGCTCTCGGGCCAGGTGGCGCGCACCCAGCGCATGCTCGACGGCCTGCAGGCCGAGGGCGAGGCCGAGGTGCTGGTGCACTGGGCGCTGGCCGAAGACATACGCGCCTTGAAGCGCGTGAAAGACGCCATGAATGCCGGCAAGCCCCTGCCCATGGCCCTGCGCGAAAACCGCATCTGGGGCAACAAGGAACGCCTGTACGAACGCCTGCTGCCCCAGGCCAGCGACGCCCAGCTGGCACGCCTGCTGCAGTCGGCGCATGTGGTGGACGGCATCGTCAAGGGCCTGAAAGCACCCGACTGGCCGCAGGACGCCTGGCAGGCGCTGCAGCGCCTGGCGCTGCAGCTGTGCCGGCTGGGGCAGGCAGTTCGCACGGCTTGACCGGCCTTTTGGCTACTGCGCAGCTGGGCGGCTCATCAGCGCATCCGGGGCGCCCTTGGTGTGGGTTGCAGCGCCGCCACGGCGTTGACCCGGTCGTTGAAGTTTTCCTGGCTCAGCGGGCCGGGCTCCTGGCCCTCATACCATTCGTGCAACTCGGCGTGCTGGGGGTGTTGCGGGTTGGCCATCGCATCCGCCAGATCGCCAAAGCCATACACGCCGCCGCCGTCCTCGGGCGGGCAGCGGTAGGAGGCGCCGGCCAGCCGGGGCAGCGGTTCGGACGTGGTGATGGTCTTCTTGAGGGTGATCAGGTGCCCCAGTCGTCGCCATAGTCGTACAGGTAGAGCAGCTTGTCCTTGGGCGCCTTGAGCCGTTGGGCCGCCTGGATGCGCTCGTCGTCCATCGAGTTTGTATTTTCAGGAAGTGAGGATGTGGACGCGTTGTGCTGTCGGGTTACTGCTCCCAGAACGCCTCGATCAGCTCGCCATCGGCGTCCAGCAGCCACCACTCGACCACCACGTCGCGCTGGCCGATGCCGAGCAACCCGAGCGCTCCCCGCGGGCCGCCGCGACGTGGGCAGCGCCAGAGCTGGTCGCCGGGCTGCATGCGCGCCAGCACGGCTCGGCGCAGGTCTGGATGTACCTCGGGGCTGTGTACATCGACCAGGCGATCCTGGCCGTCACCGATTTCGGCCGGCGTTGCGGGGCGGGGGCGGTTCATGACTTGATCCTGTTTGTTGGCGCTCTTGCCTTGGCTGCGGCAGGCGGTACAGGATCGTATCGTTCGCCAGGTCGGCGCGCCAGTAATCGGGGCGCCACAGTGGGCGCGGCGCGCGCCAATCAACGGTGACAATGCGCACTTTTTGCCTCTCACCCGCAACCAAGGGTTGATGGATGTTGTCCTAAGGCACCACTCTGGATTTCCAGCCCTGACGTGTTCACGACCAACGCGGCCGCTGACCATGGATTGGCGTCCCGGGTGGCATCTCTTCGCCAGGATGGCCGTCATTCTTTGGCTGTCGGATCAAAAAAGGTGTCACTGGTTTTCATGTCCCCGTCGCATTCACTTCCCTCGCGCTACGTCATCCTGGGCACGCAGCTGGTCTTCAACATTGGGTTCTATGCCGTCGTTCCCTTTCTGGCGATGCACATGCGGGACGATCTGCTGATGGGCAGCGCCATGATTGGCCTCGTGCTGGGCGTGCGCACGTTCTCGCAGCAAGGCATGTTCTTTCTGGGTGGCTTGCTGGCGCAGCGCTGGGGCTACCGGCGGCTGATGCTGGCCGGGTGCGCAGTGCGGGTGTTGGGGTATCTGGGGCTGGCCCTGGCGCATACGCCGGTCATGCTGGTCATCAGCGCGTCGCTGACCGGGCTGGGCGGGGCCATGTTCTCGCCCTCCATGGAGGCTTTGACTGCGGAAATCGAAAACCAGGCGCAGCGTCAGCGCCAGGCGGCTGCGGCGCAAGGCACCGCCGCCGATGCCAAGCCGCGCGCCAGCCTGTTTGCTGCGTTTGCCGTGTTTGGCGAGGTGGGCGCGGTGGCCGGGCCGGTACTGGGCGGTTTGCTGATGCCCTGGGGCTTTGCATGGACTGCGGTCTCATGCGCCGGGGTGTTTGTGCTGGCGGCCATCGTCTTGTACGCCACGGTGCCGGTCAACCTGCACCGCTCCACGGCGGCAGCCATTGATTGGCGGCAGGTTCTTCGCCAGCGCGACTTTCTGGTGTTTGCACTGGCCTACAGCTCCTGTCTGTTCAGTTACAACCAGCTGTATATCGCCGTGCCGGCCGAGATTTCTCGCATTGGGGCGCCGCCCTTGGCGCTGTCGTGGCTGTTCGTATTGGCCTCGGTGCTGGTGATCTGGCTACAGTTCCCCATTGCAGCACTGTGCCGGGATATGCCCGCACGCAAATCCTTGGTGATCGGCTTTTCGTGGATGGCGTTGGCCTTTGGCGCACTGCTGAGCAGTGTGGCCGACGGCATGCCGGATGCCTTTGCCCAGTCGTATGCCAGCGCGGCGCCGGTGACGCTGTTCGTCATCTTTGTAAGCCTGGGGCAGATGTTTGCCGCGCCGGTGGCCATGTCATTGGTGCCGCGCTTTGCCAGGCAAAAGGGCTTGCCGGTTTACTACGGCCTGCTGGCCACGGCGGGTGGCGTGACGGTTCTGCTTGGCAATGCCTTGCTGGGGTTGTTGCAGGATGGGTTGGCCGGCGCGGCGCCGGCGCGCGGTGGCGCCGCTCTGGCCTGGGGATGCGCCATGCTGCTGCCCGCAGGCAGCGCCTGGGTTATGGCCCGGCTGCGCCTGCCGCCTGCTGCGCACTGAACATGGCGGACAACGAGGTCCGCATACATCTACACGAAATCAGACGATTGGTGTAAACCCTAGGAAAATCCGGTGGTAATGAGAATTATTTTTAATAATTCCATAGAATGGCGCCGCCTGTCCGGCCTTCGGCGCCTGTCCGCGGAACACCCCCATGCGCATCTTGGAGTGGATGGGCGGCTCTATCCACTCATCGGTTGAAAAGAATGCTTCGTAGAAATACCCTTGCCTGCTTCATCTTGGCCGCCTGCGCATTGGGCGTCCAGGCCGAGATCAAAACCCTCACCGACATCACTGGCCAGCAGGTCAAGCTGGATCTGCCCGCCAAGCGTGTGGCGTTGGGTTTCTATTTTGAGGATTACATGGCCGTGGCCGGCGAGAAGGGCTGGGCCAGGGTGGTTGGCATCTCCAAGGATGCATGGAAGGGCTGGCGCCCGGCCAGCTGGAAGCTCTACACAGACCACATGCCGGCCATCGACCAGCTTCCCGATATGGGAGAGGTGGAGGTGATGACCTTCTCGGTGGAGAAGGTCATTGCGCTCAAGCCTGACGTGCTGGTGCTGGCCGAGTGGCAGGTGCAGGGGCTGGGGAGCGACATCGACCAGATCAAGAGCGCGGGCATCCCCGTTCTGGTGGTGGACTACAACGCGCAGAAGCTGGAAAACCACCTCAAGAGTACCGAGCTGTTGGGCGCCATCGCCGGCCAGCCCGCGCGTGCGGCCGCCATCAACAAGGACTACCAGGGAGCCATCGATGACATCAATGCCCGCCTGGCCAAGGCCCGCTTGCCCAAGCCCAAGGCCTATGCCGAGTTCGGCAACAAGGGGCCGGCCGAGGTGGGCATGAGCTACGGCAAGAACATGTGGGGCGGCATGATCGAGCAGGCCGGCGGCATCAACATCTCCAAGCCCTTCGTGGAGTGGTGGGGCCCTATCAATCCGGAGCAGGTGCTGGCCTCGCAGCCCGATGTGGTGCTGATCACCGGCACGGAGGGCGGCAACCTGTCCAAGACCTCCACCGCCATGCGCATCGGCCAGGGCGTGCAACGCGCCGACACGGTCGAGCGCCTTGCTGGCTATGCCAAACGCCCTGGCTGGGACGCGCTGCCAGCGGTCAAGAACAAGCGTCTGCACGCGCTGTACCAGGGCGCGTCGCGCACCCAGGCCGACTACACCATGGTGCAGTACATCGCCAAGGCGCTCTACCCCACGTTGTTTGCCGATCTGACTCCCGAGCAGAACTACATCAACTTCTACAAGAAGTACCTGCCCGTGGTGCCGCAGGGCACGTTTGCCGCCAGCCTGGACGGGAAGTAGCCCCTGCCTGCCCCTGACCTGTACCGCCGTGCCGTGGGCTGATGAAGGCCTTGGCGCGGCGGTATTTCTTGATCACCACATGCAAATATCCGCACAACTGGAGTCGGCCCAGCGCATCCACCGTCGCCGTGAGCGCCGGCGCGGCGGGTTTCTGCTGCTGTTCGTCGCACTGAGCCTGTGCACCCTGGTGCTGGACATTGCCACCGGCCCGTCGCTGATTGGCCTGGGGGATGTGGTGCAAACACTGCTGAACCTGGACAGCGCCGACAGCGCCACGCGCGCCATCGTCATGAACATGCGCTTGCCGATTGCCGCCATGGCGCTGGTGGTGGGTGCGTCGCTGGCGCTGGGGGGTGCCGAGATGCAGACCCTGCTCAACAATCCCATGGCCAGCCCCTACACGCTGGGTCTGGCGGCAGCCTCGGGCTTTGGCGCGGCGCTGACGCTGTATTTCGACGGCTTTGGCCTGCCCACCTTGATTGCCGTGCCCCTGGGCGGCTTTGTGTTCTGCATGCTGGCGGCGGGGCTGCTGTTTGTGCTGGCGTCGATGCGCGGCATCAGCACCTATGTGCTGGTGCTGGCGGGCATTTCGCTGCTGTTTTTGTTTCAGGCGCTGCTGAGCCTGCTGCAGTACATCGCATCGCCCGAACTCAGTCAGCAGATCACCTTCTGGCTGTTTGGCAGCCTGCTCAAGAGCCACTGGTACAGCGTGGCCTGCGTGGCCGTGGTGCTGACCGTGTGCACTGTGCTGCTGATGCGTGATGCATGGAAGCTGACCGCGCTGCGCATGGGCGAGGAGCGCGCCGCCAGCCTGGGCGTGAACGTGCGCTGGTTGCGCCTGAAAACCCTGGCCCTGGTGTCGCTGCTGACGGCCACGGCCATTGGCTTTGTCGGCGTGATCGGCTTCATTGGACTGGTGTCGCCGCACATCGCGCGCATGCTGGTGGGCGAAGATCAGCGCTACTACATACCGCTGTCCATGTTGTGCGGCGCATGTTTGCTGTCGGCATCGTCGGTGTTGTCCAAGACCATTCTGCCGGGGGCCATCTTCCCCATCGGCATTGTGACTGCGCTGATCGGCGTGCCATTCTTCTTCGTGCTGATTCTGCGGGGGCTGCGCCAGCATGCTTGACATCGCCAACGCCACCGTGCTGCGCGGCAACGCAGTCATTCTGAAAGACGTTTCGTTGCAGCTGCGGCCCGGCCGGCTGCACGCCATCATTGGTGCCAATGGCTCGGGCAAAAGTACGCTGCTCAAGGCGGTGACGGGGCAACTGCGCCTGCAGGCGGGCCAGGTACGCCACAACGACCTGGTGCAGGATCACGCGCGGCTGGCCGGTTGGCAGGCCAGCATGGCCTACATGCCGCAGGACATTGGGCTGGATGTGGATCTGAGTGCCGTCGAGGTCGTGCTGCTCGGCCGTCTGTCCAACCTGGGCATGCACATCGGCGACGAGCTGTTGCAGCAGGCACTGTTGGCGCTGGATACGGCCGGGTTGCTGCACCTGGCCAACCGGTCCGTGGCCAAACTCAGCGGTGGGCAGCGACAGATGGTGCTGTTCGCGCAACTGCTGATGCGCCAAAGCCCGCTGATGCTGCTGGACGAACCCGTCAGCGCACTGGATCTCAAGCACCAGGTGCGGCTCCTGGACATTCTGATGGAGCAGACGCGCCAGCGCCACTGCACCACCCTGACCGTGCTGCACGACCTGAACCTGGTGGCGCAGTACGCGGACGAGGTCATCGTCATCGCCGATCGCAGCGTGCTGGCCCAGGGCGCACCGCAGGAGGTGATGAATGCCGCCTTTCTCGAGCAGATCTACGGTATTCGCACCGACGTTGTCACCGGCAGCGACGGCTTGCCGCGCGTTACGCCGCTGCGCGGCGCATTCGCAGGCGGCGCGCCAGCCATGCCGCGCGCGCTGGCCTGACCTGGCCCGGCAAGTTCACTCCCGTCTTTTCCCTTTAAGGCTCACATCATGAAAACCCGCAACTGGATGGCCGCGCTGGCATGCACGGCCAGCACGTTCCTGGCCCCGCATGCAGCGGCTGCCGAGCATGTGGTCGAAATGCTCGATCAGGACAACGGCGCAACAATGGTCTTCAAGCCCATGTACCTCAAGGTGGCGCCCGGAGACAGCATCACCTTCAAACCCGTGCACAAAAGCCACTATGTCAAGCTAATGACCGCGCCTGCTGGCGTGACCAAGTTCACCAGCAAGGAGGATGAGGAGTACACGGTGACCTTCGATCAGCCCGGCATGTACTTCTACGTTTGCCCGCCGCACATGATGATGGCCATGATCGGCGCCATTCAGGTAGGCGAGGGCGATGCAGTCGCCGCCCAGGTGCCCGGCGCCGTCAAGACCGTGAACAATCTGCGCGGCCGCATGATGAGCAACGCAGACCGCGCGGATGCGTTGGTGCAGAAGATGCAGGAGGCGCGGTAAATGGCGGGCATCCACCTCATCCACGGCATCTGCGCTGTCGCCGTCCTGGCGTGCACAGCAGCCCATGCCGACGCGCAGGCCGAGGCCAAGGGCTTCGTCGAAGGCTCCAGCCTGACGATGCTCAACCGCCTGGTCTATGAACAACTGGATTACCAGCGCGGCAACACCACCAGGACGGTCGCCGGTGGCCCGCGTTCCAGCGAAGCCAGAGAAGGCGCCTACGGCCTGATGCTGAACTACAGCTCCGGCTACACGCGTGGCATGGTCGGCCTGGGGCTGGATGCCCATGCGGTCGGCGGCATCAACCTGGGCTCGGACGCCGATTCGGTGCGCAGCAACCCGCGCTACATCGCCAAGGACGGCAACCAACTGAAAGACAGCTTTGGCCGTGCCGGCGCCGCGCTGAAGCTGCGCATGTCCTCCACCGAACTGAAGTGGGGCGAGCTGCGCACAAAGAACCCCATCTTCCACTCCTCCGACACGCGCTTGCTGCCCGAGACCAATCGCGGCTGGCAAATCACCAGCAGCGACATTCCCACGCTGTCGCTGCAGGCCGGCCGCTTCACCAAGTGGAGCGACCGCAACGCACGCAAGAACGGTGGTGACCTGCTGGCCAACTACTCGGGGGTCAACGCAGACTCCTTCACCTTTGCCGGCGGCAACTGGGCAACGCCGATCCAGGGGCTGAGCGTCTCCGGCTACTGGGGGCAGTACGAGGATGCATGGAACACCTGGTATCTGGGCGGCTTCTACAAAAGGGCCGTGGCGGACAAGCAATCGCTGTCCTTGAGCCTGAATCTGTACCGCAACACCGACACCGGACAAGCCAAGGCAGGGCAGGTGGACAACACCACCTGGAGCCTGATGACCACTTACGCGGCTGGCCACCACAAGCTGGGCCTGGGCTACCAGAAGGTGGACGGCGACACGCCGTTCGACTACGTCAACCGGGGCTCCATCTGGCTGGAAAACGCAATGCAGCTGTCGGACTTCAATGCGCCGCATGAAGCGTCGTGGCAGCTCAGGTACGACGTTGACCTGGGCCAGCTACTCACGCCCGGTCTGAGCGCTGGCGTGGCCTACACCCGCGGCAGCGGCATTGACTACCGCCACGCCGGCGCGATTTACAACGGCTTCCTGGGCACCAGCGCCGCGGGCGGCAAGCACTGGGAGCGCGACATGATCGTGCGCTACACCGTGCAGAACGGCCACGCCAAAGGGCTGGCGCTGCAACTGCGCTGGAGCATGCACCGGGCCAATGCCGCCCAAGGCGAGCCGAACGTGAACCAGGTGCGGCTGTTGGCAGAAATGCCCGTGCGGGTTTTCTGACCCCAAGCGCTGGACAGGGCACGGGTAGCCGCCTACCGACATGACGGGTATGAGCAAAATATGGCTCTAACGCCCAGCTACAAAGCGCAAACAGCTACTATTGTCATAGCAGTCGCAGCAGCCCGTGCATGATGTGATCGGCATAGCGGCTGGCCACGTTGCGCACGAAATGCGGGAAGTCCACATGCGCACTGTCGTCGGCGCGGTCCGAGATGGTGCGCACCGCGGCAAAGGGCAGGCCGTAGTCGTGGCACACCTGGGCCACGGCCGCGCCCTCCATCTCGACGGCCAGCGCCTGATGGCCGGCGGCGCCCAACGCCTGGCGCAGTGCGGCGGATTCGGCCGAGGTGGAGACAAAGCGGTCGCCGCTGACGATCAACCCCCGGTGCGCGCGTGCCGCGTGGTGGTGTGCAATGGCTGAATTATCCGGTTCAAATCGGTCTCTAGCGCTTACCAGATAAGCGCTGGCAGCTTCAAAAATAATAGCTGACAGCGCAGCATCGCAGGGCATGCGCGCCAGCCCGTAGCCGGGCACCTCCCAGCGCTGGAAGATGGGCGATGCGTCCATGTCGTGCTGCAAGAAGTCCTGCGCCACCACCACGTCGCCCACCTGCACGCCATCACCCAGGCCGCCGGCCACGCCGGTGAAGACGATGCGCGCCACGCCAAAGCGCTCGGCCAGCAGGGTGGCCGTGGTGGCCGCCGCCACCTTGCCAATGCCCGACAGCGCCAGCACCACCGGCTGTCCCAACAGGCGGCCGCGCCAGAAGCTGCGCCCGGCGTGGTGGATGCGCTCGGCTGCCTGCAAGGCGTGCACGAGGCCGCCCTGCTCTTCGGGCAGGGCGCTGAGGATGGCGGTGGTCATGGGCAGGGGCGGCTGGCGTAAAAAAGCCGGGATTATCCCGGCTTGCAGCAAGCTGTGCGCAACTTGGCGCGTCTGGCCTATTTCTTGTCGCGCAGCTCGCGCCGCAGGATCTTGCCCACGGGGGTCTTGGGCAGCTCGGTGCGGAACTCGATCACCTTGGGCTGTTTGTAGCCCGTCAGGTTGGTGCGGCAATAGTCGCGCACCTGGGCCTCGGTCAAGGCCGGGTCTTTCTTCACGATGACCAGCTTCACGGCCTCGCCGGTTTTGTCGTCCGGCACGCCGACCACGGCGCATTCGAGCACGCCGGGTATCAGGGCCACCACGTCCTCGACCTCGTTGGGATAGACGTTGAAGCCGCTGACCAGCACCATGTCCTTCTTGCGGTCCACCACCTTGAAGTAACCGCGTTCGTCCATCACGCCGATGTCGCCGGTCTTGAAGTAACCGTCCTCGGTCATGACCTTGGCGGTCTCGTCGGGGCGCTGCCAGTAGCCGGCCATGACCTGAGGGCCGAGGATGGCGATCTCGCCGGGCTTGCCGGTGGCCGAGATGTCGTGCCCATCGTCATCGATGATGCGCATATAGGTGCTGGGGATCGGCACGCCGATGGTGCCCGAGAACTCCTTGGCCGTGACCGGGTTGCAGCTGACGGACGGGCTGGTCTCCGACAGGCCGTAGCCCTCGCAAATGGGGCAGCCGGTCTTCTCCAGCCACAGCTTGGCCACGGCGGCCTGCACGGCCATGCCACCGCCCACCGATACCTTCAGGTGCGACCAGTCCACGGTCTTGAAGTCGGGGTGATTGGCCAGGCCATTGAACAAGGTGTTCACCGCCGGGAAGCTGTGGAAGCGATGCTTGGCAAGCTCTTTGAGCGTGCCGGCCAGGTCGCGCGGATTGGGGATCAAAATGGTTTTGCCACCCGTGCGCATGGACAGCATCATGTTCACCGTGAAGGCGAAGATGTGATACAGCGGCAGCGCGCACACGCTGGTGGATTGCTCGTCGGCCGGAATGCTTTTCATCACCGGGTCGTTCCAGGCCTGGGACTGCAGCACGTTGGCGATGACGTTGCGGTGCAGCAGCACGGCGCCCTTGCTGACACCCGTGGTGCCGCCGGTGTATTGCAGCAGCGCAATGTCGTCGGGCTTCAGCGCGGGCTGCTGGAGCGTGGCCGAGGCGCCTTTGGACAGTGCGTCGTTGAAGCGCACGGCACCCGGCAGCTGGTAGGGTGGCACCAGCTTCTTGACGTTGCGCACCACGTAGTTGACCAGCGTGCCCTTCAAGAAACCCAGTTGGTCGCCCATGGCGCACAGCACCACATGCTTGACCGGCGTGTTGGCAATACAGGCCTGCAGCGTGGCGGCAAAGTTCTCGATGATGACGATGGCCTTGGCGCCCGAGTCCTTGAGCTGGTGCTCCAGCTCGCGCGGCGTGTACAGCGGATTGACGTTCACCACCACGAAGCCGGCGCGCAGTACCGCAGCGACGGCGATCGGGTATTGCGGCACGTTGGGCATCATGAGGGCCACGCGGTCGCCACGCACCAGGCCAAGGCCTTGCAGATAGGCCGCCAGCTGGCGGCTTTGGGCATCGGTATCGGCAAAGCTGATGTCCTTGCCCATGAAGCTGTAGGCGGTGCGGCCCGCGTAGTCGCGAAAGGCCTGCTCCATCAACTGCACCAGCGAGGTGTATTGCGTCGGGTCGATGTCGGCGGGCACGCCGGGTGGGTAACTCTTGAGCCAAATACGGTCGGTCATCTTCAAGCCTCCTGGTTATTCTTTGTGGGGGGCTGCCCCCCATGCCTGCTCACTTGGTTGGGTTGCCCCCTGTGAAGAGACCCATCGACCCCGGCACGGGCTGCCAAGGAGAAGCAGCAAAAAATTTTAGCACGCCCGTTCGTTTTTGGATCGATGGTTATCCCGCATCAGGCGCGCAGCGCCGCCAATACTTCGTCCAGCATCTTCTTGGCATCGCCGAACAGCATGCGGTTGTTCTCCTTGTAGAACAGCGGGTTGTCCACGCCCGCATAGCCCGATGCCATGGAACGCTTCATCACGATGGAGTGCTTGGCCTTCCAGACCTCGAGCACCGGCATGCCGGCGATCGGGCTGGTCGGGTCTTCCAGCGCGCTGGGGTTCACGATGTCGTTGGCGCCGATGACCATGGCCACGTCGGTGTCGGGGAAGTCCTCGTTGATTTCGTCCATCTCCATCACGATGTCGTAGGGCACCTTGGCCTCGGCCAGCAGCACGTTCATGTGGCCCGGCATGCGGCCAGCCACCGGGTGGATGGCAAAGCGCACGTTCACGCCCTTTTCGCGCAGGGTCTTGGTGATCTCATACACCGTGTGCTGGGCCTGGGCCACGGCCATGCCATAGCCGGGCACGATGACCACGTTCTTGGCCTCGCGCAGCATTTCGGCCGTCTCGGTGGGGCTCACCGGCACCACCTCGCCCTGGGGCTCGGCGGCCTCACCCTTCTTGGCCGGCGCCGCGCCACCGCCCGAGCCAAAGCCGCCGGCGATCACGCTGATGAAGTTGCGGTTCATGGCCTGGCACATGATGTAGGAAAGGATGGCGCCCGACGAGCCGACCAGCGCGCCGGTGACGATCAGCAAGTCGTTGGAGAGCATGAAGCCCGTGGCCGCAGCCGCCCAGCCCGAGTAGCTGTTGAGCATGGAGACCACCACCGGCATGTCGGCGCCGCCGATGGCCATGACCATGTGCACGCCGAACAGCAGTGCGATGACGGTCATGACGATCAGGGGTGTCATGCCGGACTGCACGTCATGGGCGTTCAGGAACTCGCGGCCAAACCAGATGACTATCAGCAGCCCCGCCAGGTTGAGCCAGTGGCGCGCCGGCAGCAGCAGCGGCTTGCCGCCGATCTTGCCGTTGAGCTTGCCGAAGGCGATGAGCGAGCCGCTGAAGGTGACGGCGCCGATCAGGATGCCGACGTAGATCTCCACCTCATGGATGATTTTTTCTGCGCCCTGCAGCTGGATGGAGGTATCGACATAGCTGGCAAAGCCCACCAGGCAGGCGGCCAGGCCGACCAGGCTGTGCATGAGCGCCACCAGCTCGGGCATCTGTGTCATCTTGACGATCTTGGCGGCATACAGGCCGATGCCGCCGCCGATGACCAGCGCGCCCACGATCCAGGCCACGCCCGAGGCGCTGACGCGCGGGCCGAACACGGTGGCCAGCACGGCCAACGCCATGCCGACCATGCCCAGCAGGTTGCCGCGGCGCGAGGTTTCGGGGTTGGAGAGCCCGCCCAGGCTCAGGATGAAAAGAATGGCCGCGCCCAGATAGGCGACGGTAGCGAGACTTTGGGACATGTTCTGTGCTCCTCGGGTATCTTGTCGTTGTTGTGGTTATTTGCGGAACATGGCCAGCATGCGGCGCGTCACCGCAAAGCCGCCGAACATGTTGACGGCCGTGAGCACCAGGGCGGCAAAGGCCAGCCACATGATGAGCCCGTCGGGCCGCCCATTGACGCCGGCCTCCGGCGGCGCGATCTGCACCAGCGCGCCGATGGCGATGATGCTGGAGATGGCGTTGGTCACGCTCATCAGCGGCGTGTGCAGCGCGGGCGTGACGTTCCACACCACCATGTAGCCAATGAAACAGGCCAGAACGAACACCGTGAAGTGCCCCAGGAAGGCCACGGGAGCGTAGGCGCCGACGGCCCAGAACAGCACGGCCATCACGGCAAAAACGATGGTCAGCGTCTTGGCGGACATAGACGCGCCCGTGCCGTGGCCATGGCCCGATTTCTTTTCGACCACCGGGGCAGCTGCCTTGGGCGCGGGCGCCGGTGCCTGCTTGAGCGGCGGGGCGGGCCAGGTGATGGCGCCGTCCTTGACCACGGTGAGGCCACGGATCGCGTCGTCTTCCATGTTGACCACCGCCACGCCGTCCTTGGCCTTGCACAGCTCTTCTGTCAGGCGCAGCAGGTTGGTGGCATAGAGCGTGGACGACTGCTTGGCCAGGCGCGAGGCCAGGTCGGTGTAGCCGACGATGGTCACGCCATGGCGCACCACGGCCTCGCCGGGCACGGTCAGCTCGCAGTTGCCGCCTTGCTCGGCCGCCATGTCCACGATCACGCTGCCGGGCTTCATGCTCTGCACCATCTCGGCGGTGATGAGCTTGGGCGCCGGCTTGCCGGGGATCAGCGCGGTGGTGATGATGATGTCCGCGTCCTTGGCCTGGGTGGCGTACATCTGGCGCTGCGCGGCCTGGAAGCCCTCGCTCATGACCTTGGCGTAGCCGCCGCCGCCCGAGCCTTCTTCCTCGTAGTCCACCTTGACGAACTCGCCGCCCAGCGACTTGACCTGGTCGGCCACCTCGGCGCGCGTATCGTTGGCGCGCACGATGGCGCCCAGGTTGGCCGCCGTACCAATGGCCGCCAGGCCCGCCACGCCGGCGCCCGCAATGAACACCTTGGCCGGGGGCACCTTGCCCGCGGCTGTGATCTGGCCGTTGAAATAGCGGCCAAAGGCGTTCGCAGCCTCGATCACGGCGCGGTAGCCGGAGACGCCGGCCGTGGAGGTGAGCGCATCCATCTTTTGCGCGCGGCTGAGCGTGCGCGGCAGGCAGTCGATGGCCAGCACCGTGGTCTTCTTCGCCGCCAGCTGTTCCATCAACGCGGGGTTCTGCGCTGGCCAGATGAAGTCGATCAGCGTGCCGCCGTCCCGCATCAGGCCCACTTCGGCCTCGCTCGGCGGGCGCACCTTGAGCACGATGTCGGACATGGCCCAGAGCTGCGCGGCACCCTCGACGACCTCGGCCCCGGCAGCGCGATAGGCGTCGTCGCTGAAGTTGGCGGCCTCGCCGGCGCCAGACTCCACGGCCACCGTAAAGCCCAGTTTGATGAGCTTTTCAACCACATCGGGCACGGTGGCTACGCGTTTCTCGCCCGGGAACGTTTCCCGGGGCACGCCAATGCGCTGTGGCTGCGTTTGCGGGGTTGGGTCTGCTGGCATGGGGGGTCTCCTGAAGTTTACAAATCGCTGTCCAAGGCCTGTCCAAGGCCTGTCCACCCGGCTTCTCGTTGGACAGGCTGGCGTTAAAGGGGGGTAGGGGTGAACGGGAAGGGCGGAATGGCGAGATATCCGTCCATCATGCCAGTGCTGACGCGCACGGCCTGGGCCAGCGCATGGCCCCATTGCAGCGCGGGCCGGCCGGCAACCAGGAATTCGTCGTTGTTGCGCGTTCTGGCACTCAATAGCCGTTGATCGACCAGAACATCCACGGTTACGGTGGCGCCGCTCTCGGTGGCGTAGTGGTGGCTCAGATATGAGTAGGGGAGACCCGGTCGCAGCTTGTGGCCCGCCAGCACGCGCGCGAAATCCGGCTGGTTCTGCTCCAGCCACTGCAGGCCATCCACCCAGCGCTTCAGGCGCAGGCAATCCACGCGCACGGGGCTGCCCTGGGTGGCATCCTCGACCACCATGCCGCGCTGCGCCGGGCAGTTCCCCGGCCAGTACAGGGGCCCCTGCAGGAAATTGCTGCGGTTCGCCCGCACCCGCAACAGAGCCACGACTTGCTGTTGCGCGTCGCGCAACGCCACGGTACGGGTCTGCAGTGCAATGCGCTCGCCGGGCTCGGGCAGCAGGGGAACAGCCTGGCTGGACATGCCCAGGTCTTCCCAGCTGCCGGCCGGCAAGGCCAGACGCACCCGCCCCACGGGGTACTCGGCTTGCTGTGTCGCAAGAGGAGCGCATGCCACCAAGGCCGACAGGGCGCAGGGCAACAGGCATCTGAATATCGTTATCGCCAGATTCATGAAGTGAAAAAACGTGAGCCACTCACACCGCGCCCGCCGGGGTCGCCTGACCTCAAGCTTACATGAAGTGCTCTGGAATCGGCGCTCCCGCGCGACACGCAAAAAAAACGGCGCTTCAAGGCGCCGTTATTTGCTGGGCGGGCTTAGTGCGCCATCAATTGACGAGCTGGCGCAGCGTGCCTTGCGCGTACCTGGCGGCCATTTGATCAAGCGTGTAGCCCTTGATCTTGCCCGCCTGGCCCTCGCAGCCGAACTCTTGGTATCGTTGTTTGCAGATGGCCTTGGCGGCTTCGCGCGCGGGCTTCATCCATTCGCGCATGTCGAACTTGTCCGGGTTCTCGAACTGGAACTTGCGCACCGCGCCGGTCATGGCCATGCGGATGTCGGTATCAATGTTGATCTTGCGCACGCCATGCTTGATGGCTTCCTGGATCTCCTTGACCGGCACGCCATAGGTCTGCTTCATCTTGCCGCCGAACTGGTTGATGATGGCCAGCAGATCCTGCGGCACCGAGCTGGAGCCATGCATCACCAGGTGGGTGTTCGGAATGCGCGCGTGGATTTCCTTGACGCGAGAAATGGCCAGCACATCGCCCGTGGGCGGGCGGGTGAACTTGTAGGCCCCGTGGCTGGTGCCGATGGCGATCGCCAGGGCATCGAGCTGCGTGGCCTTGACGAACTCGGCCGCCTCCTCGGGGTCGGTCAGCATTTGCGCGTGGCTGAGCTTGCCGGCAGCGCCCACGCCGTCTTCCTCGCCGGCCTCGCCGGTCTCCAGGCTGCCCAGGCAGCCGAGCTCGCCCTCGACCGTGGCGCCGATCTTGTGCGCCATGGCGACGACCTGGCGCGTCACCTCCACGTTATAGGCAAAGTCGGCCGGCGTCTTGCCATCCTCGCGCAGCGAGCCGTCCATCATCACCGAGCCGAAGCCAAGCGCAAGCGCGCCCTGGCAGATGGCGGGCGAGGTGCCGTGGTCCTGGTGCATGACCAGCGGGATATGCGGGTAGGCCTCGGCGGCGGCGGCGATCAGGTATTTGATAAAGCTCTCGCCCGCGTACTTGCGCGCGCCGGCACTGGCCTGCAGGATCACGGGGGCGCCCACCTCATCGGCGGCAGCCATCACGGCCTGTACCTGCTCCAGGTTGTTGACGTTGAAGGCGGGAATGCCATAGCCGTTGTCGGCGGCATGGTCGAGCAGTTCGCGCATCGAGACGAGAGGCATGGTGTGTATCCGTTCGAGGGGTGGAAAAAAAGCGGCCGTAACCGCTTGGTAACCCGGAAGTTTAACCGCGCCCGTCCCATGCCCCGCTGCCGCGCGGCACTACTGCACGCGGCAGATCTTGAGCATGTTGGTGCCGCCCGGCTGCCCCATGGGCTCGCCGCAGGTGATCACGTACAGATCGCCCTGCTGCACGATGTTGCGCATCTTGAGGTGGCTTTCGGCCTGCTCCAGCGCCGTGTCGCGGTCGGCGCTGGTATCCATCAGCAGCGGACGTACGTTGCGGTACATGGCCATGCGTCGCTGCGTGGCCACCTTGGGGGTCAGCGCGTAGATGGGGATGTGGATGCGGTTGCGGCTCATCCACAGGGCCGTGGAGCCGCTGTCGGTCATGGCGACGATGGCCTTGGCGCCCAGGTGGTGCGCCGTGAACAGCGCGCCCATGGCCACGGACTGGTCCACGCGCCCCACAGTCTGGCCATCGAAGTCGGCGTCGCGATTTGGATCCTCGGCAGCCTCGGCCGCCGCGCAGATCTTGGCCATCTCTTCCACCGTCTCCAGCGGGAACCTGCCGGCGGCGGTCTCGGCGCTGAGCATCACGGCGTCCGTGCCGTCCAGCACCGCGTTGGCCACGTCGCTCACCTCGGCGCGCGTGGGCACCGGGTTGGTGATCATGCTCTCCATCATCTGCGTGGCAGTGATCACCACCTTGTCCATGTCGCGTGCCATGCGGATCATCTTCTTTTGCAGCGCAGGCACGGCGGCGTTGCCCACCTCCACGGCCAGGTCGCCGCGCGCCACCATGATGCCGTCGCTCACCTTGAGGATCTCCTCCAGGCGCGGGATGGCCTCGGCGCGCTCTATTTTTGCGATCAACCCCGGCCTGTGGCGGAACTCGGTCGCGGCCACGTTGCACAGCTGGCGCGCCATCTCCATGTCGGTGGCATTCTTCGGGAAGCTCACGGCCACGTAGTCGGCCTGGAAGCTCATCGCGGTCTTGATGTCCTCCATGTCCTTGGCCGTGAGGGCCGGCGCCGTCAGGCCCCCGCCCTGCTTGTTGATGCCCTTGTTGTTGGACAGCTCGCCGCCCAGCTTGACGGTGGTGTGCACCGCGTCGCCGCGCACGGCGTTCACGGTCAGCACGATCAGGCCGTCATTGAGCAGCAGCACATCGCCCGCCCTCACGTCGCGCGGCAGCTCCTTGTAGTCCAGGCCCACGCCGCCGATGTCGCCCGGCTCGGTGCGCGAGGCGTCGAGCACGAAGGGCGCGCCCGGCTCCAGCATCACCTTGCCATCGGCAAACTTGCCGACGCGGATCTTCGGGCCCTGCAGGTCGGCCATGATGGCCACCTCGCGCCCGGCGCGCCGGGCGGCTTCGCGCACCATGAGGGCGCGATCCACATGGTCCTGCGCCTTGCCGTGGCTGAAGTTCAGGCGCACCACGTTCACGCCCGCGGCGATCATCTGCTCGAGCAGCTGCGGGTCGCTGGAGGCGGGGCCCAGGGTGGCGACGATCTTGGTGGCGCGGCGGACTTGCATTACTCGGTCTCTCTTGGTGGATGTAATCGAGTTTCGATTTTTGCACAAAACGCGTTACATGCGCCTCGCCCCCCGTGCGGATGCGCGGCCTACGCAGACTCCTGGCCGTAGCGCTTTTCCAGCGCATCCCACGCGGGCTTGCCCACCAGGCGCTGGCGCTCGGCGAACGGCGTCACCAGGCCGCTGGATTCCAGCACCTGCTTCTCGTCGCGCAGCGTGGTCAGTGCCTTGTGCATGCCCATTACCGCGCCCTGCAGCGCGGCGTTAGCGTAAAGCACGATGCCATAGCCCAGTTCGCCCAGTTGGCTTGCGCTGAAGATGGGAGTCCTGCCGCCGATCACCATGTTCATCAGCTGGGGTTTGGCCAGGCGCTGCGGCAGGGCGCGCACCTCTTCGGCCTTCGTCACGGCCTCGACGAACAGGATGTCGGCCCCGGCCTCGGCAAAGCGCTGCGCGCGCTCCACGGCGGCGTCAAAGCCGTGCGTGGCGGCTGCATCGGTGCGCGCCATGATGAGGAAATCGCTGTCGCGCCGGGCGTCCACGGCGGCCTTGATCTTGCTCACCGCTTCCTCGGTGGCAATCACCTCCTTGCCGCTGAAGTGGCCGCAGCGCTTGGGCGCCACCTGGTCTTCGAGCTGTATGCAGTCGGCCCCGGCGCGCTCCAGCGTGCGCACGGTGTGATAGACGTTGAGCGCGTTGCCAAAGCCCGTGTCGGCATCGACGATGAGCGGCACATCGACCGCATCGCGGATGCGCGCCATGTGGTCAGCGATTTCGTGCAGGCCCATGAAGCCCTGGTCGGGCATACCGAACCACATGTTGGTCACGCCCGCGCCGGTCACGTAGATGGCCTGGAAGCCCAGGTCGGCCACCACTTTGGCCGACAGCGCGTTGAACGCGCCCGGGACGAGCAGGCCGCTGCGGGCCTCGACGAGTTGCTTGAGTTGTTGCTTGGTGTTCATCACTTTTTCCTTGTTGCCGGATTGCTGCATGCAGCTTGAAACTGGCGCGGCCCAGGCCAGCGGACGCCGCGCAAGGGCCGCCCCGCCGCGCTGGCGTCGTCCCCCTTCCCGTAGCGCGCAGCGCGTAGAGAGAAGGGGGAAGCGGCGTAGCCGCTCAGGGGGATGGCACTCTTACCCAGCCTTCCATGAGAATGCGGGCGCTGCGGCTCATGACAGCTTTGGTCACCGTCCACTGGCCGTTGACCTGTTTCGCCTCGGCGCCCACGCGCAGGGTGCCGGAGGGGTGGCCAAAACGTACCGCCTGGCGCTCGCCGCCGCCGGCCGCCAGGTTCACCAGCGTGCCGGGAATGGCGGCCGCCGTGCCGATGGCCACGGCGCAGGTGCCCATCATGGCGTGGTGCAACTTGCCCATGGACAGGGCGCGCACCAGCAGATCCACATCCGCCGCCGCGATGGTTTTGCCGCTGGAGGCGGTGTAGTCCTTGGGCGGGCTGATGAAGGCGATTTTTGGCGTGTGCTGGCGCTGCACGGCTTCTTCGGGGGTCTGGATGAGGCCCATGCGCAGCGCGCCGGCGACGCGGATTTGCTCCAAGCGCGCCAGTTGCGCCGCATCGCCATTGATGTCGTCCCGCAGCTCCGTGCCCTGGTAGCCGATATCAAAGGAGTTGACGAACACGGTGGGAATGCCCGCGTTGATCATGGTGGCCTGAAACGTACCGATGCCGGGCACCTCCAGGTCGTCCACCAGATTGCCGGTAGGGAACATCGCGCCCCCATCCTCGCCATCGTCCGATGGGTCGATGAACTCCAGCACGATTTCGGCGGCCGGGAAGGTCACGCCGTCCAGCTCGAAGTCGCCGCTTTCCTGCACCTGGCCGTCTGCCACAGGCACGTGGGCAATGATGGTCTTGCCGATGTTGGCCTGCCAGATGCGCACCACGCAGACGCCGTTGTTCGGGATGCGACTCTGGTCCACCAGACCCGCATGGATGGCGAACGCCCCGGCGGCAGTGGAGAGGTTGCCGCAGTTGCCGCTCCAGTCAACCAAGTCCTGGTCGATGGATACCTGACCGTAGAGGTAATCGACATCATGTCCGGCGCGCTGGCTTTGGCTCAGGATCACGCATTTGCTGGTGCTCGACGTCGCCCCGCCCATGCCGTCGATCTGCGCGCCGTAGGGGTCGGGGCTGCCGATGACGCGCTGGAGCAGTTTGTCGCGCGCCGGGCCGGGCTGCTGCGCGGCTTCGGGCAGGTCAGCTAAGCGAAAGAACACGCCCTTGCTGGTGCCGCCGCGCATATAGGTGGCGGGGATGCGGATCTGTGGTGAATTGCTCATTTTTCAATAGCTTGTTGCGCTTGTCTATCAAGCGCTATAGGCCGATTTGGCCAAAAAATCCTGCGCAAAGCGCTGCAGCACGCCGCCGGCCTCATAGACCGACACTTCCTCAGCGGTGTCGAGGCGGCAGGTGGTGGCCACACGGTCGGTCTGGCCGTTTTGGCGGTGGATGACCAGGGTGAGGTCGGCGCGCGGCTCTAGCTTGCCTTCCACATCGTAGGTCTCGGTGCCGTCCAGCTGCAGCGTCAGGCGGCTCACGCCCGGCTTGAACTCCAGCGGCAGCACGCCCATGCCGATCAGGTTGGTGCGGTGGATGCGCTCGAAGCCCTCGGCCACCACGGTTTCCACACCGGCCAGGCGCACGCCCTTGGCGGCCCAGTCGCGACTCGACCCCTGGCCGTAGTCGGCGCCGGCGATGACGATGAGCGGCTGACGGCGGTTCAGGTAGGTCTCGATGGCTTCCCACATGCGCACCACCTGGCCCTCGGGCTCGATGCGCGCGAGCGAGCCCTTCTTCACCTGGCCATCGACCACGGCCATCTCGTTGACCAGCTGCGGGTTGGCAAAGGTGGCGCGCATGGCCGTGAGGTGGTCGCCGCGGTGCGTGGCGTAGGAGTTGAAGTCCTCCTCGGGCAGGCCCATCTTCGCCAGGTATTCGCCCGCCGCGCTGTCGGCCAGGATGGCGTTGGACGGCGACAGGTGGTCGGTGGTGATGTTGTCGCCCAGGAGGGCCAGCGGGCGCATGTTGGTCAAAGTGCGCGGAAAGGCCGCCAGCGCGCCCACGCCTTCCGTGTCCCAGTACGGCGGGCGGCGGATGTAGGTGGACTGCGGGCGCCAGTCGTACTGCGGCGCGGCGCGCTCGCCATCGTCCTTGTGGATGGTGAACATGGGCTCATAGACGGCGCGGAACTGCTCGGGCTTGACGGCGCGGGCGACGATAGCGTCGATTTCTGCATCGCTGGGCCAGATGTCTTTCAGGCGGATTTCCTTGCCATCGACGACCGCGAACACATCCTGCTCGATGTCAAAGCGCACCGTGCCCGCGATCGCATAGGCCACCACCAGCGGTGGGCTGGCCAAAAACGCCTGCTTGGCATACGGGTGGATGCGCCCGTCGAAGTTGCGGTTGCCCGAGAGCACGGCCGTGGCGTACAGGTCGCGGTCGATGATTTCTTGTTGAATTTTCGGGTCGAGCGCGCCGCTCATGCCGTTGCAGGTGGTGCAGGCGAAGGCGACGATGCCGAAGCCGAGCTTTTCCAGGTCGCCGAGCAGCCCGGCTTCCTTCAGGTACAGCTCCACGGCCTTGGAGCCGGGCGCCAGCGATGTTTTGACCCAGGGCTTGCGCGTGAGGCCCAGGCGGTTGGCGTTGCGCGCCAGCAGCGCGGCCGCGATGACGTTGCGCGGGTTGCTGGTGTTGGTGCAGCTGGTGATGGCGGCGATGATCACGGCGCCGTCGGGCATCAGGCCCTCGGCCTCTTCGGCGCGGGCCATCTTCAGCTTCACGGCACCGGCGATGCCGCGGTCCACCAGCGCCGAGGTGGGCAGGCGGCGGTGCGGGTTGCTCGGGCCCGCCATGTTGCGCACGACGCTGGACAGGTCGAACACGAGCACGCGCTCGTACTCGGCGATCTTCAGGTCGTCGGCCCAGAAGCCGGCGGCCTTGGCGTAGGTTTCCACCAACTGCACCTGCTGCGGGCTGCGGTCGGTCAGGCGCAGGTAGTCCAGGGTCTGCGCATCGATGAAGAACAGCGCGGCGGTGGCGCCGTACTCGGGGCACATGTTGGAGATGGTGGCGCGGTCGCCGATCGACAGGCTGTCCGCGCCCGCGCCGAAGAACTCCACGTAGGCGCCTACAACCTTCTCGCGGCGCAAAAACTCGGTCAGCGCGAGGGCCATGTCGGTGGCGGTGATGCCCGGCTGGCGCTTGCCGGTGAGCTTCACGCCCACTATGGTCGGCAGGCGCATCCACGAGGCGCGGCCCAGCATCACGTTCTCGGCCTCCAGCCCGCCCACGCCCACTGCGATCACGCCTAGTGCGTCAACATGCGACGTGTGGCTGTCGGTGCCCACGCAGGTGTCGGGGAAGGCCACGCTGCCCTCCTCGTCCTTCTGCACGTAGACCACCGGCGACATCTTCTCCAGGTTGATCTGGTGCATGATCCCGTTCCCCGCCGGGATCACGTCCACGTTGGCGAAAGCCTTCTTCGTCCACTCGATGAAATGGAAGCGGTCCTCGTTACGGCGGTCTTCAATCGCGCGGTTCTTGGCGAAGGCGTCGGGGTCGAAGCCGCCGCACTCCACGGCCAGCGAGTGATCGACGATCAACTGCACCGGCACCACGGGATTGACGGCGGCCGGGTCGCCACCCTCCTTGGCAATCGCGTCACGCAGGCCCGCCAGATCGACCAGCGCCGTCTGGCCCAGGATGTCGTGGCACACCACGCGCACCGGGAACCACGGGAAGTCGATATCACGCTTGCGCTCGATGAGCTGGCGCAGGTAGCCGGCCAGCTGCGCCGGGTCGGCGCGGCGCACCAGGTTTTCGGCGTGCACGCGCGCCGTGTAGGGCAGCCTGGCCCAGGCGCTGGGTTGAAGGGCATCGACGGCCTCGCGCGCGTCGAAGTACTGCAGGGACGTGCCGGGAAGGGGTTTGCGGTAGGCGGTGTTCATCATGGAAGATTTACTCTTTTTTTGATAGCTGCTCGCGCTTTGAATTAAAGCACCAGAGGCCAAAAAGACCCCGGTTTCACCTTGCAGCTCAGCCGCGCTCCCCGATGGGCACGAACTGCTGGTCTTGCGGCCCGGTGTAGTGGGCGCTGGGGCGGATGATCTTGTTGTCCACGCGCTGCTCGATCACGTGCGCGGCCCAGCCGCTGGTGCGGGCGATGACGAACAGCGGTGTGAACATGGCGGTGGGCACCTGCATCATGTGGTAGCTCACGGCGCTGAACCAGTCGAGGTTGGGGAACATCTTCTTGACTTCCCACATCACGGATTCGAGACGCTCGGCGATGTCGTACATCTTGGTGCTGCCCGCCTCATCCGACAGGCGCTTGGCCACGCCCTTGATGACCCGGTTGCGCGGGTCGCTCACGGTATAGACCGGGTGGCCGAAGCCGATCACCACCTCCTTGTTTTCCACGCGGCGGCGGATGTCGGCCTCGGCCTCGTCGGGGTTGTCGTAGCGCTTCTGGATCTCGAAGGCCACCTCGTTGGCGCCGCCATGCTTGGGGCCGCGCAGCGCGCCTATGGCGCCCGAGATGCTCGAATACATGTCGCTGCCCGTGCCGGCGATGACGCGCGCGGTAAAGGTGGACGCATTGAACTCATGCTCGGCGTACAGGTTGAGCGAGGTGTGCATGGCGCGCACCCAGCCCTCGGGCGGCTTGGTGCCGTGCAACAGGTGCAGAAAGTGGCCGCCTATGGAATCGTCATCCGTCTCCACGTCAATGCGGCGGCCCGAGTTGCTGAAGTGGTACCAGTACAGCAGCATGCTGCCCAGGCTGGCCATCAGGCGGTCGGCAATGTCGCGCGCGCCCGGCAGGTTGTGGTCGTCCTTCTCGGGCAGGGCGCAGCCCAGGGCGGATACGCCGGTGCGCATCACATCCATGGGGTGGCTGGCGGCGGGCAGTTGCTCCAGCGCGGTCTTCACGCTGCCGGGCAGGCCGCGCAGGGCGCGCAGCTTGGCCTTGTAGGCTTTCAATTCAGCGCGCGTGGGCAGCTTGCCGTGCACCAGCAGGTGGGCGATTTCTTCAAACTCGCAGGCCTCGGCCATGTCCAGGATGTCGTAGCCGCGGTAATGCAGGTCGTTGCCCGTGCGGCCCACGGTGCACAGGGCGGTGTTGCCCGCGGTCACGCCCGAGAGGGCGACGGATTTTTTGGCCTTGGGGGAGGTTACGGTCTCGGCGGTGGTCATGTTCATGTGGGTGTCTCCGGTTGGCGATAAGCAGCAGCGATGGTCACGGGACGCCCCTTGGCATTCACCGCAACCATCTCGAAAACCCCTTTCAGAACCTCTTCCGCGGCAATGCCTGGCTGATCGGCCAGCGCGGTCACGCACACGGTCATGGAGCTGCGGCCCACGCGGCTGACCCAGGCGCGCAGCGTGAGCTGGCTGCCAACCGGCACGGGTGCAAGAAAGTCCACGCCGGTCACGCTGGCCATCACCACCTCGCGCTGCGCCAAGCCGCGTGCGGCCAGAAAGGCCGCCTGCGCCATCAGCTGCAGACCCTGACCGGCAAACAAAGTGCCGTGGTGGTTGGCACGCGCCGGCAGCACCAGCTCGCGCAATTCAACGGTTCCCAGGGGTGTTGTCATGTTTCGCAATTTACGCAAAATAGCGCCTTCTCCATAGGGCTAAAAAGGCGAATCGGTGCGAAACAATCCCAGAGAAATTGCAAATGTTGCGAATCACGCAGGCCGCGGAGGCCGCGCATGAGAAAGACCTTCATGGGCGTGAAGCTGCGCGCCCTGCGCGCCGAACGCGGCCTGTCGCAGACCGCGCTGGCGCAGGCGTTGGAGCTCTCGCCCAGCTACCTGAACCAGATCGAGCAGAACCAGCGCCCGCTGACCGTGCAGGTGCTGCTGAAGCTGCACCGCGCTCTGGGCGTGGACATACAGCAGTTCTCCGAGGACGAAGAAGCGCGCCTGATCGCCGGGCTGCGCGAGGCCCTGGCCGATGCGCCCGAGCCCATCGCCCTGCCCGAGCTGCAGGAGGTGGCGGCGCAGATGCCGGCCCTGGGGCGCGCGCTCATCGCCCTGCACCGGCGCGCACTGCAGGCGCAGGATGGCCTGGAGACCCTGGCGCTGCGCCTGGGCGACGAGCGCAGCGAGGCCATGGCGGCGCGCGCCATGCCATTCGAGGTGGTGCGCGACTTCTTCTTTGACCACCAGAACCATTTCGACGCCGTGGACCGCGCCGCCGAGGCCCTGGCCACCCAGGCGCCGCGCGCCCATGGCGGCCAGCTGGGCCCATGGCTGGCCGAGCGCCTGCAGCAGCGCCACGGCGTGCGCCTGGTGCTGGCGCGGGATGGCGCCGGCGCCAAGCGCAGCTACGACCCCGGCCAGCGCCTGCTGCTGCTGTCGCCCGACCTGGAGCCGGCGCAACAGGCCTTCCAGCTGGCCACGCAGCTGGCGCTGCTGGAGATACCCGAGCTCATCGCCCAGCTGACCGATGCGGCGCCGTTGGCCGACGACGGCGCCGCGCGCAGCCTGGCGCGCATAGGCCTGGCGAACTACTTTGCCGGCGCCCTGCTGCTGCCCTATGGCGCCTTCGCGCAGGCGGCCGAGGCGTTGCGCTACGACATAGACCTGCTGCAGCAACGCTTTGGCGTGGGCTTCGAGACCGTGTGCCACCGCCTATCGACTCTGCAGCGCCCGGGCGCGCCGGGCGTGCCGTTTTTCTTCATCCGCGTGGACCGCGCGGGCAACATCAGCAAGCGCCAGTCAGCCACGCATTTCCACTTCAGCCGCACCGGCGGCACCTGCCCGCTGTGGAATGTGTACGAGGCCTTTGGCCAGCCGGGCCGGCTGCAGCGCCAGGTGGCCGCCATGCCCGACGGGCGCAAATACCTGTGGATTGCGCGCACGGTCTCGGGCGGCGGGCGCGGCTTTGGCGCGCCGCGCAAGACCTTCGCCATCGCCCTAGGCTGCGACATACGCCACGCCGAGCGCCTGGTCTATGCCCAGGGCCTGGACCTGAACGCCGCCGCCACGCCGATCGGCATGGGCTGCAAGGTCTGCGAGCGCGCGCACTGCCCGCAGCGCGCCTTTCCCTACATGGGGCGGGCGCTGGAGGTCAACGAGCACCAGAGCCGGCTGGCGCCCTACGGCTTTGCGCCGTAG
>JADHED010000949.1_pt1 | contig 27848 bp, 20 predicted proteins | sample 8952041 | NCBI WGS metagenome assembly JADHED01 (sample SAMN16124423, study PRJNA663239) | bioreactor sludge metagenome | isolation source: sludge (control) | place: India:Bengaluru | collected 2018-09-08
GCACGGTGGCGGTGGCCCCCTGGCGCAGCTGCACGCCGCGGTCGAGGTCGAGCGTGACCAGCGCGGCGTCGTTGGACAGCCCGATCGTCTCCACGAGGCCGACGCGCACGCCCGCGATCCGCACGGGGCCCTTCTCGTTGAGCCCCGCGACGCTCGGGAACCGCGCCTGCACGCTCTGCCGCGAGTCCGCACCGCCGATCCGGATCTGCTCGATGCGGAAGATGAAGAACCCCAGGATCACGAGGGCCGCGAGCATGAACGCGCCGAGCTTCGCTGTCGAACTCATGACGTCGTCCCTTCTGCCGATGCGTCGTCCGGCGGCTCGCCGGCCAGGAAGGAGCGGATGTACGGGTCTTGGAGCTCCCGGAACTGCGCCGGCGGGGCGATCGCCGCGATCCGCCCCTCCCGCAGCATCGCGACCTGCGTCGCGATGCGGAACGCCACCGACGTGTCGTGGGTGATCGTGACCATCGTCACCGGCATCCGCGCGCGCATCTCGGCGACGTCGCGCGTGATCGCGGCCGCGGTGATCGGGTCGAGCCCGGTCGTCGGCTCGTCGAACAGCAGGATCTCCGGCTGGGTCGCGATCGCGCGGGCGAAGCCGACGCGGCGCCGCATGCCGCCCGACAGCTCGTTGGGCATCTTCGTCGCGGTGGCGGGGTCGAGGCGCACGGTCTCGAGGCACTCGTGGACGCGCGCCTTGACGTCCTTCTCCGGCATCGTCGTGTGCCGCCGCAGCGGGAACGCGATGTTGTCGAACACGTTCATCGAGTCGAACAGCGCCCCTTCCTGGAACGCCATGCCGAAGCGCCGCCGCGCCTCCCGCCACTGCAGCCCCGTGGCGTGCGTCATGTCGAGGCCGTCGAGGTGCACGCGCCCCTGGTCCGGGTGGATCAGGCCGATGATGTGCTTGAGCAGCACGCTCTTGCCGCCGCCGGACGCGCCGAGCACGACCACCGAGTCGCCGGGCATGACCTTGAGGCTCAGCCCGCGCAGGACCGGCCGGCCGTCGAACGCCTTGTGCAGGTCGAAGGCCTGGATCCGCGGGATGGTCATCGGCCGCTCAAAAGAGGATCTTGGTCAGGAAGAAGTCGGACAGCAGGATGACCAGCGAGCTCATCACGACGGCGGTCGTCGTCGAGCGGCCCACGCCCTCCGCGCCCCCGACCGTGTAGAACCCCTTCTGGCAGCCCGTGACCGCGAGGATCGTCCCGAACACGCCGGCCTTGACCAGCCCCGAGAGGACGTCGTTCAGCTCGAGGAACTGGAACGTCCGGTCCCAGTAGACGACCGGGTTGGCGTCGAGCAGCTTCACCGCCACGAAGTACCCGCCGCCGATGCCGAGCAGGTCGGCGAAGGCGACGAGCGGCGGCAGCATGAAGAGCCCCGCCGCGACGCGCGGGACGATCAGGTACTGCACCGGCTGCGTCGCCATGACGGTCAGCGCGTCGATCTGCTCGGTGACCCGCATCGAGCCGAGTTCCGCGGCGAACGAGGACGCGATCCGGCCGGCGATCATCAGGGCCGTCAGCACCGGGGCCAGCTCGCGGGTGAGCGAGAGGGAGACGACCGGCCCGACCCAGCTCTCGGCGTTGAAGCGGGCGAACCCCGTGAAGGTCTGGAGCGCGAGCACGCCGCCGGTGAACATGGCCGTCAGCCCGACGACCGGCAGCGAGTCCACGCCGACCCGGACCATCTGCCGCACCCACTCGCGGAGGTCGAAGGGGGGACGGACGGCCCAGTAGAGGGTGGACCCGAAGATCCGCCAGAAGCGGCCGACCTCCTCGAACAGGCCGAGCGTGCCCCGTCCGATCCGTTCCAGCAGTCCGCGCAACGCCGCCCTTCCTCCGGCCAGGGGCTCCAGCCGCCGTAACCCGATGATAATGCACGGCCTCCGCGCGCTCCGCGAACGCCTCGAAGGCCCCCGGACGGCGACGGTCGCCCGGCCGGCCGCCCGGGCGGGGGAAACGGCGCGCGGTCAGCGGGTTGCGAACCGGTCGGGTAAACTCACCGGATGTCCCCGAGCGACCACGATCCGATCCCCGCGAACCTCAACCTCGACTTCGCCGAGCAGCTCTACGAGCGGTTCCTGCAGGACCGCGAGTCCGTGCCGCCGGACTGGCGCGCGTACTTCGAGTCGCTGCCGGCCTTCGGGTCGCGCCAGCCGCGGCTCGGCCCGTCGTTCACCCCGGCGTCGCTCTTCCACCCGACCCGGGACCAGTGCCGGACGTGCGCCGTGCTGCGCGACGAGTCGGACGTCCTGTCGCGGCAGGACCGCGTCGACCAGCTGGTCCGCGCGTACCGCGTGCGCGGGCACCTCGTCGCCCGGCTCGACCCGCTGGGGCTGCCGCGCGACCCGCACCCCGAGCTGGAGCCGTCGTTCTACGGGCTCACCGAGGCCGACCTCGACCGCGTGGTCTCCGCCCGCACGATCTCCGCCTCGGGCGGGATGATCCCGCTGCGCGAGGCGATCCAGCGGCTGAAGAACACCTATTGCCGCTCGATCGGCGTGCAGTTCATGCACATCGACGACCTGCGCCCGAAGATGTGGCTGCAGGAGCGGATGGAGTCGACGCAGAACCGCCTCGCGATGTCGCGCGACGAGCAGATCCGGGTGCTCACGAAGCTGACCGACGCCGTGATCTTCGAGGAGTTCATCCAGCGCAAGTACCTCGGGGCCAAGCGCTTTTCCCTCGAGGGCGGCGAGAGCCTGATCCCGCTGCTCGACGGCGCGATCCAGCTCGCCGCGGCGCAGGGCCAGCGCGAGGTCGTGATCGGCATGGCCCACCGCGGGCGGATCAACGTGCTGGCGAACATCGTCGGCAAGAGCGCCCGCGCGATCTTCGCGGAGTTCGACGACAAGGACCCCGAGCGCCACATCGGCGGCGGCGACGTCAAGTACCACCTCGGGCACTCCAACGACCTGACGCTCGAGGGGGGGCGGCGGCTGCACGTCTCGCTGAGCTTCAACCCGAGCCACCTCGAGTTCGTCAACCCGGTGGCGCAGGGGCGCATGCGCGCGAAGCAGGACCGCCACGGGGACCGCGACCGCCAGCTGGGGATGACGATCCTGGTCCACGGCGACGCCGCGTTCGCGGGGCAGGGGATCGTGCAGGAGATCCTCAACATGAGCGGCCTCCCGGGCTACACCACGGGCGGCACCCTGCACGTCGTGGTCAACAACCAGGTCGGGTTCACGACGTCGCCCCACGAGGCGCGCTCGTCGATGTACGCGACCGACGTCGCGAAGATGCTGCAGATCCCGATCTTCCACGTCAACGGCGAGGACCCCGAGGCCGTGGCCCAGGTGACGCGGCTCGCGCTCGACTTCCGCAAGGCGTTCCGCCGCGACGTCGTGATCGACATGTACTGCTACCGGCGCTACGGCCACAACGAGACCGACGAGCCGGAGTTCACGCAGCCGCTGATGTACGCCGCGATCAAGCGCCGCAAGTCGGTGCGCGAGGGCTACCTCGAGCACCTCCTCGCGCTCGGCGGCGTCACCGCCGCGGAGGCCGCCGAGATCGCGCAGCAGCGCCGCGCGGACCTCGAGCAGGAACTGTCGGCCGCCCGCGACCCCGAGTTCCACCCGCCGGGCAACGTCCTGACGGGCACGTGGGACGGCTACCGCGGCGGCCCGGACGCCGAGGTGCCGGAGCCGCCGACCGGCGCGCCGCGCGAGCGCCTGTCCACGCTGCTCGACCTCACGACGCGCGTGCCGGAGGACTTCCAGCCGCACCCCAAGGTCGAGCGGATCATGGTCCAGCGGCGCGAGATGGCCGCGGGCGAGAAGCCGCTCGACTGGGCCGCCGCCGAGGCGCTCGCGTTCGCGACGCTCGCGACCGAGGGCCACCGCGTGAGGCTCACGGGCCAGGACACGATCCGCGGCACGTTCAGCCAGCGCCACGCCGGCCTGTGGGACGTGCGCGACGGGCGCCTGCACCTGCCGCTGCAGCACCTCGCGCCGGGCCAGGCGCCGGTCGAGATCCGCAACAGCCCGCTCTCCGAGGCGGGCGTGATGGGGTTCGAGTACGGCTACAGCCTCGAGTACCCCGAGGCGCTGGTGGCGTGGGAAGCGCAGTTCGGCGACTTCATGAACACCGCGCAGGTGATCATCGACCAGTTCCTCGTCTCGGCCGAGGACAAGTGGCACCGCCTCTCGGGGCTGGTGCTGCTGCTGCCGCACGGGTTCGAGGGGCAGGGGCCGGAGCACTCCAGCGCCCGGATCGAGCGCTTCCTCGAGCTCTGCGCCGAGGACAACATCCAGGTCGTCCAGCCGACGACGCCCGCGCAGTACTTCCACGCGCTGCGGCGCCAGGTGCTGCGCCGCTGGCGCAAGCCGCTCGTCGTGATGACGCCGAAGAGCCTGCTGCGCCACCCGCGCGTGGTCTCGGCGCTGGACGAGCTGGCCGACGGGCGCTTCCGGCGGATCCTGCCCGACGAGCTCGAGCGCCCGGCGTCGGGCGTGCGCAAGGTGCTGCTCTGCTCGGGGCGGATCTACTTCGACCTCGAGAAGGCGCGCCAGGAGCAGAAGCGCGAGGACGTGGCGATCCTGCGCTGCGAGCAGCTGTACCCGCTCTCGGACGAGGACGTCGCCGCGGCGCTGCTGCCGTACGCCAAGGGGACGCCGGTCGCGTGGGTGCAGGACGAGCCGGAGAACATGGGCGCGTGGCGCGTGCTGCGCGTGCGCTACGGCGCGGAGGTCCTCGGGCGCTGGCCGTTCGAAGGCGTCTGCCGCGCCGAGTCCGCGTCGCCGGCGACCGGCTCGGCGGGCAGCCACAAGATCGAGCAGCAGCGGCTGCTCGAGCGCGCGTTCGCGCCGGCCGGGGCGGCGAAGGCCGGGTCGCGGCGCTGAGCGCGGAAGCCGGCTCGCGCCGTCGAGCGCGGCGTTTGACAAAAGGGCTGACGGGTTTCGGAAGGGGAGAGAGCGTCGAGATGGCCGTGGAACTGAAGGTCCCGTCGTTCGGGGAGTCCATCACCGAGGCGCTGATCGCGCGCTGGATCAAGAAGGAAGGCGATGCGGTCGCGCAGGACGAGCCGGTCGTCGTGCTCGAGACCGACAAGGTGACGTCGGAGGTGCCGGCCCCCGCGAGCGGCGTGCTGCAGAAGGTGCTCCGCAAGGAGGGGGACACCGTCGCCGTGGGCGAGGCGATCGCGCTGGTGGACGAGGCGGCGCGCCCCGCGGCCGCGGCGCCGGCCGCGTCGGCGCCCTCCCCCGAGGTGCCGGCGCCCGCGCCCGCGGCGGCGCCTCCGCGGGGCGAGACGCCGCGCGTGATGCCGGCGGCCGCGCGCGCGATGCACGACGCGGGCCTGACCGCCACGCAGGTGACACCGAGCGGCCCCGGCGGGCGGATCCTGAAGGAGGACGTCGCGCGCGCGGCGGCGGGCGCGGGAGCCGGGCGGGCGGGGCAGAGCCCCGCCCCCACGGGCGCGGCGGCGGGCGCGGGAGCGGGGCGGGCGGGGCAGATCCCCGCCCCCACGGGCGCGGCGCCGGTCCCCGAGCCGGTCGTGGAGGCGCTGCGGCACGCCGGCTCGGCGCGGCAGGAAGACCTCGTGCCGATGAGCCCGCTGCGCAAGCGCATCGCGCAGCGCCTCGTCGAAGCCCAGGCGACGGCCGCCCTGCTCACGACGTTCAACGAGGTGGACATGAGCGCGGTGATCGCGCTCCGCGCCGAGTACAAGGACGCCTTCGAGAAAAAGCACGGCGCGAAGCTCGGGTTCATGTCGTTCTTCGTGAAGGCGGCGGTGGACGCGCTGAAGCTGGTCCCGCAGGTCAATGCCCAGGTCCAGGGCGAAGCGATCCTGTACCGCAACTACTACGACGTCGGCGTCGCCGTCGGCGGCGGGCGCGGGCTCGTGGTCCCGATCCTGCGCGACGCGGACCGGCTGAGCTTCGCCGAGGTCGAGAAGGGGATCGCCGACTTCGCGCTGCGCGCGAAGGAGAACCGGCTGAACCTCGACGAGCTGCAGGGCGGCACGTTCACGATCAGCAACGGCGGGATCTACGGCTCGATGCTCTCGACGCCGATCATCAACTTCCCGCAAAGCGGCATCCTCGGCCTGCACGCGATCCAGGACCGGCCGGTCGCCCGCGACGGCCAGGTCGTGATCCGGCCGATGATGTACGTCGCGCTGACGTACGACCACCGGATCATCGACGGCCGCGAGGCCGTGACCTTCCTCAAGCGCGTCAAGGACTGCATCGAGAACCCGCAGCGCCTGCTGCTGGAGGTGTGACGTGGCCGGCGCGCAGCACGACCTCGTCGTCATCGGCGGCGGGCCCGGCGGCTACGTCGCCGCGATCCGCGCGGCCCAGCTCGGCCTCTCCGTCGGCTGCGTCGAGAAGGAGCCGGCGCTCGGCGGCACGTGCCTGCGGGTCGGCTGCATCCCGAGCAAGGCGCTGCTGGAGTCGAGCGAGCTGTACGCCGAGGCGAGGAAGACGTTCGGCCGCCACGGCATCAAGGTCGGCGGCCTCGACCTCGACCTCGCGGCGATGCTCAAGCGCAAGCAGGACGTCGTCTCCGCGAACACCAAGGGCATCGACGGCCTGTTCAGGAAGAACAAGGTCGCGCGCTACCTCGGGCACGGGAAGCTGGACGGCCCGGGCCGCGTGGTCGTCGCCGGCGGCGACGGCGCCGTCACGGAGATCGCGGCGACGCGCGTCGTCCTCGCGACCGGCAGCACCGTGGCGACGCTGCGCGGGGCGGAACCGGACGGCGAGCGCGTCGTCACCAGCACCGAGGCGCTGTCGTTCCCCGAGGTGCCCCGCCGGCTGATCGTCATCGGCGCCGGCGCGATCGGGCTCGAGCTGGGGTCGGTCTGGTCGCGGCTGGGCGCCTCGGTCACGGTGCTGGAGTACTTCGACCGCATCCTGCCGGGGATGGACACCGAGATCGCGGCCGAGGCGCTGAAGGTCCTCAAGCGCCAGGGGCTCGAGTTCCGGCTCGGCGTGCGGGTCACGGCGGCGCGCCAGGACGGCGACGGCGCCGTCGTGGAGATCGAGGGCCAGGACCCGGTGCGCGGCGACCGCGTCCTCGTGGCGATCGGGCGCGTGCCGTACACCGAGGGGCTCGGGCTCGAGACGGTCGGCGTGAAGGTGGACGAGCGGGGCCGGATCCCGGTGGACGCGCACTTCCGCACGGCCGCCGAGAACGTCTACGCGATCGGCGACGTGATCGCCGGCCCGATGCTCGCGCACAAGGCCGAGGACGAAGGCGTCGCCTGCGTCGAGGGGATCGTCACCGGCTACGGCCACGTCAACTACGACGCGATCCCGAACGTCGTCTACACCATGCCCGAGGTCGCGTCGGTCGGGAAGACCGAGGAGCAGCTGAAGGACGCGGGGGTCGCGTACCGCGCCGGCAGCTTCCCCTTCATGGCCAACGGCCGCGCCCGCGCGCTCGGCCACACCGACGGCAAGGTGAAGATCCTCGCCGACGCCGCGACCGACCGGATCCTCGGCGCGCACATCGTCGGCCCGCGCGCCGGGGACCTGATCGCGGAGCTCGCGGTCGCGATCGAGTTCGGCGCGTCGGCCGAGGACGTCGCGCGCGCGACGCACGCGCACCCGACGCTCGCGGAGACGATCAAGGAAGCCGCGCTCGCGGTGGACGGGCGCGCCCTCCACATCTGACTTGCGTGACGCTCGCGCCGTGTCGAGACGCGCGCGTCTCGAACACGAGGGCGGCCCAAGGGCCGCCCCTACAATTCGTCGGTCCGGGCGGCGTCGAGGAAGGCGCGCAGGTCCGCCGCGAAGCGCCCGGGCTCCTCCCAGTTCGGGGCGTGGCCGACACCCTCGTACAGCGCCAGGCGCGCGCCCGGGATCCCGGCGAGCAGCCGCTCCTGCTGCGCGCGGTCGAAGAAGGCGTCCGCGTCGCCCCAGACCAGCAGCGTGGGCGCGCGGATCTCGCCCAGCCGCGCGGAGTGGTCGTCGTCGAGCAGGCCGCGCAGGGTGGCGCGCCAGACGCGCGCCGGGACGCGCCGGCTCTCGCCGACGACCTTGTCGAGGAACCCCGGCGCGAGCGGCCGGGCCACGCACCCGAGCTGGAACTCGCGCGCGACCGCGTCGGGGACGGGGTCGCGCAACGCCGCCAGTTCTGCCGCGTGGTACTCCTCGAGCCCGCGGTGTCCGCACACGGTCGCGAACGATCCGACGAGCACGAGCCCCGCGACGCGCGCCGGCGCGTCGAGCGCGAGCCGCTGCGCGACGTAGCTGCCCATCGAGTGGCCGGCGACGACGGCGCGTTCGATGCCGAGCGCGTCCAGCAGCAGCCGCGCGTCGGCGGCGAAGTCGGCGGGCGCGTAGCCGGACGCCGGCTTGTCGGACGCGCCGTGGCCGCGCTGCGAGGGCACGATCGCGAACGTCCCCCGCGGCAGCCGCGGGAGCAGGTGTTCGTAGGAGCGCCATGAGTCGAGGTAGCCGTGCAGCAGGAGCAGCGGCGTGCCGCCGGGGTCGCCGTGCGTCACGCACGACAGCGTCACGCCGTTCGCGAGTCGCACGGGACGCTCGACGGGACGGCCCGCGACCGGGACGGGGGAGAAGGCGTTCATGGTCCGATCCTCCGCGGGGGCGGCCGCCCGGGCGCCGGACGGCCCCCCGCCGTCCGGAATACGCGAACGGCGGACGGGTCCCGCCAGCCGGGGTGTCGTCCGCGGCGCCGGCCGTTCTATCCTGCGGTCCCAAAGTCGCCGCGCGGCGCCCTGCCGCGCCTGCCGGAGGATGCGATGACCGCACCGCGCGCCGTTCCCGTCCTGCTCTGCTGCGGCGCCCTCGGCCTGTTCGCGGCGGCCGCCGCCGTCGCGCAGGCGCCGCCGCCCGCGCCCGCGTCCCCCGCGCCCGCGTCCCCCGCACCGCCGGCGCCCGCGCCCGCCGAAGACCTGCGCCAGCAGGTCTGGAAGACCGAGGAGGCCTTCGCCCGGACGATGGCCGATCGCGACTTCGCGGCCTTCCAGGGGTTCCTCGCGCCGGAGGCGGTCTTCTGGAGCGGCGGCGTGCAGCGCGGGCCGGCCGCCGTCGCGGCGTTCTGGAAGCGCTTCTACGAGGGCCCCAAGGCCCCGTTCTCCTGGAAGCCGGACGCCGTCGAGGTGCTCGCGTCGGGCGACCTCGCGTTCAGCTCCGGGCCGGTGTTCGACCCGGAGGGGAAGCGCGTCGGGACGTTCAACTCGGTCTGGCGGCGGGAGGCGGACGGCCGCTGGCGGATCGTCTTCGACAAGGGGTGCCCGCCGTGCGAGACGAAGTGAGCGACGCGGTCGACGGGGAGCGCGGCGCCGTCGCCCGGGAACTCGAGCCCCTCGACCCGCGCCACGTCCAGGTCGAGCGCCTGACCGGCTGGATCACGACGGCGGTGCTCGGCGGGCTCTCGCTGCTGGCGCTGCTGGTCGTCCTCGCGGTCGCCCGCCGGTTGCCGGGGGCGCTGCGGCTGCTGCTGCCGGTCGCGTGGTTCCTGTTCGTGTCGGGGCTGGCGTGGTTCGCCCAGCGCTGGCCGGCCGTCGAGCACGCGCACACCCGCTACCGCGTGGACGCGCAGGGGCTCGAGATCCACCGCGGCGTGGTCTGGCGCGCGGTCACCACCGTGCCGCGCTCGCGGGTGCAGCACATCGACGTGACGCAGGGGCCGGTCGAGCGGCGCTTCGGCCTCGGCACGCTCGTGGTCTACACGGCCGGGACCGAGCACTCGCGCGTGGACCTGCCGGGCCTCGCGCACGAGACGGCCACCCGCCTGCGCGCGGACCTCCTGCCGGAGGGGGGCGGCGATGCCGTCTGACGCGGGGGCGCGGGAGCAGCGGCTCCACCCCGCGGCGATCCTGTTCGACTTCGCGCGCCACCTGCGCACGTTCGCGTTCCCCGCGCTGCTGGTGCTCTTCTCGTCGTCGCGGCGCGGCCCCGAGGCGTGGGGCGTGCCCGGCGTCCCCGCGGGCTGGGAGGCGGCCGTCGGGCTGCTGCTCGTGCCCGCGACGCTGCTCTCGCTCGCGCGCTGGCTGTCGTACCGCATCCGCTACGCCGAGCACGAGCTGGTGATCTCGCAGGGCCTGCTGTTCCGGCGGCAGCGGCACCTCCCGTACGCGCGGATCCACAACCTCGACGCCACGCAGAACCTCGCGCACCGGCTGCTCGGCGTGGTCGAGGTGCGCGTCGAGACGGCGGGCGGCGGGGCGGAGCCGGAGGCGGCGATCCGCGTGCTGCCCGCGGCCGCGTTCGAGGACATGCGGCGGCACGTCTTCGCCGGGCGGACGCCCGCGGCGGGCGCGGCGGGCGCGCCGGGCGCGCCGGCAACGGCGGCCGGCGACGAGGACGCGGCCGCGCCGACGGTCCCGTCGGCGCCCGCGGAGCAGACGCTGCTCCACCTCGGGCCCGGCGAACTGATGCTGCACGGGCTGCTCGAGGGCCGCGGGCTCGTGGTCGTGGGCGCGGCGTACGGCGCGCTCTGGGAGCTCGGCGTCGTCAACCGGCTGTGGGACCTCGTGCCCGGCGCCGGGGACTACGGCCGCGGCCTGGTCGGCACGCTGCTCGGCGGGCTCTTCGGCGGCGAGCCCGTGCCGCTCGGACTGGCGCTCCTGGCCCTCGCGGGCTTCGCCGCGTTCCTCCTGTTCGTGCGGCTGATCTCGATGGTCTGGGCCGTCGTGCGGCTCTACGACTACCGCGTGACCCGTTCGGGCGACGACCTGCGGACCGCCTTCGGGCTGTTCACGCGGGTCACCGCGACGGTGCCGCTGCACCGCGTGCAGACGCTGGCGGTGCGCGAGGGCCCGCTCCAGCGCCTGTTCGGGCGCGCGAGCCTGCGCATCGAGACCGCCGGCAGCGCGGTCGAGGGGGAGGGCCGGAGGGAGCGCGCCTGGCTGGCCCCGATCGTGAGCCGCGCGGCGCTGCCGCGGCTCGCCGGCGAGGTGCTGCCGGGGCTGGACCTCGGCGCGCTGGAGTGGCGGCCGGTCGACCCGCGCGCGTTCCGCCGCGCGGTGAAGCCGGCGCTCGCGTTCGCGCTGCTCGCGACCGCGCTCGCCGCCGGGCCGTTCGGCGCGCGCGCCCTCGCGCTGCTCCCCTTCGCCGTCCTCGCCGCCGTGGTGCACGCGCGCCGGCGCGTGGCGCGGCTCGCGTGGGCGCTGACGCCCGACGCCGTCGCGCTCCGCAGCGGCGTCCTGGTGCACCACGTGGCCGTCGCGCGCACGGCGAAGATCCAGGCCGTCGAGCGGAGGGAGTCGCCGTTCGACCGCCGGGCCCGCATGGCGCGCCTGCGCGTCGACACCGCCGGCGCGCGCGACGGGCAGCGGGTGGACATCCCGTACCTCGGGCGCGAGACGGCGCAGCGCCTGCACGCGCACCTCGCGGCCGAGGCGTCGCGCAGCGCGTTCCGCTGGTAGCGGTCCGCGGTCCGCGGTGCACGGTCCGCGGTCCGCGGTCCGCGGTCCGCGCGCGACGGAATCGGCGGTAAGATCCCGCCCTATGACGATCGACCGGGCGATGTCCGAAGCCGTCCGCGCGGCGTATGCGCGCGGCGAGGAAGAAGAGTCGATGCTGCCGCTCGTCCGCGTCGACGCGGACGGCCGGCCCGTCGGCCGCATCCGCCGCGGCGACGCGGTGGTGTTCTACGACCTCCGCGGCGAGCGCGAGGTCGAGCTCACGCAGGCGTTCGTCGAGCGCGGCTTCGCCGCGTTCCCGGTGCACCCGGGGCTCGACCTGCGCTTCGTGACGCTGATCGAGTACGACGCGGCGCTGCCGGTCCGGGTCGCGTACCCGCCGGACGAGCGGCTCACCGGCACGCTGGCCGAGGTCGTGGCGACGGCCGGCCTGCGGCAGGTGAAGGTCACCGAGACCGAGAAGGCGATCCACCTCTCGTTCTTCCTCAACGGCAAGCGCAAGGAGCCGTTCCCGGGCGAGTCCCTAGTGGCGCCGCACTCGCCGCACGACCCGTTCGCCGAGCCGGAGATGCGCGCGCGCGAGGTCGCGGCGGAGCTCTGCCGCGCGCTGCGCGACCCGGGCGCGGCGCTCGTCGTGGGGAACTTCCCCAACATGGACGTGGTCGGGCACGGCCAGGACCGCGCCGCCATCGTGCGCGCGATCGAGGCCGTGGACCGCGCGCTGGGCGAGGTCCTCGCCGCGGCGCGCGAGGCGGGCGTCGCCGCGGTCGTCACCGCCGACCACGGCACGGTCGAGAGCTGGCTCTACCCCGACGGCACCATCGACACGGGGCACACGAAGAGCCCGGTCCCGTGCGCGGTCGTGCTTCCCGACGGCGCGCACGCGCCGCTGCGCGACGGCGGCTCGCTGGTGGACGTCGCGCCGACGGTGCTGCAGGTCATGGGCCTGCCGCAGCCGCCGTCGATGACCGGCCGCTCGCTGCGGCACGACGCGCCGGCACGGGCGCCGCGGCCGGGCGCGCCCTGCTCCTGGTCGTCGACGGCTGGGGGCTCGCCGATCCGGGGCCGGGCAACCTCCACGGCGACGCGACGACCCCCGCCATGGACGCCCTGCTGGCGCGCGGCGCCACGCGGCTCGCCGCCTCGGGCACGGCGGTCGGGCTGCCCGACGGGACGGTCGGCAACTCCGAGGCGGGGCACCTGCACATCGGGGCCGGCCGCGTCGTCTGGTCCGACCGCCAGAAGATCGACCGCGCGATCGGCGACGGCAGCTTTCTCGAGAACCCGGCCTTCCTCTGGGCCGCGGACCACGCCGCGGCGAGCGGCGCCGCGCTGCACCTGCTCGGGATCGTGTCCTTCTTCTCGTCGCACGGCTCGATCGAGCACCTGTTCGCGCTGCTCGAGCTGGCCCGCCGCCGCGGCGTGCGCGAGGTCTACGTGCACGGCCTGCTCGGCCGGCGCGGCGAGCGCAAGGAGAGCGGGGCCCACTACGTCGGCCTGATCGAGGACAAGTGCGCCGAGTTCGGAGGCCGCCTCGTGTCGCTGATCGGCCGGCACTGGGCGCTCGACCGCGAGAAGCACTGGGACCGCGTCGAGCGGGCCTACCGGCTGCTCGTGGACGGGCTCGGGCGACGGGTGGTCGACGTCGGCTAAAATGCGTGCGCGTCTCGCCCGAGGCGCCACTGGACGCGAGCCCGACACATGAAGCTGGACGCCCCGGACGCCGCCGAGACGCTCGGCGACGCGCCTCTGGACCGTCTTCAGTTCGCGCTCGAGTGCGGGCGCATGGTGGCGTTCGACTGGGCGCCCGACAGCGATCACGTCGTCCGGTCCCCGAACGCCTCCGAACTGCTCGGCCTGCGCTCCGGCGACGAGGCCGGGGCCGGTCGCGAGTTCCTCGACGCCATCCACCCCGACGACCTGCCCGCGGTCCGCGAGGCGCTGCGGGTCGCGCTCGAGGAGACCGGCGAGTACGTCGCCCGCTTCCGCTTCCTGCGCCCGGCCGACGGGCGCGAGATGCACCTCGAGGACCGGGGCCGTGTCGTGCGCCGTCCCGACGGCACCAAGACGCTCTTCGGGGTGACCGCCGACGTGACCGCGCGGCACCGCGACGAGATCCAGATCGCCCGGCTGAACCTCGACCTCGCCCGGCGCGTCCAGGAGTTCGAGACGCTGCTCGACGTGATCCCGATCGGGATCGGCATCGCCGAGGACCGCGAGGGCCACGTGATCCGGGTCAACCCGGCGTTCGCCCGCTCGCTCGGGATCTCGTCGGAGGTCAACGCGTCGCTCTCCGCGCCCGAGGGGGAACGGCCGGATTCGTTCCGGGTGCTGATCGAGGGCCGCGAGGTCCCGCCGGAGGAGCTGCCGCTGCAGCGCGCCGCGGCGACGGGCGAGATCATCCGCGACCTCGAGTGCGACGTCGTCCACGCGGACGGCACGAGCGTGCGGCTGCTGGAGTTCGCGGCGCCGCTGCTGGACGAGCACGGCCGCTCGCGCGGGGCGGTCGGCGCGTTCTTCGACATCACCGCGCGCAAGCAGGCCGAGGACCGCCTGCGCGACACCGCGCGCCTGCTGCAGACCGTCGTCGCGTCCTCGCCCCTGGCGATCACCATCGTCGACCTCGACGGCACGGTGCGGCTCTGGAACGACGCGGCCCAGCGGATCTTCGGCTGGCCTGCCGGCGACTTGATCGGGCGCACGCTGCCCACCGTGCCCCCGGGGCGGCTCCCCGAGTTCCTGGGGCAGCTGCGCGCGGCGGCGGAGGGGCGCGCGACGTCGGGCACGGAGGGCGTGGACGCGGAGTGGCGGCGCCGCGACGGTGAGCCGGTCCTGGTGTCGCTCTGGTCGGCGCCGCTGCAGGACGCGCACGGGCGCGTCACCGGCGTCGTCGCGATCGGCGCCGACGTGACCGGGCGCCGCGAGGCCGAGCGCGCGCAGGCCCAGCTCGCCGCGATCGTCGAGTCCAGCGACGACGCGATCATCGGCCAGACGCTCGACGGCCGGATCAGCAGCTGGAACAACGGCGCGAAGCGGCTGTTCGGCTACGCGCTCGACGAGGTGCGCGGGCGCCCGGCGTCGATCCTGCTGCCGCCCGACCGGCCCGACGAGATGGCGCGGATCCTCGACCTCGTGCGCCGCGGCGGCCGCGTCGAGCACTTCGAGACGGAGCGGGTCCGCAAGGACGGCCGGCGCCTCGCCGTCTCGATCACCGTCTCGCCGGTGCGCGGGCCCGACGGCGCGATCATCGGCGCCTCCAAGATCGCCCGCGACATCTCCGGGCGCGTGCGCGCCGAGGCCGAGCTGCGCAAGGCCAAGGACGACGCCGAGGCGGCCAACCGCGCGAAGGACCAGTTCCTCGCGGTGCTCTCGCACGAGCTGCGCACGCCGCTGACGCCCGTCCTGGCGGTCGTCTCGAACCTCGAGCGCAACCACGCGCTCTCGCCCGAGCTGCGGCGCGACGCCGCCATGATCCGGCGCAACGTCGAGCTCGAGGCGCGCCTGATCGACGACCTGCTCGACCTGACCCGCATCGCCCGCGGCAAGCTCAAGCTGCAGCGCGCGCCGACCGACGTCCGGCTCGCGCTGAAGGACGCGCTGCAGGCCAGCTGGTCGCGGGACCCGGAGGGGAAGAAGCTCAAGCTCGAGCTCGACCTGCGGGCCGACCGCCACCTCGTGCTCGCGGACGGCCCGCGCCTCACCCAGGTGTTCTGGAACCTGCTGAACAACGCGGTGAAGTTCACGCCGGACGGCGGCCGCGTGGCCGTGCGCTCGCGCGCCGAGGGAGACCACATCTCGATCGACGTGGAGGACACCGGGATCGGCATCCCCGCGGCGTCGCTGCCGCGCATCTTCGACGCGTTCGAGCAGGGGCAGTCGGGCGCCCGCGACTACGGCGGCCTCGGCATGGGGCTCGCGATCAGCCGCGCGATCGTCGACCTGCACGAGGGCGAGATCGTCGCGCAGAGCGCCGGTCCGGGCACCGGCGCGCGCTTCACCGTGCGCCTGCCGCTGCTCGCGCCGGCGGCGCTCGAGGGCGCCGCCGCGCCGGTCGCGCCGGTGCCGCTGCGACCCGCGCCGGCCGACGCGGGGCCGGCCGCCGGGCGTCGGCTGCGGGTGCTGCTGGTCGAGGACCACGCCGACACGGCCGAGGCGATGGCGATGCTGCTGCGCGGGATGGGGCACGAGGTGCGGGTGGCCGACTCCGTGCAGGCCGGGCGCGCCGCGGCCGACGAGGCCGCCCGGGCCGGCGCGCCGGTCCAGCTGGTGCTGAGCGACCTCGACCTGCCGGACGGGACCGGCTTCGACCTGATGCAGGACCTGGCGCGGCGCTACGGGGTCAAGGGGATCGCGCTCTCGGGCTTCGGCATGGACGACGACCTCCGGCGCAGCGCGGAGGCGGGGTTCGCGCGTCACCTCACGAAGCCGATCAACCTCGACGTCCTCGAGACCGTCATCGCCGAGCTGGCCGCGGAGGCCTGAGCCGCCGGCGCCCCGAAAAGAGGACGCGCCCGCCGCGCGGCAGGCGCGTCGCACGACCGCGGCCGGGCGGGACTACGACGCCCTGCGCTTCTCGCAGAAGTAGCGCGGGCGCTGGCGCAGCTCCGGGAGCAGCTCCAGCTGGGTGCCGAGCACGTCCTGGGTGCGCTTGACGCGGCGCTTGGGCCCGATGGCGACCACGCTCGCGTCGTGGCTGCGCGGATTCTCGCTCTCGAAGTAGACGAGACCGGTCGTCCCCGGCGTGTCCCACCACTTCATCACGGCGTCGCGCGCGTGGGGATCGATCATCTCGAGGAACGTGTCGTAATCCAGTCGCTTGAGCATCGGTGCCAGGTCCCGCTGTGGGCGGTGCGATCGGGCGCGTTCCGTCGTCCGACGCAACGAAATGCACGATCCCTGCCAACGGGCCCGCGACGTGGCGACCCCGTAAGTGAAAGAATTGCCGTACTAACCTCGGCGGCCGGCGCATGGGAGCCTGCACGATTTACAGGCCGCCGGGAAACACCTGCACTAGTCAGTTGCCTTGAACTTCTGGGACCGCAGGCGTGCGCGTTGCGACACCTGCAGGTGGCGCTTGCGCAGCCGGATCGAGGTCGGGGTCACCTCGAGCAGCTCGTCGTCGTTGATGAAGTCGAGCGCCTGCTCGAGGTTCAGCGCCCGCGCGGGGGACAGCCGGATCGCCTCCTCGGCGTTCGAGGCCCGCATGTTGGTCAGCTTCTTCGGCTTGGTGACGTTGCAGTCGATGTCGTCCTGGCGCGCGTTCTCGCCGACGATCATGCCCTCGTACACGGGCACCTGCGGCCCGACGAACAGCTCGCCCCGCGCCTCGAGGTGCGACAGCGAGTAGGCGGTGGTCTCGCCCTGGCGGTCCGCGACGAGCACGCCGGTGTGGCGCCGCGCCAGCTCGCCCTGCCACTCCGTGTAGCCGACCAGGATGCGGTTCATGATCGCCGTGCCGCGGGTCTCGGTCAGCAGCTCCGAGCGGACGCCCAGCAGCCCGCGGGTCGTGACGTGGAACTCGAGCCGCGCGCGGCCGGTCCCGTGGTTCACCATCTTGATCATCTTGCCCTTGCGCAGGGCCAGCTCCTCCATCACGACGCCCAGGAACGACTCGGGGACGTCCACGACGAACAGCTCGAGCGGCTCCTTGCGCACGCCGTTCTCGGTCTTCGTGATCACCTCGGGGTTCGAGACCGACAGCTCGAAGCCCTCGCGCCGCATCTGCTCGACCAGCACGGCCATCTGCAGCTCGCCGCGCCCGAGCACCTTGAACGCCTCGGTGGACTCGGTCGGCTCGACCCGGATCGAGACGTTGGTCAGCAGCTCCTTCTCGAGCCGGTCCTTGATGTTCCGCGAGGTCACCCACTTGCCCTCGCGGCCCGCGAACGGGGAGGTGTTGACCGAGAAGATCATCGACAGCGTGGGCTCGTCGATGATCAGCCGGGGCAGCGGCGCGGGCCGGTCGGCCGACGTCACCGTGTCCCCGATCGACAGGTCCTCGATCCCGGCGAGGGCCACGACCTCGCCGCAGGTCGCGACCTCGGTCTCGACGCGCCGCAGGCCGTCGAACGTGAAGAGCTTCGTCAGCTTCACCGGCTTGAGGCTGCCGTCCGCGCGCGCGACGGACACGAGGTCGCCGACGCGGGCGGTGCCGTTGAAGATCCGGCCGATGCCCAGCCGGCCGAGGTAGTCGCTGTAGTCGAGGTTCGCGACGAGCAGCTGCAGCGAGCCGGCGGGGTCCCCGGAGGGGGCCGGGATGTGCGCCAGCAGGGCCTCGAAGAGCGGCTGCAGGTCGGTCTCCGGGCCGTCGGGCTCGAGGCGCGCGCGGCCGCTCTTCGCGTTCGTGTAGACCACCGGGAACTCGAGCTGCCGCTCGGTGGCGTCGAGGTCGATCATCAGCGAGTAGACCTCGTCCAGGACCTCGTGCGCCCGCGCGTCGTGGCGGTCGATCTTGTTGATCACGAGGACGAGCGGCAGCCGCTGCTCGAGCGCCTTGCGCAGCACGTAGCGCGTCTGCGGCAGCGGGCCCTCGGACGCGTCGACCAGCAGCAGCGCGCCGTCGACCATCTTGAGGGCGCGCTCGACCTCGCCGCCGAAGTCGCTGTGGCCCGGCGTGTCGACGATGTTGATCTTCGCGTCGCCGTAGTGGACGGCGGTGTTCTTCGCGAGGATCGTGATGCCCTTCTCGCGCTCGAGGTCGCCCGAGTCCATGACCCGGGTCCGGACCTCCTGGTTGGCGCGGAAGACGCCGCTCTGCCAGAGCAGGGCGTCCACGAGCGTGGTCTTGCCGTGGTCGACGTGGGCGATGATGGCGACGTTTCGCAGCTGCATGGCGTTCTCCGGGGCGAAGCGAGCCGCAAACGATACCCGCCGCAGGGGTTTCCCGCACCTCGCGCGGTACTTGGGGCCTCTGCCCGTGGGGGCGGGGCTGTACCCCGCCCGTTCCCACGGGGTCCCCGGGGGTTTGCCGGGTCGCACCTGGGGGCATAGAGTCCCGCCCGCGATGAGCCGGGTACGCCAGGAACTCGCCGTCATCCCACGCCTCGCCGCGCCGGTCGTCCTGGCCCAGGTCGGCTGGATGATGCTCGGCGTCGTCGACACGTGGTTCGTGGGGCGGCTGGGACCGGTGCCCCTCGCGGCGGTCGCCCTCGGCGACCTCTGGGCCATGGGCACGATGCTCGTCGCCATGGGCGTGCTGATGGGCCTCGACCCGCTGGTTTCGCAGGCCCACGGGGCGGGGGACGGGCGCGCCGCCGCGCACGCGCTGCAGCGCGGGATCCTGCTCGCCCTCGTCCTCGCGGTGCCGCTCTCGCTCGCGTGGCTCTCCACCGGCCCCGTGCTGCGGCTCCTCGGCCAGGACCCGGAGCTGGCCGCGCTCGCCCACGGCTACACCCGCGTGCAGGTCTTCGGCGTCCCGGCGTTCCTCGTGTTCGTCGCGCTGCGCCAGTACCTCCACGGGCGCGCGATCATGTTCCCGAGCTTCGTCGTCGTGGTCGTGGGCAACGCCGTCAACGCGTTCCTCGACTGGGTCCTGATCTTCGGCAACCTCGGCGCGCCGGCGCTCGGCGTGCGCGGCTCGGGGCTCGCCACCGGCATCGCGCGCGTCGTCATGCTCGTCGCGCTGTTCGCGCTGGTGCGCTGGTTCGACCTGCACCGCGACGCCTGGGTGCCGTGGAGCCGCGAGGCGTTCAGCCCGCACGGCCTGCGCGCCCTGCTCGCGCTGGGCATGCCCGTCGGGCTGACGCTCGGCCTCGAGATGTGGGCCTTCGCCGCGTCCGGCCTGTTCGCGGGCTGGCTGGGCGCGGACGCGCTCGCGGCGCACACGATCGTGCTGAAGGTCGCGTCGCTCTCGTACATGGTGCCGCTCGGGATCTCGATCGCGAGCGCGACGCGCGTCGGCAACCTGATCGGCGCGCGGGACCCGCACGGCGCGCGGCAGGCGGCGTTCGTCGCGCTCGCGCTGGGCGGCGGCGTGATGCTCGTGTTCGCGACCGTGTTCATCGGCCTGCGGCACGCGATCCCGGCGCTGTTCCTCCCGCAAGACGCCGGCACGGTCCTCGCGCTGGCGGCGGGGATCATGCCGATCGCCGGCGCGTTCCAGCTGTTCGACGGGCTGCAGGGGGTCGGGGGCGGCGTGCTGCGGGGCATGGGGGCCACGCGCCCGGCGGCGCTGTTCAACTTCGTCGGCTACTACGTGCTGGGTCTGCCGCTCGGGCTCTGGCTCGCGTTCCGCGGCCCGCGGTTCGGCCTCGCCGGCCTGTGGGTGGGGCTCGCGCTGGGGCTCGGGGCGGTCGCCGTGGCGTCGGTTCTATTCATCTGGCGCGGCGGACACGCGCTCGCGCGCGGGGCGCTCCCGGCGGAGTCCGCGCCGTCCGTGTGACGCGGCGCGATCCGCTTGGCGCCGCGCGATCCGCCCGACGCCGCTCCATCCGTTTGACGCCGCTCGACCCGGCCGGTTAGCCTGCGCGCGGCCCGCGGTCGCCCGGCCGCGCCGCCCGGGGAAGCACCGGCAGGGCGGACCCATGAACGACCACGCGCGTCCCGCCGCCCCCGAGGGGGCGCCTCCGACGCGGCCGGCCGACCGCGCGACGGAACTCTGCCGGCGCGTGCGCGCCGGGGGCCCGTTCGTGCGGTACGGCCTCGCGCTCGCCATCACCGCGCTGGCGATCCTGCTGCGCACCGCGCTCGGCGAGCTGGCGGTCACCCGCGCCCCGTTCGGGCTGTATCACCTGTTCGTGCTCGCGGTCGCCGTGCTGGCGGGTCGCGGGCCCGGCCTGCTATCCGCGGGGCTGACGGCCCTCTGGGCGGTGGGCTTCGGGTCGGCCTCGGAGAACTACCCGCAGCCGAGCCTCGTCGATACGCTCGCCTACCTGACCAGCTCGTTCCTCGTCGCCGTGATCGGCGACGGCCTGCTGCGGGCGCGCTTCGAGGTCGAGCGGCGCGCGGCCGAGGAGCGGGGCGCGCAGGAGCGGCTCGGGGCCGCGCTGCGGCGCCTCGACCTGCACGTCTCCCACTCGCCGCTCGCGGTCGTCGAGTGGGACCAGGGCGTGCGTGTCGTCCGGTGGTCCGGTGCGGCCGCGGCGATCTTCGGCTGGACGGAGGCCGAGGTGATCGGCCGGCACATCGGCGAGATCGGGCTCGTGTACGACGACGACGTCGGCGCCGTCAGCGACGTGTCCGCCCGGCTGTACGGCGGCGAGGTCCAGCACCTCGTCTCCCGCAACCGGAACTGGACCAAGGACGGCCGGGTCCTGTTCTGCGACTGGTACAACTCGGTGGTCCTGGGAGAGCGCGGCGAGGTGCAGTCGGTGCTCTCGTTCGTGCTCGACGTCACGGCGCAGCGGGAGACCGAGGCGGCGCTGCGCGAGAGCGAGGCGCGCTTCCGCACGCTCGCCGACAGCTCGCCCAACGTGATCTGGGTCACCGACCGCACGGGCCGCATCGAGTTCGTCAACGCGGCGTACGGCCGCTTCTTCGGCGTGGTCGAGAAGTCGGTCAAGGAGAGCGGCTGGCAGCCGCTGCTGCACCCCGACGACGCCGCGGCGTACACCGCCGCGTTCGCCGCGGCCGTCCGCGAGCGCACGCCCTTCCGCGCACGAACGCGCGTGCGCCGCGCCGACGGCGCGTGGCGCTGGATCGACTCGTCCGGTCAGCCGCGCTTCGACGCGCGGGGGGACTACGCGGGTCACGTGGGCAGCAGCCCCGACGTGACCGAGATCGAGGAGGCCCGCGCGGCGGCCGAGCGCGCCGCGCTGCAGCGCGACGAGTTCCTCGCCAACGTCTCGCACGAGCTGCGCACGCCGCTCAACGGGATCCTCGGCTGGGCGCAGGTGCTGGCCCGGACCGCCGCGCTCGACCCCGCGGCCGCGAAGGGCGTGGCGGCGATCGAGCGCGGCGCGCGCGCGCAGGCCCAGCTGATCGACGACCTGCTCGACCTCAACCGCATCGTCAGCGGACGCTTCCGCCTCGACATGCAGGAGACGGACCTCGAACCCGTGCTCGAGGCCGCGCTCGACACGGTCCGGCCGGCGGCGGAAGCGAAGGGGGTGCGGCTCGTCACCCGCATGGACGCGGCGCCGGGGCTCGTGACCGGCGACCCGTCGCGGCTGCAGCAGGTCGCCTGGAACCTGCTGTCCAACTCCGTCAAGTTCACGCCGTCCGGGGGCGAGGTCCGGCTCGCCCTGCGGCGCGCCGACGACGCCGTCGAGATCGAGGTGAGCGACAACGGGCGCGGCATCCGGCCGGAATTCCTGCCGCGCGTCTTCGACCGCTTCCGCCAGGAGGACGCGACGACCACCCGCGGCTTCGGCGGGCTGGGTCTCGGCCTCGCGATCGTGCGCCACATCGTGGAGCTGCACGGCGGGACCGTGGCCGCGGAGAGCCCCGGGGAAGGCCTCGGTGCCACGTTCCGCGTCCGCCTGCCGGCCCACGCGGCCGCGGTCCGGGGCGCGCGGATCCCGGATGCCGGGACGACGGCGGCGCACGCGGCCACGACGCTGGCCGGGGTGAGCGTGCTGGTGGTCGACGACGAGCCGGACGCCTGCGAGCTGGCCCGCGCGATCCTGGCGACCGTGGGCGCGAGCGTCGCCTGCGCGTCCTCGGCGGCCGCCGCGCTGGCGCAGCTCTCGGCGGGCACGCCGGACGTGCTGCTCAGCGACATCGCGATGCCGGGCACCGACGGCTACGAACTGATCCGGCTGCTGCGGCGGCGGGGCGAGACGCTGCCGGCGGTCGCGCTGACGGCGTTCGCGCGCAGCGAGGACCGCGTCCGCGCGCTCTCCGCCGGGTTCAACCACTTCATCGCGAAGCCGATCGACGCCGAGGAGCTGATCGCCGTGGTCGAGGCCGCGGTGCGGGACCGCCGCCGCGCGACGACGTAGGGCGCATCCCGGAAGGGCGCACCATCGCCTTCGGCGAGGCGCGCCCCTACATCGAGCGCCCCTACATCATCCTTTTGTACTTGATGCGGTGCGGCTGGTCGGCGTCCACGCCGAGGCGGCGCTTGCGGTCGGCCTCGTAGTCCTGGTAGTTCCCCTCGAACCAGACCACCTGGCTCTCGCCCTCGAAGGCCAGGATGTGGGTCGCGATCCGGTCGAGGAACCAGCGGTCGTGGCTGATCACCACGACGCAGCCGGAGTAGTTGAGCAGCGCCTCCTCGAGCGCGCGCAGCGTGTCCACGTCGAGGTCGTTGGTCGGCTCGTCCAGCAGCAGCACGTTCGACCCCGACTTGAGCAGCCGCGCGAGGTGCACGCGGTTGCGCTCGCCGCCCGACAGGTCGCCGACGCGCTTCTGCTGGTCCGGCCCCTTGAAGTTGAACGACGACACGTAGCCGCGGGCGTTGATGGTCCGGCCGCCGAGCGTCAGGTTCTCGGAGCCCTCCGAGATCGCGTCGAACACGGTCGCGCCCGCCTCGAGCGCGTCGCGGGACTGGTCCACGTAGGCCAGCTTCACGGTCCCGCCGACCCGCAGCGTGCCCGCGTCCGGCGTCTCCTGCCCCGTGATCATCCGGAACAGGGTCGTCTTGCCGGCGCCGTTCGGGCCGATCACGCCGACGATCCCGCCGCGCGGCAGCTTGAACGACAGGTCCTCGATCAGCAGGTTGTCGCCGTAGCCCTTCTTCAGGTGTTCGGCCTCGATCACGACGTCGCCGAGGCGCGGCCCCGGCGCGATGTAGATCTCGACCGACTCCGGCAGCCGCTCCATCTCGTCCGCGACCAGCTTCTCGTACGCGTTGAGGCGGGCCTTGCCCTTCGCGTGCCGGGCGCGCGGGGCCATCCGCACCCACTCCAGCTCGCGCTCGAGGGTGCGCTGGCGCGCGGCCTGCGCGCGCTCTTCCTGGGCGAGGCGGGCCTGCTTCTGCTCGAGCCAGGACGAGTAGTTGCCCTCCCACGGGATGCCGGCGCCGCGGTCGAGCTCGAGGATCCAGCCGGCGACGTTGTCGAGGAAGTAGCGGTCGTGCGTGACCGCCACGACGGTGCCGGGGTAGTCGTGGAGGAAGCGCTCGAGCCAGGCCACGGACTCGGCGTCCAGGTGGTTCGTCGGCTCGTCGAGCAGGAGCAGGTCGGGGCGCTGCAGCAGCAGCCGGCAGAGCGCCACGCGCCGGCGCTCGCCGCCGGAGAGCGTCTTCACGTCGGCGTCCGGCGGCGGGCAGCGCAGCGCGTCCATCGCGATCTCGAGCTTGCGGTCGAGCTCCCACGCGTCGGCCGCGTCGATCTTGTCCTGCAGCGCGGCCTGCTTCTCGAGCAGCCGGTCCATCTCGTCGCCGTCGAGCGGCTCGGCGAAACGGTCCGAGACCGCGTTGAACTCGTCGAGCAGCGCGCGCGTGTCGGCCACGGCCTCCTCGACGTTGCCGAGGACGGTCTTGTCCGGGTCGAGCTGCGGTTCCTGCGGCAGGAAGCCGACCTTCGCGCCCTTGCCGGGCCAGGCCTCGCCGTTGAAGTCGCTGTCGACGCCGGCCATGATCCGCAGCAGCGAGCTCTTGCCCGAGCCGTTCGCGCCGAGGACGCCGATCTTCGCGCCGTAGAAGAACGACAGCCAGATTCCCTTGAGGATCTCGCGCTTCGGCGGCACGACCTTGCGCAGGTCCTTCATGACGTAGATGAACTCAGGCATCGCGGACTCCCTGGAAAACACCCATTGTACCCGCCGGACGGGGCGCGCCTCCGGCGCGTCTCCGGCGCGTCTCCGGCGCGGCCCCGGCTTGTCTCCGGCGCGTCTCCAACGCGTCCCGGGACGCGGAGGGGTCAGGGGGCGAGGTAGAAGAGCTGGGTGAAGTAGAGGGAGCCGTCCTCGTCGGCGGCGACGCCCATCCCGGTCTCGGCCACGCGCGGGTTGAGGATGTTCGCGCGGTGCCCGGGACTGTCCATCCAGCCCTCGACGGCCGTCCGCGCCGGCCGGTCGACGTTGCGGTTGCTGGCGATGTTCTCCGCGATCTCGCGGTAGTCCAGGCCGGCGCCCTTGACCCGGTCGCGCGGGTGCAGGCCGTCCGGGCTGACGTGGTCGAAGTAGTCGCGGCGCGCCATGTCCCGGCTGTGGGCCCGCGCGATCGCGGCCAGCCGCTCGTTCCACGCGAGCGCCGGCAGCCCGCGCGCCGCGCGCTCGCGGTTCACGCCCTCGAACGCCTGCCGCTCGAGCGCGTCGATCTCCGGCGCCTCGCGCGGCGTCACGGGCTCGACCAGGATCGCGAGGAAGATCGACCAGCCGTCGGGCGCCTCGGCCCAGCCGGCGCCGACCTGCGCGACCGCCGGCGACATGGCCGCGCTCCAGCCCTCCTCGTAGTCCTTCCAGAGCTTGACGACCTCGGCCGGCGCGTCGTCGTAGCCGCCGAGCATCAGCAGCCGCTCGCGCGCGTAGGCGTAGTTCTTGATGCCCCGGCCCGCGAGGAAAGCGTCCACGCGCGGCTGGCGGTTCATGCGCCGGTGGTGCGGCAGCGCCGCGATGTCGCGCGCGCGCTGCTCCGCCGCGCGCTGCAGCGCCTCGGGGCGCGCCAGCGGGGCCGCGCCGCGCGCGGCGCGCGCCCGGTCGATCTCCGCGAGCACCGCCGTCACCAGGGGATCCGCCGCGGCCCGCTCGCGCGCCTCGCCCGTGCGCCGGACGCCTCGGGCCGGGCACGAGGTGCGAAAGGCGTCTCACCTCGGAATTCTAGGGGCTGGCCCGGCGCGCCGCCTATCGCCAAAGCGACCGACGGATCGCTCAGCGCGGCCGGTGGGTGACGATGAACGCGACGCCCGCGACGATCACGGTCGCGGCGATGAGCGTGCGCGGGGTCAGGGCCTCGGCCGCGAACAGCCAGCCGAGGAGGATCGCGACCACCGGGTTCACGAACGCGTACGTCGCCGCCTTTGCGGGCGCCGTGTGCCGCAGCAGCCAGACGTACGCGGTGAAGCCCACGAGGGACCCCGCGCCGACGAGGTAGGCCATCGCGAGGATCGACTTCAGCGAGATCGCGGCGAGGTCGAGGCGGGCGGGCTCGCCGACGACGATGCCGAGCAGGACGAGCAGGCCCCCGCCGCCGATCATCTCCATGCCGGTCGCGAGGTGCGGCGAGCCGGGCAGGTGCACGCGGCGGGCGAGCAGCGAGCCGATCGACCACGACAGCGCGCCGCCCACGAGTACGGTCGCGCCGACGAGGTCGACGCGCGTCCCGCCCGCGAACTGCGCGGGGCCGACGAGGAGGCCGACACCCGCCAGCCCGAGCGCGACGCCCGCGAGCACCGGCAGCCCGGGCCGGCGCCACGACAGCAGGACCATCCACAGCGGGACCGTCGCGACGACGAGAGCGGCGACGCCCGTGGGGACGCGCTGCTCGGACCACGTCACCGCGCCGTTGCCGCCCGCGAGCATGAGCGCGCCGATGACCAACGTCGTCCGCCAGTCCGCGCGGGCGGGCGCGGGAGTGCCCTGCGCGCGGGCCCAGGCGTAGAGGATCAGGCCCGCGAGGAGGTTGCGGACGCCCGCCATCAGGAACGGCGGGACGGTCTCGATCGCGTAGAGGATCGCGAGGTAGGTCGAGCCCCAGACGACGTACACCGCCGCGAAGGCGAGCAGCAGGCGCGTCCGCGAGGGGGGCGCGGCGATCTCTCGGGGCCGAAGCATGTTCGGCATTATGGCCTGACACGATCATGTTATTCGTCCGATCGCCCGAGCGGCCGAAAAACGTTTGCCGGTGGACCGGGGCCTTGCGGGGCCGTAAACTCCGGACGTGACCCTCCGTAAGCCCGTCGCGGTCCTGCTCCTGGTGGTCGTGCTCTGCGCGGCCGCCCCGTGGCAGGCCGCGTCGCCCGCGTCGCTGGCCGGCTTCGACGGCTGCTGCCCGGCGGACGCGCGCGGCAACGACCCCTGCGGCACCGCCGCCGGCCACGACACCGGTGCGGCGGCTGCCGTTCCGGACCCCGCGGCCCCGGACGGGGCCGAGGGCGACGGCCGGGCGCCCGCGCCGGCCTGCGGGCTGTGCGACTGCTGCGCCACGCAGCGCGTGACCCCGCGGCCGACCGTCGAGGTGACGGCGGCCAGCGAGGTGGCCGGGCCGGTCGCGCCGGTGATCGGCCACCTCCCGTCCGCGGAACCTCCGCGCGACGTCTTCCATCCCCCCAGGCTCCTCGCCGCGTGAGAGGCGGGCGGCGCGAGCCGCCCCTCCGATCGCTCGCCAGGCGTGCCGCGCCCCCGCGGCCCGCGGAGCCTTCCGCCATGCGACGCTCGTCGAAAGTCCTCCCGTTTCCTGCGCTGCCTGCCGCGCTGCCTGCGGCGCTGCTCGCGGCGCTGCTCCTGTTGCCCGGGTGCGGCCCCGCGCCCGGCGGGTCGTTGAACGCCGGCGCGCCCGCCGCGGCCGCCTCCGCCCCCGGCGCGCCCCCCGCCGCGCGCGTGGGTTCCGCCGACGACTGGTGCGTCGAGCACGCCGTCCCCGAGTCGATGTGCACGCTCTGTTCCCCCGCTCTCGCCGCCCGGTTCGAGGCGGCGGGGGACTGGTGCGCGGAGCACGCGTTCCCCGAGTCGGTCTGCCCGCTGTGCCACCCGTTGACGCCGCCGCCCGGCGTCGCCGCGCCGACGCCCGCGTCGGGGCCCGCGCACGCCGCGCATCCCGGGCACGACGAGGAGGCCGAGGCGGCGGCCGCGGCCCGCGAGGGACGCGACACGCCCCCCGCCGACGGCACGCCCGTGCGGCTGCAGGACGCCGACGTCGCGCGCCGCGCGGCGCTGACCTTCGCGGACGCCGCCCCGGCGGGCGCGGCCCCGGGGGACGCCGCGGCCGTCGCGGGCGAGGTGATCGCCCCCGCGACCATCGTCTACGACGCGGCGCGCCACGCGAGCGTGACGCCGCGCGCCCCGGGCGTCGTGCGCGAGGTGCGCGCCGACCTCGGCACGCGCCTCCCCGCCGGCGGCGCGCTGCTCGTGATCGAGAGCGCGGAGGTCGGCGCGGACCGCTCGCGCGCCGCGGCCGCGCGCACCCGGCTCGCGGTGGCCGACGCGGAACTCGGCCGGAGGCGCGAGCTGCACGCGCAGGGCATCGTGGCCGCGCGCGACGTGCAGGTCGCCGAGCAGGAGCGCGAGGCCGCGGAGGCGGAGCGGCGGGCGATCGACGCCGCGCTCGCCGTCGCGGGGCAGGGCGGCGAGGCCGGCCGCTACGTCGTCGCCGCGCCCATCGCCGGCACCGTCGTGCGCCGCAACGTCAGCCTGGGCTCGTCGGTGGACGCCGACGACGTGCTGTTCGAGATCGCGGACACGCGCACCGTCTGGGCCGAACTCGAGCTGCCGGAGGCCGACACGGCCGCGGTGGTCGCCGGCCAGCCCGTCGACGTCGAGCTGGACGCGCTGCCCGGACGCGTCTTCCGCGGCACGCTGCACTGGATCGCCCCCGAGGTGGACCCGCGCACGCGCACGGCGAAGGCGCGCGTGCGCCTCGACAACGCCGACGGCGCGCTGCGCGCCGGGATGTACGGCCGCGGACGGCTCGCGCGCCGCGCCCCCGCGGCCCTGCCCGGCGCCGCCGCCACCCCCGG
>JADHED010000952.1_pt1 | contig 27773 bp, 19 predicted proteins | sample 8952041 | NCBI WGS metagenome assembly JADHED01 (sample SAMN16124423, study PRJNA663239) | bioreactor sludge metagenome | isolation source: sludge (control) | place: India:Bengaluru | collected 2018-09-08
GGTTCTGAATAATAGGTGTGAGTAAACTTGGTGAAAACAACATCCCACAAATTTTTCGGTGGTGCAACCTGTACTAATTGCCCATTATTCTCAAATGAGAAATACATTAAGGAATAATCAGAGTTTTTAGGAAGTACAAATTCGGTGACATTGCTATTATTGAATGCTGCAAATTTTATTCTGTATTCAATAGCATTAACAGAAATCAATTGCATTTTTCTCCAACGGTTGGCGCCAAAATGTTCCGTCCTTCCACGATCAATAACATACACCTGATTTAAAGAATTTCCGGAAAGATCCATCCAGTTGCCAAATGCAGTGGAGTCATCATATAAATGGTCCGGATCTGTCTTCCAGGTCAATCCGGTAGTGTCGGCATTCAGAATATCTGTAGAACCTGTATTTACAACAAACATTAGTTTACCTGTATTCAAATAAACTCTGAAGCCTGTTTCAGAAGCTTCGAATGCCAAATCGTAGGAGCGATAAGGAACACTAACCTGTTGACCGGTTTCAAAATCAACAAACACCTGGTTGTCATAATTATTTCCCATTGCAGCAGTCATGGTTGTAATTTCACCGGGTGGTGGTAAAATTACTTTTTCATCTTCCTTCTCACAGGAAGTGAAAAAAACCAAGAGCGATATGCAAATTAACAGTAGTCTCATTTGCCAAATAAGAAAGTGAGTTTACCAAAATAGGATCTTCCTGTTCCAACAGCTTGCTCCTCATTACCTGCACTATGGGCAGATGCTGCATTCATAGCATTTACGTTGGTAACATTCAAAATATTTTTAACTCCTGCAGCAAATGAAATTCTGTTTTTCAAAAATCCTTTTCTGACAGAAGCATCTAAAAACCGGTAGCTATCATTGGTGAATTGCGTGATAGTTCCATCTTCATTCAATTTATATCCGGGTAATTTTCCATTGAATTTAAAGAAGGTGGAAAATGTTAAATTCACTTTCGTGAGATGGTATTGTATGTTAGCAGAAAAATCGGGACTATAAATATACTGGTCGAAATCGGCACTGTCGCTGTAAATATTATAGCGGCCTGTGTAGGAAACCCCAGCTCCGGCACTAAATCCTTTATATGATCCATTGATCCGGTAATTCATACCATGTGTCGAATATTTTCCCAAATTGACATACGTGAATAAAGAATTTTCAGGATCAGGTTGTGCAAGTGTAATCAGATTGCGCATAGAATTGTAAAAACCTGACAGTTCGTGATTGAAAGTAATGGTATTATAATTATGAGTTACAGAAGCAGAAACATAAAAATTATCGGAATATTCCGGAAGCAAGTTTTCATTCCCTTGAATATTATGATTGATATCGACAAAGTAGAGATACATCTCTTTTAAACCGGGAGCACGGAAGCCCTTTCCATAGGAACCTCTGATAGCAACAATTTTACTGAGTTGATATTTAACAGAAAAAGATGGAATCACCGGTGCTTTAAAATTCGTATTGTACGCTATTCTAAACCCCGGTTTAAATTCTAATTTAACTGATGGTTTGTATGCTGCAGTAAAAAACAAAGCATAATCGCCACTTGATTTTGTTTCTTCATTAAATCTGGAACCATCTGCAATTTCATGCGTCAGATCGATTCCCGATTGATAACTGATTTTGGAATCTTTGGACATACCACTAAATGTTGCTCTTCCTGTGATCGTGTGCATGCGTGTTGTGTCCTGTTCTTCACTACCTGCAACCAATGATTCGTTTAAGGTTGTCAAATCTTTGATATAGGTATTTTTAATTCGCTGATAATATGAATGAGCAAACATGGCGCTCAATAACATATCACGACCTGGAATAAACGACGATTGAATCTGATTGGTAATTCGCTGCGTTTTATAATATTCATCAAAAGCATAAGCAGCATAAGGTGTCATTCTTGGTGTCCCTTTATTCGATAGTTTTTCATCAAAAACATTTAAGGAATAAGAAGCCACCACTTTTTTCCCTACCCAACGGTATCTGGCATTTCCAAAAATTTGCTCTTTGGGTTTCCATTCCTGCCAACGTCCGGTATCTGTTGACGACCACCCATCAAAGAAGTTTCTTCCTCCACTCACATACACAGACGATTTCCCTGTATTAAATCCAGCAAAGCCATCAACATTATACTGACCAATAGATTCATACATTGTATTGATTCCGGTTTCAAATTTTTTGTCAACCGATTGACGTGTAATCAGATTTACTACGCCGCCCGCTGCATCGGTACCATAGGATGTTGCCATGGGTCCATTGACAACTTCAATACGTTCTACATTATTCAGATTGATCTGACTCAAATCAATGCTGCCATCAAGACGACCGGTTACCGGAACACCATCTACCAGGAACTTAATATTTTGTCCGCTTAAACCATTCATCGACATTGATGATCCTAAAATGCCATCCTGAGAAATACGGATATTTAATTGCTGACTCAATACCGATTCCAAATTGGAAGCTGCCTGATTATCGATTTGTGTCCGGTTGATTACCGTTACGGGTGCAATTGATTCACTTTGAGTCTTCGGTGTAAACTCAGATGTTACCACAACTTCATCCAACTTAACATCTTTTTCCGTTAACCGGATTTTGAAATCAGCCGTTATCTGGTTGAGTGAATCGGTATAATCAACAAATGATACATGGCGTACCACAATTTGGACTTTTCTAAGAAATGTGCCTACTTCTGCAAGACCGTTATTATCCGTTAAAACGATTAAAGGATGGCCTTCCTCAGCTGTTTTTAGGATGATAACAGCCTGATTTACCGGCTCTCCGGCCATATTAGTGACAATCACTTTTTGGGCCATGGAAATGGACGGAACTAATAAAAGAAGTGCAAACAGGTGCTTTATAAATTTCACGGTGCAAAATTACTGAGGCAACAAGCTTACAGACGAGTTGATGCAAGTGACAAAAATCAGGTTTTGGGGGTTTGTGACAATGTTCTGACAAAATGGGCCAAGTGATAATGTTAAAAAAGGGGTCTTGTAGCTGACTGATTACAAAAGCGGCTAGCATGAATTCTCAATAAAATGACCAAATTCTAAATTCTGCCTACCAAATACTTAATTTACCGATACATGGCTTCAACCGGAATCTATATTTGAAAAAAAAAGTCATGAAACCTACAAACAACATTTGCAGCATTCTTTTCCTTACAGGAATGATGCTGGCTAATCAAACAATTGCACAACCAACAAGGGAAGAGGTCTATTTCTTACCTAGTCCTATCACTTCTGATGTTAGAACGGATGTAAAAATAACTCCAACAGATGATAATGGGCTGTTTATAGGTGAGTCTTCGGGATGGTACAACCCGGGAGGACTTGTTTATAAAAAGAGTTTTGTCAGTAAACACTGGGGAGCATCTCAAACCCGGATTCAGGTATCGAATAATATTGTGGCGCCTGATTTCAAACAGTACGATAATATTAAAGCTGTTACAAAAGATGCAGCAGGCAATTTATATGCGGCGGGAACATACTATTATAACGACACTTATAAGCATGATGCTGTATTAGTAAAGTACTCCCCTTCAATGGTCGAACAATGGAAAATTTATGCTTTTAGTTCTTCAGGGGCTCCATTTCAAGATGATGAAAGTATAGATGTGTATGCACATGGTGGTTCACTTCACCTGTTGTGTTATAAAGGTGAAAATGGTTACAACCTGATTAAATATACAGATGTTGGCGGACTTGTATTTACCCTGCCAATCACTACATATATTCCTTTAAAAGTAAAATGTAACGCAGCTGGCGAAATATATATTTTTGGATATAATATTGTTGGGTTGAATGATGTATATATTACCATACAAAAATTAAATACAGTCGGTGTGCAGCTTTGGAAAAAGAATTTCAATGCAAAACCGGGCAATCTGATGGACAATCCGGGTTATTTCGATGTGGACGCAGTTGGAGATGTATACTTCACAAGTTCCAGCGAGAGAGTAGCGGGAAATCAGGACGCACATTTGGTTAAGTATAGTTCAACCGGCACGAAATTGTGGGCAAAATATGTTGCAGGAACAGCTAATACTACTGATGCTGCCGGAAAATTTTGCTTTGATCCTGCAGGAAATATTTATGTTGCTCATACTGTAACAGATATTAACTCAGGTATTCAGAATACGAATATCATGATAAGAAAATACAGTCCTACCGGTGCTGTTCTTGGAACGAAGTACTACAGAGGCAGCGGTAATGTAGATGATGAAGCTGTTGGAATATTTTATGCTAACAATGGTAGAATTTACCTTGGCGGTCTTACAAGAAGTACTGTGAAAAGAAGTGTGATGGCTCAATATGATACCGGATTAAATCTCGAATACACCGATATCATGCTACATCCCGAAACAGCTTCTTTCCCGGTAACATCACAATCAACAAATGCAATCGATTTCATTTACGACGCTCCGGGTAATTTATTATACTGGGTGGGTAGACAAGAAGCCGTTTATCCTATATACCTTGATTATACAAGTACCTATTTTATACTGAAATACTCTATTCCAACAGTACCTCGTATAGCTAACTTCCAAAATAATATCCAATTATCGATATATCCAAATCCGGCCACAGATAAACTTACCATTCAGTCGGAAGAAAATTTAACATCGGTGATTATATACGATTTACAAGGTAGGATTGTTTACCAAACAGGTGAATCAGATGAGAATTCAATTGATATTGATCTTCACAATTTTAGTCCAGGTACTTACATCACTAAAATAACAGATAACACCGGAAATTCCCACACGGAGAAAATAATAAAATTATAATATAAAAGGCGCAGCAATTTGGTAGTTGTTGCGCCTTTTATTTAAAAATATCAAAGTTGCTGTCGAATTCAAATGGTATATTTGTGCTTTCAATCAAATATACCATTTAAGCTTCATGAGAAACTTTATATTAATTCCTGTTTGTTTATTATTCAGCATACTTTTATCAACATCAGCTAATGGCCAGGTAACGGAACTTGAAAATTTCAGAAAAACACTTACACACTTTGTGTTTTATGATCGCAACCAGATTGATTCTATTCCTAAAACGGATGAACTCACAAAATCGCTAACTGAAAAAGTAAAAGATGATTTCCGGAAATTTGTTTTGCATCCCGAAAGTAAATCCATTGAAAATTTAAAATCTCAGGCCAAAACGAACAAAAGCAGTTACTGGTTTAACAACTATAGTTACTTTTTTACCTCTTTAAAATACTATTTTGGCCTCAATCCTGATTCCACTTTGAATTTGCCTGTTGTGGAATCCATTTCCTTTTATGGTTTGTATAATTACAGTCATTCCGATTTTATTTCGTTGTATATAGAGCGGTGTGAATCCGGAAATCTGAATTTTGCTATTTATTCTTATATTGTAAATAACACAACGTATTACTTCATTAAAGATACTCGTAAAAATAAAATTGTCTTTGAACGCCAGATCCAAACCACCGGAGTACCAATTTCAGGATTGTACAGAATAGACGATAATCACTTGCTGCTTGTTGAGGATGACATGAACATATCAGGCCAAGCAGCCTTAGTAGTCTCCACCCAAAAAGATATCTGGGAACCAATAAACGCTTTTAAAGGAATGGCTTACCTGACTGACTCTAACAATAAGCGTGAAAAAAAATTAACAGATAATCGAATGCTGATGAAACTTGTCAGCACCAAAACCATTGGCTCCGTTTGGGGAACTACATCGATCAGAAACAACTATGGATTGTATTTTGATGCCAAATCGCGAAGTTTATGCCATAAGATATTACTAAAAAAGGGCGGTTCTGAAACCAGGACAATTTGCGCCGTTTGGACCAATAATATGTTCGAAATCAACGACTACTATTTAGGCGATCATTTGGAAGATTCAGAGATCCCTTTTCCTTCCATGGACTGAAGCAGGAAGTTCATTTATTAGAGCATTTTTGTCTTTAACCTCAAATTCTCCCCTCTCGCATCCGGTTCAATGCCGATTTTTACCTTTTCAATAAGGTTTTCTTTTAGAACCTGAAATTTGGGCGCTACTTGCATCATCAAATTTAATTGAATGATGAAAAGTATACTATTAACGCTGTTTCTATTCCTGTCCCTTTCCGGTATCAGCCATGCCCAACAAAAGTCAACCTTTGTATATGTTGAAATACCCGCTATCAGCGAACATCGCCGGGATTCTGAATTAAAGGAGCTATTTAATGCTATTGAAGGTATTTCTGCCATCAGCTATTGCGAAAATCTCCATCTGGCAATTATCCGGACTGAATCAAATCCGGAAACACTTAAAGCATCCATTGCACAACGCATGCATGATTTACGATTTCGATATTCTATAAAATCGAATGTAAGTTTTGAAAGGGTAATGCAATTCTGTAACTAACAACTATCAAAACTGCCAGATGAAACTATTGAAAGCCATTATAGCTATTTGCTTTATGCTGATTTGCATAAACACAAGTTATAGTCAAACCATACTCATTTCTGCCGGTGATGGTGGATTTGAAAATGGTGCAACCTTTGCAGCAAATGGATGGACTGTTGTGAATGGTGCACCTGTTCAGCCAAATCAATGGTATTGTGGAGCAACAGGACCAACCGGATTTACCGGAGCTCGTTGCGCTTATGTTGGTACTGCAGCAACCAACAATAATTATAGCAATGCCAATAATGTAACTCATATTTACCGTGATATCACCTTCCCTGCAGGTGAACCCGACATTCGTTTATACTTCAGATATAAAGTAAGAGGTCGTTCTAATGAAGACTATATGGCGGTGTACGTTGTTCCTACTACTACTACACCAACAGCAGGAGTTATTCTTCCTGTGGGCCAGCAAGGGGTTGAATACAGAAATCAAACATCCTGGCTAAACGATTCGCTGATATTACCTTGTACTTATGCCGGAACCACACAACGTTTGGTTTTTTCATGGGTAAATGATGATGCCCAGAATAATAATCCTGCCATTGCCATGGATAATATTTCCCTGGTATCGAATACAGGTGGAACTTGCTCCTCTTTGATGGGCATTGGATACAATGTGGTAGCATCGCTTCCTTACAATTCCGGTCCCGGAACTACTTGTGGTTTTGATGATGATATCACAGATGCAGATGTTACAGTTTGTGGTAATCCTGATTACTATGGCGATGAAGATGTTGTCTGGACATTCACTCCACTTACAAGTGGTCCCGTATCAATTGATCTCAACTCTCCTGTAGGTGTTGCCACCGGATTGATGCTTTATGATGGTTGTCCGATGGCGACTTGCAGCGGTGTGGCAGGAACTTGTGTTGCATCGGCGCAAGATATTACAGGAAACAAAACATTGTGTGTTTCTGTTATTGCAGGACATGAATATTATTTGATTCTTGACGGTGATGGTAATTGCAACGACTATGACAATGTTTTTATTTCTGCTCCAAATACCGGAGCAGCAGGCACAACTTGTGCAAACCCGATTACGATAGTATTACCTTTTAATGCTCCTAACCAATCAACAGCATGCATGGGAGATGACTATAACAACAGTACTTCCGGTTCGTGTATGTCGTTGTATGAATCGGGTGAAGACCTGGTTTATCAATATATATCTTCAGGCAACGAGTGTATCGGAGTTGTACTCGACAATATGTCTACTTCTTCAATGGGCTTTTCTGTTTACCTGGGATGTCCCGGTGCAGGTGGAACTTGTTTAGGTTCTTTTGGTGGATCTGCTCCACTAATTTCAAGCATCACCTTAAATGCTGCCGGAACTTACTATTTCATTATCGATTCGTGGGCTCCTCCTGCATCTGTTAGCTATGACATTACCATTACTTCTTATGGAAACACATCACTTCCTAATGAACAGCCCTGTGGTGCAGAATTTATGTTAACCGGTGTTGTTACTTTTGGTGATAATAACTGTTCCAATGGCGCAGGCGAACCTGCAACACCCGGCTGCTGGTCAGCAACAGGAACTATCAACACCGTTTGGTTTTCAACTGTAGTTCCCCCTTCAGGAAACATCACCATATCAACACAACTTATCACCTTATCGAATACACAAATTGCAGTCTATACAGGAACTTGTAATTCATTAACACAAGTTGGATGTAACGACAATGGTTCAGCATTGTCACTGGCATCATCCCTCAATTTAACAGGACTGACACCAGGTGATACTATTTTTATTAGCGTCGATGGTTCAAACAACCTGATGGGGACTTTCAATATTTTGGCCGTAGAAAGTGTTATTGGAAATGCATACAACAATCAGGATTGTTTAGGAGCAATTAATGTATGTAATCCGGTGATCAATCAGCCAAACAGTTTCTTTGGTCCCGGACTGATCGAAGAAATACCTGCCCCCGGTAATGTGAGTAATCCAAGCGCAAATCCTGCCGGCTACAACTCCGGATGTTTATTATCCGGTGAGAGAAATATCGTTTGGTTTTCAGTTCACATTACATCTCCCGGATTACTTAGCTGGAAACTTACACATCTTCCGGGATGCTATGACTGGATCATGTATGATCTCACCAACAACACTTGTCAGGACATCCTTAATAACACCCTTGCTCCTGTTCGTTGCAACTGGAATGGTGCATGTTTAACAACAGCAGGAATGATGAATCCGGTTCCGCCGGGAAGCAGTCCGTTTGACTTTCAATTACCACTACCTGTTGTAGCAGGTCAGACTCTTGTACTAGCACTTTCAAACTGGAGTGGTACAAGCGGAAGTTTTACACTTGATTTCTCCAGTTCAACATGTGGAATTGGAAGCTCCAATGCTTTGAATTGGTCGGGAGCAACCAATACAGCCTGGCAAAACAGTACCAATTGGGGTGGATGCAGTGTTCCTGCATGTGGCATTAATACGAATATTTTCCCGGCTACCAATCAACCTGTAATATCTACGAATGTAACAGCCCAGAACATTACCATTCTTCCTGGAGCATCTTTAACTATAAATCCAAATATTACTTTGACAGTATGTGGTAACTTCACCAACTTCGGAACACTTCATATCGATCCAACTTCTACAATTCTTATGAGTAATGGAAGTGTACTGCAAAATTTTGATGGTTTACTTACTGCATCAAACAGTCTGGGAAATGTTGTTATAACCAAAACAGGTGGTAGTGTAAATCTGAACAGCACGACTGAAATTGCAGGGAATCTTACTACCAGTAACAACAATAGCATTCTGAATTTAAATGCGAATCATTTGAAGGTGCAGAAAAATATATTCAATGCTTTAGGATCTGTAACTTTTAATGGAACCACTTCCGGAAGCACCCTGGAATTTAACGGATCGGTACCTCAGACATTCTTTACCAATGGAAACATCAATACAACGAATTTAATTTTGAGTCATCAAAGTTCCGGAGTAACCCTAAGCGGTGGCAGTATCATATTAGATGCAACAGGATTGTTAACTCTAGACTCAGGAAATGTTATTACAGGCACCAATGAAGTTGTTGTAAATAATCCTGATCCCGGCGCAGTGGTTGGTGGACATGCTACGAGTTTTGTGCAGGGAAATCTGAGACGCGCATTGAGTGGTAATCCTGATATGTATGCTTTCCCTGTGGGACATGCTACAAAAGGGTACCAATTAGCAGAAGTGAATTTCACCACACCAACCTTAATTCCAAACTTAGTAGCAAGTTTTTCTGCTTATCCAGTGATTCCAACAGGACCTGTAACAGGCGATTGTTTTTCCTATAATTACAGTCTGCTGCCTGTACTTGACAATGGATATTGGAGTATTCTGCCTTCGGCAAACGGAAACAGTGGAACATACAATATATCGCTGTACAACACTTCCTATTCGCCAACAGCAAATTACGCTACTGCACTACTTTCACCATTAAGTCCGCCTACATCTGTCAGCTGGACCTTAAGTGGAACATGTGTATCGGGAAGTGATGCAACACTTACCATGAGAAATGGTATGAATGGATTTGGATATTTTGGAGTAGGGCTTGCAGTACCAAGTCCATTGCCAATAGAGCTCATAACGTTTGCAGGCAAACAAGATGGTGAGAAAAACAAATTATGGTGGGTAACCGCATCTGAAATAAACAGTGACTTCTTTATTCTTGAATCTTCATTGGATGGGAATATTTTCAAGCCGGTGGCAACACTAAAAGCAGCAGGCAATTCGAATAACAACATTATGTATGAAATTGCGGATGAATTCCCGGCAGCTATAACTTACTACCGTTTAAAAGAAATTGATTATGATGGTGCAGGATATACGAGTGAGATAATATCCATAAAAAGAGAAGTAAAAATAACTTCTCTACAGTGTATGCCAAATCCTACAGCAAACAATTTGCATATACAATTCCAACTTCAAAATGCCGGCCACGCATCACTGGAACTATACAATGCAACCGGCAAAAAGGTAGCTTCGCTTCTGAATCAACAAGTTGAGCCGGCTAAATTTGATATCGAAACCGATCTTCGTGAGCTTCCAAAGGGAGTTTATTATCTAATACTTTCATCTGATATTAGTACAGAAACTAAACGAATTGTGAAAATGTAATTTGTGTAAAACGAGGTGTTTAAAGGCTGGCCCTGCCTAACAAAAAAATACTTACTTGATTGTATATTAACCGTTTAACTCGTTTTCGAAATTTTGAAGCAACATCATTCGCCTGTATGAATGGCCTTTCAGATATCACTTTTTTTGCTTATATTTGATTTTAGGTTCTGACGCTTTTTCCATTACATTTGTCTGAAGCAATTTGCTAAACGTGTAAATCATGAAATTTTTTTTCATAATTATTTTAACAGCGGTACTAATATTTCAACAGATGCCTTCAAAGGCCTCGCATGCTGTTGGTGGGGAAATTACCTGGACTTGTGTTGGTAACGGTAAATATAAATTCCGATTTATATTTTACACCGATTGCAATGGTATTTTTCCATCGAACTCGTTTCCCATTGAAACAAATGTTCCAGGTGTTAGCATTATACAAACTAATTTAATTCAAATAAATGATTTAATATTACCAGGATTGCAAAGTGATGGGATATCTCCTTGCTTCAACTGTTCTACAAATCCGCCATCAGGAGTACAAATAGGACTAATTCGTGAAAGTATTTATGAATCAGACTCTATCTTTTTACCCGGTATTCCCCCTCCTACAGGATGGTGGTTTATTGCCGGAGAATGTTGCAGATTTTCTATGTTGAGTAATATTCCCTCTGCATCTACTTTAGATTTTGCAACCCGGGCGGTAATGTTTCCATTTAACGGACAGGTTCCGGGGCAATGTTCAGACAACTCTCCTTATTTTGTTGAAAAACCAAAACCCACCTTTTGCATTGGCCAGCCATTAGAAATGAATTATGCAACCAAGGACATTGATGGCGACCAACTTTCTTATGATTGGGCGTATCCAATTGATGGGTCAGGAAATAATGTTATGTATGGGGGCTCCTATTCTTTAAGCAATCCCTTTCCTGGGCCTCAGCAAAATCCTATGAACACCTATTCTGTTCTAAATAATAAAACAGGACAGCTTTCACTGACAAACTATAACACCGGAGTTTATGCAAGCGTAATAAAAGCCACATCATTTAAATGTAATCAGAAAGTGGCTGAAATTTATCGGGAATATACATCCATATTTGTTCCTAACTGCAACACTATCCTGGGAGGCAATCCCAATCACCTTCCAAATTGTAATGCGCCATTTTTCGATAATGTAACCGGTCTGCAAACATCCTATTCCGATACTGTTTCCGTTGGTGATACTGTTTCATTTTTCTTAAATGCATCCGATCTTGATTTCTTTACAAATGGCACACTGCAACAAATAACAATGAGCGGTGAGGGAAATCAGTTTGGCACAAATTTTACAGATCCTAACAGTGGTTGCCAAAATCCCCCGTGTGCAACGCTTTCACAAACGCTTCCTGTTACTTCATCTGGCATTATTAATGTTGGATTTCAATGGATTACTACATGTGATCATCTTTACGATACATCTGCATGTCAGGCGAATTCCAAAACCTACTATTTCAACATTAAAATCATAGACAATTATTGTTATTCAAATGGAATAAGGTCTGTTCCTTTTAGTATTACAGTTGTAGGTGCTAAAATTACTGTGGCAACAAATGCTACTACACTCTGCACAACATCAAGTCCTGTACCTTTGACAGCATCACCTGCTGGGGGAAGCTGGTCGGGATCTGGCGTTACAGGATCATTATTTGATCCTGCAATATCAGGCACCGGTTCTCATACAATCAGCTATAGTTATACAGATCTGTCCGGTTGCATTTATACTGACCAGGTAGAATTTACGGTGAATAATTGCACCGGTTTGAATATGATTGATAATGATTATTTTGATGTTTCACCACACGTAACATCAACAACTACCACTGTCATTTTCAACGACAAAGTATTTTCCGGCACAATTGCAATTGCCGACTTAAATGGTAGAATCATACTAACTATTCCAGTTGATAAACAAAGTCAATATGAACTTTCATTAGTGGAATTGCCACCGGCGATGTATCAAATAATAATTTCAAATAATTCTTACATAAAAGCTACAAAAATCATAAAATATTAGCTTAGTTTTTATTGGCAGATTTCCATTAATCTAATTTTCACCTGCGCAACAAAATAAAATAATTTCCTATTGAACTTCCAATGATTATGTATTGTAAAAATTCTTGGCTTTTGAGGAAATTACTTCTTTGTACTTTATTCCTTGTCTTTTATTCTATTTCTACATTCAGTCAAATAGCAGGCATTAGGCATTATACTATTTCAGATGGTATTGCCGGGATGAACACCTATATGTGTTTTCAAGATAGTAAAGGGTACATTTGGATTGCAACGAGCGAAGGTGTTAGCAGATTTGATGGGACAACATTCACTAATTTTACAAGAAAAGAAGGGTTACCCGACAATGATATATTAAGAATCTATGAAGATCCATATCAACGAATCTGGTTTCTAAGTTTCAATGGGCATCTATCATTTTACTCTTTAAAAGACAACACCATACATAATGCATCCACAGATAACTTTATCAAAAATCTTTATGTAGGTGCTGGTTTCGAAAACATGTTTGTTGATTCGAAAAACAGAATTTGGTTCAGTTCTATAGGAAATATGCTTGCATTACTAGATGGTGAAAAAGTGTATCATATAAATATTTCTAAAATTATTCCTCAAGACTGTTTGAGTGTTTCTGAAAGTCCTGATAAAACCATAAATATACATTCGAGCTATTTTAAACTTCAGTTGAAAGAATCAATAAATGCATTTGTTGTAGTTGATTCAACAGTTAAAGGAGCTGTCACAACATTTTTTGGATCCATTCCAGGTATTGATTGCTTTGCCAATCAGACGTCAATCGGAAGAATCGATAAGGGAGAAATAGTAAATTTAATTGACTTTAGTGAAACAGACATCAATAAAGATACATACATTACCTCAACATTACAAGATTCCATTTTAATAATTTCAACAACAAATTCAGGTGTACATATTTATGAGTTATTTCCGGTGAAAAGAAAACTTTATCATTTTGATATTGAGAGCATCGTCATCTCTTCTATTTTAGATAAAGAAAACAACTTATGGGTTGCAACCCGAAATAATGGCGTTTATATGTTACCGCAAAGTTTCAGAGCCGGAACCTACTTTATTCCTCAGGCATTTGAAAACAAAACATTATCTGCTATTTATAAAACCGGACCTGCAAATTTTTTAGTTGGCGGAAGTGATAACTCTTTGTTTGTATATGATAACGGAACTGTTAACAAAGTTAAATTTATTTCATCAGACGGGGTTGATATTGGAAGTATTAATCAAATTTATGTTGATCCATTCCAAGACGTTTGGTTATTATGTGATTACGGATTACTAAAAACATCATTGCAAAAAATTGAAAATGCTGATCAAACCAATGGGATTGTAATTGACAGAATCATCATTTATAAATTTAACAGTATTAATGTTGATGCGAATGGAAATGGTCTCGCCTCAACATCTCAAAAGGTTTACCGAATCCATACTGGAAATGATGGTAACACAAAAATTCTTACGGATAAAACTTTTATACCTTCAGGAATCCGAATTCTTCAAAGTATTCCTCAGGGCATTAATTCAATTATATATTCCAAAACAGATGGGTTATATCTATTTGAAAACAACAAAGCTATAAAGCTTACAAATATTGATAAATTTGTGTCGAGCCGAATCATCGATATCAGTTTCACTTCCGATTCAACGCTGGTTTTGGCTACCGATGGCGATGGTATTTTGCTGATGAAGAATAATTCTGTTCAACATCATTTGACAACTGAAAACGGTTTGCCTTCGCAATTATGCCGTAAAGTACGGCACATGAATGACACGTTATTGGTTTGCACTAACAAAGGCCTGGCTTTTTTTACATATAGAAATAATTCTTATTCGTACATCGGTGTTTACAGCGAGAACAATGGCCTCCCTTCAAATGAGGTTAAAGATGTTAGTTATGATGATAAGAATTACTATGTTGTTACTGGATATGGATTAGCTGTTGTCCCAAAATCTTTAAAGTTAAATAATTTAAAAATTCCTGATTTTTACATAACGGAAGTAAGAAACTATAAAGATGAAAAAATTAATTTCAACAATATTAAACTGTCAAATAAAAATAATTTTCTCAAGGTAAAATTTACTGCAGTAACTTTTAATCAACAGGAAGATGTAATTTATCAGTATAAATTTAATCATAATCCCGAATGGTCATCTACCAAGCTGACAGAATTAATTTTCCCCGATTTGTCGAGTGGAAATCATACATTACAAATACGTGCTAAAAAAGGCGATAGTGCATGGTCAAAAACAGAAGTGTTGAAATTTTAAGTCGCTTATCCCTTTTACCTTACCTGGTGGTTTGTGCTGTTATCTCTGGTCTTAATTATTTCAGCAGTGTGGATGCTGATAACTTACTTGAGTCGACGAAAAAACCGGCAATTAATGTTGCTGATGGAGAAAAGGTCGGCATTAAACCACGAACGAAACCGTATTTCCGCTGATATGCATGATGATGTTGGCAGCGACCTTTCAAAAATATCTATAAGTATTGATTTTTCTAAACGAAATCTGAATGACGACGATCCCGTTTATACGCAACTCGAGAAGGTATCCGGTTATGCTTATGCCGCCCGAAAAAAAATGGATGATATTATATGGGCCCTCAATCCTGAAAATGATAACGTAGCGAATCTGGTAGCATATCTCAATAAGTATGGTCTCGACTATTTTAGCGATACCTCCATCACTTTCCGTTTAATCAATGAAATCCCCTCTGAATTTAACCTGATTTTTAATGCCAAACAACGAAGAAATATATTCCTTATCGTGAAGGAGCTTTGCACCAATACTTTTAAACATTCAGGAGCCACGAATTTTACAATTACTTTTAAAATGAATCACAATCATCTGATTATCAATACATATGATGATGGCAAAGGATTACTGAACGACCAATCGGCTTTGCGGTGTAACGGGATTAAAAACATCAGAAAACGGGCTTCTGAAATTAATTGCACTATGAAAATGGAAAGTTCACCCGGACAAGGCACCCAATATCAGTTCCTTTTTAAAAATATTGATTTTTCCTAAAAATCATACTTTTATCTTAGAAAACAACCAATTGTCTCTCAGTACCTTTGATAATTCTAGATTATGGATAAGCGGATCAACGTATTGATTATTGAAGATGAAAAGGAAATCATGGAAGGGTATGCCTTTCTGATTAATCAATACCCCGACTTTTCAGCGAAGGGATTTACCTCCAGTGAGGATGCATTGGAATATATGAAATCAAATAAACCAGATCTGATTTTAATGGATGTAAATCTCCCGGGAACCGATGGTATCACCTGCACAAGGATCATAAAAAAAATGTACCCGGAAGTTCTGATCATGATGTTCACCATTTATGAAAATAATGAAAATGTGTTTAAAGCATTGGAAGCCGGGGCAAGCGGCTATCTGCTGAAACAATCACCTCCGGAAGAACTGATAGAAGCTTTGCATGAACTACACAACGGGGGTGCCCCTATGAGTAGCAGTAGTGCAAGAATGGTTGTAGCTAGTTTCAATAAAAACAAGGCCGAAAAAAACGAATATGAACTTACAGAAAGAGAACGGGAAGTGCTAATTCTGCTTTCTGAAGGATACCGCTATAAAGATATTGCTGCCAAACTATTCGTTAGCATTTCAACCATTCGCTCACACATCTACAATATTTACGAAAAACTTCACGTACACAACCGCACCGAAGCACTCATAAAATTTAACAAACGAAACTGATTGAAATCATAGCAGCATAAGAATGCACAGCATCAGGTTTACGGTTAAATATAACCATTTGCCCATTAACTGATTTCATTCCAAAATCTTATACTTTTCTCAAATTCCTATATTTTTCCCCAATTCCCGGCCACCCTTTTCACAGCGGATTACCCTCAAAAGGTGATCCGCTGTCTTTAAATTTGTATGCCCGGGTTTGAGAGGTTTTCGAATTTGCACAGTCTTTCCCTTCTTCTTACCTTGCCCACCGGAATTAACCACAATTGCCAGTTCCACCTTGTTAATCTGTTGCACCTTCAGTTGTTATTGACCACAACAATCAAATGCCCATATTTCGATTACTACTCCTTACTTGCTTAGTAGCTTTCTATCCGTGGAGGCTGATTTCTCAAAATCAACTTCCCGATTCCGTACTTCAACAGCTATAAGGTAAATCCGATCGCGAACAAGCCGATTTGCTTGCTGACTACGGAACTTCCATTTATCAGAAAAGCCTGGAAAATGCAGCTATGGCATTCGACTCTGCGCTGACCTTGGCATCGAACTCCAATTATTTATCAGGGAAGGCTAAAGCTAAAAAAGGAAAAGGTCTGCTCCTTTATTACAGCGGAAAATATGAAGATGCTTTGACACTTATGTTGGAAGCTATTGCTGATTACGACAAGGCAAATAATGCGGATGGTAAAGCTGAACTGTTCAATGATATTGGAAACATGATGCGCAAGCATGGAGATGGCGATCAAGCTGAAACATATTTGCGAAAAGCATTAACCATATATCAGCAAACTAAGAATCTAAATGGATTAGCTAATACCAACAACAATCTAGGAATTGTATTCGAAACTAAAGGTAACCTCGACTCAGCTATGATCCATTACCAAAAGGGTTTGGAACTATACGAAAAAGCAGGTGATGAGATTGGTATGAGTTATAGCCTCGATTATGTTGGGCTTATTCATGCTTATCGCTCTGAATTCAAAGAATCGGAATCTTTTTTGTTACGTGCATTGGCAATACGTGAAAAAAAAGGAGAACAGTTTGCTATTTCTACCAGTCTGGTGAACCTTGGTGAAGTGAATATGGCAATGAATGAAACCGACAAAGCCATTAATTATTTTAACAGAAGTTTGCAAATGGCCGATTCACTGAAATTTCCCGACCTGCAATCTTATAATTACAAAATGCTTGCAGAGGCCAATTCCAGAAAATCCAATTACAAAACTGCATTCGACTTTTATAAGCGACACATTACTCTTAAAGATAGTTTGTTTAATCTGGACCGGAACAAACAGTTAACTGAAATGCAGACCAAATATGAAACTGCTGAAAAAGAAAAAGAGAATGCTAATTTACTCAGGGAAAATCAACAGAAAGAATTAAATATTTCGAATAAAAATAATCAGTTACTTTTATTGTCAGGTATTTTAATTCTGGCTCTTTCCGCCGGCTTACTCTTCTTTAACAGACAAAAACTGGTAAGGCAAAAATTATTGAATGAAGAAATACAAAAGCAACAAGAACTTCGATTGAAAGCTGTGATTGCCTCACAGGAAGATGAAAGAAACCGAATTGCTGCTGAACTACATGATGGTCTCGGACAATCACTTGCTTCCGTAAGAATGCGTTTATCGCGTGAAACTGTAAGTCCCGAATCGTTGGATGCTTTAGATAAGAGCTGCGTGGAACTCCGGGAAATATCACACAACCTCATGCCATCTAATTTAATGCGCTCCGGTTTAGTGACTGCCCTGCATGAACTGTCGAATAGGATTAACAAAACAGGTAAGCTTCATCTGATAGTTGATGCAGATCCGAACCTTCCTGCCATTGCTTCTAGCTCAGCAATTCATTTATTCCGTATCATTCAGGAACTTCTTACCAATATAATGAAATATGCCGATGCTACTGAGACTACGGTGCAGTTAATGGCAGATAATAAAATGCTCAGCGTGATGGTCGAAGATAATGGTAAAGGCTTTGATAAAACAAAATTACAATCAACATCCGGCAACGGTTGGTACAATATTCACTCGCGTTTAACTATCCTCAACGGACATGTCGAGATTGATTCAGCACCCGGAAGAGGAACCGTAATCACAATTGATATTCCATTAAGTAAACATACTCTTGTATAATCATGAATCCAATTTCCGTTTATCTTGTTGATGACCATAAAATTATTGTGGATGGGATTCGTTCTCTATTAGATGGAGATCCCCGCTTTAAAGTATGCGGGTTTACCACCGACAGCCGAAATGCTGTTAGCGAAATACTTTCTCTCAAACCTGATATTGTTATTTCTGATATACAAATGCCGGAAGTGAGCGGCAAAGAAATTGTTACACAAATTGCAAAGCTTCAACCGTCAACCAAAGTACTCACACTTTCCATGTTGGGAGACGCAGGAGCAATAAGTGAGTTGCTGGAAGCAGGTGCTTCCGGCTATCTTTTAAAAAATACCGGTAAAGATGAGTTGTGTGAAGCACTGCAAACCATTTATCGAGGTGAAATATATATTTGTGCAGCGGCAAACTTTGAGCTCACCAAAGCTTTTCTTGATCGTAAAAAAAATGATTCTTCACAAAACGAAAATGCTGTTCATCTAACCCCGCGTGAAATAGAAATCATTGCGTTGATTGCCAAAGAATACAGCAATGCCAAAATTGGTGAAACCCTTTTTATCAGCGAAAGAACTGTTGAAACCCACCGTAAAAATATTTTTCGCAAAACCGGTACCAAAAGTGTTTTGGGCCTGGTAAAATATGCAAATGAGAATAAACTCATCTAGCTGACTTACAATCATTTATAATTTATTATCCGTACTGGTGGGTATATAATTTACCCACTGGCACCGATTGCGCTGCCTTTCGTTTTGAAGGAAATTTGCAGCATGAAAACAATTGTGATATTTATGACTGGCCTGGTGTTTTTAACCATTGCAACCATAACATCCGCCACAGCTCAGTACACCTCAAATCCCGATAAGGAAGCTGAAGTACATAGCATTTTAGTTTCATTCATCAAATCGGATGCTTTCAATAAATTCCGCAACAAACATTATCCTGAAAGTAAAGGCAACATTGAAATGGAACTGGTGCTTAAAGGTAAAAAAGTAGAATCCATTTTTGTTAAAGAAGCACACATTGAACCTGTTCCTTTTATAAATGCATTCAGCAATTTTATAAAGGACATGACTTTTGAATTTAAACTGGCAAAAGGACAACGATTAAAAATTATACACACGTTTGAAATTAATTAAACTTAAACACCATGAAAAAAGCAGCATTAGTAGTAAGCATGGCATTGCTTCTGTTTAAAGGAGCATTTGCGCAAAAGGAAGAGTTCCCTTTAGTTTGGGAATCAGATTTTGAAAATAAATCGAAAGTATTGGCAGTAGCCAGCTTTAAAGGTGACATCATAGTTGCCTCCGATGAGAATGAAGCAACTGCACTGGATGGAACCGGTAAAAAAATCTGGGCCGGAAAATTCAAAGACATTACAGGTAAAGAAGGAGCTAACAAAGCGGAATATCAATACATTCTTTTTGATCCGAATTTGTTGTTTTTATTCGACAAAAAAATGGGAAAAGACCACATATCAGTTATAGATGTTGTAACCGGTCAGGGACTTTGGACAGCCAATGAATATCAGGATTTAGGTGAAGATAACATTGAATACATCAATGAAATAAGTGCCTTCTTATTCAGCTTAAAAAATTCACTGGTGATGGTAGATGCACGTACTGGAAGAAAAATCTGGGAAACGGATCGCTTTAAAGGATCAATCGGATCATACCTTTATCTGGGAGATACGAAAGAAATCATCATGATAAATTATAAACCATCTACTTTAGGTGCATTGTTCTCCGGTTTCAAAAATCAGTTGATTCGTGTAGATGCAACCAACGGACAAATAAAGTGGGAATCAACTTACAGAGGTTTTGTAGAAAAAGAAGTTGTAACAAGAAAGCCCTTGGTAAAAATTTACCTACGTGGCGACAAGGTAGCTGTTCAACTCGACGGTCTTCAGGTATTTGATGCAAAAACCGGGGCGGAAATGTGGCATGCCGTATATGAAACTGATCAGGGCGTTCGTCAGGGATTCTGGAACAGGGGTCCACATGGCGGAAAAATTCTGAAAGGTGGAATGTATGGAGTTATTGCACCCCCACTGTTTACCAATGACGCTGTATATCTGGTAATGGGAAGTGATAAACTGAAAACAAAATTTGTGGAAAAAAGAGAAGTTGAAACCGGTAAACTATTGTGGGCTTCTGAAAAAATAACAGGTGCTATGGGAATGCCTGCGCTCTTCAATCAAAATGGAAAAGTAATTGCACAAATTGGCGGACTGGTTAACAAGCAAACTGTAGAGCGTGTAGTTACCAAAGATCAATATGGAACAACTACTACAATCTATTACAACTATGAATGGGATTTTATCGGAAGCTATGGCATTATTGCACTTGATGAAGCAACAGGCACAAAGGCATGGAGATCAGAAAAATTTGATAAACGAATTTCCAATCTGATTCTGAGCGAAAATATGGTTTATGCCGGTTCAGGTGATGAGTTTTATGGTTTTGATATTGCTTCAGGTGAGATGAAAATCAATGTCGATCACAGCAAAGGAAAAGTTGGAAAAACTATGTGGGCATTCGATATCGGTGAAAACATTGCATTGGTTTGCGATAACGGAATGGCTGCTTACAGTAAAAAAGACGGAACAAAATTATATAACACCGATAAGTTTAGGGGAGTTACAACTTATCACATGGTGGGCAACAACTTCTTCCTCCGTAAGGAAAAAGAAAACAGCAATACTATAGCCGGCGTTGATCTTGCTACCGGTGCCATCAAAGGTATTCTGAAGTCGAAAGGTAAAGGTGGTGGATCACAGTATGGTGATGGTATGGACCTTACTTCGGATGGTGAATACATCTTCTCCTTCAAAGGCAAAGGAGTCGATAAATATAAGGTGAATAAGTAGTGTCAAACGTGTGTCGTTCACCGGGTCATTGGGAATTTTCTCAATGACCCTTTTTTATTGATATCTGACTAGTTTTCAATAAAATAAAAAAGATTGACAAATTTATCAATCTGAAATTGCCTTAAAACCTTACCTTGTGCAGGTTACATTATATAACCACAATAAGAATTATGTTTGATCTATTGGTTCGTTCACTATTCTTACCTGTCCTTATTACATTTCTTTTCACATTTGAAGCACACTCTCAAAACAATTCAAAGAACATTGATTCTTTGAATAAAAGGGCATCTGAATTGCTAAGCATTGATTTAAGCAAAACAGAATCATTGGCAAGTGAAGCTCAAACAAAATCCATCACATCAAACTATCAGAAAGGCAGAATTGAAAGCGAACTGATTTTGAGTATGGTTTATGCCAATACCAACAGGGGTAATAATGCCATACAAGTACTATCAGATTTAATTGCAACTTATGATTCACAAAAAGATTCCTCTTTTGCAGGAAAAATAAGTAGTGCCATTGGTTTATGCTATTATTATCTTGGCATATATGATTCTTCCAAAAAATATCTTCAACAGTCGGCTTTAGCTTTTGAAAAAAGCAATGACAAATTTTTATTGGCTGAACAATTTCAATTTTTGTCTAAGCTCTTCTTGCGTACCGGTGAAACAAAAAAATCGCAGGAATACTATGAAAAGGCAAGAAACATTTTTGAAGATCTTAAATCTGCTAACGGTCTTGCATGGGCTGATGACATTTTCGGCGAGATTTTATATGCACAAAGGCTATATGAAAAAGCAAATGAAAGCCATCTGAAAAGTCTGATTCAGTTTGAAAGATTAAATAACCTCGCCGGGCAGGCAAGCGCCGTACTTCATATTGGTAATACTTATTACATGCTGGTGCAGGATGATAGTGCCGAAATATGCTACAATAAAGCTTTAAATTTTTATCAGCAATTGGGTGATAGTAATGGTATTGCAATATGCTATTCCAACTTAAGTATGGTAGCACTTGAAAAAGGAGAAAATACTGCCGCAGTCAATTATGCCAACCAGGCCTTACATTCAATCACCGGAGGTGGCTACCTGCAGATTGAAATTTCCACTCTACGACAATTAGGAGACATTTATGCTGAAATGAAGCAGTATGATAAGGCGGTTTATCATGTAAAAAAAGCACTTGACGCTGCACTTAAAAGTAATATGAAGGTTAAAGTCATGGATTGTTACAAATCGCTATCAGAGGTCTATATTACTTTGAATAATCCGAAACAGTCTTATGATTATCTTTTGATGGCTTATCGGATTAAAGATAGCATTCAGCCGATTGCATTTAGTCAAAAGCTTGCGGAATTGGAAAATCAACTCGAAAACCAAAAAAGAGAATCACAAATTCAGGAATTAAAACAGGGACAGTTAATAAGTGCACTTGAAATTGAAAATCAGAAAAGTGAAATCAGAAAAAGAAACTTATTAATTATTTCAGGAATGCTATTTTTCATTTTGATGGGAACAGTTGTTTATTTCTATTTTCAAAAACAAAAATTGAAAAGTAAACTCGAAAAAGAACTTACTATACAATCTACTGCAGAAAATGAAAGACTTCGGTTTGCAAAAGATATCCATGATGATCTTGGTTCCGGTTTATCTAAAATTAATTTTTTGAGCGAGCTGATGCTGAATCATTCCAAAACGAATGCTGATGTCTCTTCCAATGCTGCTGCAATTTCGGAAACATCAAAGAGACTGATTGGCAATATGCGGGATCTCATCTGGGCGCTGAATCCGGAAAATACCACTACCGGTGATCTAATTGCTGCTATCCGGGAATTTACATCCGATTATCTGGAAGATTTTACTGCAGAACTGCAACTTAACATACCTGCCAATTTCCCCGATTTTCAAATTCGTAAGGAGTGTTACCGGGAGGTGTTGATGACTGTGAAAGAATCTTTAAATAATATTGTGAAGCATTCCGCTGCTTCGGAAATCCAATTAGGAATCACCTTAAATGATAATGTTCTGATAATCAATGTTTCTGATAATGGAATAGGTTTAACTGAAGGAAAAGACAAATCAGGAAACGGACTCACCAACATGCAGGCAAGAATTGCAGCTATCGGAGGTGTTTTCAGCCTAAAAAGTGAACCAAATAGTGGTACCAGTATCCGAATAACAGTTCCTGTAAGTCAGCTGTCGAAAACATAACTACTACTTTTGTGGTATACACAATCGTTTGTTTTAAGATAAATTTGTGGAATGAATCTGAAAATAGGGATTGTTGAAGATGAACAGCAAATTAGCGATGGCATTCGAATGCTTATTAATGGCAGCGAAGGTTTTTCCTGTGAACATGCATTTCTCAATGCTGAATTAGCCCTTGCTGAAATTCCCCGGCTAGATCTTGATGTTGTTCTAATGGATATTCATCTGCCCGGTATGTCAGGGATAGATTGCGTAGGAGTACTTAAACCCTTGTGTCCCAACACCCAATTTGTGATGTTTACTTCTTATGAAGATACCGAATCGGTTTTTAAAGCATTGAAATCAGGTGCGACCGGTTATCTGACTAAAACAACACAGCCTTCAAAACTATTAGATGCCTTACTTGATGTTCATAAGGGAGGTTCTCCTATGAGCAGTCACATTGCCAGAAAAATTGTTGCTTCCTTCCAGACTGTGCCCGAAAAACCGGAATTACAGAAACTTTCGAACAGGGAGAATGAAATTCTGGAATTGCTGTCCAAAGGACTTCGATATAAAGAGATTGCCGACACACTTTTTTTGAGTACAGAAACTGTTCGTACTCACATCAGAAATATTTACGAAAAACTTCAGGTCAACTCCCGTACTGAAGCAATTAATAAGGCTTACAACAGGTAACTAAGCAGTGCTTTTTTAAACACCGTACTTTAAAGCAATCAGAAAAGATTACTACTAATTTGGTATTGCCCACCCTGGCGATCAGGTATAACTTTGACTGAACATTAACCTTCAACCGCAATAATAGATTCATTTTACTACAGTAACACTTAAATTAAAATCCTTTAAATAAATTACTATGAAAAAAACTGCTACTACATTATTACTACTGTTGATGGCTATAACGAGTAAAAGCCAGACATTAAATTATGCAAACTACTCGAATGCAATTGGAACTACTCTTGATGCTGCTATTGGAGATTTAGCATCGTTTAATATGAGTTTATTGTCTATCAACGGACCGGGTTCGGTATGGAACGCTTCAACGATTTCTGCACAAGCAGGTACACCCGTAGTACAATTTATTTTCGGCCAACCATCTGCTACTCCGTATGCCAATCTGTTTCCGCAAAGTAATTACGTTCAGTATGATCCTGCATTAACGGCTTTTGTGGGTTATGATTATCTGATTGTTACTCCCGATAGCGTAGGAAAAGCAGGGAGTTATGCACCATCTACCGAACATGAAATATACCAGGATCCCGACCGGTCATTGATCTTTCCATTTTCACTTGGACAGTCTTTTACTGATACTTATGCTAAAACTAATTATAGCGACGCTACAACAGTAAGTAGTTACCAGACCGGTACAAGAACAGTTACATTCAGTGGTGCAGGAACATTGATATTGCCGCAAGGATCATTTAGTAATGTAGGATTAATAACTTCTGTCCGAACCAATAGCCTGGGACCAAATTCCACAAACTATAACTGGATAGATCTATCCACCGGAATGCAGTTATTATATTATGCAGAAAATGATGGTGATCAGACACTCGCATTTAATCCTTCTTTTACTACCGGAATCACATTTGTTCCACAATCAATAAATGTAACGGTGTCACCAAATCCATTCAATGATAAATCCGAAATAAAACTGGATAAATATCAGCCGCAAACCTATTTCACTCTAAGCGATATGCAAGGTCGAGAAATCCGCAAAAGTTTATTTGAATCAACCACTATGAACGTTTCACGAGAAGGAATGGCAAGTGGATGTTACAATTACACTATATCTGATGATAATGGAATTTTATCCAGAGGAAAACTTATAATTCAATAAATATAAAATTACTGATACTTACTATATGAAAAAACTATTAATAGGTGCATTTACCTTGTTCATTTCTAATGCGACAATAAATGCCCAGGAAATTACAGAATCTGTTGCTCCACTTTCTAAAAAAGCTATCAAAGGCTTTTTATATGATGTAACTACTGATGAAAACGGAGGTAGCGTACTCACTTACAAGATGAAGGTCGATAAAAAGAGTGATGCTGTTCAATTTGAAGAATATACGTTTGACAAAACACCGGCTTTTATCGCGAATAAAGATGTAGAAGAAAAGAAAGTTTCCAAACCCGATAAAGAAGTTACCAGATACTTTGCAAATGTGGGTGGTACCAATTCTTTTGATGTGTTAAGCATGAAATTAAAGCTTAATAAAATAGTTACCCTTCGTACCTGGAATCATGAACGTCATAAATATATTGTTAAAAAAACATTAGCACGGGAAACTATAAAGCCAAGAAACGACGATGGGAAAACCTATTTGGGATATGCCTCCTACTCATCAAGTGATGATGACCAAAGTGATGTTTTGGTCATAGCAAAAGCTGAATCAAAAGATAAAGCACTTGCTGACCAGTTCCGGATAGTAATGTTCAATGACCAACTCGAAATAAAAGAAAATCTTTTGGAAATGAATGGGGCACATACGCTTGTGTTCTGTGATCAACTGCCAGATGATGATGTAATCGCCATATTTGCTCCAAATAAAGGAAATGGGGAGGCTACCAATTATCTCTACTTCCGGTTTAATATCAAAGGTAGTTTAAAAGAAAGAATACCCTTCAAGAGCCCGGTACCGGCTATACTAATTACTGCTGCATACCAACGCGACAAACAAGTATTTTTGTTTGGCACCTCACCGGAAGAAGCAGAATTCTATAACAAAACGTTCAGTGAGTATGCACCGATCTACAATCCGGGATATACTGAAGGAGGAAATAACCGACTCGATTTTAACTGGCAAAAATCATTAAGCAAGAAAATGGCAAATTTTCATCTTATAAAGTTTGACAATAACAAGATGGAATTTGCAACCAACATTCCGGTAGCCGATTTCAAAAGCAAATTTAAAACAGCTCCCGGAGATAAAGGCGCCACTCCTTATAATGGGAAACGGTTTTATATCGAAAACTTCTATGTAACTCCTGCTGAAGAATATTTGATAGCAGGTCAACTATCGGCAAAGGTAAACATGGGCTCCGGAAATATCGTAGATTCTTATGAAGATCTGGTTTGCTTCCACTTTAGTAAGGATGGGGTACTTAAAGCACAGTATGGATTGGGAAAAATAAACAATGATAAGAAAAGTGAAATCTTCAGTATGATGCAAAATTTCTACTTGTCGGCTGATGGTAAAAGTCTGTTCTGGGAAATTCGGGAAGTAAAAGGGGTGAAAGGATATGAAGATTTTCTGGATGCCTATTATGATAGTCCTACATTCTATCCGCTCTATTTCCCGAGAGTTGGGAAAATTGATCTCACAACTAACTCATTGGGGACCTTTAAAATACCGGGCGATCAGAAATACTTTCTTAAACGTAATTTCACCAGCCATTTCAACTCGGCCGAAAATTCTGTAACATACTATGGCCACGATGAAGATTATACTAAAATTTGGGTAGGGAAAATGAAAATGCAGTAGACTAAAGAAATCCCCGGAAGGAAAGATCAAAACACACAATCATCACACAATTTTCAGATAAACTTCACCAGGGGATACTTTAAAGTACTGGTGCATCAGGCAGGGAGCTCTTTGGAGCTTCCTGCTTTTTTATTTATCCGTAGGTCATTTTCAGTGCGCGGAACAAAAAATATACGTGGAAATCAATACGCACAACTTGCACCACCTAATTAGTTATTGGGAATATGTAGATTACATTCCTCACTTTTCAGATAAAACTTTCATGTTGTGAGGCTTAAGGTAGTTTGGCACAAATCTTTCTCATAGAGAAACCACAAACACCTAAACATGAAAACCACAACCCTAAAAAACAAATCAGCCCCATCTGCAAAAAGAGCCGATTATGTATTAGTAACCGGTGGCTCTATGGGTATAGGGTTTGAACTTGCAAGATGTTTTGCCGCTTCCGGATATAACCTGATATTGGTTTCAAGAACTGAAGTGGATTTAAAATCTGCAGCATCCAAAATTAAGAAGGAGTATAAAGTAGAAGTAGTGATCATTGTTAAAGATCTTTTTAAAACTGAAAATGCCTTTGAGTTATATGACGATGTGAAATCCCTGAAAATAAAACCTTCAATTTTGGTTAACAATGCAGCACAGGGACAATATGGAGAATTTTCAGAAACAGATATAAATCGGGAACTGGAAATTATAAATCTCAAGAAAAGTTTTGGTGGCGTCAGGGCTGTCGACAA
>JADHED010000954.1_pt1 | contig 27757 bp, 30 predicted proteins | sample 8952041 | NCBI WGS metagenome assembly JADHED01 (sample SAMN16124423, study PRJNA663239) | bioreactor sludge metagenome | isolation source: sludge (control) | place: India:Bengaluru | collected 2018-09-08
GGGTGCGGAGCCTAGCGACCAGGCGGCGCGGAGTCAAGTGTGTGTAGGTGTCAGCTTCCGCTCTCACCAGCGTTTTTTAGGTTTTATGCAGCCCCCTGATTTCGAGAATGTCATTTATGACATTCATCGTTACCAATGCTTTGTCCGCGAGGATATAGATCTTGATATCTACGGACACATAGCAAAATGCGTTGTCGAGCTGAAAAATGAAGCTGATAAAATCAGTAAGGAATTAAAACTGCCGGTTTTTTGCGGGGAGTGGAGTCTGGGTTTGATTTTAAATGAGGTATCCCTCTGGGCGGAAGGTCCTTTTACTCATGCCCTAGAGAAAATGGATGATTACCAACTTTCATTAGCCTATCGTGGTTATGCCGCCGCGCAGATGCTGACGTTTGAGAAATATCTGGGGTGGTTTTTTTGGACTTACAAAACCGAAACAACGCCCGCATGGTGTTTCCGGGATTGCGTGGCACGTGGTTGGATCCCAACGGGCTCCGGTGCTAAGCGTCATCCTCAACCGCTGGGCCCTAGGCGTCGCGCGCTGAGCACGGATGATGAGCGCCCCTAGGGCGTAACTGGGCAGCTTGGCCGAGCATGGACGAGGTGACGGTTCTTGAATGCGCCCAATGTTTACCCAAGGCCGGGGTTAACGACCAGGCCCCGTCAGCCGGTCGAGGCGCAGGCGCTGACGGTGATCAAAGAGGCGCCGTGAGCCCACCCAAACGGCGGCGGCGCTGCCGAGGCCGGTGCCGGCGGTGATGAGGAACAGGATCATCATCTGATACTTGGCGGCCTCCATGGGCGGGCTGCCAGAGAGGATCTGGCCGGTCATCATCCCCGGCAGGCTTACCAGGCCGGCGGCGGCCATGGAGTTGACGATGGGGATGAGACCGGCGCGCATCGAGTCGCGGCGGATGTCACGGATGGCGCAATCCCAACTCTGACCCAGTAGTAGCCGGGCCTCGATGCGCCCGCGGCCCTCCCAGGCCTGACGGCTGAGGTTGTCGAGGGCGATGGCGATGCCGCTCATGGTGTTGCCCAGGAGCATGCCAAGAAGGGGGATGAGGTATTGGGGCTGCCACCAGGGCTCCACGCCGATGATCAGGGTCAGGGCGAGGAGGATGACGCTGAAGGAGGACAGGAACATGGACAGGGTGCCGATGCCGAAGCCCCAGGCACCGCGGTAGCGGTGTTTCTGGCGGGCCATGACCTCCCAGCCGGCGACGCCCAGCATGATGAGGGTCCAGAGGCCGATGAAGGCGAAGCTGGTCTGGGCGAAGAGAAAGTTCAGCACCAGGCCGATGAGGCTGAGCTGGATGACGCTGCGCAGGGCGGCGATCAGGACGCGCTGTTCCACGCCCAGGTGTAGGCGCCAGGAGAGGAGGGCGAGGAGCAGGACCAGGCTGGCGGCCAGGGCCAGGTCCAGGGGGCTGAGGCTGATCAGTTCCATGAGTTGGGCCTCTCTGGCTGGGGCCGACCGTGCTGGGCATGGTCCAAAATGCCGTGACGCTGGCCAGGTCCTGACTGGTGTTCTCGGGTCACGGGTGAGGCGGATTCCCCAAGTCCCGCCGCTGGTTCCTCTTCCTCTAGCAGGTCGCCGCGGATGACCAGTCGCCGGGCGCCGGCCAGTCCCGGTGCCGGTTGGGCCAGGCGCTGGCGCTGATCTGGGTCGTGACTGACCCAGAGGATCGGGGCGGACTGCTCCCGAAGGTAATCCTGGATCAGGGCCTCGACCCGGTCGCGGTTGGGGGGGTCGAGATTGGCGGTGGCCTCGTCGAGGAGCAGGGCCTGGGGCTGAAGGGCGAGGAGGCGGGCGAGGGCGAGGCGCTGGCGCTCGCCAGTGGAGAGGCGGGCGATCTGCCAGTCCAGGACCTCGGGGCCGAAGCCCAGCCGATCGAGGAGGTGCGGGTCGTGGCGGGCGGGGAAGTGGTCACCCACCCGGTCATGCCACCAAAAGGCCTCCGCCGGGAGCAGGCCGACACGGCGGCGCCACTCCGGGGCGGGGAGGGCGGCGCAGGGGGTGGCGTCCAGCCAGACCTCGCCCTGGTGTTCATCCAGGTCGGCCAGGGCGCGCAGCAGCAGGCTCTTGCCGGAGCCGGAGGGGCCTGAGAGGAAGACCAGACCTCCGGCAGCGATCCGCAGGTCGATGGGGGCCAGGTTGCGGGTCCTGAGGCCCTGGAGTCGCAGTTCGGGCATGGTCAATCCGCCCATCGGGTGAAGATGAGATCCCAGACCCCATGCCCCAGGCCTTGGCCGCGCTTCTCAAACTTGGTCAGAGGGCGGTCCGCGGGGCGGGGGGCGAACTGGCCAGGGCCGGCGACATTGTGGAAGCGGTCCGCGGCGGCGGTCAGGACCTCTAGTATCTGGCGGGCGTAGGGTTCCCAGTCGGTGGCGGCGTGGAAGGTGCCGCCTGGGCGCAGGACCCGGGCCAGTCTGGCGAGGAAGTCAGGGTTGAGGATGCGGCGCTTATGGTGGCGTTGCTTGGGCCAGGGGTCGGGGAAGAAGAGGTAGACGCCGGCCAGACTGGCGGGGGGCAGGCCACTGGCCAGCAGTTCCACGGCGTCCTGGCGCAGCAGGCGCAGGTTGGTGAGGCCAAGCCGTTCACAGGCCAGGAGCAAGTGGCCGATGCCGGGGGCGTGGACCTCGACGCCGAGGAAGTTACGCTCCGGGTGGCGTTCCGCCAGGGTCGCCAGGGTCTCGCCGTTGCCGAAGCCGATCTCCAGCCAGACGGGCTGGTCATTACCAAACAGCGCCGCCAGGTCCAGGCACTCACCGGGGTTGCGGTTGATGCCATAGCGGGGCCACAGCTCGGCAAAGGCACGGGCCTGGGCCGGGGTGAGGCGACCCTGGCGCAGGACGAAGCTGCGAATGGGTCGCCGGGGCGGTTCGCCAGGTGTGGCTTGTTCTGAGTTACCGGGACCCGGGGTTCCTAGCATGTTCAGAAGCTGCCAAGCCTCATCAAAAGAAGAGCCCTTCGACCGGCGAGGAGGCGGAGGCGAAGCGCTTGGCGGGCATGCGCCCGGCGAGGAAGGCCTCGCGGCCGGCCTGGATGGCCTTGCGCATGGCACTGGCCATGAGCACCGGGTCGCGGGCGGCGGCGATGGCGGTGTTCATCAGCACCCCGTCGCAGCCCAGTTCCATAGCGACGGCGGCGTCGGAGGCGGTGCCGACGCCGGCGTCCACCAGGATGGGGACCTTGGCGTTCTCGACGATGGTGAGGATATTGAGCTTGTTGCGGATGCCAAGACCAGAACCGATGGGGGCGGCGAGGGGCATGACGGCGCAGCAGCCGACCTCCTCCAGGCGCTTGGCCATGATGGGGTCGTCGTTGGTGTAGACCATGACATCGAAGCCGTCCTTGACCAGCTCTTCCGCGGCCTGGAGGGTGGCAACGACGTCAGGAAAAAGGGTCTGCTGGTCCCCCAGGACCTCCAGCTTGCAGAGGTTGTGGCCGTCGAGGAGTTCCCGGGCCAGGCGGCAGGTGCGCACGGCGGTCTTGGCGTCGTAGCAGCCGGCGGTGTTGGGGAGGATGGTGTAGCGGTCCGGGGGCAGGACCTCGAGGATGTTGGGCTCGTCCTGGCTCTGGCCGATGTTGGTACGACGCACGGCGATGGTGACGATCTCAGCGCCACTGGCCTTGATGGCGGCCTGAGTCTGCGCATGGTCACTATATTTGCCGGTGCCCACCAGCAAGCGGGAGCTGAAGGTGCGACCGGCGACGGTGAAGGTATCCGGGGTAAGGGGAGGCGTGGACATGGTGACTGCTAATCTTGACTGTGAAGGTTGAAGTTCAGCCGTGGCGCGGGTGCTAGCGGAGGGTTGGGGAAGCGGGGATAGCGACGGTTACCCGGCGGGACTGGCTCGAATCGGTGACCAATTTAAGAACTATCACCAAAGGTGTCCCGGAACCGAGTCTCATGGAGCACCCGGACCTTCCGGCGGCCGGACGGTGTCAGGTGGCTTTGTCCCCGTTCTCGCGCACCAGGGCGTAGTTGGTGTTGCGCACCCCGCGCATGAGCATGCTGGTGTCCTCGCTGGCTACGCCCAGGCTCTCCAGGGCCTCGGCCGCCAGGCGCAGGCTGGCCTCCACCGCCTCGGGGAAGGCCTTGTTGGCGCCGGCCTGGAGGAGTGCATGGCTAGCGTTAAGGTCCCTTGCCCGGGCGACGATGGTGGCGTGGGGGGCCAGGTCGCGGATCAGGCGGGTGGCCCGCAGGGCTGCCTTGCGGTTGTCGAGGGTCATGACCACCAGGTCCACCTTGTCGATCCGGGCCGCCATCAGCAGCTCCACGTCGGTGACGTCGCCGTAGTAGACGGGGTGGCCCAACAGGCGGAATTCATCCACCCGGGCCGGGTCCGTGTCGAAAGCCAGGTAGGGGACCCCGCTGCTGGAGAGGATGGTGCCAACGGCATGGCCCACCCGGCCGTAGCCGGCCACCAGGGCGCGGGCGTCGGTCTCGGCCCCCGCGAGGGAGAAGCGGTAGGCCTCGTCCCCGGTGTCCGCGGGTACCGGGACCCGCGCCGCCAGGGCATCCCCAATCTTCACCAGGAGGGGGGTGATGAGCATACTGAAGGAGATGATCCCCACGGAGAGGATGAAGGTCTGGTCGTTGAGGATGCCCATGGCCTTGGCGGCGCCAAAGAGGACAAAGCCGAATTCACCGCCCTGGGAGAGGATGAAGGCGACGCGGGTCGCCGTCTGACGGCTTTCGCCGAAGGCCAGGCAAAGCCCGAAGAGGACGATGATCTTGATGGCGACGATGGCGATCACCTGGCCGAGGAAGAACAGGGGCGCCTCCGCCAGGGTGCCGACGTCCACCGACATGCCCACGGCAACGAAGAACAGGCTCATCAGCAGGCCCTTGTGGGGCTCGATGGCGGCCTGAATCTGCAAGTTGTAGCGGGACCCGGACAGGGCGACGCCCATCAGAAAGGCCCCCAGGGCCATCGACATGCCCGCCTCCTCCATGGCCCAGGCGGCGGTGAAGACGGAGGCCATGGCGACCAGAAAGAAGGCCTCACGGTTGTTCTGGCGCGCCAACAGATCGAGGACGCGGGGAATGACGTAATAGCCGGTGGCTACCACCAGGGTGACGGCGACGACAACGATCAGCACCTGCTGCAGGATCGGCATGTCGCCCGACAGGGTGCCCACGTCCCCGAGGATGGGGATCAGGGCGAGCAGGGGCACCACGGCCAGGTCCTGCATCAGCAGAATGGCGAAAGTGGTCTGGCCGTGGGGGCTGGCGATTTCCCCCCGTTCCTGCAGGATCTGCATGACGAAGGCGGTGGAGGACAGGGCCAGGGTCAGACCGGCGAGGAAGTCAATCCCCCAATTGGGTTCCGACAGGTGCATGAAAAGGGCGATGAAGCCGCCGGATACCAAGATCTGCAGGGAACCCAGGCCGAACATGGAGCGGCGCAGGGACCAAAGGCGGTGGGGATGCATCTCCAGGCCGATGATGAAGAGCAGCAGCACCACGCCGAGTTCGGTGAAGTGGCGCACATCCTCCACATGGCTGGTGACGGTGAAGCCGGGGGTATAGGGGCCAACCATGATGCCGGCCACCAGCAGGCCCAGGACCGAGCCGAGGCCGAAACGGCGGAAGATGGCCACGGCGAAGGCGGTGGCCACCAGGAGGATGACGGCGGAGTCGACGAAGGATTTAGGTTCCAAGCAATCCGCTCCGTGAGCTGAGGTTGCGCCGGGGAAGCTGATGAGAGGGGCAAGCCGCTAATGCCAGTAATGCCAGCGGGGTCCTGGAGACACCGAGGTGATCCCGGTCCAAATGCCGACAATGCCGACTTGGCGGGTGCCCGCGGCGTACTCGTTCAGACCATTCGCGACCCAGGAGGACTTCGGTAGCGCAAATCATTGATTCTCTGATCTCGCCTCCTCGGCGGGGGAGGGTAGGGGAGAGGGGGGGCTGAACGGTTTCTCAGCGGCTAACCACCGCCTATGGCCTGAATGATCTCGACCTTGTCGGCCGGGGACAGGGTGTAGGTCGCGAAACGGCTGCGTGGGACCAGTTCCTCGTTCACTTCCACCGCCAGGCGTTGCCCGACGAGACCCAGCACATCGATCAGTTGGTGCAGCGTCTCACCCGTGGAGCACTCGGTAACGGTACCATTGACCAAAATCTGCATGGGATCACTCTCGCACCTGAATGTTAGGCGATTCTACACTATGAGCGGAAACTGTCGCGGCCATGGCTTGGCCTCAGCGGGCCGCGGATGGGTCCTGATCCCCTGCTTTTTCTGAACGCCAGTTTCCTGGAAAGACCGAGAGTTACCCCGTGCGGGGCGGTTTCTGGCCGGGTCCCAACCATTGGCAAACTGATCACCCATTATCGCGAGGGCGCCCATGACCCATCGGACCAAGGACCTGATTTCAGCCGAGGAGGCCCGCACCCTGGATGGCCTCTTCCAGGCCCGGGTAAGTCGTTCGCCCGGGCGTCTGGCTTACCAGGCCTACGATCGTCATAAAGGGGCCTGGTGGTCCCTGACCTGGGGGGAGATTGGCGTCCAGGTCGCCCGCTGGCGGGTCGCCCTGGCCGCGGAACCCGGTATCGCGCCCGGGGATCGGGTGGCGGTACTGTTGCGTAACTGTCCCGAGTGGATCTTCTACGAGCAGGCGGCCCTGTCCCTGGGGCTGGTCGTCGTCCCCCTCTACACGGATGACCGGCCCGACAACCTGGCCTTCATCCTGGAGGATGCGGGGGCCAAGATCCTCCTCGTCCAGGATGCGGGACGCTGGCAACGCCTGGCGCCGGCCCTGGAAGCAGGGCCCGGATCCGGGTCCCCATCCGCGTTGCGCCGGGTCCTGATCCTGGAGGCCCGAGCCCCGGTCCAGGCGCCGGCGGTCCCAGTGGAGGACTGGCTGGCGGCCGCCGTCGCTCCCACCTCCGCACCCGCCACCCATCCCACCTCCGCATTCGTCTCCCAGCTAGCGGAGGGAACGGCGCTTTGGGCTGAGCCAGGGCTGGCGAAGCCGGAGGACCTGGCGACCATCGTCTACACCTCGGGGACCACCGGTCGACCCAAGGGGGTGATGCTGAGCCATCGCAATGTGCTCAGCGACGTAGCCGCCGCCCTGCGGGTGGTGGACTGCTACCAGGAGGACGTCTTTCTCTCCTTTCTGCCCTTCTCTCACACCCTGGAGCGCACGGCGGGCTATTACCTGCCGATGATGGCGGGGGCGGCGGTGGCCTTCGCCCGCTCCATCAACCAACTGGGTGAGGACTTGCAGGTGGTGCGGCCGACGGTGCTGATCGCCGTGCCCCGGGTCTTCGAGCGGGTCTATGCTCGTCTCCAGGACCAGGTCAAGGGCCGTCCCGCCCCGGTGCGTCTGCTCTTCCAACTGGCGATCGCCGCTGGCTGGCGCCAGTTCGAGCACGAGCAGGGCCGGGCGGCCTGGCACCCGTTGCTGTTGCTCGCGCCTGGGCTGCGGCGTCTGGTCGCCGGGCCCGTGCGGGCCCGCCTTGGTGGCCGGCTGCGCATCGCTGTCAGTGGTGGCGCGCCCCTGTCCGTGGAGGTGGCGCGGCTCTTTCTCGGCCTGGGCCTGCCCCTGCTGCAGGGCTACGGTCTGACGGAGACCAGTCCCGTGGTCAGCGTCAACAGCTTAGCGGCCAACGATCCGGCCAGTGTTGGCCAGGCGCTGCCCGGGGTCGAGGTGTCCCTGGGGGAGCGGGACGAACTGCTGGTGCGGGGCCCCATCGTCATGCAGGGATATTGGCGCCAGCCGGAGGCTACCCAGGCGATACTGGACGCCCAGGGCTGGCTGCACACCGGCGATCAGGCGCGGCTCGACGGCCAACGAATCACCATTACCGGGCGCATCAAGGACATACTGGTACTCTCCAATGGCGAGAAGGTGCCGCCGGTGGACCTGGAACAGGCCCTCTGTCTCGACCCCCTGTTCGAGCAGGCCCTGGTGGTGGGCGAGGGCTGGCCCGCCCTGGGCGCCCTGCTGGTCCTGAACGCGGAACGCTGGCCGGCCCTGGCTCAGGATTACGGCCTGGATCCCGCGGACCCCGCCAGCCTGCGCGATCCACGCCTGCTGCGGGATTTGCTGCGACAGGTCCGCGGGGTCCTGGCGACCTTCCCCGGTCATGCCAAGATCCGCCGTCTGGCCCTGACGCTGGAGCCTTGGACGGTGGAGAACGGTCTGCTCACGCCGACCCTCAAGGTCAAGCGCGCCGAGGTCATGCGCAGCCTGGCTGGGCTGGTGGAGCAACTGCGCGCCGCCGACGCTTGAACCTGAATTCGGCGGTTCATCTGGTCTAGCGTGCGCAACTCGTTGGCTGAGTTGCCGATTGCGTGATACCGATTCTCACCCCCAGGGGGAGGCTGCCAACTGCTCCGCAGTTGCCCGTAGGTCTTTTGATGCAGTGGGTTATGGCGTTTCCAGACGCCGCAACCGCCGAATTAGGGTTGAAGTCCGCGCAAGCCGGAACGTGGGTGGAACTTCCGCCCGACGATGCACCCCGGAGCTTCAGCGGCGATACAGCGGCGATACAGCCCTTGCCAAGGCGGGGCGGGGCTTCTTATACTCCCGCCCCAGATCGCGGGTGTAGTTCAATGGTAGAACTGAAGCTTCCCAAGCTTCCAGCGTGGGTTCGATTCCCATCACCCGCTCCACTCCCTCCCGCTCCCCCTCTGTCCTTTCCCCATCCCGTTTCCCCACCGATTGCCTTGGAGCGGTCAAGGCCATGAAAGCCTTTCTCAAGTTTCTGCTTGTGTTGCTGACCATTCTGGTCGCCGCGGTGCTGGCCTTGCACTTGTTCCTAAACCCCAACGACTACAAGGACCAGATCAGCGCCTGGGTCGAGGAGCATGCGGGTCGGCGTCTGACGCTGGAGGGCGAACTTCGGTTGTCCTTTTTCCCCTGGGTTGGGCTGGAGATCCATCAGGCGCGTCTTGCCCAGCCCGCGGGCTTCGGCGAGCAGCCCTTTCTGCGCGTGCAGAAGGCCCAGGCGCGGCTCGATCTCCAGGCCCTTCTGCGGGGACGCCTGGAACTGGGCGCACTCCTGGGTACCGGATGGAGCCTCCATCTGATCCGTGCCCCTGATGGCCGGACCAACTGGGAGGAGTGGCGGGGACCGGTCATGGAGCGGCCGTTGGCGGTCCAACCCCTGCCGGGGTCCTTGCGTGCCGCCTGGGAGGACGAGGACCCGGAAGCCAGCCCACTGCCGGAGGCAACGGGCGAGGGCCTGGTCCTGACCGGGGTGCGAATCCTGTGGGACGACCAGGAAAACGGGAACCAGTTGATCCTGGACGATCTGGGGGTGCGGATCCCGCAACTTGATCCGGACGGCCCGCTGGACCTGAACCTGACCGGCCAGATTGCCGAACTGGGGCGGGGGCGGCCCGCCCGCCTGACCCTGGAGGCCCGGACCCGCTTGCCCGCCGCCGACCAGCACCTGGTGCTCAACCCCTTTGTCTTGCGCCTGGATGAGCTGGCCCTCGGGGAGCGCTACCAGGCCCAGGCCGAACTGCGTGGCAGCCTGACGGCCGATCTCCCGGCGGCCGCCTATCGCGTCTCCGGGCTCGATCTGACGATGGATGCCAGCGGTGGGACCCCGTCCGGCAAGCCCCTCAGGCTCACCGGTCAGGGAGAACTGGACTATGACGCCCGGGCGCGCACCCTGGCGGTGCGGGATCTGGTCCTGGAGAGCGGTACCTTGCGGGCGCGGGGCTTGGTCACGGCCAGCGGCCTGGACGAGCAGCCCGACTGGCGGGGCCATCTCGCTCTGGTGCCTGTGGATGCCCTCGCCTGGGTGAAGGAACTGGGGCTGTCGCTCCCATCCATGGCGGACCCGGCGGCCCTCTCCCGCTTGACCCTGGCCAGCGACTGGCGGTGGACCGAGGGTCGCCTGGACCTGAACGGGCTGGACCTGGGCCTGGACCAGACCCGGGTGACGGGCAGTTGGTCATGGGTGCCAGGGGGGCCTGATCGCCATACCTTCGACCTCAAGGCGGATCAGCTCGTCCTGGACAACTATCTGCCGCCAGCGACCGTCGCCAGTGTGGAGCCTGGCCTGGAACCTGGTTTGGCCCCCGGCCTGGACCCTGAGTCCGAGTCTGGCATCGCCCGTAAGTCGGCGAAGGCCCCCGAAATGCCATTCCTGGTGCGGCTGCTGATCGCCGAGTCGGTCGCCCAAACATCAACTACGCCTCCACCGCCGGTCAAGGAACCACGGGCCCGGGCTTGGGATGCGGTTGCCCTGGATGGACAGGTACGGGTTGGCCTCCTGACCTGGCGGGGCCTGAAGTTTGGCGAGTTCGACGGCCACCTCAGCGGTCAGGACGGCCAGTTTCAGCTCCGGGAGCGGGTAGCCCGCTTCTATGCCGGGAGCCTGAGCGGTCAGGTCGATCTGGATGCCCGGCAGGCGGTCCCCGCCTACACCCTGCAACAGCGGGCCCGGGGGGTGAGCGTCGCCGATCTGCTGGGGGACCTGCTGCGGCGTGAGCCCCGCCTGAGCGGCCGCGCCGATCTGGAGGTGGACCTGGAGGCACAGGGCCTGGCCCGGCCAGAGTTGGTGGCCAGTCTGTCGGGCCGGGCGGCCCTGCGGATGCCCGAGGGCGAGCTCCAGGGTTTTGACCTGGAGGGTCTCGTGCAGACCGTCGAGGCGCAGCTGCGTGGTCAGGCCAAGCCTGCCAAGCCCACCGGGAGCGGCCGGACGCGTTTCACCCAGCTCCAGGCCACGGCCCACATTGAGCGGGGGATTCTGGAGACCAAGGACCTGCGCGTGGCAACGGGCCATTTTCAGGCTAGTGGCACAGGTCAGATCAACCTGCCACGGGAGGAACTGGACCTGACCCTCGTGGCGCGGGTGGACCAGGCACCGGCCGGTAGTACCCTGGAGCAGATCAAGGGGATTGCCATCCCGGTGCGCATCCTGGGTAACTTCCAGTTCCCGGAATATCGGTTGGACCCCGGCCAGGTGATCGAGGAACTGGCGCGGCGGCGGCTGCAGCGGGAATTGGGCGGGTCCGAGGGCAACGCCCTGCAGCAATTGGAGCAGCGCACCGGCATCCGGGGTCTGGAGCAAGGCCTGAAGTCACTCCTGGGGCGTTGATGGCCCGAGATGGCGCCGATTTTGCCCGGCGGGTTCTCGCCTGGTTCGACCACCATGGCCGGCGGGACCTGCCCTGGCAGCGGGACCCCAGCCCCTATCGGGTCTGGGTCTCGGAAATCATGTTGCAGCAGACCCAGGTCACCACGGTCATCCCCTACTTCGAGCACTTCATGAGCCGCTTCCCCACCATCGGCGCTCTGGCCCGGGCCGAGGTGGATGAAGTCATGGCCCTCTGGGCGGGGCTGGGCTACTACGCCCGGGCGCGCAACCTGCACCGGGCCGCCCGGTTGCTGGAGGACCAGCATGGTGGGCGTTTTCCCCTGACCCTGGCGGAAGTCCAGGCGCTGCCGGGGGTTGGCCGCTCCACCGCCGGGGCCATCCTGTCCCTGGCTGGCGGGCAGCGTCACCCCATCCTGGACGGCAACGTCAAGCGGGTGCTGAGCCGCCACCGGCTGATTGACGGCTGGCCCGGCCAGCCCGATGTCCTGGCCCGGTTGTGGGCCCTGGCCGAGGCCCTGACCCCGGCCGAGCGCACCGGCGCCTACAACCAGGCCATGATGGACCTGGGGGCCACCCTCTGTACCCGCAACCGGCCGGGGTGCGATCGCTGTCCCCTGGCGACGGATTGCCTGGCCCTGGCCCAGGGCCAGGTCATGGCCTATCCCCGCCCTCGATCACCCCGGGCCCTACCACGCCGCGCCATCCAGTTTCTACTCCTGCGCAACCCACGTGGGGAATTGTTGCTGGAACTTCGTCCGCCCGCCGGCATTTGGGGCGGTCTGTGGAGCCTGCCCCAGTGCGCGGCTGATGAGCAACCGGCTAACTGGTGTCGCGCCCATCTAGGCACCGACGCGATCCTGGTTGAAAAGCTGCCCCCCCGCCGTCATACCTTCAGCCACTTCGAATTGGAGATGCGCCCGGTGCGGCTGCTCCTGTCGGATGACCCCGTAAACGTAGCCGAAGGCGATTGCCACGTATGGCGGCGCCCCGATGAACTATCTGACCTGGGTTTCCCCGCCCCCGTTTCGCGTTTGCTGCGTGACCTGGGTGTCCTGGAGGCCAGGGCCCACCAGCCGCGCCAGGATGCCCCCTGACGTTGCCCCTTTCATAGAGAGTGTGACCCCCTATGACACGCATGGTGACTTGTATCAAACTGGGACGCGAGGCCGAGGGCCTGGACCGTCCGCCTTACCCCGGTGATCTTGGCAAGCGCATCTTCGATCAGGTATCCCGCCAGGCCTGGCAGGATTGGCTACGTCACCAGACGATGCTCATCAACGAGAACCGTCTCAGTCCCATGGATCCCAAGGCTCGTAAGTTTCTGGAGGAACAGATGGAAAAATTTTTCTTTGGCGACGGCAGCGCCCCGCCGCCGGATTACCGCCCACCCGCTGCTTGACGCGCCACCCTGACTCAGGTGTAATACGCGGCCTGTCACGAGGCCCAGGTAGCTCAGTTGGTAGAGCAGAGGACTGAAAATCCTCGTGTCGGCAGTTCAATTCTGTCCCTGGGCACCAAATTTCAAAGACTTACAAGCGCAAGGATTCGCGCAAACCGCCTCAAAACGCCACTTTCGCGGCCTGTAGTGTCCCCTAAATTGTCCCCTGTGCGGTGGCCATGAATCCACGTGATTCATGGCCTCTCGGGCAATTCCCTTTGCATCCCTGTCGCATTGTCCCCAGTCGCGCTAACGGCGAAACCGACCTTGCGGGGCCAATCAAGGCGCGCTGACGGGCCTGTACCCATCTCCTAGCATTGCCAGCCGGGCCGATGCGCCCACGGGGCTCCTGTGGCCTCCTGGCGTGTTGGCATGAAAAAGCCCGGCAGGGCCGGGCTTGAAATAGGGTGGGGCGGAATTTAATCACCGCCCCAGGGTGCCCCTCCAGGCCACGCTGGGGCTGGGCGCGATCCGCCCCGGGAGTCTGTCGGGGCCGGCCTTATTCCACCCCCAGGTGGATTTGTTTACTGGCCTTCGTTCCGGACCGCGAACGGCGACAAGGCCACGGCGGCGAAACTGTGCCGACAGCGGATGCCGATACCATCCCCGCGGAATGATTCGGCGGTATCCACCTCGGGCTCGGTGCCGGTGCCGATGTGGGCCAAGCCGACAGTCGGGCGCAGGCCCGGGTCGGGTAGCAGATACCAGGCCGTCCCGCTCAGCTCGGGCGAGGTGAAAAATCCGCCGGGCAGCAGGCGGGCAAGACCTTTCTCGAAGAGCATGGCCAGGGTGCAACCAAGGCCCACGGGCGCCACGATGGCCCAGGGCTTCAGGCCCAGGCGGATGCCGCCCACGCTCATATTGACCAGGGCCTGGATGCTGCTCTCCACCGTTGACGAGCTTGGTGCTCCGCCGGTGATGGCGATGTTGCCGCGGTCGGCATGGAACAGGGCGGTGCCATCGGGCAGGGTGGGATTGCTCGCCAGCAGGCCAAAGACAGCGGCGGCTTCCTGACGATAGGCGGCCTGGGTGAGCTCCTCCACCAAACTGGTAACGAGGGGCCACTCGGCATTGATGATCGCTTGCCGGGTCAGGCTCAGGATGCCGCCAAAGGTCTTCATCCCGGACAGCTCGGCCTCGGCCATGCTGGCGCTCAGGGTGGGCACGGCGCCGGTATTGTCCAGTTCCGCCAGGTTGACGGGGTTGACCCGGGGCACGCTGGCGGATTTGAAGTCGGGCACGGGCACCAGGCGGGTGATGGCCCGGTGGGTCAGATCGCGGGGGCGCTCGCTTTCCAGGGCGATGACCCGCACGGCTTCGGCGATGGATGACGCCAGGTCGGAGCTGGTCATGAAGCCCGCGGGCGATTGGCCCAGGGCGGCCATGACGGATTCAAGTGTCTTGGTGTCACCACGGCGATGTAGGTCCACGGCGAAGGGATGCGGTGCCTTAGGGGTGGCGCCGGCGGCCATGGCCAGGGCGGCGCCCACGATCTCGGTGCGCTCCATGGGCGACAGCTTGCCGACGATGGGAGCTAGTCCGGCGGTGTCGTAGCTCATGACGGCCGTCCCTCGCGGATGGCAGAGCACAAGCTTTGGATATTCAGGCTCTCGCGACCACAGGCGGTGAGATAGCCGCTCGGCAGTCTGGTCACTTCCTCCCAGCTTGAATCCAGGCGGGGGTAGAAGACCGGCTCGACCTCATCACCGCGAATCTTGAAGGCGATGGGCCTAACGTTGGCCAGGATCCCGGAGATTTTGTGGACGTACTGGGTTGGCTCCATGTCGCTGGGGCAGGGAACGATGGTTTCAGTTGGAGTAGGCATGGGAGTGGGATCTCGATAGGGGTGATGGGGGTCAGCCCATGACATGGGCGAATTTCTTGCCGGTGGCGATCATCGCGGCGACCCGCTCCGGCCGCGGGATGCCGGGGCGCGTAAGCAGGGGGTCGCTCTCCATGGCTTTCATGAAAAACATGGCACGGCGCTGGGCCATGACGCGCTTGGCGCTGGCAAGGGCGGGGGAATCGGTCGGCTTGGGCATGGGGGCCTCGGTGATGACGGCTTGGTATCGTCATTTTCCAAGGCTGGCACTGAAAGTGCCTCAGGCTGGATTTCAGTCGGTCAGGCGGTCCAGAAGGAGGTTGTAGATTTGGCGCTGCGATCTCGGTAGCGCCGCGGCCTGGCTGGCGAGGACCAGGAGCTTCTGAACCAGATCCCGGTAACGGGTCTGCCCGACCCTGGCGGACAAGCGCCCGGACAGGTGCCAGAGGGTCTCGCCATCCTCGCGCATTGCGATGGCGGCCTGCACCAGATAGCGGTCCCGTTCCCGCCGGGCGCCGGGGCCTGCCAGCTCCAAGGCGAGGGCCGGTGGCAGGCCGTGCCGCAGTCGCTCGGCGGCGGTGGCCAGCCAGCGGGCCAAATCCGGGTTTACCTCGCGCAAGGCCCGGCTGGCGTCCACCAGTCTGCACAGGCTCATAACCGCCACCATGCGAGAGGGTCCTCCGGTCCCACCTTGCGCATGGGTGGCGCGGGAGGTGCGATGTGGGCGCTGTTACGGGCCTTCAAGTATGCCGCGCTGGCGGCGAGGGCCGGTGGCACGGGCGACATGCGCAGTTGCTCGGGGGTGAATTCCACGTCGTCGTCGTTGATGTCGCGGCCGTGCTTTGGGGTCAGGGCGTCGCGGATTCTGGAGAGGAGGGCCGGTATGCGCATGAAGTGTTACCTCAAAATAGGGTTGCCTGATGCGGTCGGGCGGGGGAGATCGCGACCCGATCGCTCGAAACCACGGAGGACAATCGAGATCTCCTCCGAGTCGCATTCAAAAGTTCCCGGGTCCAACTCCAGCCAGTTGCAGTGCCAGTCTTTGGGCTGGTACATCGGCCGCGGGAACCGCACGCGACGGCGGCCTTTTTCGCAACAGGCGGGAAAGACCAGGAGCGGGATGGTCCCCTCACGGTGAGCGTTGCGGGCCAGGCGGGACCAGGCGTGCCACATATCCGCATAACCCAGGCGCTTGCCGAAGACCTTGACCCGGAGGCGGGGAAGTGTCCGAACGAGCGGGTCTGACGGGCCGCGGATGCCTAGCAGCTTCCAGAGGCGCGGGCGCGGCTTGGTTGCTTCCTTCATTTCGGCTGCTCCTGGTGGCCGTCGTCCACCCCGGGCCGGCCGCCCCCTCCCACCAGGGGAGAGAGAGCCCGCCGAAAAATGGGCTCGTCGATTACGCCGGGGCGAAACTCGAACCCGGCCCGGGCAATGTCGCTTTTCATCAGGGCCACTACGTCATGGAGCAGGCTGAATACACCACTGTCGCTCAAGGTGTTGGTCAGCAGGGTCCGAAACTTGCGAATTGCGGCCGCGGAGGGTGGCGACGGCGCCCACGGGTCGGTGCCAATGAACCTCGCCAGGCTTTTGGAGTCAGCGAGGGCGGCCTCAAGGTTCCTGTCGCTGGTCCTCCAGAAAAGTTGAACCGCCAGGATCCGGAGATGCATCCCCAGACTGAACCCGGGGCGGCCGGTGCGCTTGGCATCCGCGTCGTAGTGCGGTCTGACCATGTTTTCGACGACTGGCCAGTTGATGGCGCTCTTGACCAGGGCCAGGACCTGGTCCCGCCGGGGCGGCCGATTGCGCGGCCAATAGCGGGTCGCTCCGGGGATATCGAGGGTTGCTTGCGCAGAATCTGAGTTGACGATTGATTTCATGTGGATTTTGATCTCGGTTGCCTTAAGAAAGGGGCCGCGGCCTAGCGGAGGCCCGGAGCCACGAACCTTCGCAAAGACCGCCGCCGGGGAGGACCCGCAGCACTGCGGGGCGTGCAGGTTGTGAACGTGGACGCTTACCCTTTTTGGCAAAAAATACAATGAGATAGTGATGGACGAAAAAAAGTGTAGCCGACGGGAATTTTGCAAAGCACGTGCATGATGTACACGACGTGCACAGGCAACCGCCGGCCGGCCTGGCGCTTCGCGATGGTGGTCGGAAAGTGGCACGGCTGGCTCGGGCGGCCTGGCGCTTCGCGCGTCTGGCGGGGAAGGGGAACGGCTGGTCCTGTTGTTGCGCGGTCGGGTTCATGCGTCTGTTCTCCGCCTTCATTCGGGGTCCCGGTGAACGATGCGGACCGGGATGCCGTCCCTGGTGCGCGGCAGGATGTCAACGTGGATACCGATGTCAGCCAGCGCGGGCTTTTGGCGGCGGATCATGTCTCCAAGCCCGCGGGGTGATTTTGGCCAGGCGTCATTTTTGATGGTGCGATGATCAGCCAAGTCGTCCAGGAGCTTGCTCATGGTCCCCTCGAAGATCCGGCCGGTTGGGTCCCTGGGGTACTGCGCGTCAACCATGGCGCGGATGGCGGCGGCGACGGGGCTGGCCTCCAGCCCGCGGGCGATGGAATCGCGGCGGTTGTCCTGGTAAAGCTTGAGAAAGGCGCCGGGCGGATGGGCCTGGCTGATCATCAGGGCCTCGCCCAGGTGGGCAAAGTCAGCCATGCGCGGCGGCCGGGCGATCTTGACGGAGGGGAGGACGGCAAGGGCGGCGCTGAACAGATCCAGCAGTCCACCGAGGATGCTTGGGGCGCTGGCCTCGAATTCGGCGGTCAGACTACGCTCGGGGATGTAACGCTCCAGCGGCGGGCATTCCAGGTGAATTACCCGGTCTGCAAGGTCCTGTGCGGTGACGATGGGGGTGATCCCATTGATGACGACCGGGCGCTTGGCCTCGAACACGGTCTCCTCAGCATTGGTGTACAGGGTACGTCCCGCGTATCCGCCCCCGGTGGCCAGTGAGCAAATGGCGTCCTGGGTGGCGCCGGACAGGTGAGAGAGATTGTTGTAACTGGTCAACCAGTTGCCGGCCGCGGAGACGAACAGGTCCTCGACTGACTTAGGCGCGGCGCGGAGGGGGACGGCGTTGTGATCCAGAACGTAGCGCAGGCGCTCCTGGCTTGAGCTTTTGGCGCTGCCCTGCATCCCGACGAGCTCCAGCACGGGAAAGGGGGTCTCCGGTCGCCATGCCTCCAGCATCCAGGCGAGGGCCAGATAGCGGTCCTGGGGGGCGACGTTGACGAATCGCCAGAGGAGATCATGCTGGCCAGTCCCCGGGGCGACGGGTACGGGCAGGGGCCGCAGGGATGACGGTCGCCAGAAGGTGACGGGGGGCCGGGTGACGATGCGCCAGCCGGCGGCGGTGATCTCGACCGCGCGCCAGTCCTCATCGCCAAGGTCTAGGTAATAAGCCTCGCCACTGCGGGCGGCGCGGAGATAGGCGTCCCGCTCCGGTCCCTCATTTTTGGCCAGGCCCATGATGACGGTGCGGGAGGTTCGAAGAGCTTGATCGCTGGCGGCGCGGCCAAGGCCGGTGTCGGTTTTGGTTTTCGAGTAATGGGCGTAGGAGATCCACTCGCCCCAGCCGGGGGTGTCGATCCGATAGGTCGCATGAGGCGGGCTTTTGAGTGTGGCGTAGCAGGCGCCCGCGGGATCGTGGAACAGCTCGGCGCGCTCCTGGGCCAGTGCCACCAAGGCGTCAGCCACATTGCCATCCTCGCGGTCGCCAGCGGGGCGGGTGGCGCTAGCGATGTCCGTCATATTGACGCCGCGGGGCTTGGCGGCCTGTAGGCGGGCCTTCAGCTTGAGCCAGAGCGATTTGTCCCGGGCATCCCTGATTACCTTGATCGCCTGGATGACGGGCTCGCTGAAGAGATCCTTAGGGTCGGTGGCGGGGTTATCCAGGGCACCATTCACCAGGGCCAGGGCGGCGGCAAGCTCGGGTGATGCCGCGGCGCTGGGTGGCTCCGGGGCCGGGTCCGGCGCCCGGGCGGCCTCCAGGAGGGTGGCGCCGGGGGCGGGGGAGGTGTGCACGTCGTGCACGTCATGCACGTCATCTAAAAAATTTTCTTCGTCGCGCGTTTTTTTTCCATCATCGGCAACGTGGCCGGCCTCCTCCTGTGAATTTGCCAAAAAGGGTTCAGGCGGATGTTCACGACGTTCACGCTTACTCGCCATGGTGGCCTCCCGCCCCCGGGGCGCGGCGCTGGAGAAGCCAGTCGTTCCAGTCGCTGCCAGGCTCGTCCGGGTCGAATTCCGGGATCAGGACCTTGCCGCCCACGGCGCGGGCGGCGGCCTGGGCCTGGGTGGCGCCGGGATTGCCTTCGGTGTGACGATCGTTGTCACCCGCGACGATGATCTCCGCGGCGGGGTGGCGTTCGCGCATGGCCTTGGCGACGGCGACGAGGTTGCCAGCATTGAAGGCGACGATACCGGCGGCGCTGGTCTCCTCCGTCAGGCTGGCGACGGTGGCGAACCCTTCGCCAATCAGCAGGGGTTCATGGTGGGGCGCGTCCGGGAGACGGTAGTAACCGCCGGCGGTGCGGCCGCCGGACAGGAACAGCTTGTCACCCGCGGCGTTGATGGTCTGCACGCTGATGATGCGCCCGTCGAGAGTGACGGGGACCAGGAGCAGGCCGGCGCCGGTTTGGCGCGTGCCGTGGGGCTGAATGCCCTTGCGCAGCAGATAGGGGTGCGCTTGGTCGGCGGGCTTGGCGTGCTGCCAGATATCCAGGGCGCGGCGGGCGGCGGCCTCGTGGCGCTGACGGCGGTCGCTCTCCTGAGCCTGGCGGGCCTGGCGGATGTGGGCCTCCAGGCGGCGGCGCTCGTCCGGGTCTAGGGTGCCGCCGGCCCGCGCGCACCAGGTGCCGGTTTCACCCGTCCGCCAATTGCCGAAGGCTCCGGCGGCGGGCGGGTCCGGGTGGAAGACATACCAGGCATTACTGCCTGATTTTTCATTGTCCGCGCGAAAACGATGAATCTTGCCGTCGGGGATGATCTCAGGGGGAGCTCCAAGGCCGGCGGCGGTCAGTGCCTCACGGAAGCCGGTGATGGGGTCGTTATGCATGAGGCTGGCCCTCCGCGTATTTCGGGGCCTGCCTGGAAATACTCTGTTCCCAAGCGGCATGAAATTCCTTCATGGACGCGATCTCGGCGGCCTCCACCTCCACCGCTCTCTCCCAGGTGTCCTGGTCGATGTAGCTCAGGATTTCCTCCTCCACCCGGTCCCGCAGGTCGTTGGGGTCCATGGCGTCCAGTTCCCAGCAATGATGCCCATACCGCTCCACAAACCAGCGATAGCGGCTATCACCCTGCTTGGTGGCGGCGTCGAACGAGGGCAGGCCCGCGGTATCGCTGCGGATTAAGGCCACGCGGCACAGGGAGGCCCAGCCGTTGTAGCGGGCGATCCGCCCCGGGATATCCACCTCGCTCATGTTCATGCCGGATGGGTCCCAATCCCCGACGTAGAGAATCGTCAGCGGCTTGTCAGCCTGGCGAGTCTCCTCCGCGATCTCATGAATCGCGGTAGCCGACCCATAGCCGTGCATCACCCGGAAGGTGACACCGTACCTGTCAAGAATCGGGCGCAGGATGCCGCGGACGGTGCCTTTCTCAGACCATACCTCGACCCAATGCGGCTGATTCAGCCAGTAGTCTCGGCGGTAGCCATTGACGGCGGCGCGGATGATTGCGTCGGGTGATGACCAGGTATTGATCCGCTCGGCTTCCCGGGTTTCGTCAACAATCCATTCCCAGGCGATCATCCCCTGCTCGCGGGCATCCTTGAGTTGGGTGGAAACCTTGTCGGTTTCGCGCTTCGCCATGCTGGGGATCAATCCCAGACTGAAGAGCTTGTAGGCAATGCCGCGGACGGTGATCGGCTGGCATTGCATGGCAATCTCTTGGGCGGCCTGGATAAGCTCCAAGCTCTTTTTAGACTTGCCGCGGCCGCGCCGGGCGGCGGTGATCGGGTCTGCGGCGCTCATGGGCGGGCCCCCTGGCCCTGGCCCGTGACGCGCTCCATGAGGGCGGCGATACCGACGAGTGTATCCTCGGTATCGCGATGGTTGATGGCGAGATCCCGGAGGGCCGTGTCCACGCTCAGCAGCAGATCGGCGCTCGCTTGATCGCCAACGTCGGCGGCGAGAAGTTGGGCGCCAAACATCCAGTCAGCGCGCTGGCGAAGATCCCGCGGGGTGATGGTCGTTTGGCGGGCCAGGACAGCCAGGGAGGCCCGGGCCAGTCGCAGGGCTTGGGGATAGACGGGGCTCTTGGCCCCGTCCATGGGGCGCGTCGTCATTGCTGGGGTCCCTCCTCATCCGGTCCCAGTTTATGGGCCTCGTCGCATAGATCGTCAGCGAGTTGCCTCGTCGCCAGCATGGCCAATTCCACGATGGCGCCGATGTGGCGCATGGTGGCGATATCGTTGGCCTCGGTGTCGCTCGCATTCAAGAGGGCAAGCGTATCGGCAACTTCCAGGGCGGCCTCGATGGTGCCGGCCAGACACCAGGGGGGGGATTTCTTAGCCATGGTGCCGCCCTCCCGTGAGGTAACGAGCGGCCGCTTCGGCGCGGTCCAGGGGGGGCATGGCGCGGTCGGGGCGCTGATGCGGGTCAGCGATGGCGCCTGGGGAAACGATGTTGGTCATGTGACCGATCCTCAAACGAGTGTTGATGATCGGCCGCGGAAGGCAGGCAGGGCGAGGATGCAGGGCACGGATAGCTGTGCCATAATTCTGACGCCGGTGCTCAGTGCCGTTAGCGCGGCCAGTAGCTTTACGCTTCGGGGTGTCCCAACACCCCTGGCGACGGCTCCCATAAGTGAGCCGGTCCCTTGCGAGACGGTCTTACAATAAGCTTCCCGAACATCCTCTGCAAGCCCTGGCGGTCTGTCCCCGCCGGGGCTTGATCGTTTGTGGGCGCCCATTTTCGGGATTGCTTGGCCTGGCGTTGGGCGCGGCGGTTGCGGGTGGCCTTGCTCATGCCATCCTCCGCTTGGCCGTCTGCTTATCCAGCCAGGCGAGGAAACCGGCCTCGGAGACCAAAATCTTGCGCCCAATGCGCCGGATCGCCGGGGCCAGGCCATTGTGGTCGGCGTGCCGGACATAATGCCGCATGGCGTGCGGGGTGAAGGTGGGGGCGGCGGCGCCTTGGTTGAGGCGCTCGCACAGGGCGGGGATTGCTCGCCAGTCTGAAGTTTGGTTGTCGCTCATCGCGTTTACCTGTGGGGTTATGCGCCCATTGGCGCGAAGTGGCCCCAAGGTAAACGGGTTGCTAACTCATGTCAGGGTAAGGATTTTTCAAAAAACGGAAAATCCTTTCCCTACTTCTTTTTGATGGTCTCCTCGTCAATCCCCGGGTCGTCCAGAACGGCGCGGGCGAGGGCGGCGGCCAGTTTGGGGCGGTGGCTCAGGTCCACCAAAGCCCCGTTTTCCCAGACGGCGGTTTTGATACGGCGTAGCATGAAATCCCGTTCCGATGTCTTTGATCGGCCTCGCGGGTAGTGATCGGGATAGTCGAGTTGTTGCTCCCGGGCGAATGCCGCCAGCCAATCAAGGTAATCGGGGAGGGCCTCGGGCGATTCTTTCCAGGACTTCTTCACTTCCTGCAAACCAAGACCGGGCCAGGCGGTCTCCCGCAGGGCCGCGGCGAGTTCGGCGGCGGCCTGGGTAATACGTTCGATGGATGCGTCACGCTCTGTCTTACTCTGGCGAAACCGCTTGTCCCAGCGCCACAGAAAAGCCCCCTCGGCTATCCACCAGATGAGGCGCTCGCCATGATCGGCGGTGCTGGCCCTGAGCAGGTCCATCGCTTCCGCATCGCGACGGATGGCGGCCTCGATGGCGTCATAGGCGGCGTTTGCCAGCTCCAATTCGGTTGGTGGGCCGGGGGTGATGGTGAAACGCACTTCAACCATGGTTGCCGCCCTCCTGGGTGGGCGCGGCCTCCAGGAGGAGGTCGTCAGCCATGGCGTGCACCAGGGCGTGCGCGTGCTTTTCGGTCAGGTGGGCGTAACGCTTGGTGGTATTGGCGCTCCGGTGGCCAAGGATGGCCCCGATCTCCAGCAGACTTGCCCCCCGCTTGGCCAGGAAACTGGCGGCGGAATGTCTCAGATCGTGCCAGCGGAAATTCGCGATCTTGGCGCGGAGGAGGGCCGTCTCCCAGGGCTGGCGTAACTGGACGGGCTGGTTACGGCTGACCCGGGAGGGGAAGACCAGGCCAGGGTCGCGAAGGGGGGTGACCTTTTCCTCCCGGTGTCGGGCCTGTTCTTGCCTGAAGCGCTCCTGAAGCAGGGGCAGGGCCGCGGCGGCGATGGGCAAGGCCCGGGGCTGGCCCTTGTTGGCGGTGGCGTTGTTGACGCGGACGCGGAGGACCTGGTTGTCGAGGTCGATATCCGCCCAGCGCAGGCCCATGATCTCGGCTTGCCGGGCGCCGGTGGAGATGGCCAGGAGGACGGCTAGCAGCAGGTCGGGACTGGCACTTTCCCGGCAGGCGGTCAGCAGGCGGGCCAGCTCCTCGTCGCTCAGAAACCGCGTCCCCGCGTTGCGCTCGGTCAGCTTGGCCACTTCGCGCATGGGCGAGGTCTTCAGCCAGTGCTTGCCTTTGACCGCCAGGGTCAGGACGCTGGCCAGGGTGGCAAGGTAGCGGTTGACGGTGGCGGGGGACCGGCCGGCGGCGCGGAGGGCGTCCCGCTCCGCGTCGATCTTGGCCGCGGACACCTCCGCCAGGCGCAGGTGGCCAAGTTGCTTCTCCCAGAATTCCAGGTGCAGGGAGTAGGGCCGGGCGGTGGTCGGGCTCAGGTCCGGGAGCTTTTCCTCGCGAAAGGCGGTGATGGCCTCGCTCAGGGACCGGCGGTTGGCCTCGGAGGTCAGGCCCGCGTCGTCCCGCTCCAGATCCGATTCATACTTTCGCCCCCAGCGCTCCGCCGCGGATCGGGTCTTGAAGGTCCGGCTGATCTTGGGATGACCGACCTTGCGGACGGTGCACTTGTAGACAATCCCGGCCTGTCGGGGTAATTTTTCAATGGTCGCCATGCTGTCTTCCCCAGCGGGTGGTGACTGGACGGCTCAGGGTTGCCCCCCTGGGCCGTTTTTTTTGCTTCCCTTCGCCTAGGGTCGCGTAGTAGTATTTTAGCGCTGGTTGACGAAGCACTGTCCTCTAAATTGTCCCCTGTGAGGGAAAATCGGGCTACAGGGCTTGCGGTTACTGGAAGATGGTAGGACTGAAAATCCTCGTGTCGGCAGTTCAATTCTGTCCCTGGGCACCATATTTGCTGATTCAAATCATTCGGTTAGAGTGTAATAGCCTACTTGGCTGCCTACCCTGTTCACCCTACACGTTAAAAAGCTTTCCAGGTCCTTACCGAATTACGTTAAACGATCGAGTTGATCCATTCTGCATGCCAGCTTGATTCGAAACCCGCTACGGCGGGTTTTTTGTTGTACGGGCGACTACGGTACCGCTTGGCTGGCACCCATCTGGCTAGCTGGCTATACTTGCGCGCTTGGTAACCGCATTCACCAGGCGGTTTCGCCCCCTGACGAAATTTGATGAATTGCCCCTGACCGCCGATCCGGGCTCTATGCCAGATGGGTCCCTGGGGCGCTACCCTTGAGAGACCAGACGAAGATGCAAGTATCAGTGGAGAATGGAGCCGGGCTCGAACGGCGCCTGACGGTTGCCCTGGAGCCGGAGCGGATCGAGAGCGCGGTGGAGAACCGTCTGCGCGATTTCTCCCGTTCTGCACGCCTGCCCGGATTCCGCCCGGGTAAGGTCCCGGTGAGGATGTTGCGTCAGCGTTATGGCGAACAGATTCGCAGTGAGGTGGTCGGGGAGTTGGTGCAATCCACCTTCGGTGAGGCCCTGGTCCAGGAAGGCCTCAATCCCGTGGCTCAGCCAACCTTCGATCTGGACATGGATCCCAAGGAGAGGCGTTATGCCTACACCGCCACCTTCGAGATCCTGCCGGCGTTTGAGCTAGGTTCCATGACCGGCAAGCGGGTGCAGCGTCCCGTGGTGGAACTTCAGGATGCTGATCTGGAGGCCCTGATCGAGCGCCTCCAGGAGCAGCGCAAGACCTACGACGAGGTCGAGCGCCCTGCTCAGGACGGTGACCGCCTCAGGATCAGCTTCACGGGCACCCTGGGCGGAGAAGAAGAACCCTTTCCCGGGGGCACCGGCAACAATCTGCAGTTGATCTTGGGGAGCGGCCAGATGATTCCTGGCTTTGAGGCCGGTCTGGTCGGCGCCGCCGCCGGTGAGGAGCGGGTTTTGGAACTCAGCTTCCCCGACAACTACCATGCCGAGCACCTCAAGGGTAAGGCTGCGTCCTTCGCCGTGACCGTGCATGCCGTGGCGGAGCCCAAGCTGCCCGCGGTCGATGCCGATTTCGCCAAGGCCTTCGGGGTCGAGGATGGCGATCTGGAGCGTTTCCGCCAGGATGTTCGGGCTAACATGAGCCGCGAACTCAAGCAGCGCGTCGATGCCCGGGTCAAGGCCCAGGTCATGGATCTGTTGCTGGAGGCCAACCCGATCGAAATCCCCCAGGCGCTGATCAATCAGGAGATCCAGACCCTGAAGGAGCAGATGCGTCAGAATCTGCGGGGCAGTCCGAAGATCGAGCTTCCCGACCATCTCTTTGCGGACAACGCCCGGCGACGCGTCGCCCTGGGTCTGGTGCTGGCGCAGGTGGTCAAGTCCAACCAGCTCAAGGCGGACCCGGCGCGGGTCCGCGAGGCCGTGGAGGACATGGCGTCGACCTACGAAAACCCCCAGGAAGTGGTTGATTTCTATTATAGCAACAAGGACCAGCTGGCCTCGGTCGAGGCCCTGGCCCTGGAAGGGCAGGTGGTGGACTGGGTCCTGACCCAGGTCGAGGTCGAAGACCAGCCCCAGAGTTTCCAGGAACTGATGGGTCCCGCCGCCTGATCCGTTGCCCTTATCGGTCCTTGAAGAATCTCATGACGCATAACCCGATCACCGCCGCCCACATGGCCTGGAATCCCCAGGGCCTGGGGCTGATCCCCATGGTTGTCGAGCAGACCGCCCGGGGCGAGCGCGCCTACGACATCTATTCCCGGCTGCTCAAGGAGCGGGTCATCTTCCTCGTCGGCCCCGTCGAGGACCAGATGGCCAACCTGGTCGTGGCCCAGCTCCTCTTCCTGGAATCCGAGAATCCGGATAAGGATATCCATCTCTACATCAATTCCCCCGGGGGGGCCGTGACCGCCGGTCTGGCCATCTATGACACCATGCGCTTCATCCGCCCGGACGTGAGCACCATGTGTATTGGCCAGGCGGCCAGCATGGGGGCCTTGCTGCTGGCGGGTGGAGCGGCAGGCAAGCGTTATGCCTTGCCTCATTCCCGGATGATGATCCATCAGCCCCTGGGTGGCTTTCAGGGCCAGGCGACGGATATCGATATCCATGCCCGGGAGATCCTGCACATTCGCGACCAGCTCAACCAGATCCTTGCCCACCATACCGGCCAGCCGGTGGAAAAGGTGGCGGAGGATACAGAGCGTGACCGCTTCATGGGGCCAGAGGACTCCGTGGCCTATGGCTTGATCGACAAGGTCCTGCAGCAGCGCTCGGTGCCCAAGGCGGTTAAATCCTGATCACAAGGCTTGGTTGGAGGCAGTCGCGCCCCAAGGCCGGGCTATTGCCTCACTATCGTTCGTCCCTATTTCGGGGATGCGCGCTACTCGCATGAGTACCGCGGCATCCTACCGGCGGAGAACCCTTACTGATGACGCAACGCAAGAGTGACGACGGAAAGCTTCTTTATTGCTCCTTCTGCGGCAAAAGCCAGCAGGAGGTGCGTAAGTTGATCGCCGGTCCTTCGGTCTTCATTTGTGACGAATGCGTCGAACTCTGTAATGACATCATCCGCGAGGAAGTAGAGGAGACCGCGACCGAGACCACCAGCAAGCTTCCCAAGCCGCGGGAAATCAACCTCAGCCTGGACCAGTACGTCATCGGCCAGGAGCAGGCGAAAAAGGTCCTCTCCGTCGCCGTCTACAATCATTACAAGCGCATGGAACTGGCCAGCGCCAAGGAGGAGGTGGAGATCTCCAAGAGCAATATCCTGCTCATCGGTCCCACCGGCTCGGGCAAGACCCTGTTGGCCGAAACCCTGGCGCGGTTGCTCAACGTTCCCTTCACCATCGCCGACGCCACTACCCTGACCGAGGCGGGTTATGTCGGCGAGGACGTGGAGAACATCATCCAGAAACTGCTGCTCAAGTGCGACTATGACGTCGAGAAGGCGCAGACCGGCATCGTCTACATCGATGAGATCGACAAGATCTCCCGTAAATCCGACAACCCCTCCATTACTCGGGACGTGTCCGGCGAAGGGGTGCAGCAGGCACTGCTGAAACTCATCGAGGGTACCGTGGCTTCGGTGCCGCCCCAGGGGGGGCGCAAGCATCCCCAACAGGAGTATCTGCAGGTCGATACCTCCAATATCCTGTTTATCGTTGGCGGGGCCTTTGCTGGCCTGGAAAAGGTGATTCAGAACCGTTCCCGCAAGAGTGGCATCGGCTTCAGCGCTGATGTCCAGAGCAAGGACGACAGCAAGCGCTTGGGGGAGGTCTTCCGCGAGGTGGAGCCGGAGGACCTGATCCGTTACGGGCTGATCCCCGAGTTCGTCGGCCGTCTCCCGGTTGTGGCGACCCTGGAGGAACTGGACGAAAATGCCCTGATGCGCATCCTGACCGAGCCCAGGAACGCCCTGGTCAAGCAGTATGGTCGCCTCTTTGAGATGGAAGGCTGCGACCTGGACATCCGGCCGGATGCCTTGCGCGCGGTGGCCCGAAAGGCCATGGAACGTAAGACCGGGGCCCGGGGTCTGCGCACCGTCCTGGAACAGACCCTGCTGGACATCATGTATGACCTGCCTTCGATGGCCAATGTCAGCAAGGTCGTGGTGGACGAGTCGGTCATCCGCGGCGAGAATCGCCCCTTCGTGATTTACGATGGGGTCGAGCTACCCAAGGCCGCCTCCGAATGATTCTGGCCTCCAGGCCTGAGGGTAACCGTTCAGACCCCCTCTCCCCAATCCTCCCCCACCAGGGTGGGAGGGAGTAAGATAATCAGTAACTTTTGTTGTTTTGTCAGCCTGGGCAGTTAGGGGTGTTAATGCCTATGCCTGAGTTGACAGCCTGACGCCTGGCTCCCAGCGGTGATGGGGACCACTGCCGGCCCAGGACGGTCCCCCATCAACGACGAGGTGTCAGGTCTCCAGCCCCTGTCGCCAAGAAATCCCCCGTCCACCTAACTTGATCCGGCCGCGCGGGGTGAAAAAGGGCCCCAGGGCCAGGCTGATTGCTTGAAGCCTTCGCCTCCGACCCTGATATCCTCTTCCTAATTAGTGCCTGGCCGGAAACTACTTTAACTATATTAAACAATATGTTATAATATTA
>JADHED010000950.1_pt1 | contig 27746 bp, 20 predicted proteins | sample 8952041 | NCBI WGS metagenome assembly JADHED01 (sample SAMN16124423, study PRJNA663239) | bioreactor sludge metagenome | isolation source: sludge (control) | place: India:Bengaluru | collected 2018-09-08
GGACCCCGGGCCCCCGGTCGCCGGGTCGTCCGACCCCGGGCCCGCGCCCGCGGGTCCGCGGCAGACGGCGGCCCGGCCGGGAGCGGCGACGCCCGCGCCGTCCAGCTTTCGGTGAAGTTCCCGGTCTCCGCGGAGACCTTCGTCCGGGACCGCGAGTTCCGGGTGGCGGGACGGCTCACGGGTCCGGCCGGGTGCACGGTGGAGGTCGCCGGCGCCCCGGCGACTCTCTCTTCGCAGGGCGACTTCGAACACGCCGTGCCGGTGGAGGAGGGGGTCAACCAGGTCCTGCTCCGGGCCCTCGACCCGGCGGGCGAGGAGTGCGCCACCCGCACGCTGCGCGTCGTGCTCGACACGGTCCCGCCGGACGTCTCCCCCGAGTCGCCGGAAGACGGCTTCGTCACCGCGGGCAAGGCGGTGCGCCTCCGGGTCACCGTCACCGACGAGAACCTCCGGCGCCTGACGCGGGACGGGGCGGAGGTGTGGGGCGACTCCGAAGGCCGGTACGAGGCGGAGTGGCCGCTGCCGAAGGAGGGGCCGGCGACGACGGTGTTCACCGCCGAGGACCGTGCCGGGAACTCGTCGTCGGTGCGGCTCACCGTCCACCGGGACACGACGCGCCCGAAGGTCGCCGTCGACCGCCCACCGTCACGCTCCGTCACCCGCGAGGCGACCGTGGAGGTCGCCGGCCGGGTGGAGGACGCCCACCCCGACACGCTCACCGTGGCGGGGAAGGAGGTGCGCCTCGGGCCGGACGGCTCGTTCCGCGCCCGGGTCCCGCTGGAGGAGGGGGAGAACTCGATCCTCCTGGTGGCCGCGGACGTCGTGGAGAACGAGACCCGCGTCACGCGGGTCGTCGTGCGCGACACGGTGCGGCCCTCCCTCAAGATGGAGCCGTTGCCGAAGGGGACGCCGGAAGAGAGCGTCCTCGTGGCCGGCGAGGTCAGCGAGGACGGCTGCGCGGTGGAGGTCAACGGGCGGGCGGCCCGTGTCGTCGGGCGGAAGTTCTCGGCGCGGGCCCCTCTCGCCCCCGGCGTCAACGAGATCGTCGTCACGGTGAAGGACAGGGCCGGGAACGAAGGCCGGCCGGTGACCGGCCGGGTCATGCGGCCCCCCCGCTGACCGCGCGCCGTCCGTCCGCCCGCGGGGGCCCGCCGCCCGGATCGGGAGGATCAGGTGTAGAGGTCCGGCGGCCCCACGGGAACACCCGCGAGCCTCAGCCAGGCGTATAGCTGGCCTCGGTGATGGAACAGGTGGCCGATGAGCTCGACGAGCCACACGCACTGCGGGCGCGCCGTGCCGTAGTGGGCGCGGGTCGACCTCGACTCGAACTCCTCCTCCGTGAGTCCGGCGAAGTAGTCGCGCACGGCGCGCACGCCCCGGGCGAAGACGTCGACCCAGTCGTCGGGCCCCGCGCCGTGCAGGGCGTCCTCGATGGCGCCCGCCACCTGCTTCGGGTTGCCCTGGAGGACCGCGAGGTCCACGAGCGGTACGGCGGCGAAGTGGTCCGCGAGCTCGTGGAGGGAGCGGACCCCCGGCCCGGGGCGGAAGTCGAGGCGGTGCCGGGGGCAGGCCGCGAGGAGGTCCGTGCAGGTCTCCGCCACCGCCCGCAGCCGGTCGAGGAGCAGTTCCCTGTTCACCGCCCGTCCTCCTTGGCCGGCGCCGGCGGCGCGGGCGAGAGGCCCGCCGCCGCGTGCCGGAGCGGCATGCCGTCCGCCGTTCGGAAGTACACCGTCTCCTCCTCCGCACCGCGCTTCCGCAGGGCGATGCGGCAGGGGACCTTCGCCGTCCCCACGGTCATCGTCCCCTCGCCGAGCGGGGTGTACACCGCGGGCACCGTCGAGAGGCGCCCGGTCACCGTCTCCAGGACCGCGATCGACCCGCCCTCCGGGGGCAGGAGCGCCGCGAGGAACGGCTCCGCCACGTCCGGCGCGAACGGCCCGGCGGGTTTCACCCGGAGCCGGCTCACCTGCGGCTCGCCCTTCTCCGGGTAGCGGAAACGCTCGAACACGAACTCCCCCGCGCGTTCGGGGTGTGGCGACAGGCGTGAGAGGCGCCGGAGCGGCGCGTCGCCGGCGCCGCCCGCCTCGTAGTCGAAGCCCCGCACGAGCCGGGATGCGGCGTCGAGGCGGATCGTGAGCCGGTCGCGCCAGGTGAGGGGGCCGAGGTCGGCGGTGGCGTACTCGCGCACGAGCAGCACCTCGCCGGCCGCCTCGCCGGCCAGGGCCCGGAAGACCGTCGTCCCCGCGAGCCGCTCGCCCCGGGCTTCCTGCGCGAAGGTCGCCGCGGCGCCGGGCCGCAGCGCCGCGGGCAGCGCGGCTACGGGGTCCGCCGGTGCCGGGGCCTCCGGCGCGGCGAGGAGCCACAGGAGGAGCAGGGGGGCGGCCCTCATGCCACCACCTCGCCGTGGTGGACGACCGCCGCCACGTGGTTCACGCCGTGGTGGTAGGCGAGCAGCCGGTAGCGGGGGACGTCGAGGACGAGGAGGTCCGCGCGCTTCCCCGGCTCGATCGTGCCGACCTCGGCCGCGAGGCCCACCGCGGCGGCGGCGTTGCGCGTCGCCGCGCAGATCGCCTCCGCCACGGTGAAGCGGTAGGCGAGGCAGGCGGTGGTGAGGACGAACTGCATGTTCTCGGTCATCGAGGAGCCGGGGTTGCAGTCCGTGGCGAGGGCCACGGCGGCGCCGGAGTCCACCAGGCGGCGCCCCGGCGCGAAGGCCTTCATGCCGAGGAAGTAGGAGGTGGCGGGGAGCAGCACGGCCACCGTGTCGGACGCCGCCAGCGCCCGGATGCCCTCGTCGGAGACGCGGATCAGGTGGTCCGCGGAGGTCGCCCCGATCTCCGCCGCCAGTTCCGCGCCCCCGGTGGTGTGGAGCTCGTCGGCGTGCAGCTTCGGGAGGAGCCCCCGGGCGCGCGCGGCGAGGAGCAGGCGGCGGGAGTCCTCGACCGAGAAGACGCCCTTCTCGCAGAACACGTCGCAGAACCGGGCGAGGCCCCGCTCCGCGACCCGCGGCAGCATCTCCTCGATGACGAGGCGCAGGTACTCCGCGCGGTCCGCGCGATGCTCGTCCGGCACCTCGTGGGCGCCGAGGAACGTGGTCACCACGTCGCCCCGGTCGTCGAGCGCCCGCGCGACCGTAAGGAGGAGGATCTCGGACTCCGTGGACAGCCCGTAGCCGGACTTCACCTCCACCGTCGTGGTGCCGTGGAGCAGGGCGGAGCGCCGCAGGGCGCGGGCGTTCTCGAGGAGGACCTCGCGGGGCGTGGAACGCATCCGCCGGGCGCTGTTGCGGATGCCCCCGCCCGCGGCGGCGATCTCCTCGTAGGTCTTCCCGAGGCAGCGCATCTCGAACTCCTCGTCGCGCGGAGCGGGGAAGACGAGGTGCGTGTGGGGGTCGACGAAACCGGGCAGGACGACGCGGCCGGCGGCGTCGAGGACCCGGGCCGGCGCGAACCGGCGCTCCAGGTCGGCCGAGCGCCCCGCGGCGACGACTCGCCCGCCGCGCACGGCCACCGCGCCGTCGGGCACGATGCCGAGGTCGCCCATCGCCGCCCCCCGGGCCGGGCCCGGGGGCCCGCCGGCGAGGGTCAGCAGCTCGGATGCGCCGCGGATGAGAAGGTCGGCCCGTTCGGTCATGGGTTCACGTTTCCGGGGGGATTATAGGCCCCCCCGCGCGCCGGAGCGCGGTTCGCGGGGCCGCCGTGGGGGACCTCCGAGGTATGATCCGCGGCATGGGGTTGAGGGTCGAAGGGCTCGTCCGTTTCTACAACCACGTCCGCGATTCGCTCGCGCGCGGCATCCCCGCCGGAGAGGCCGAGGCGTTCCGGCGGCGGGTGCGGGATGCGCTCGCCGCGGTCCGCGCCGTCTGCGGGGCGGCGGGGGCGACGCCGGAGGACCTGCCGGCGCCGTCGCGCAGGGCATGGCGCTTCCTCGCCGGGCTCGACCTCGCGCACCTGCCGGCGCCCCGGGCCGCCGCGCCCGCGCCGCTGCCGCCGATCGCCCTGCGCGGGATGGCCGGTCTCGAAGCGCACTACGGTCGCCTCCTGTGGGCGCGACGGGAGCGGCTCCTCGCCGACGAGGGCGAACGCCTCGCCCTCGCCGGGGAGATCGCCCTGCGGACGCAGCGGATCGAGGGCCTGTGCGCGGAGCGGGGGGCCCGGCCGTCCGCCCTCTCCGAACGGTCCCGGCGGCACTACGCCTGGCTGAGCCTCCTCGCGGACGAGGCCTGCCTCGAGCGGCACGCGGCGGCCCTGGTGCTCGCCGCGCGGATCCTGCCCGGGATCGAGATCCGCCTCGTGGGCGCCCACCGGCTGTGGAAGCGCCAGCGGACGGACGCGGGGGTCCTGATCTCGGTGTCGGAGGGCCTCCTTCACGCCCCGGAGGAGGTGTGGCGCGAGCTGCTCCCGTGGGCCGCGGCGCAGACCGGCCGGCCCCCGGCGGACTCCGCGCTCTACCGCTTCGTGACCTCCCCGGCGTTCACGGAGGTGACGATGCGGCTCGACGGCCCCTGGGACGCGGCGCGCATCCCGCCGGCCCGGTGCCACGATCTCGAGGCGTCGTTCGACCGCGTGAACTCGCGCTTTTTCGCCGGCGGCGTCCCGCGCCCGGCGCTCGCGTTCGGGCGCTCGCCGTCCTCCCACCGGCTGGCGTGGTGCGAGCGGGCCCGCCGCCGGATCGTGTTCTCCGCCCTGCTCGACGATCCCGCGCTGCCGGAGGAGGCCATCGACCTCCTCATGTACCACGAGGTCCTGCACCTGGTCCTCGGGGTGGGGGCGAAGAACGGCCGGCGGGAGATCCACGGCCCGCGGTTCCGCGAGGCGGAGCGGCGCTTCCCCGGCTTCGCGGAGGTCCGGCGCGCGATCGCGGAGTTCCTCGCCGCGCGCGTGTAGGGGTACACTCCGGCGGGGGTGGTCATGGCCGATCGGCGCCGGCGGCAGGCGGAGGGCGGCGTCCAGGGCTTCCTGCCCGACCTGCACCGACAGGCCGTGCGGGCCTTCGCCCCGCTCGGCGCGGAGTTCGGGCTCTCGCCGCTGCCCGAGTCCGCGCCACACCCCCGGGAGAACTCCGTCTCGTTCCGCAACGCCCACGTCCGGGTGGACCTGACGGTGGAGGCCGGGGGGCGCTCGTTCGGCGTGGCCCTCGCCCGCTACGATCCCGCCTCGGGTGAGCCGCGGATCCTCGGCACCTGTCCGCTGGCGTACTTCCTGCGGAGGCGGCGCCCGGAAGCGGAACGGGCCCTCGACCTGCCCGGGACGCCCACGGGCCCCGGCCTCGCCGCCGCCCTCGGCCGGATCGCCGGCCTCCTCCGGGACTGCGCCGGCGATGCGCTCGCCGGCGACTTCGCCGCCTTCGCCGAAGTCCGGGCCATCGTCATCGCCGACCGCCGGGCGGACCTCGTGCGGCGTTTCGGGACGTCCACCGGGGAGACGCCGCGATTCGACCGCCGGCCTTCGCTCTTCGAGCAGCTCGGAGGCCCGGAGGGGGGCGACGCCGGCCTCCGCGCGCCGCGGGCGTACCAGGCCGTGCACGACTACGGCTACTCCCCGGCGGAGGTCGCCGCGTTCTTCGGCGTCTCCGAGGCGGAGGTCCTCGCGCTGCTCGCGGAGTGGGAGACGACGTTCTGAACCGCGGCCATAGGTTCGCTGTCTGTTCGCATATCCCTTGCGGCGTTCCTTGGACCGGTCCCCCGGACGGAGGGAGAATCGGCGTTTTCGAACGCCGAATCCCGCCGGGGGCGGGAGCGGGGGACCCAACATCCGGGGCGCATCGCCATCTGGCGTAGGGCAATCTCTTCCGCCCGAGCCCGTCAGCTAACCTCGCAGGCGTGGAAGAGGAGACCCCCCGGTCCGACCGGAGGCTCCTCCACAACCGGGAGGTCTGCCATGTCGGGCGACATCCGTTGCCCGGGGCCGGATTCCGTCCGTCCCCGCCGTCTCCGTCTCCTCCGCGAGTCCCTCGCCGGGGCCCGCCGCTTCGCGCGCGGCCTCTCGCGCATGGACCCTGCGCGCCAGGTCGTCGTCGGCTACCTGTCGTGGATCGTCCTCGGCGCGATCCTCCTGCGCCTGCCCTTCGCGCAGGAGGGAGCCGGGGCCGGGTTCCTCGACTGCCTGTTCACGGCGGCGTCCGCGGTGTCGACCACCGGGCTCGGCACCGTGAGCCTCGCCGACTCCCACTCCATGGTCGGCGAAATCCTCGTGCTCCTCCTCATCCAGGCGGGCGGCATCGGGTACATGACCCTCGGCTCGTTCTTCATCCTGTCGCGCCGCGACACGTTGCCGCCGGCCCGGGAGGGCGTGGGGCGGACCGTGTTCTCCCTGCCCGAGTCCTTCCGCCTCGACCGGTTCATCCGGAGCGTGATCCGGTTCACGTTCGCGATCGAGGCCGTCGGGGCGGCCGCGCTCTACGTCATGTTCCGCGAAGCCGGCGTCCCGTCGCCGCTCTGGAGCGCCGTGTTCCACAGCGTCTCGTCGTTCTGCACCGCGGGCTTCTCGCTGTGCAACGACAGCATCGTGCCGTTCGCGGGGCACTTCGGCGTGAACGCCGTGATCGGCGCGCTGGCCCTCCTCGGCGCGGTGGGCTTCATCGTCTGCAGCGACCTCACCCGTGTCGTCCTCGGCCGGTCGCGGCAGGTGACGCTGACGACGAAGATCATCCTGTGGGCGACGTTCTGGTGCCTCGCGGCCGGCACGGCGCTCCTCTTCCTCGGAGAGCCGACCCTGGCGGACCTGCCGCCGGAGAAGCGCCTCCTCGCGGCGTTCTTCCAGGCCATGACGGCCCAGACGACGGTGGGCTTCAACTCCGTGCCGATCGCCGCGTTCGGAAAGGCCTCGGTCCTCGTCCTCATCGTCCTCATGGTCGTCGGCTCATCGCCGTCCGGCACCGGCGGCGGCATGAAGGTGACGACGGTCACCGCCGTCCTCGGCGTCATGCGGAGCGCGCTGCGCGGCGAGAGGGAAGCGAAGTTCCGGGGGAAGGTCATCCCGCAGGACCGGGTGTTCATGGCCGTGGCCACGGTCGGGTTCTACGTCGTGACGCTGGTGGCGGGCACCTACCTGCTCGAACTCACGGAGCGCACGCCGTTCGACCGGAACTTCTTCGAGGTCGCCTCGGCGCTCGGCACGGTGGGGCTCTCCCTCGGCATCACGCCCGGTCTCAGCACGCTCGGGAAGGTCATCATCATCGCGACGATGTTCTGCGGTCGGGTGGGGCCCCTCACTCTGGGCATGGCCCTGTTCACCCGCCGCCCCGGCGACCCCGGCCCCCGCGACACCGACCTCGCGGTGTGAGGGGGGTTCCGGCGGGTCGCGGAAACGGAGGTCGATCGTCCCCGGATCGGGTAGGACTTCCTGCCGGAGGGGCGAACGTGGGCGAGCCAGCGCCGGGCGGCCGCGCACCCGATGGGGGGCCCGGGCCGAGCATCCTGGAGCGCATCGCCGGACGCAGCGGCGCCGAGCCGCGCGTCCTCCTCCACGACGACCCCCACGAGCCATCCCCCGTCCTGCGCGTGAAGCCCGACGACGAGGAGGCCGTCCCCGACGACAGCCGCTACACGGTGGCCGGCGAGATCGGGGAGGGCGGCGTGGGCGTGGTCTACAAGGCCCGCGACCGCGACCTCGGCCGGGACGTGGCGCTGAAGGTCCTCCGCGGCGCGCTGTCCGCACGGGACGACGTGGTCCAGCGCTTCGTCGAGGAAGCGCAGATCGGCGGCCAGCTCCAGCACCCCGGCATCGTCCCCGTCTACGGCCTCGGGCTCACGCCCGACGGGCGCCCGTTCTTCACGATGAAGCTCGTGCGGGGCGAGACCCTCGCCGCGGCGCTCCGGGCCCGCGGCTCTCCCCGCGAGGACCTGCCCCGGTTCCTCCGGCTCTTCGAGCGTGTGTGCCAGACGATGGCCTACGCCCACGCGCGGGGCGTGCTCCACCGCGACCTGAAGCCCTCGAACGTCCTCCTCGGGCGGTTCGGCGAGGCCTACGTCCTCGACTGGGGGTTCGGGAAGGTCCTCGGGCGCGCGGAGCCCGCCGCGCCGGAGTCGGGGCACACGATCGTGACGACGGTGCGGACGGGCTCCTCGGGCTCGGCGTCGCTCACGGGGTCGGTCATGGGGACGCCGGCCTACATGCCGCCGGAGCAGGCGCTGGGGCGGGTGGAAGACCTCACCGAGCGGGCGGACGTGTTCTCGCTCGGCGCGATCCTCGCCGAGATCCTCACCGGCAAGCCGCCGTACGTGGGCGAGCCGAAGGAACTCCTGCTCATGGCCTCGCAGGGCCGGCTCGAGGAGGCGCGCGAGCGGCTGGCGGCCTGCGGCGCGGAGCCGGCGCTGACCGACCTGGCGCGGCGATGTCTCGACCCCCTGCCCTCGAACCGGCCGGAGAACGCCGGGGCGCTCGTCGCGGCGCTGTCGGCGCACTTCGCGGACGTGCGCCGGCGGGCGGAGGAGGCGGAACTCGCCGCGGTGCGCGAGCGGGCGCGCCTGCTGCAGGCGACGGACCACGCGCGCTGGGAGCGGCGGGCGCGGCGGGCTCAGCCTGCGGCAGGCGGCGCGGGCGCGGGCGCGGGTGGCCGAATTGAGGCCGAAGGTCGAGGCGGCGATGCAGGAGGCGACGCTGCTGGCCGCGGAAGGGCGCCTGGAGGAGGCCTGGCTGGCCGCGGAGAAGGCGCAGCGGCTGGCCCGCGGGGCGGATGAGCCGACGCGGGTCCGCGCGGAGGGCCTGCTCGCCGAGACCGCCGCGGCGCTCGCGTCGGCGCGGGCGGAGGCCGAGCGAACGGCGCGGAACCGGACATTCCTCGACCGGCTGACGGAGGCCGCCTTCGGCCGGGCGGGGGAGTACGACAGCGCCGTCGTGCCCACGGACTATGCGGCGGCGTTCTCGGGGGAGGGGCTCGACCCCCGCGCGACGGACCCCGCCGCGGTGGCGGAGGCCCTCCGCGCGCGCGGCGAGGACTTCGCCCGGGAGGCGGCGCTGGCGCTCGACGACTGGGCGGCGGCCACCCTCGCCTGGTCCCGGGAGACCGGTGACGTGCCGAAGATCCTGACCGCCGCGAAACTCGCCGACCCGGACCCCTGGCGGTGCCGGCTCCGCGACGCCGCCGCCACGGGCGAGACCGCCGAACTCCGGCGGCTGGCCGACGAGGCGGACTTCTCGCAGGTCCCCGCCCGGTCGCTGCTCCTCCTCGGGAAGAGCCTCTCCGGCTCGAAGGAGAGCGGCTCCGCCGCCTCTCTCCTCCGCCGGCTCCACCTCGAGGACCCCGGCAACGTGACCGTCCTCACCGCGCTGTCGAACGAGTGCTGGCGGCTCCGCCCGGCGGACATCGAGGGTGTCGTGCGCTTCGCCGTCGCGGCGCTGGCCGTCGCGCCACGCAGCCCCCGGATCGTCCGCTTCATCTGCGACGCCGCCGGCAGCGCGGACCTGCCCTCGCCGGAGGTCTGCCTCGAGGCCCTGCGGCGCCTCCCGCGGGACGCCGACATCCTCCGCCGGGAAGCGGCCATCCTCATGGGGGAGGGCCGCTTCGACGAGGCCCTCGCGTGCTGCGACGAGGCGCTGCGCCTCTCGCCCGGGCACCTCCACGCCCTCTACCGCAAGGGCGAGGTCCTCGCCGCCATGGGCCGGTCCGGGGAGGCGATCTCCCTCCTTCTCGAAACCGGGAAGTCCTCCGACTGCATCTGCCGGCAGAACGCGCTCGGCGAGGCGTACTTCTGGGCGGGGAGAGGCGACGACGCGATCGCGTCCTTTGCCGAGGCCGTCGAGCGGAGCCCCTGGGCCTGCTACTCGCGCGGGAAGCTCGTCAGCGCCCTGTGCCTCGCGGGGCGGCAGGAGGAAGCCATCGAGATCGCCCGGGCCGGCGTCGCCCTCGACCCCGCGGACATGGCGGCCCTCGGCAGCCTCTGGACGGCTCTCGCGGGGCGCGAGCCGGCCGACGAGGCGGTCGCGGTGGCCCGCGAGGCGGTGCGCCTGGCGCCGGAGTCCGGGGCGGCGCGGGCCTGGCTCGGGGCCTCGCTCATCGCCCTCGGGGAGGTCGCCGCCGGGCGGGACTCCCTGCGCCGGGCGGTGGAGCTCGAACCCGAGGACGTGAACGCGCTGCTGATCGTCGCCTCCTGCCAGGCCGGGGCGGGGGACGTGAAGGGGGCCATCGAGCTGCTGCGGCGGGCGCTGGCGCTCGCGCCGCCCGACGTCTCGGCCTTCCTCGAACTCCTGCCGATGCTGGACGGGCCGGACCACCCCGAGGAGGTCCTCGAACTCCTCCGCGGGGTCGCCGCGTACCGGCCGTCGGCGCAGGCATTCGAGCGTCTCGGCGACGCGTTCGTCACGCGCGAACGTCTCGACGAAGCGGCGTCGGCGTACCGGAAGGCGCTGGATGTCGCCCCCGGCGCCCCGATGCTCCCGGCGAAGCTCGGCGTGGCGCTGGCGCAGGCCGGTCGCGTCGAGGAGGCCATCGCACTTCTCGCGAAGATGGTCGAGGCGCGCCCGCAGGACGCCTTCGCCGCGAACGCGCTCGGACTCGCCTACCGTGCCGCGGGCCGGATCGACGAGGCGCTGGCCGCGTACCGGAAGGCCCTCGAGCTCGACCCCCGCCTCGCCGTCGCCCACGAGAACCTCGCCGAGGCGCAGTACGAGCGGGGCGCGTTCGCCGAGACCGAGGCGCACTGCCGGAAGGCCCTCGAGATCGCTCCGAAGTCCCTCCGCGCCCTCGCGATGCTCGGCGGCGCCCTCGTGGAGCAGGGACGGGCGGCGGAGTCGCTGGAGGTCCTCCGCCGCACGATCGATCTCGACCCGGGGACCGGCGCCCACTACGCGAACCTCGGCCGGGTCCTTCTCTCGATGGAGCGGCCGGCGGAAGCCGCGGAGGCCCTCCGGAAGGCGGTGGACCTCGGGCCGCCGAACCCCGCCCTCAGCGCGGACCTCGGTCGCGCGCTGCTCGCGGCGGAGCGCCCGGCGGAGGCGCTGGCGCCCCTGCGCGCGGCGGTCGCCGCGATGCCCGCGGACCCCGACCTCCGCCTCGCGCTCGCCGAGGCGCTCCTCCGCGACGGGCGGCCCGCCGAGGCCGTCGAGCACTCGCGCGCGGCGCAGCGGATCGCGCCGGAGCACCCGACGCCGCTGTTCTACCTCGCCATGGCCCTGGCCGGCGCGGGACACCGGGACTCCGCCATCGAGGTCCTCCGGCGGCTCGCGCCCCTCGTGCCGGATCCCTCCTTCGTGCAGGGCATGATCGGGAACTACCTGCACATGGCGGGACGGGCCGAGGAGGCCCTCCCCCTGCTGCTCGAGGCGGTCCGGGCCTCTCCCGGCGAATTGAGCCTGCAGGGCGCGCTCTCGGTGGTGCTGGTGGCGACCGGGCGCTACGCGGAGGCCGTGGAGCCGGTCCGGAAAGCGCTCGCCCTCGCCGGCTCCGATCTCCGGATGCTCGGCGAGGCGACGCTCGTCCTCGGCCGCTGCGAGACGCTGGCCCGCGACGGGGAGCGGATCGCGGCGATCGCCGCGGGGAAGGCGCCGCCGCGGGTCGCGGCCGACGCGGTCCTCGCGGCGTGGCTCGCGGACCAGCGGTGCGAATCCGCCGCCGCCGCCGCGCTCTACGCGGAGGCCTTCCGCCTCGACCCCTTGGTGTTCTCCGGCCCGGGCGCCCTGGACCTCCTCGCCGCCGCCGCCTGCGCGGCCGCCGCCGGCACGGGGCAGGCCCGGGACGGCGGGGGCCTCTCCGAGGCGGCCCGCGCCACCTGGCGGGCGCAGGCGCTCGCCTGGCTGAAGGCCGATCTCGCGGCTCACGAGAAGTCCCCGCGCCCCCTCGATGATCTGTTCAACGGCGCGTTCGCCTGCGTCCGGGAGGAGGAGTTCCTCGCGAAACTGCCCGCCGCGGAGCGGGAGGAGTGGGCGAAGTTCTGGGCCGCCGCGCGGGCCGCCGCCGCGCGCGCCGGGGGAGGCAGGTAGCCATGGCCGAGGAGATGAAGAGCATCCTCCTCGACATGGAGGCGGCGGGGAAGGTCGCCCCGCGGCTGCGCCTGCGCGAGGCCGAGGCGGACGTCGTCGTCGAGGGCGAGGTGAAGTTGCGCCACTCGGGCCGCTTCGAGGTCCTCGGCGCGCTGGCCCGGGGCGGCGTGGGGGAGGTGCTGAAGGGCCGCGACGTGGACCTCGGGCGGGACGTGGCCCTGAAGGTCCTCCACGAGCGGTTCGTCTCCGATCCGCAGCTCGTCCAGCGCTTCGTGGAGGAGGCGCAGATCGGCGGCCAGCTGCAGCACCCCGGCGTGGTCCCGGTGTACGAACTGGGGCTGGGCGCCGACGGCCGGCCGTTCTTCGCGATGAAGCTCGTGAAGGGCCGGACGCTGTCCGCCCTCATCCACGACCGGGCGGGGACCCCCGGCGGGGACCGCGCCCTCGTCGAGGCGTTCGCGCACACGTGCCAGACCATGGCCTACGCCCACTCCCGGGGCGTCATCCACCGCGACCTGAAACCGGCGAACGTCATGGTCGGCGCGTTCGGCGAGGTGCAGATCCTCGACTGGGGCTTCGCGAAGGTCCTGTCCCGGGGGGGCGTCGCCGACGAGCGGCGCTCGCGGGCGCCGGCGTTCCCGGCGACGATCGTCACGACGGTGCGCACCACGGGCACGGGCTCCGAGTCCGTCGCCGGCTCGATCATGGGGACGCCGGCCTACATGCCGCCGGAGCAGGCGCTCGGCCACGTGGAGGCCCTCGACGAGCGCTCCGACGTCTTCTCCCTCGGGGCCATCCTCGCCGAGGCCCTCACCGGCCAGCCCCCGTACACGGGCGCGCCGGACTTCGTCCTCGTGCAGGCGGCGCAGTGCAGCCTCGAGGGGGCGTTCTCGCGGCTCGATGCGTGCGGGGCGGACCCCGCCCTCGTCGCGCTCGCGAAGCGCTGCCTGTCCCCGCTGCCGAAGGACCGCCCGCGCGATGCGAGTCTCGTCGCGGCGGAGGTCGAGGCCCACCTCCTCGCCGTGGACGAACGGGCCCACCGCGGCGCGCTGGCGGCGGAGGAGGCCCGGGCGGAGGCGGAGAAGAAGGAGGGGGAGGCGCGCGACCAGCGGCGCCTGCGCCGGCTCTCGCTCTCCCTCTCCGCGGCGGTGCTGGTGGCGATCGTCGTCGGCGGCCTCGCGTTCCTCGAGGTGTCCGGGGCCCGGCGGGAGCGCGTGGACCGCGCGCGCCTCTCCGTGGCGGAGGCGATGACCGAAGCGCAGCGGCTCCGGGGCGAGAAGCGGTTCGCCGACGCGGCCGCCGCGGCCCGGCAGGCGGTGGACCTCGCGGCGGCGCCGGAACTCGACGCCGAGGACCGCGCGGCGGCGGAGCGGCTCGCGGGCGAGGTGGAGGCGGAGCGGCGGGCCGCCGAGGAGGCCGCCGCGCTGGCCGCCGCCGATCGCGCGCTGCTCGACGCCCTCGACGAGCTGCGCGCCGGCCGCGGGCTCACCCTCGACGACGAAGGGACCGAGAAGGGTTACCGGGCGGCGTTCGCCCGCTACGCGGCCGACGTGGACGGGACACCGGCGGAGGACCTGGCGGCGCGGCTGCTGCGCCGGCCGCCGGACGTGCGGGACATGGTCGCGTCCGCCCTCGACGAGTGGATCGACGTCCGCCGCGCCGCCTCCGGCCGGCCGGACCCGGCGCCGCTCCTCCGCCTCCTCCGCGCGCTCGACGCCGACCCGCTCCGGACGAGCCTCCGCGACGCCGCCTTCGCGGGGGACGCGGCGCGGCTCCTCGAACTCGCCGCCGGGGTGCGGGCCGCGTCCACCCCGCCGCGCAGCCTCGAGGTCCTCGCGTTCGCGCTCCTCCGTTGCGGCCGGGCCGACGCGGCGATGCCGCTCCTCCGCGACGCGCTCCTCTTCGACGGCGGGGACCGCGGCCTCCTCGACCGGGCGGCGCAGTGCGCGGCGGCGCTGCGGCGGTCGCGCGCAGCCCTGTTCTACGTGACGGCGGCGCTCTCGCTGAGACCGCGCTCCCCGGCGGCCTGGGTGCGCTACGCCTCCGCGCTGGCGGCGGCGGGGAACGGCGGCGAGGCGCTCGAGGCATGGCGCCGCGCGGCGGACGTCTCGCCCGGGTCGGCGCCGGCCCGGCTCGGCCTCGGGAAGTCGCTCCTCTCCGAGGGCGACCCGGACGGGGCGATCTCGGCGCTCCGCGAGGCCGTGCGGCTCGCGCCGGCTTCCGGGGAGGCCCGGACCGCGCTCGGGGAGGCGCTCCTGGCGCGGGGCATGTACCGCGAGGCGCTGACGGCGTTCCGCGAGGGAGCGGCCCCGGAGGCGGCGCGCCGGGCGGAGCGGGCGATCACGCTCGAGGATCGCCTGCCGGCCATCCTCGCCGCCGGCGGCCGCTCCCCCGCGCCGGAGGACCGGCGGGCCCTCGCCGACGTCTTCCTCGCCAAGCGCTTCGTCGTCGCGGCGGCGCGCCTCTACGAGGAGGAGCTCGCGGCGGGCGCGGTGCCGGGCCCCGAGGAGACGATGGCCGCCGTCCACGCCGCGGCGATGGCCGGCGGCGGGGACGGCGACGCCGCCGCGTTGCCGGAGGCGGAGCGCGCCGAGTGGCGGGGGAAGGCGCTCGTCTGGCTGCGCGCGGCCCTCGAGCGGACGGTGGCGACGGCGCCGGCGGCGGAGATCATCGCGGAGGTCTCGCGGTGGTTCCGCGACCCGTTCCTCGGCCGCCTGCGCGACCCGGCGCGGCTCGCGGAACTCCCGGCGAACGAGCAGGAGGCGTGGCGGGGGTTCTGGCGGCGGGCGGGCATCGACCTCACGGCCGCTCAGCGCCGCCCCGAGCCGAAGTGAGCCTCCCGGCGCGCGCGGGCGATAACATCCCGTCGATGGACCCTGCCGCGGACAGCCGCCTCGCCCCGGGCACGATGCTCGCCCACTACCGGCTCGGGCTGCCGCTGGGGGCGGGGGGGATGGGCACGGTGTACGACGCCCACGACACCGCCCTCGACCGGCGCGTGGCGGTGAAGGTGCTCCGCACGGAGGTGGCGGCGGACGAGACGACGGTCGCGCGCTTCGTGCGGGAGGCCCGCGCGGCGGCCCGCGTGAGCCACCCCAATCTCGCCCACGTATACTTCGTCGGCACCGAGGGGACGCGGCACTTCTTCGCCATGGAGTACCTGCCGGGGCGCACCCTCGAGCAGGCCGTGCGCGAGGAGGGGCCCTTCGACCTGGGGCGGGCGGTGGACGTCCTCGTGCGCGCCGGCCGCGGGCTGCACGCGGCCCACGAGGCGGGGCTGGTGCACCGGGACGTGAAGCCGGGCAATCTCATCCTCCTCCCGGACGGGACGGTGAAGGTCACCGATTTCGGACTCGCCAAGTCCGTGGCCGGCGACGCGGACGCGACCGGGTCCGGCACGATCCTCGGCACCCCGCGGTACATGAGCCCGGAGCAGTGCCGCGGCGAGGCGCTCGACCGCCGGACGGACCTCTACTCCCTCGGCCTCCTCGGGTGGTTCCTGCTGGCGGGGCGGCATCCCTACGACGCGCCGGCCCTCGGCAGGCTCCTCGACGACCAGATGAACCGGCCGCTGCCGCCGCTCGCCGTCGTCCGGCCGGACCTGCCGGGGACGGTGCAGGGCGTGCTGGCGCGCCTTGCGGCGAAGTCGCCCGCGGACCGGCCCACGGACGCCGCCGAGGCCATCGCGCTCCTCGAGGGGATCCGTCCCCGTCCTCTGCACCTCGCCCCGATCGCCACCCGGATCGTGGCGTTCGGCCTCGACCTCGTGCTCGTCGCCGCGGCGGTCGGCATCGCTCTCGCCGTCGAGATGGGGATCCGGCGGTGGATGGGGCAGGCGCCGCCGGCGGAGCCGGGGTGGCCCGCGGGCCTCGCGGGGCTCGTCCTGCTGTTCCTCTCGCAGGCCGGCCTCGAGGCGTGGCTCTCGACCACCGCGGGCAAGCGGGTCTTCCACCTCCGCGTGGTGCGCGCCGACGGGACGCGGGTCGGCCTCGCCCGCGCCGCCGCCCGCTTCGCGCTCTGCCTGCCGGTGGTGCCGCTGTCGCTCGTGCCCCTCGAGGCGCGGTGGTGGAACACCGCCGTGCTCCTCGTGCAGGGCCTCGCGCTCCTCGCCGCCGCCGCCGGGTACTTTTTCCGCGGTCGCCGGACGCTCGCCGACGCGCTCACCGCGACCCGCGTCGTCCTCCGCGGCCTCCCGGCCTGAGCCCGCCACGCACGCGGACCCGCATGGCGGGAAGGTCTCACCTCCGCGTCCGCAACCGCAGCCGCCGTCGCAGCCGCATCCCGCCCGCGCACTCGCGCGTCCGCCGACGCCCCCCGGCTCCTTCTTCCCCTCCTCGCCACCCGTCCCGGCAGGAGGGTTATCTGGAGTCGGCGACTCCGGTTTCGTGACGGGCGTCCGCCGCCGCCGCGGGTCATGCCCGATCCACGGGCGCTCCCCCGACGCCGTCCGGTGGTCCTCGGCCACCACCACCCCCACGCGGTGGACGGGGACGGCGGGGCAGGGAGTCGGACGCGGGGACCAGGGGGCGTCACTCCGGGGATCAGGGGGCCGCGTGCAGGCGATCAGCCCGCGGAGGGTGACTCGGTGGCTCGTCGTGGAGGAGGACTGCGGGGGGCCAGGAGCGCCAGCAACCGGCCGGCGGTCCGGTCACGGCAGCATCGGGATCCGGACGCCGCGGGCCTTCGCGAAGGCGATGGCTTCCTCGTAGCCGGCGTCGGCGTGGCGGGCGACGCCCATCCCGGGATCGTTCGTCAGGACGCGGTCGAGGCGCGCCTCCATCTCCTTCGTGCCGTCGGCGCAGATGACCTGCCCGGCGTGGATCGAGTAGCCGATGCCCACGCCGCCGCCGTGGTGCAGCGAGACCCACGTCGCGCCCGAGGCGGTGTTCACGAGGGCGTTGAGCACGGGCCAGTCCGCCACGGCGTCCGTGCCGTCCTTCATGGCCTCCGTCTCGCGGTTCGGGGAGGCCACGGAGCCGCAGTCGAGGTGGTCGCGGCCGATGACCACCGGCGCGGAGAGCACGCCTCGCGCGACCATGTCGTTCAGCTCTTTCCCGAACCTGGCCCGCTGCCCGTAGCCGAGCCAGCAGATCCGCGCCGGCAGGCCCTGGAACTTCACTTTCTCCCGGGCCATGCGGATCCAGCGGACGAGCGTCTCGTCCTCCGGGAACAGACGGAGAACGGCCTCGTCCGTCCGGTAGATGTCCTCGGGGTCGCCCGACAGGGCGGCCCAGCGGAACGGGCCGCGGCCCTCGCAGAACAGCGGCCGGACGTAGGCGGGGACGAAGCCGGGATAGGCGAAGGCATCCTCGACGCCGGCTTCCAGCGCCTGGCCCCGCAGGTTGTTCCCGTAATCGCAGGCGACGGCGCCCCGCCGCATCAGCCGGAGGACGTGGCGCACGTGCTCGGCCATGGAGGCCATGGACCGCCGCTGGTACTCCGCGGGGTCGGAGGCCCGGAGGGCGAGCGCCGCCTCGTAGGGGAGGCCGTGGGGGACGTAGCCGCCGAGCGCGTCGTGGGCCGAGGTCTGGTCGGTGATGAAGTCCGGCGTGACCCCCCGCGCGAGCAGGCGGGCGAGGAGGTCCACGGCGTTGGCGGCGACGCCGATCGAGACGGGCTGTCCGTCCCGCGCCGCGTCCAGCGCGCGGTCGATGGCCGCGTCGATCCCGTCCACCCGCTCGTCGAGATAGCGGTGCGCGAGGCGCCGGTCGATGCGGGCGGCATCGACCTCCGCCGTGAGCGAAGTGAAACCGGCGAACGCGGCCGCCAGCGGCTGCGCGCCGCCCATGCCGCCGAGGCCGGCGGTCACGAGCAGGCGGCCTTTGCCGGAGCCGCCGAAGTGCTTCCGCGCGGCGGCGGCGAACGTCTCGTAGGTGCCCTGAAGGATGCCCTGGGTGCCTATGTAGATCCACGAGCCCGCCGTCATCTGCCCGTACATCATGAGGCCGCGGTCCTCGAGGTCCCGGAAGTGCTTCCAGTCCGCCCACTTCGGGACGAGCAGCGAGTTCGCGATGAGGACCCGCGGCGCGTGGGAGTGCGTGCGGAACACCGCCACGGGCTTGCCGGACTGGACGAGGAGCGTCTCGTCGGCTTCCAGCGCCCGGAGGCAGCGCACGATGGCGTGGTAGGCCTCGAACGACCGCGCGGCGCGGCCGGACCCGCCGTAGACGACGAGTTTCTCGGGCGCCTCGGCCACCTCGGGGTCGAGGTTGTTCATCAGCATCCGGAGGGGGGCCTCGGTCTGCCACGAGCGGCAGGAAAGCTCCCGTCCCCGGGGGGCGCGGATCGGCGTCATCGCGGACATCGGTCACCTCGCGTGCGTGGTGGCGGAACGGCCACCTGATCTCTGGTCATGGACGGCTGCCGCTGACCCGGACCGCCATCACGGCGGCCTTGTCCAGCGCGGCGCGGCCCTTCAGGAGGTACTTCGCGCCCTTGCCCCAGTCGGGCTCCGCGCCGCCCCGGTCCAGCGTCGCCACCGCCTTGTCGATCGCGGCGGAGATCTTCGCGCGGCGGGCGGGGTCGGGGACACCGTCGCGGGCGGCCTGCGCCGCGGCGAGGGACTCCGCGGCGAGGGCGGCGAAGGCGTCCCGGGCGGCCTCCGCGCTGACGGCGACGGCCGCGTCGCGCGTCGCCCGGTACGTCGTCGAGAGGGCCTTCGCGACGGGGCTCAGGGCTTTGCCCTCCGGGGACCCGTCGTAGGCGTAGAACACGTCCCGCGCCTTGACGAGGGCCGCCCGCTCCTTCAACTCCTCCTCCGTGTACTCGTCCTGCGTCTCGATGGCCACGATCCGCGCGACCATGTCGTCGGTGAGCGCGTCGAGGCTGGTGGCGATCGAGACGGCCGCCGCCGCGAAGGGGGCGGCGACGGCGAGCACGGCAAGAGCGACGGTGCGGAGCATGCGGCCTCCTCGGGACGACCATTCCACCACGCGTGGGGGTTCTCGTCCAACGGCGGCGGGGCCGGGTATCGTAGCGTCGTGGCGGCCATCGGCTTCGATGCCGGCATCCTCGAGGCCCCGGGCTGGTCCGGGGTGGAGAGGTCCGCGTCGCGGCTGGCGGCGGCGCTGGCGGAGGCGGGGGAGGACGTCGTCGCCCTGAGCCGGGGCGAGGTGCGCTGGCCGTTCCCTCGGCCGCCACGGCTCCTGCCGCGCCCGATCGGGGGGCCGCGTCCTCCCGCGCTGTGGCGCGAGACCGCCCTGCCCGCGGCCCTGCGCCGCGAGCGCGTCCGCCTCCTCCTGTCGCCCGTGGCCGCCGTGCCCCTGCGCACCCGCCGGCCGCGCGTCGCCGTCATCCACGAGCTGCCGTGGGCCCGCGGCGCCGGACTCGAGCGGGGCCCGCGTGCGGCGATCGACCGGGCCCGAATTCTCCTCGCCGCCGCCGTCTGCCGCCTCCTCCTCGTGCCGAGCGAGGCCACCGCCCGCGACCTGGCCCGGCTCGCGCCGTTCGCCCGCCGGCGCATCGCCGTCCTGCCGTGGGGCATCTCGGAGGCGTTCCTCGCGCCGCCGGCGGAACCGCCCGGCCCCGCAGTGCGGGCGCGCTTCGTCCTGCCGCCGGGGCCGTTCGTCCTGTGGGTGGGGATCCCGCGGCGGCGGAAGGGGCTGGGCGACCTGATGGCGGCGGTGAGGGAGTCGGGCCCGCCTCAGGGTCTCCGGGTGGTGATGGCGGGGGTGGAGGGAGTGTTCGGGGAGGGGTTCCGCGGGCTCGGGTGGCGCGACGATCGGGACCTCGCGGCCCTCTACCGGGAGGCCGCCGTCCTCGCGTACCCGTCGCGGTCCGAGGGGTTCGGATTCCCGCCCCTCGAGGCGATGGCCTGCGGGTGCCCCGTCGTGGCGGCGCGGGCGGGTTCGATCCCCGAGGTCTGCGGCGACGCCGCGCTCCTCGTGCCCCCCGGCGACCCCGGCGCGCTGGCCGCGGCGCTGGCCCGCGCCATCGGGGACTCCGCCCTCCGTGCGGACCTCGCGGCGCGCGGCCGGCGGCGGGCGGCGGAGTTCTCGTGGCGGCGGACCGGGGAGCGCGCGCGGGACCTGCTCCGGGCGGTGGCGCCGTGAGAATCGCTCTCAACGCCACCGCCTACGACGCGCTGTCGAGCGGCGCCCGCGAGCGGTTCCTCCGGCTCTACGGCGCCGCCGCCCGCCTCGCTCCGGAGCACGAGTTCCTCCTGTACTCGCCGCGCGGCGTCCCGCTCGGGCCCCTGTTCGCGGGACCCGCGGCGGGGGAGGTCGAGACGCCCTTCGCCCCCGGCCGGCCGCTCGCGCGCCTCCTCCTCGGCCGCCGGTGGTTCGCCCGCCGACTCGCCGCGGACCGCGCCGACGCGTTCGTGACGGACCACATCCCCGTCCTCGGCCGCCCCCGCACGTTCCTCACGATCCACGACCTGCGCTTCCTGGCCCTCCCCGACGAGGGCTCACCGGCCCGCCGCGCGTTCTTCCGCCACCGCTTCCCCCGCCTCGCCGCGCGGGCGGCGCGGGTCGTCGCGGTCTCGGAGACGATGCGCGCGGAGGCCGTGCGGCGCCTGCGCCTCCCCCCGGAGGCGGTGCGCGTCGTGCCCAACGGCGTGCCGGAGGACTTCCGCCGCGCGCCCCCGGAGGAGGTCGTCGCCTTCCTCGGGCGCCGGGGGCTCCCCGGGGGGTACCTGCTGTACCTCGGCGTGTTCGAGCGGCGGAAGAACCTCGCCCTGCTCCTCGACGCCCACGCGCGCGCCCCGGACCTCCCGCCGCTCGTCCTCGCCGGGCGCGGCGGACCGGAGGAGGCGGCCCTCCGCCGCCGGGCGTCGGCCCGCGTGCTCTTCCCCGGGTACGTCCCGGAGGAGGACCTCCGGGCGCTTCTGAGCGGGGCGGCGGGGCTCGTGCTCCCCTCCCTCTACGAGGGCTTCGGCGTTCCGGTGCTGCAGGCGTTCGCCTGCGGGACGCCCGTGCTGGCCGCGGACGCCGCCGCGCTGCCGGAGACCGCCGGGGGGGCGGCCCTGCTCGCCGACCCGCGCGACGCGGAGGCGTGGGCCGCGGGGATGGCGCGGATAGCGGGCGACACGGCGCTCAGGGCGCGGCTCACGGCGGCCGGCCTCGCCCGGGCGGCGGAGATGACCTGGACGGCCGCGGCGCGGGCGCTGCTCGCGGTCCTCGCGGAGCCGGAGGGGGCTACGGCGGCCACGTCGCGGGGGGCTTCCCGCCCGCGCCCATGAACGAGCGGCCGCGGCCGCCTCCCTTCGCCCCGAGCGCGTCGCGCAGGCGCGCCCCGGCCGCGGCGACGTCCGGCGGTCCCTCGGGGCCCGAGAGCACGAGGAAGCACGCCGTGCCCGCCTCCGCGTCCGCGCCGACGAGCTCCACCACCGCCGACGGCCGCGCCGCCAGCACGCGGTTCGCGACTTCCCGCAGGAGCTCCGGGGCGGCGAGGGGGACGATCCGCCGGAGGACCGGCGCCGTCTCCTTCGCCATCTCGGCGGCGATCCGCTCCGCCAGCTCGCCGAGGAGCCGGCGGACGCGCTTCTCGGCGGCCTTCTTCTCCTCGACCCAGCCGTCGACCACCGCCGCGAAGCCCTCCGGCGCCTGGCCGAGGCGCGACTTCAGCGCGTCCTCCCGCGCCTCGTGGACCCGCAGGCGCGCGAGCACGCGGCCGCCCGCGACGAACGGGAGGCGCGTGCCGCCGCGCGCGGGTTCCGCGCCGAGGAGGTGGATCACCTGGATCTCCGCGAGGCGGTGGACGTGGGTCCCGCCGCAGGTGTTGCGGTCGATCCCCTCGATCTCCACGAGGCGGACGCGGCCGCGGAAGTCGTCCGGCAGGCCGCGCGTGCGGACGTTCAGCCGCTCGAGGTCGGCGAGGTCCGCCCACCGCGTCCGCACGGGCCGGTCCTCGCGGATCGCGGCGTTGACCTCCTCCTCCCACGCCGCGAGCGTCTCCGGCGGCGGCACCGGCCCGGTGACCTCGATGGCCGTGTAGGCCTCGCCGAGGTGGAAGGAGGTCGTGAACCGCTCGTGGCGTGCGTTGAGAACCGCCGTCAGGAGGTGCTGGGCGGTGTGCTGCTGCCGGAGGTCGAGGCGGCGCGCGGCGTCGACCTGCGCCACGACGGGGCCTGCGGGGAGCGGGGCGGCGAGGAAGTGCCGCACGCCCGCCTCGTCCTCGTCGAGGCCGACCACCGCCACGCCGGAGATCGTCCCGCGGTCCGCCGGCTGGCCCCCGCCCTCGGGGTGGAAGGGGGTCTCCGCGAGCCGGACGTAGGGCCGTCCCTCGAAGACACCGGCCTCCGTGACCGCCGTGGCGTGTTCGACGATCTCCGGGTGCTCGTAGTAGAGGCGCCGGTCCTCCACGGGCGGCTACCCGCCGCCGCGGATGGCGCCGGCGACCTGGATGCCGATGACGACGAAGAGGACGCAGGCGGCGATGACGATCACGGCCATGAGAACCTGGAAGCCGACGGACCGCTGGGAGAGGTCGCCGAACAGGAAGCCGCCGCCCTTCTTGTCCTTGTTCCGGCTGAACTGGAGGGCGCGCTCCTTGATGACGATCTGGTCCCCGCGGACCGCGTCAGACGCCGCCGGGGCAGCGGGCTTCACGGTCAGGTCCACGACCTCCTTCTTCACCGGCTCCTTCTTCGGGGGGGCGGCGGGGGCCGGCGCGGTGGCGGGGGCGGACCCGGAGTCGTAGCGGAATCGCGTCTCGCCGATGAGGATCTCGTCGCCGTGGTGGAGCGTCCGTTTCGTGACCTTGCTGTCGTTGACCAGCGTCCCGTTGCGGCTGTTCAGGTCCACGATGACCATGTCCGCGCCCTGCATGAAGATCTTCGAGTGTTCGCGGGAGACCTTCACGTCGTCGAGCTGGATCTGCGCGCTGGCCAGCCGGCCGACCACCAGCGTGCCCGTGACGTCGAACACGCGGCCCTTCAGCTTCCCCTCGATCACGACCAGTTTCGGTGTGCTCACGCTCGGCCCCCTCCGGCGATCCAGCGGCGCCGGTCAGCCCAAGACGATAGTCGCCGTTTCGACTCTCCGCAAGTCCGGCCCGTGCCCGATTGTAGCCCGGCCCGGGGCCCGGGGCGGTGCTATCCTGCGGCGGATGGAGGAGATCCGGATCGTCGCGGACGACGCGGGCCAGCGGCTCGACCGGTTCCTGCGCAAGTACCTGCGCGGGGCCTCGCTGCCCACGGTGTACAAACTGATCCGGACCCGGCAGGTCACGGTGAACGGGGAGCGGCCGAAGCCCGAGCGCCGCCTCGCGGAGGGGGACGTCCTCCGGCTCTACCCGGGGGAGCGGCGCCTCGGCGACCTGCGGGGCAGACGGGGAGAGGGCCGCGGCGGGGGGGCGCCGGCGCTCGAGGTGCTCTTCGAGGACGAGCACCTGCTCGCCGTGGCGAAGCCGCCTTTCCTGCTCGTCCACCCGGGGGAGGAGGGCGAGGAGCCGACGCTCGTGGACGCCGTCCTCGCCCACGTGGGGCGGGGCGCGGCGCGGACCTTCCGGCCGTCCCTGGCGCACCGCCTCGACCGGCTCACCTCCGGGGTGGTGCTCGTCGGGAAGACCGCCGCCGGGCTGCGCGGCCTCACCGATGCCCTGCGCTCGGGCGGTGTGGACAAGGTCTACCTCGCGCTCGCCCTGGGGGACGCGCCGGACCGCGGGGAGGTGGACGCGCCGCTCGCGAAGCAGGACCTCCGCGGCTCCGACCGGCCGCGCGTGCGCGTCGACGACGGGGAGGGGAAGTCCGCGCGGACGCTGTTCGTGACCCTCGCCCGCCGGCGCGGGCTGAGCCTCCTGCTCGTCCGCCCGCGCACGGGGCGGACGCACCAGATCCGCGCGCATCTGGCCCACATCGGGCACCCGATCGCCGGCGATCCCACCTACGGGGACCGGGAGACGAACGGCGCGCTGCGTGGCCGCCACGGCCTGTGGCGCCAATGGCTGCACGCCTTCGCCGTCGGCCTCGCCCACCCCGTCACCGGCGCGCCGCTGCGGATCATCGCCCCGCTGCCGGAAGACCTCTCGCGGGTCCTTGCGGGCGAGGGTTTCCCGCCGCTCCCCGCCCCCGACGCCGTGTTCTCCTCCTCCCCCCTCCGCCCGGCCTGAGGGCGCGCGGGCGGGGCTGTTCTCCCCGGGCGGCGCGGGTATCATCGGGGTGTGCGGACCTTCCTCGCCATCGCCGGCTTCGCGCTCGCCGCCGCCTGCGGCGCGGAGTCGGGCGCGGCCAGGCCCACGGTCGTGCTCATCACCGTGGACACGCTCCGTGCCGACCGCACGACGCCCGGCGGCCACCCGCTCCCGACGACCCCGGCGCTCGCCGCCCTCGCGGCGCGGGGGCGGCGGTTCCCGACCTGCCTCTCGCCTCAACCCGAGACCGGCCCGGCCCTCGCGGCCCTCCTGACCTCCCGCTACCCCCGGGAGATCGGCGTCCGCGCGAACGGCGACCTCCTCCCGGACGACGTGCCGACCCTCGCCGAGGCGTTCCGGGCCGGCGGGTGGCGCACCGGGGCGTTCGTCTCCACCTACCTCCTGAAGCCCCATGCCTGCGGCCTCGACCGCGGCTTCGACGCCTACGACCACGAGATGACCGCCCGCAACCTCGGCCACGACGGCTTCGAGCGCCCGGCGCGGGAGACGGCCGCCCGGGCCGCGGCGTGGCTCGCCGCCGGCCGGGGACGGCCCTCGTTCCTGTGGGTCCACTTCTACGACCCGCACGGCCTCTACGACCCGGGTCCCGAGGTCGCCGCGCGGTTCCGCGTCGCCCGCGGGAGGCCTCCGCTGTCCATGGCGCAGATCGCCCCCTACCAGCGGTTCGGCGACTCCCTCGATCCCGACGACTACGAGGCCCGCTACGACGGCGAGATCTCCCTCGCCGACGCCGGCGCGCAGGCCATCGTCGATGCCGCCGGGCCGGCGGCGCTCGTCGCGTACGCCGCGGACCACGGCGAGGGACTCGGCGAGCAGGGCTACTACTACCGTCACGGGGCGCTCCTGAACCGGCCCGCCCTGGAGGTGCCGCTGTCGCTCGCGGGCCCCGGCGTGCCCGCGGGGGCGGTCGAGGGACGGGTCGCGTCTCTGCTCGACGTGACGCCGATGCTCCTCGCGCTGGCCGGTCTGCCCGCGCTGCCGGGGGCGCGCGGCGGGGACCCGGCGCCGGACCGCGTGGTCTTCGCCGAGGCCCGCGCCGGGGCGGCCACGGACGGCGCGGGGGTGGACGTGCGGGCGAAGGTCCTCGCCGCCGCCGGGACCTTCCGCCTCCTGCTTTGGCCGGACACCCGCGAGTCGGTGCTCTATGATCTGTCGGCCGATCCCGGCGAAACCCGCGACGCGTCGGCGGAGAACCCGGAGGTTGCGGCGGCCCTCGCGGCGGCGGCGCGCCGGTTCCTGCTCCTCGGCGACCGGATGCCCGGCGCCGCGGTCCCCGCCGACGTGAGGGATGCGCTGCGGGGGCTCGGTTACATCGGCGGAGGAGGCGGTAAATGAGACGGGTTCTCATCCTGGCGATGGTGCTGGCGGCGGCGGGCGCGTGGGCCGCGCCCCCCGCGGGCGAACTCGGCAAGGACGCCCGCGAGCTCCTCGAGACCGCCCAGCGGCTCGTCAAGGCGGCGAAGTTCGGCGAGACCCAGGAGCGGATCCTGCGGAAGGCGCTGACCGGCGTCTCCGTCGGGGAGATGGCGAAGGTCCTCGACCTCCTCCACGCCGGCGACGCGGCCGCCCCCTCCCGCGCCGACGTCCTGCGCCTTCTCGCCGGCGAGGTGTACCCGGCGCTTTACGGCAAGGAGCCCCTCGAGCTCATCGAGGGCTTCCCCGACAAGATCCGCGCCACGGACGCCGACACCGCGGAGGGGCTCCTCGCGGCGTCGCTCGCGCTCACGGACTTCCGGCTGGCCTTCGACCTCGCCCGGCGGGCCGCCGGCTCCGAGCACGCCAAACTGCGGGTCCGCGCGGCCCTCGCCCTCGGCGACCTCGTCGAGTACGGCCACGAGCCGGCCGCGGCGGCGGAGGCGCTGGCGAACCTCCTCTCGGACAAGGAGGTGGCCGTGCGGGCGGTGGCCGGCCGGCGCGCCTTCATGGCCCGCGTCGACGCCGCGGTGCCGTGGGCGCTCGCCCACCTCGACGACCAGGACAAGCAGGTCTTCGAGGTGCGCGGAGAGGCGGAGACCCTGATCCCCGGCGAGGAGGCCATGGCCGGTCTGCGCGACCTCACCCGCATCGAGGACGAGATCCTGTGGGCGGAGTTCCGGGCGCTGACCGCCGAGCGGCGCGATTCCCTCGTCTCCCTGTGGAAGGCGTTCTGGGACGAGAAGGGCGGGAGGTTCCCCGCCCCGGGCTTCCGCGAGGCGGCGTTCCGGCCGGCACCGTCGACGACGGACTCGGTGACCGTGGCCAAGGGGGAGACCACCGCCACGCTCCAGTTCTGGAGCGGGCTCGACCGGACGAAGATCCGGGTCGCGGTCGATGACCTGTCGGTCGCGGCGGCGAGCCTCTACGACTTCAACGTGAACTTCCACGTGAAGTACATGGCCCAGGGCATGAGGATGGACGACGGGGAGGACTTCGCGCGCCGGTGGCCCGTGGGCCACGGGAGGGTGCTCGCGCGGAAGGCCATCGGGTGCTACGTGCTGACGTTCCAGCACCTGCTGGGGGACCGGGTGCGGGTCTTCCTCCGGTTCCACGACCCCGCGGGGGTCTGAGGCCGCCTACTTCCCCAGCACGTCGTCGAGCGCGCTCTGCGCGTCGGCGGTGAAGCCCTCGGCGATCTCCTCGGCGGGCGCGTCCATCTCCGCGGGCTCCTCGGCGTGTACGCGCTCGGACCGTCGGAAGCACTTGAGGAGGCTCTTCGACGCCTCGTTGGCGTAGAGGCGGACCATGCCGACGGTCGTCGAGTCGTCGAAGATCGTCGTGAGGAGCGCCCGGTCGCCGATGAGCGAAAGCTGGATGCTGTCCGTCTTGCCCTGGTGGAACAGGATGCTGAACTCGTCCTCGCCGAGGACGCGGGCCATCTCCTTCGTCGCCGCGAACGCCCCGGCCACGAGGGCGGAGATGGTGTCGAGATCCACGAAGCGGGTGACTCCCTGCTTCGTGATCATGTGCCCCTCCTTGTCCACGAGGAGGGCGCACTTCGCCTTCGACAGGTTGATGAAGTCCCGCAGGATGCGGTCGAACTTGTCGATGTCGGCCTTGTAGAACACCAGCCGGTCCAGTCGGATCGTCTCGTTCTTGCTGGTCATTTCGGGCTCCTCGGTTTCCTCATCGGCACGGGACTCAGATGACCTTGAACGAGAAGAGGACGATGGCGATGGCGAGCGCGATGACCGCGCCCAGGGCGATCATCGGGAGTTTCGACCGCCCCTCCGGCTCGAGGACGAAGCGGCCCACCGTGGGGGATGCGGGCGCGTTGCGCGCGGGCGGCGCCGTGTGCGCGGCCGGGCGCTCGCGGGGCTCCCGCGGGCGCGGGGGCTCCGCGGCGACGCTCTCCGCGGGGCTCGCCGGCCCGCGGAGCGGCGGGCGGATCTCCCGCGGCGGAGTCTTCAGGGCGGTCCCCGCCGGCGCGGGCGTATCCTCCGCCACGAGGCCCGTCGCATCGCCATAGACGGCGACGGAACTGGTGAAGACGAGTTTTTTGACGCCAGCCAGCCTGGCGCGTTCGATCAGAAGCCGGGTGCCCGACTTGGCGACCTCGTCGTCTTCCTCGGGACCGCGCGCGCAATGCACGACGACATCGACGCCCTTCAGCGCCTCGTCGAGCGAGGCGAGATTCATCACGTTGCACTGGACGATCGTCAGCGGAAACCGCGCAATGCGAGCCGCGTTCATCCAGCGGCTGATTCCGGCCTTGACCTCCCAGCCCGAGAGATGGAGCGCCTCGGCGACCCAGCCGCC
>JADHED010000956.1_pt1 | contig 27666 bp, 19 predicted proteins | sample 8952041 | NCBI WGS metagenome assembly JADHED01 (sample SAMN16124423, study PRJNA663239) | bioreactor sludge metagenome | isolation source: sludge (control) | place: India:Bengaluru | collected 2018-09-08
CAAGCCGGTGATCGTCGGCGGCACCCCCGAGGGCCGCGGCGTGGTGTCGGCGGCCCGTTGTGAAGTCCAACAGACAGATCGGGCGCGGGAGATCGAGGTGATTCCGTTGCGGTTTGCGGCGGAGGGGACGGGGTGGGTGTTGGTGGGGGCGGGGGCCGAGGCCGCCCGGGCTGCTTGGGGATAGAAAGCCCAGCATTTGTTGGGAAGTGCTGGGGATTCTATCCAGGGCGGGGAACGTCAGCGTTTCAGCCCCTTCGATGGGTCTCCGGGCCGCTCCGTGAGCGCGGCGTCTCCCTCGGCTACCGGGTAGTGGCGCCGCCGGCCGAGACTGTGGGACGGACGCGCCAGCGATCATCGATCTCGGCTACTGCCGGCTCTCCGGGGAGCAGGGGGACCACCCGTGGATTCCGGATCTTGAGCCAGTCCGCCATTGGAGCGGCGAGTTCATTTTCTCCCACCGCATCGAGCAGGTACCCGAGGCGCTGGACGTCCAGAAGTCTCACTAGATGTGCCATTTTCACCAGAGCCTGGCCGCCGATTCGCTCCGCCAGTTCGCCAAGGACGGTGGCGACATTGCCCAGGTGCCCGGCCGCGGCCTGGTAGCGGACCAGGTCGAATGCGGTGGTCTCGGGCGTGGCCAAGCGCATCGTGCCCGTTGCCGTCTGGATTCCCGTCGTCGGCAACTGGTCGACCTTGCCGCTCATCGAGAACCGGATGGTGACCTTGCCGGCGCGCATCTCGCGGGTGGGCCTGTCGGTCACGACCTGAAAGACCATGGGTTGCTGATGGGCAGCGCCGTGGATCGCCGCGGCGCTGAGCAGCCCCACGTAGTAGGGCTGATCGAGGTGGCGCATGAGGTCGTCGATGAACCAGCTGGCCGGGAGTGATCCCGTCGCGCGGTATTCTGGGGGCACGACGACGTAGAAGCCGCGCCGGGGGGAGACGATCCTGCCTTGCTCCTTCAGCCTGCGCAGGGCGGTCTGGACGGCGACGGGGGAGCGTTCCGTCTCGGATTCCACCCGGGAGGCGGTGAAGGTGTAGCGGCCGGTTGACTGCAGTTGCTCCACCCAATCCAGCATCGTGGGCTTTCTGGGCATGCCGGCTGACCCCTTCGCGCTCGATTGAAGTGCAGACCAGAAGCAAAACTGTACGTTTTACGCTAATATTTGCAAGTGGAATGTAGGTTCTGGCCCTGCGGCACCCAGCGGGGGATAAAGGACATAATACGCAATTTGCCGCGGGGAGTTGTCTTAATACGCTCGTAACTTATTGTAAAACAGCAAGTTCTATTAAGAACAATTGCGTGGCTTTGTCTTTAGATTGTCCTTTAGACACCGCCAGGTCGATGATCCCGGCCTATCTGGGATTCAGCTTCTTCCAACTCGTGCCCGGGTTTTACCTTTTTGTGTCGGAATAGCGAAAGGTGAGCCTGGTCATTCGCTATTTGGGCACAGGTTCTAGAAGCGCGGTCTGGCAGCTACGGCCAGACCGGAAAATTCATTTGCCAAAATGAGCCTATGAGGGCAGTATCATTGCCATCATGAGCGCAAATCAGCAAATGAAGCCGACCGACTACTTCGACCGCCACCCGGTGTTCCGCTTCGACGACTTCGCGGCGGCCCACACCGGAGGTGGCCGCCGGAGCTGGCAGACCACCGCCTCGGTGCTGAAGCAGCATGTGGCCGCCGGCCGGCTGCTGCATCTACGGCGCGGCCTGTACGCGTCCGTGCCGCGTGGTGCCGACCCCGAGCGCCATCTCGTCGATTCCTACCTGCTGGCCACGCAACTCGCTCCTGACGGTGTGGTGGCGTACCACGCGGCGCTCCAGTTCCACGGCAAGGCCTACTCCCTGTGGAGCCGTTTCCACTACCTGACCCGGGGGCGGCAGCGCCGGTTCGCCTTCGGCGGCCAGGAATTCGCGCCGGTCCAGGCACCCGCGGCGGTCCGGGATCTGCCCGATCTGGGCGGTGGGGTGGTGGAGCGGCCGCACGCCGGTGGCGTGGTCCGGGTCACGACCCTCGAGCGCAGCCTCGTCGACGTCCTGGACGCCCCGGATCGCAATGGTGGCTGGGAAGAGGTCTGGCGCTCACTGGAGATGGTGGAGTTCTTCGACCTCGACGCGGTGCTCGCCTTCACTCGGGCGCTGGGTTCGGCGCTGACGGCCGCCCGGGTGGGGTTTTTTCTCGAACAGCACCGCGGCGCGCTTATGGTCGAGGATCAGAACCTGGAGGCGTTGCATGTCCTGGCCCCGGCGCAGGCTCGGTACCTGGATTCGCGGCGCGAACCCGGCAAGCTCGTGAAGGGATGGAACCTGATCGTGCCCGAAAGGGTGCTGAATCGCGCTTGGGCCGAGGTGACCTGATTTTGATTGTATGCTGTCTTGACAGAAACTGACAGTAACTGATAAAAAGAGGCTGCGGAACTACTGGGGGACCATATCTGAATCCGGAGCCCGCTGCGATGGCTGAACCATTAGGCGAGGTCCTCACGATCGAGGAACTCGCGGACTATCTTAAAATTTCCAAATCCACTCTCTACAAGCTGGTTAGGGAAGGATCCGTGCCGTGCCAGAAGGTGGGGAAGCACTGGCGCTTTCGCAAGGAAGCCATCGATCTCTGGCTCCAGGAGCGGAAGAAGGATGTTGAAGATCGGCGAGGCGGAGAGCGGTGATGACTGAGATCACCACGGAAATGCTGTTGTCCAAGATCGATCAGGTCGCAGACCTCTATCACCGGCTTCTCCTGATTGTCGGGCCTAGCGGATCCGGAAAAACCCGGGCCCTACAGAATCTCGCCCAAGAAACGGGTGCCCCGCTCGTCAATCTGAACCTCGAGGTATCGCGGCGGCTTCTTGAGCTCACCGATCGACAGCGTGCCTTGCAGCTTCCGCAGGTGCTGCAGGAGGCAGTAGGGAACGACAGTACAACCGTCTTGCTGGATAACACCGAGATTCTCTTCGACGTCTCTCTCAAGCAGGATCCCCTACGCCTAATGCAGGGGCTATCCCGCAACCGCACGGTAGTGATTGCCTGGAACGGGAGCATTGAAGGCGATCATTTTGTCTATGCGACACCAGAACATCCGGAATTCCGCCGGTACCCGCTTCAGGAGTTAGTCGCTGTTTGTACGGAGGCGAGTGCATGAACAGAGCTACGAGGGTGCTCATAGGGAGAAACATCAAATGAAATACGGTGATCTGATCCAGTTTGAGCCGATCGAGACCGTCGTCCAGTTGCGTGACGCCGATCGGGAGTCTGCTGCCCAACACCTCGTGGCCACCTACGTCGTGAGCGACGAGATGGCGGAGAAGCTCACGACCGTCTTGATCCCGCAGATCCAGTTCGACCAGCCTGCGGACAACAAGGGCTTCCTGGTCGTTGGGAACTACGGCACTGGTAAATCGCACCTGATGTCGGTCATCTCCGCGATCGCGGAGCGGGCGGAGTTGGTCGATGCCCTCACGAACCCGGGCGTGGCCGATGCGGCGAAGCAGATAGCCGGGAAGTTCAAGGTCGCCCGCACCGAATTGGGCGCTACCACGATGGATTTCCGGGAATTCGTCTGCTCCCAGCTTGAGGAGGCCCTCGCTGGGTGGGGTGTGGACTATCGCTTCCCGCCGCGGGACAAGATCCCGAACCACAAGCGGGCTTTCGAGGAGATGATGACCGCGTTCCACGAGAAGTACCCCGAGCACGGGCTGCTCCTCGTGGTTGACGAACTCCTCGACTACCTCAAGAGCCGCAAGGACCAGGAACTGGTCCTCGACCTCAACTTCCTGCGGGAGGTCGGTGAGGTCTGCAAGGATCTGCGTTTCCGCTTCATCGCAGGCGTCCAGGAGGCGATCTTCGACAGCCTTCGGTTCTCTCCGGTGGCGGACAGTCTGCGCCGCGTCAAAGACCGCTTCGAGCAACTCCTTATCGCCCGCAAGGACGTGAAATTCGTCGTCGCGGAGCGGCTCCTCAAGAAGAACGGCGAGCAGCAGACACGGATCCGGGGCTATCTGGCTCCTTTCACCAAGTTCTACGGGAACATGAACGAGCGGCTGGACGAATTCGTGCGGCTGTTCCCGGTCCACCCCGACTTCATCGACACCTTCGAGAGAATCACCGTCATCGAGAAGCGTGAGGTCTTGAAGACGCTCTCGTTGGCCATGAAGCGGATTGTCGACCAGGAGCTCCCAAGCGACAGTCCCGGGCTTATCGCCTATGACACGTACTGGAACACGCTTCGGGAGAATCCGTCCTTCCGGTCGGTGGAGGACATTAAGGCCGTGATCGACTGCAGCCAGGTGCTGGAATCGCGGGTCAGCCAGGCCTTCACCCGGCCGGCCTACAGGCCGATGGCCCTCCGCATCGTCCATGGGCTTTCGGTCCACCGTCTCACCCACAACGACGTCAATGCTCCTCTGGGCGCTACGCCGGGCGAACTCCGGGACGGATTGTGTCTTTACCAGCCGGGTATCGAGGATCTCGGCGGCGAGCCAGCCGACGATCTCCTGTCCCAGGTCGAGACCGTCCTGCGCGAGATCCACAAGACGGTCAGCGGCCAGTTCATCTCCTCGAACCCCGACAACCACCAGTACTACATCGACCTCAAGAAGACCGACGACTACGACGCCTTGATCGAGAAGCGCGCCGAGAGCCTCGACGACACGCAGCTCGACCGCTACTACTACGAGGCGCTCAAGCGCGTCATGGAATGCACCGACACGACATACGTCACCGGCTACAAGATCTGGGAACACGAGCTGGAGTGGCGCGAGCGTCGCGCCTCACGTCTCGGCTACCTGTTTTTCGGTGCACCGAACGAGCGGTCGACTGCCGTGCCGCCGCGGGACTTCTACCTCTACTTCATCCAGCCCCACGAACCGCCGCACTACAAGGACGAGAAGAAGGCGGACGAAGTGTTCTTCCGGCTGACCGGTGAGGACGACACATTCCGGCAGGCGCTCAAAAATTGTGCTGCGGCCCTCGACCTTGCGTCGCGCGCGTCCGGCCACGCGAAGGATGTCTACGAAGCAAAGGCTACGGGCTTCCTGCGCGACCTGGCGAAGTGGCTGCAGGAGCACATGACTACGGCCTACGAAGTGACCTACCAGGGGAGGACCAAGCCCCTCATTGGGTGGGTCAAAGGCAAGCTGACAGCAACGGGCGCGCGGGCCAACGTCCGCGATATCGTGAACACGGTCGGTTCGGTCACTCTCGCCACTCACTTCGAGGACGAGGCACCCGAGTATCCGACCTTCGCAGCTTATCACACGAAGGATAGCAGGGCACAGGCGGTGCAGGATACGCTGCGCTGGATCGCCGGGACGTCGAAAACGCAGCAGGGTGATAGGGTCCTGGATGCCCTGGAACTGCTCGACGGAGACCGGCTCGACCCGGCTCGTTCGAAATACGCGAAACACATCATCGACCTCCTCGGGAAAAAGGGGCAGGGCCAGGTCCTCAACCGCGGTGAGCTCATCCATACGGTGCATGACGTCGAGTACATGGCGTCGGGCACCTATCGGCTGGAGCCGGAGTGGGTCGTCGTCCTACTGGCGAGCCTTGTCTATTCGGGAGATCTCGTCCTCGCTATTCCCGGCAAGAAGTTCGACGCCACAGATGTTGCTCTGCTCGCCTCCGCTGCGACCGAGGAACTCGCCAATTTCAAGCACGTCGAGCGGCCCAAAGAGTGGAACATCCCGGCATTGAAAGCGGTGTTCGAGCTCCTGGGGCTGACCCCCGGCATGGCTCAACTCGTGGCGCAGGGTAAAGATGCGCCCGTTCAGGAGTTGCTGAAGGCAGTGACGGGACATGTGGATAGGCTGGTTCTGGCCCAACAGGCGCTTCAGACCGGATTCCACCTCTGGGGCCGGAACCTCCTCGACGAGTCGACAACGCAGGACCTGCGGACCAAGTTGGACAGCGCCAAAGGCTTCCTCGAGTCACTCCAGGCATATTCGTCTCCAGGCAAGCTCAAGAACTTCCGCTATAGCAAGCAGGAGGTGGAAGGCCAGAAGGCAGGGTTGGCAGCACTCGAGGAAGTTGCAGAGATCCAGGATCTCGTGACGGACCTCGGAAACACGGCATCTTATCTCTCCACGGCCGAAGCTGTCCTCCCGAGTGACCACCAGTGGGTGGAGGGGATGAAGAAGGTGAGGGCGGATGTCCTTGGGCAGGTCTGCGACCCGGCGAAGCGGTCGGCAACCGGTTTCCGCCAACAGGCGCAGAAACAGCTCAGTGACCTGAAGAAGAAGTACATCCAGGTGTATCTCGATCTGCACACACGCGCCCGCCTCGGGTCAAGTGACGACAAGCGCAAGAACCGACTGACGCAGGATGAACGGCTCAAGAAACTCAAGGGCCTGGCGACGATTGACCTCATGCCGCGCCAGCACCTGACGGATTTCCAGAATCGGCTAGCGGCGGCCAAACCGTGCTTCGCGTTGACCGAAAAGGACCTCGAAGCCGCGGCGGAGTGCCCGCACTGCGCCTTCCGGCCCGCCACAGAGGCCGTGTCGGCTCCCGCGAATCAGGTGCTCTCCGCTCTAGACGACGAACTCGACACGCTTCTCTCCGGTTGGACCGAGACACTCCTGGAAAATCTCAGCGATCCGACCACCAAGGAGCAGCTCGAACTCCTGAAGCCCGCCCCGCGTAAGCTCGTGGACGCCTTCATTGGTTCTCGCGCGCTTCCGGACGACCTCGACCACGATTTCATCCAGGCGGTCAAGGAGGTTCTCTCGGGCCTCGCCAGGGTAGTCGTCAAGACCGATGACCTGAGGGCGGGACTCCTCTCTGGTGGATCTCCGGCTACGCTCGGAGAGATGAAGAAGCGTTTCGAGGAGTATCTCGACAACAAGGCGAAGGGCAAAGATCCGGACAAGGTTCGGATCGTTCTGGAGTAGGCATGGCAAAGCGAAAAGGCGGAGATCAGTCTGAACTGTTCATCGGCGACGATGGCCAGCTTCGGCTTCATGGCAAGTCTGCAGAACAGATCGCACAAGAGGGGCGGAGAGTCGAATGTTTGGGGATGACGTTTGAATCCGAGGAGGAGCGGCGTGCTCACTTCCGGGAGATACTAAGGGAAAAGCTTCCCGAACTGCGGACGCGACCCGACTTTCCTGTGGCTGACGATGAGGATATCCTTCGCCTCTCGGACCCTCCGTACTACACGGCGTGTCCGAATCCATTCCTTGCCCAATTCGTCGACTGTCACGGTAGTTCCTACGATCCGAAGGTGACATATCACCGGGAGCCTTTCGCCGTGGACGTAAGCGAGGGCAAGACTGACCAACTCTATAAGGCGCATGGCTACCACACCAAGGTACCGCACCTGGCGATCGTCCCTTCGATTCTGCACTACACGAAACCTGGGGATATCGTTCTGGATGGCTTCTGCGGTTCCGGAATGACCGGTGTTGCGGCACAATGGTGTGAGACAGCACCCCTCGACTTCCGCCGGAAAATAGAACAGCAGTGGGAGAAGCACGATCGACGGAGTCCTGAGTGGGGTACCCGGCATGTGATCCTGGGCGATCTATCGCCGGCTGCCACGTTCATTGCATCCAACTACAACATGCCATTTAACCTCGACGCCTTCGCAAGGGTTGCCAAACAGCTATTGAAAGATGTCGAGGAGGAGATTGGCTGGATGTATGAGACGCTCCACAGCGACGGCAAGACCAAGGGGCGTATCAACTATACGGTTTGGAGTGACCAGTTTTCATGCCCCGAGTGTGCTGGTGAAGTCGTGTTTACAAAAGAGGCACTCGATGAGGATACAAAACGAATCCGGGACGAGTTTCCCTGTCCACATTGCGCGGTGAAACTGACCAAGAAGAATCTCGAACGGCAATACACATCACAGTATGACCATTCAACTGAAGCGACCGTGCGAATGCCAAAACGCACACCTGTACTCGTCAACTACAACGTGGGGGAGAAACGATACGAGAAATCACTAGACGATTTCGATCTCGCATTATTGAGGAGAATCGAAGAGCTTGTCTCTCCGAACGAGATTCCTTGTGACCGCATGATGCATGCTCCGATCGACGTTGATTCGTGGGGCGACAAATGGCGGGCAGGGACAGCGTCCTTCACACATGTGCACCACCTGTTTCTGCCCCGTGCTTCTCACGCCTTAGCTGCCATGTTGCGGCGGATTGACGGTCACAAGGACATCCGAACGAGGAACATGCTGCGCTATTTTGTCGAGCAGGCCATTTGGGGGATGTCGGTGCTTGCTCGGTATGCGCCGACTCATTTCTCCCAAGTCAATCAATATCTAACAGGTGTGTATTATGTTGGATCGCAGATTGTCGACCTGTCACCTTGGTATATTCTCGATGGGAAGCTACAGCGCTTGAAAAACGCGTTCAGGCCGATGCCGTCGACCTATGGGACGGCGGCTACGACGACGGGTGACTGTGGTCGGATTCCTCTGCCGGATTCATCAGTGGATTACGTTTTCACTGATCCTCCCTTTGGCGACAATCTGGCTTACGCGGAGCTCAATTTCGTCAACGAGGCCTTTCTGCGAGTATTCACTAGGGTAGAGAGGGAAGCCATCGTCAGTGGTGTGCAGAAAAAGGGGCTCCTTGAGTATCAGCGGCTAATGCAACGGAGTTTCGAAGAGTATTGTCGAGTCATCAAGCCCGGCAGGTGGATGACGGTGGTTTTCCACAACTCCAAGAACGCTGTATGGAACGCAATCCAGGAAGCTATTCTCGCCGCGGGATTCGTCGTTGCGGATGTCCGAACCTTGGACAAGAAACAGGGTTCTTTCAATCAAGCCGTAGCCGGGCGATCGGTTAAACAGGACCTCGTGATCTCCGCTTATAGGCCCAACCAAGGCCTCGAAGAGCGGTTCAAGCTTGAGGCGGGGAGCGAGGAAGGAGTTTGGGATTTCGTCCGCACTCACATGCGCCAACTTCCGGTTTTTGTAATTAAGGACAGTCAGGCCGAGGCGATCGCTGAGCGGCAGAACTTTCTTCTCTTCGACCGAATGGTGGCATTCCATGTCCAAAGGGGGGTGACGATCCCACTTTCGGCGGCGGAGTTTTACGCAGGTCTAGACCAGCGTTTTTCCGAGCGAGACGGCATGTACTTCCTACCCGAGCAAGTGGCCGAGTACGACAGCAAGCGGATGAAAGTGGATGAAGTCCTTCAACTCCAGCTTTTTGTCAAAGACGAAGAATCCGCCATCCAATGGCTTAGGCAGCGACTCACAAGGAAGCCACAGACTTTCCAGGAGATCCATCCGCAGTTCATGAAGGAGATAGGCGGATGGGAGAAATACGAAAAGTCACTCGAACTACTTGACCTCCTGCAGGAGAACTTTCTGCTGTATGACGGAGCGGGCGAGGTGCCCAGCCAGATCCATAGCTACCTTTCCAGCAATTTCAAGGAGTTGCGGAGCCTGGAAAAGGGCGATCCCACCCTTCGTGCCAAGGCCAAGGACCGATGGTACGTTGCGGATCCGCGAAAGGCCATCGACCTGGAGAAGCTCCGCGATCGTGCGCTCTTAAGAGAGTTTGCAGACTACCTCGATGGGCACCAGAAGAAGTTGAAGGTTTTCCGACTCGAGGCCGTCCGTGCCGGGTTCAAGCGCGCGTGGCAGGAACGCGACTACGCCACCATCGTCGCCGTCGCCCGCAAGATCCCCGAGAAAGTGCTCCAGGAGGATCAGAAGCTTCTGCAATGGTTTGATCTTGCCGTCACGCGCAGCGGGGAGGAGGCATGACCACTCACCTGTCAGCGCGTCTGGCGTGGCATGACCGAGGTTGGGACGGACGCGTCTGCGACGCCCCTCATCTCAACGCCCACTGCATCGTCCACCAGCACATTCGTGATTCCCGGGATGACGATAAGGAACGCGAGGCTGCCGGCACGGCGTTAGCCGAGTTAAACGGTTGGCTCCCTCCTTGCTCCCGTGATCCGGGCGCCTATGCTGAACGAGGATTCGCCATCGTCCACCGGGACCCGCTGGAATTCCGCCAGTTGCCATCGGTCTCGGAAGATGTTCCGCCCTTTTCTTCATGCCCCGCGCCGTATCGCTGGATGCGTGAAGAGTTCTTCCAGGAGGTGTGCGAGGCGGAGGATCTCGTGATTCGAGGTCCGGACGAGCCTCGGAGCAACGGTTGGGTCTACGAGCCAGATCGCCAGCGCGCGCTGCTCAAGCGGTTCTGGGGGAAGCTGGAGCCTGACAATTCCCTCGTTTTCTACTACTGCAACCACGGCAACCCCCTGGACGAGAACACCCCCCGCATCATCGTGGGCGTCGGTAGAATTGCTGAGGTGGGGCCCCAACTCTACTTCGGCACGACTACGAAATACCAGGACCAGTATCCGGTCTGGTCGCGGCGTGTCTCCCAAGCCTACCCCATCCATGGCGTACGTATCCCATACCAGGAGTACCTGCGAGAAGGTCACTCGACCGACGACATCATCTGTCGGGTTCCCCGGAACGCCCTGCTGCCATTTTCCTATGGTGGGGAGCATGTCACCGACGACATCGCCGTCGCCATCCTTGAACGCGTCATTCAGAGTGTGGAACTAGTAGCCGCCGATGGTCATGTGGCGGGCGATTGGGAGGGACGTCTTGCTTGGCTGAACGATGCCCTTGCCGAAGCGTGGAGCGGGCGCGGTCCGTTCCCCGGCGCTGGAAGTGTCCTGCAGTATCTCGGGTTCTCGAAGGGTACCTCGTTCCAGCGGACCGTGCTGGCACCGATGGCGAAGCAGGCTGAGAACCCGTGGGAATATGTGCTGGCGGTTCTCGAAGGGAGAGCCGAGCCGGAAGAAGGGCCGTACCGAGCTGGGCTCCTTAAAGCGCGTGAACGGTGGGGTGTACTCCAATCCCGTCATTCGCTTTTGTCGAAGCTCGCACGGTTCGAGCTATCGCCGGGGCAGGTCGAGCGTATCGCCAACCCAGACCAACGGTTTGCGAGTGGGATCGAGGCGACCGAAGATGCGCTGGTCGCTAACCCCTACATCCTGTCCGAGTGTGATCTAGGAGCAACGGGCTCCGATCCGGTCGCGCTGGAGACAATTGATCACGGCGTCCGACCAGAAGGAAACGCTGCGCTATTTCCCGACGATGACGAAGTGTCCCACGACGACCGGCGCCGCGTCCGGGCTGTTGGCGTAGCGGTTCTGCAGGATGCTGCACGCAATGGGGACACGCTCCTCACCTTCGCCGATCTTATTAATCGCATAGCTAGCAGGTTCCCTGAGCGTCGGGCTTGTCGACCGGACCGTGATGTCGTGGTGGCCGAAGCGGAATTCTACGAGCATGTCCTTTGGACGGCTCTGGAATCGGAGCCAGGGCTGGTCGCCCTCAAACACTTGCAGTCCTTGGAACAGCACGCTGCGGCGATAATCAAACGCCGGGCCAAGAAGACAAATCAGGCTGTTGTTCCCCCTGTCGACTGGCTCGCGGCGCTGAAGGGGCTCTTTGGCGTCCCGCAGTCCGATCGCGAAGGGGTAGCCCTGGATGAGAAGCAAGCGGCGCTGAACACTCTGTTCTCTCGTCGACTCAGCGTCCTGACTGGAGGCGCAGGCACCGGTAAGACCTCAGTTCTTAAGGTATTCCTTCAGGAGCTGGTTCGGGCCGAAGGGCGCCACCCGACGCTCTTGCTGGCGCCGACTGGCAAGGCACGGGTTCGGCTATCCACGAAGACCGAGCGTAACGCGATGACGATACACCAGTTCCTGCTGAAGCAGGGCTGGTTCGTGCCAGACATCTTCGCGCTCAAGCAAGAGAGTGACAAGAGCCCTTTCCAGGCGACGACCGTCATCATCGACGAGTGCTCGATGATTCCGAGCGATCTCTTCGGGACTCTGCTCCGAGCCCTAGACTCGGGTCCGCTTAGCCGGCTGATCCTAGTTGGTGACCCGAACCAGCTTCCGCCAATTGGGCCGGGTCGGCCATTTGCGGATATCATCGAATGGCTGCAGAGGGAACACCCTGATTGCGTTGCGCCCCTTAGTGTCTGCATGCGCACGGACGAGGAGGAGGGGACGTCCGCCAAGGAGAGTGTTGCTCTGGCACTCGCCGACGGATATCGCACATCGGCCGTCAGTCCTGGCGACGACGAGATGCTGGCGGCGGTGGCGCGAGGCGAGTCGGCCGGCGACCTCGAAGTGGCGTTTTGGGACGACCACGACCAATTGCTCGATCAACTCAGAAGTCGCATGGCGGGCAATCTGGGAATTCGCGATGACGATTATGCTAGCTTCAACCGTTCTCTTGGCATCGACACGAAGGACTGGGTACGCAGCGAGGATTGGCAGATCCTCTCACCGACCAGGGCTCAACACTTCGGCACGGACGACTTGAATCGGCTGATCCAGATGGAGTACAAGGGGGGCCTAATCGCACAGGCGAAGAACCCGCGCAACAAGAGTCCACGCCCCTTTGGAGACCAGGAGATCGTCTACACCGACAAGGTTATCCAAATCATCAACCGAAGTATCAAGGGTTGGCCGCGCAACACGGGCTTGGACTACGTTGCCAATGGTGAGATCGGGATCGTCCGCAGCACGACCAAGGTGAACCGTTCTTCGTATCTCGATGTTGTGTTTTCCACCCAGGCCGACGTGTCCTACCGGTATTTCGGGAACCAGGTCGACGACAACTTGGAACTCGCGTACGCGCTGACGGTCCACAAAGCGCAAGGCAGCGATTTCGAGGTGGTGTTCCTGATCATCCCGCAGAAGGCGTCGACCCTCTCGCGAGAGTTGATCTACACGGGCCTCACTCGCTTCCGGCGGAAACTCGTTCTGCTGATCGAAAAGGACATTGAGCCGTTGCGCCGTCTGCGCAGCCCGGACAGCTCCGATACCAGGTTGCGTAACACCCACATGTTCACCCTGGCTCTTCGGCCTGACGATGTGAAGCGGCCGCACATGGAGGCGCTTATCCATCGCACGCGAAAAGGTGTCCCGGTTCGTTCGAAGAGCGAGGTGGTTGTGGCGGACGTACTTGACGCGCTTGAGATCACCTATGCCTACGAGCAGCCACTGTACTCGCGCACAAATCCCAAGGACTTCCGACTTCCGGACTTCACCGCAAGCTTCGAGGGAGATGTCTACTACTGGGAGCACCTTGGCATGTTAACCGTGCCGAGCTACAGGGTGGCATGGGGTCGCAAACTGAAGTGGTATGAGGACAACGGATACGCAGATCGTCTGATTACGTCAGAAGACGGGCAAGACGGCAGCATTAATGCGGCCAAGATCGAGCAGATCGCTCGGGAGCGGATCCTCGAAGAATAGGAATTTGAAACCGATGTTTCAGCCGGGCGAGTGGGCATGGAGCCAAGAACACCAACAGGTCTGCCGGATCGTCGAGAAGCAGGACCTGTGGGGAGATACCCTCTATCGCATTTGGGTTCCGACCAAGAACGCAACGGTCCGAATCAGTTCGAGCCAGCTTCAGCCAGCCGCTGATACTTCCCTTTGCAACGTCGAATGGCTCGCCTACATGACGGCTGCGGCGCGGATATCCGACGCTCTGACCCAGGATGTCCTGTTGGCGCCCATCGAGGCGTCGGTCATTCCCCTGCCGCACCAAATCCGCGCTCTGTCCCGTGCCGTGGCGGGCGACCGTGTCCGCTATCTTCTGGCAGACGAGGTCGGCCTCGGCAAGACCATCGAGGCTGGGCTCATCCTGCGCGAGCTCAAGCTGCGCGGTAGGGTTCGCCGCACCCTCGTAGTGGCTCCCAAGGGTCTAGTCACCCAGTGGGTGGCTGAGATGCACACTCACTTCGATGAGGAGTTTCGACTTTTCATCCCGAGCGATTTCTCGGCATTTCGGCGTATAGCCAAGGAAGAAAACGTCTGGCAGACCTATGATCAAGTCGTCTGCCCTATGGACTCAGTCAAGCCCTTGGACGGCCGCCGGGGCTGGTCACGCGAGCGGGTTTCCGACTACAACCGAGATCGCTTCGAGGACCTAACGGGCTCTGGGTGGGATCTGATCATCGTCGATGAGGCTCATCGCCTCGGAGGAAGCACAGACCAGGTCGCCCGCTACAAGTTGGGCCGTGGACTGGCAGATGCTGCGCCGTATCTCCTTCTCCTTTCAGCAACGCCGCATCAGGGGAAGACCGACGCATTTCACCGGTTGGTCTCCCTCGTCGATGAAGACGCCTTCCCCGATCCTGGCAGCATATCCAGGGAGCGAGTGCAGCCATTCGTGATCCGTACGGAGAAACGCAACGCGATCGACGCCGAAGGACTGCCGCTGTTCAAGCCTCGGAGTACTAAGCTCGTCCCGATCGCATGGGAAGAGCGGCATACCCCCCAGCGCGCTCTATACGAAGCTGTGACGGAATACGTGCGCGAAGGCTACAACCAGGCGTTACGCGAGAAGAAAAGCTACATCGGATTTCTGATGATCCTCATGCAGCGCCTGGTCACCTCGTCGACTCGGGCGATCCGAACGACGCTGGAACGACGCCTCGACGCCCTCGCTGCGCCAACTGAACAGCTCTTTCTTTTTCCGGAGTACTCCGATGAAGAGTGGGTAGAACTCGACGGACAGGAGCAGATCGACACCCTGCTTACGACGCGCCTGAAGGCCCTTAAAAACGAACGGGCCGAGGTGAAGCTCCTCCTCGAAGCGGCCAAACGGACTGAGCATGCCGGTGTCGACGCCAAGGCGGAGGCTCTACTCGACTGGGTGTATCGGCTGCAGCAGGAAGAGGGTGATCCGGATCTGAAGGTCCTCATCTTTACGGAGTTCGTTCCGACCCAAGAGATGTTGCGCGAATTCATGACCGATCGGGGTTTCTCGGTCGTCTGTCTCAATGGCTCAATGGGCATGGAAGAACGGGCGAAGGTCCAGCGATCCTTCGCCGAGGATGCCCGAGTCCTCGTTTCGACCGACGCCGGTGGCGAGGGATTGAACCTGCAGTTCTGCCACGTAGTGGTCAATTACGACATCCCTTGGAACCCGATGAAGGTCGAGCAGCGCATCGGCCGCGTGGACCGGATCGGCCAGGCCCACACCGTGAGAGCAATCAACTTCGTCGTCCAGGATACGGTGGAACACCGGGTTCGCGAGGTCCTGGAGGAGAAGCTCGCGGTGATCCTGGCAGAGTTCGGCGTCGACAAGACCGGCGATATCCTCGATTCGGCCCAGGCGGGCCAACTCTTCGACGATCTCTATGTCGAGGCTATCCTCCGACCCGACGCGCTGGATCGAAAAGTCGACTCCGTCGTCGACCAGGTGAAGGAGCAGGGTAAGGCGGTGCGGGAGAGCGGGTCGATCCTCGGGAGTGCCGGGGCGCTTGAGCCGGATCAGGCGCGGCGTTTGATGACCCATCCGTTGCCGCATTGGGTGGAGCGGATGACGGTCAACTACGTGAGAGCGTATGGCGGTGGAGCCGAGCGGAATGGAGAGGCATGGGACTTAACTTGGCCTGGTGGCGAGAGCCTGAGGACCGTTGTGTTCTCGGCCAAGGACGCAGACCGAGTACCGGCAGCCAGGCACCTGACTCTGGAAGATCGGCGTGTGAGGGAACTTGCAATGCAGTTCCCTAGATTCGCGCCCGGGCAAATGATTCCCTGCCTGGCACTAGCAGGGCTTCCAGTCGAGGTCCGTGGCTTGTGGTCCCTTTGGCGGGTTATGCTCCACACTCCGGAATCGAGCGAGCACCGCATCCTGCCGCTTTTCCGACACGAGAACGGCCGGGTCCTCGCGCCGACGGCTCGGTTCGTCTGGGACCAGATGATGGCTGATCCGCCCGTGGCCTACGGGCATATCGAGAGTGCCGCAGCGCTCGATGCGTTCCAACTCGTCGAGGCCGCGGCCCTCGAACATGGACAGCAGATCTACCAGGAAATGATCCAGGCGCATCGCATACACATGGAAGCGGAACGGGAGAAGGGGGCCTACACGTTTGGCGCCAGGCGCCGTGCCGTCGAACGCATCGGATTGCCTGCAGTCCGAGACCATCGTCTGTCTCAGCTCGCGGCGGAGGAGCGGATGTGGCTCGAGGAGCTAGACCGAAAGTCCGAAGCTAGTCCGGAACTCGTCCCACTTCTTCTCATTGGCGTTGAGGGCGGAGGCGGCAATGAGTAGTTGGCGCGATGGCATATTGAACGAGTTCACGCCCGAGGTCGCGAGGCTGACTCTCGTCGCGGACCCTGATGGGCTGCTGCTGGAAGAGGGCCTCCTCAAGGGTATCGCCGAGCGCGGCTTCGAACTCATCCCGTTTGAGGATCACGTCGCCTTCCGGTTCGCCTACGAATCACGCTATCGATCCAAGTGGGACCGGGGCGAACTGACAGATCTGGTCGTTGTGCTGCGCGCTGCGGCGGCGGACCTGCGCTCACTGCCCTTCGACCTCCTCAAGGTGGGTCGGCAGCTATCTTTCAGCTTGGGTGACCTGTTCCCGAATCTGAGCTATCCGGTTGTCGATGCCTTGGACCGGAGTGACCTCGACGAACTCTACAATGCCCAAATACAGGAAAAGCCGGACCGACCGCTGGGCGATCGCCAAACGAAGGGATTCGTCCTGCGGCACGTCTTTGGAGTTGCCCCCGAAACCATCAAGCAGGAGTCGGACCTTGTCCGCTTCTTGCTTCGACGCCACTACCGTGGGCTGCGCGTCCCAGGGGTATTGGACGGATATCTGGTCCAACTCCTTCGGCAGAACGGCCTCTTCAACGACTGGCCTCTCGAGCGGATCGTCTCCGACCGGGAAGCGTTCTTCTCTTTCCTCCAGGAGCGCTGGCCGATTTTCCTGGATCGGCTGGTAGCGGGAGGGGATGCCGTTCGGGAGCCGATCGAGGCCTACGGACTGAAGATTCCTGGGCCGGCCGAGATCCCGTTCGACCACGACGATGTGCGAGTCTACATCGACAATCTCTTCCTTGAAGGGGTGCTCCATCAAGTCCCACACCCACGCGCGGACGAATTGGCAGGCTCTTGGGCCATCGTTGGGATCCAGGTGGAGCCGACCGCGGACCGGAAGCGACGCCTTGGCGGCCTCCTCGATGCCGTGGGGCAGATGATTCCGGAAGAGGGAGCCAATCATCAGACTTGGCTCGCCTTCGCACCTCGTTGGGCCCAAGTCAATGCCCTCTGGTTCGACCCCGATGGCCAGGAGGCCGGGGAGAAGAAAGACCAGTTCCAAAGTCTCCGAGATCGTGTGGACAATGCTTTCACTGCTTGGATCAAGCAGCGGTTCGGAACGCTGCACAACCAGCCACCTTCCCCGCCGGTCATGCCGCATCACGTGCCGCGGCTATTGGCTCGGCGGCTTGAAGAGTCTGCAGATGCAAAGGTCGCCTTGGTGGTAGTGGACGGCATGTCCTTCGACCAATGGGTTGTAGTTCATCGGATCCTCAGCGAGCAGCGGCCGGTCCTACGGTTTCGGGAGGGTGGTCTTTTCGCCTGGATTCCAACGCTTACGATGGTCTCGAGGCAGGCTTGTTTCTCGGGGCGGCCGCCGGTCTATTTTCCGTCGACCATCCACACTACCGATCGCGAGCCTTCGGCTTGGAAGCGCTTCTGGGCAGATGAAGGGTTGTCCGCAGCGGAGATTGCCTACGAGAAAGGTCTTCGCGACGAGCCGGATCTGGCCCGAGTGGATGAGCTGGCTTCGCATCCCAAGGTGCGGGCAATAGGTCTCGTGGTCGACAAGGTCGACAAGATCATGCACGGCATGACGCTTGGCAGTGCCGGAATGCACAACCTGGTCCGCCAGTGGGCGAAGGAGGGGGCTCTTGCGGCGCTCCTCAACATGCTGATCGATCGCGGATTCACCGTTTTCCTGACTGCCGACCACGGAAACGTCGAGACCAGGGGATGCGGGAGGCCGGCGGAAGGCTCGGTGGCCGATATGCGCGGCGAGCGTGTCCGGGTCTATCCCGATCAATCGCTGAGAGCCGTGGTGAAGGAGCGATTCCCCGATGCGATCGAGTGGCCTCCGATCGGATTGCCGGACGACTACCTCGCTCTGATTGCGCCAGATCGCATGGCATTCGTTCGCGAGACTGAGCGCCCCGTGGCACATGGGGGCGTCACGCTAGAAGAAGTCATCGTCCCACTCGTAGAGATTGGGCGGAAGTGACTATGGGCATGAAGCGCCAGACGATCGGTTTCGATAGGAAGATCCAGCTCGACTGGCTGGACGCAACAGCGGAGTGGGTTGCCCAAGGGCGACCAACCGCCGAAATCCGGGGGCAACTGGAGCAGCTTCTCGAGGGGAAGGTGGCTGGCGTCGGAGCCCACAGCGCGCGTGGCAAGACGATGACCGTGCTCATGCACATCTGGGTTCTGGTGCCCGATACCTTGATTCCGCTGCGCGACGATGGGCTTGCCATTATCCGAGGCAGGTCCGGTCGGGACCGGCTTACCCTTCACTGGGGCATGTGCATGGCCACGTATCCGCTCTTCCGGGATGTGGCATCTACAACCGGGCGCCTCCTTGCGCTCCAGGAAACGGCGACGCTGTCCCAGATTGTTCGGCGCATGACCGAGTCATGGGGAGAGCGCAGCACGTTGCCTCGAGCGGTGCAGCGGGTCGTGCGGTCCTTTGTAGACTGGGGTGTCCTTGTAGAAGCCAATGAGCCAGGAATCTTCACGGCGGCGCCCAAGATTGCTGTGCCCAGCCTAGACGGTGCCTGGCTCATGGAGGCTATCGTTTCGGCCTCAGAAGGGCGGGGCCAGCCATTCCGGAGTCTTATAGGCGCGCCGGCTTTCTTCCCCTTCGGAATGAAGCTGACTCCGAGTGATCTTCATGGCCGAGGGCGGCTAGAGATTCATCGCCAGGGGCTCGATGAAGACTTCGTTATGCTGAAGGAAAAAGGAATTCGGTGACCTGATGAAAGAGAGTAGGCCGGCAGTTAGACCACAAGGTCTTGATCCGCTGGTTAGCGAGGAGGAATTTCCCGATGAACTACGGGGAGACCATTGCGTTCTGGTACTTGCGACTAAACGGCTTCTTCCCGCTTGCTAATCTGGTGGTTCATCATCAGCGAGGCACACCTGGCGGCTCGGCTGACATCGATATCGTCGCGGTGAGGCTCCCACATGTCGAGGAGACGGTGGGCGGGATGGCCGACGATTGGGATGCGGATCGATTCCGTGACTGGGGTTTGGACCTTAGGAAGACACTTGGGCTGCTGGTGGAGGTCAAGACCGGCGCGGACAATGCAGGGCAGCGAAGGAACATCGCTCTTTCCTTTGGCAGGGATCGCATCGAGTACGGCTTGAAACGGATGGGCATATGGCCGGCTGGCGGCGACCAATTCAACCAAATCTGCCAATACCTCGAGCGCAATGCAACGTCGGGTGACCTGGACGAAGACTTCGTCGTGGGTAAGCTCCTTGTCGCGGACCAATTGCCTCAAGACCCTGCGAATTCCTATCTGAAGATGCGGCTCTCGGAAGCGAGAGATTTCATTCTGGGACGAATTGCCGCATATGACGAGAAGTACTCGGATCGTCTCCGATTTTCAGATGAATTGATCCAGTACATGATTTGGGATAGTCGCCGTCGGCAAGTGCCCAGACCGACGAACGAACAGGCGGGGGACTGACATGGGAGGATCCTATAACGTGAACTTGTACGCCATGAGACTTCAGATGATGGAGTTATCTTCAAGGTCCGATACTCTGGAATCTGTGCTGCGGGCAATGGACGAAGCGCTGAAGACAGTATGTGAAGAACTGGATGGCCTCGATGAGCAGGATCTATTTCCGGAGCATCAAGAGGCCCTTGTTGATGAAGGAGTCGATTTCATCGAGAGCTTGCTCGGCGCGGCCTTCGTAACCTGCCAGGCTGAGATCTCGCAGGTCGTGTCCCAGGTCAAGGGGATGCATGAATACCTTGGACACAAAGGCGAGCAGCCGCTGATGTGTTGTGGGCCGGCGAAGAAGGACATTCTGGCTCTCAATAGCGACGAGATTGACACCTCTGGTTTCACGGAGATCCAAGTCATCGATGCCGCCGCCAATTACTTCAAGCACAACTCCGAGTGGAGTCATGACTGGTCGGGCTTGGCTGGCAACTCGCGCAGGACCGCGGGCATCTTGGAGGCGGTCGGAGTCGTGCCGGGCGAGTCACGGGCAATCCTTACTTTGGCCAAGGTCTTGGACAACGGGGATTATAGCGAAACGAGGCGATTCGCGGCCACGGTGTCGGCTTGGCACGCGAGTGTAGTCGCAACAGTGCGAGGTGAGTTGACCTCTCGTGGTTTAATCAATCCGAAGTAGTTGTACTGGAATCAGTTAGGCTGAGGTGCCGCTGTGAGCTTGATTCGCGAGATCTATGAGGAGTATGCCGAGTCGATAGGTCTGGAGGCGGGAGCCTCATATCTCCATGGAACGCCATTGCGCCCCGTGGTCCCTCTCGACCAAGGGCGGGGTGGCTTGTTCGTCGTCGGCGCCTACCCCTCGGCCCGCTTCGCCCAGATCGGCAAGATTGCCAACGTCCCGGTAGCCGACAACCTCGGGCCGTTCGAGAGTGAGCGATGGTTCGATGGTGTGCGTGTCAGAGAGCAGCCGTCAGCTCGGGAGTTGCACGACCTCTTTCTGGCGCCCCTTGAACTCGACCGTTCTGAGTGCTGGATCACAGATCTTGTGAAGGTCTTCCTCTTCAAGCCTGGACACGTCGAGAAGTACACTGACTTGGAGGTCACTCCGCCGAGCGGCTACACGCGTGATCGCTTCTTCGAATTGGGGGAACGGTCTGTCGGTTGGCTGGTGCGGGAGCTTAAGGTCGCGGGGCCCAAGCTGGTCGTGACGCTGGGTGCTGAGGTCGCTGGAGTTCTTCGTGGCATCCGTTCAGCTTCGGCTCAGGTCAAGTTGCTTGTCCCTGAAGTCACGACATGCCGGATCGGTGATCAGGAGTACCCGACCATGCACTGCGCTCACCCAGGTATCCTGATGCGCAAAGGAGATGGGAAGAACCCCTGGCCGGAGCGCCATGCACAGCAGTTCATTCCAGCGCTGAAGAAGGCACTGTAGCGTACGAAGGCCATCGGGAAGAGAGGCCTGTCTTTGCAGAACGGGTATAGACTGATCAAGTACAGTGAATTGCCCGAGGCTTTCAGGGACGAAATAGCTGCTGAGATCAATCTGCGGTCGGTGTCACTCTTGATGAAGGCCGCGGGATCTGAGTGGATTCAAATCGGATCGGGTACCCTAATCTTCTATGGCGGCCTGGCTGGTGTGCTCACCGCTGGTCATGTCGTCGACGAACTCCGGAAGGCACAGCGAATTGGCTTCAACGTCTCTCACCGGACGCATTGTTTGAACTGCCCTTCTGAAATCGTCTCGTTCGCCAGCAACTACAAGAAGGAGAGCGGTCAAGACCTGCCGGACTTGGGATTCTTAACGCTGCCCAGACAAGTCGTGACGCAAATCGAGGTCAAGGAGAAGGCGTTTTATAACCTGAAGAAGCGGGGGAGTCGCCCGGTCGAAGCGGTTGAACACCTGCATGATGGGGCGTGGGCCATCTGGGGGTCACCGGGTGAATTGACCAGGTTCGAGCCGGCAAGGCTGCCAGACGGCAAACTCGAGGTTCATCAGTGCCAAACGAGCTTCTGCACCCTTCAGGCGGTCGATGACTATCCAGAGTGTGATGCGCTATCCACTACCGTGGACTTCAGCAATTGCTACGGCGACCTCCCGCAATCATTTGGTGGTTATAGCGGCGGTGGGGTGTGGCATGTAGCGATCTCGCAAGACAACGACGGCCAGTGGATTATTGGAGACTGCACTCTTGCCGGGGTCGTTTGCCGCCAATCGGAGCCGAGAGGACATGAGCAGGATCTGATCTGTAATGGACCCGAGTCCATGTTGAGTTTCCTGCGGAGCATGGCTGAAAGTAGCGGGGGCTAGGCCAGCAGGCCTTCGGTCCTTCCGAGTCGTATGTTCCGCGGTTTCGTGCCGCCTCCTCAGTCTCCTGGAACAGGTGGAAACTTGTTTCAGAAGCCTCCCACGCGCTAAATGCCGGGGTCGCCGGCACCCGCGGTGTTTTTCTCGCCAAAGTACCTAAAATGCGTTTCGGGCGAATTCGGAGGCCCCCTCGTCCGTCCTGGTCCTGACGTCCCCATTCCCATTTGCCATCCCCCCTTTGCCCGATGAAGGCAGAGGGGTTTGTCGTTTCTCCAAGACGGTGACAGCAGGGATTTTGGCCGTCATGGACGGCCGCCGGCAGGCGACTGATGACCAATTCAAATGACATTTAGATTGGTTGCCCCTTTCTGAAACGGCCATAACTCCAACGTGCCTCATCGGGGCCAGCAGCAACCACGGCCGAGACGCTACGACGGCCCGGCAACCGCCCCGAGCTCGCACAAATGACAACAGTTACGAGACTTAGCTTAGAAGCACGAGAGGGATCTATCCATGAATTCGCCCGCGTATTGCCGCCATTCCCAGCCCCAATCCCCGAAACCTCAGGCCTCCATCATCCCGGTTTTTCCTGCCGACCGTGCAAAGGACGGTGCGCAATGAACCGCTACGTGGAAGCCGCGGTCGACTCCGAGATCCAGACGCTCCGCAGCACCTCATCCGGCCGGGCCTGCGCGACCTTCAAGGCCGCCGCCGCCATCGGTGGGTTCGTGGGAGCGGGGGAAATCGACCGATCCGTTGCCGAGCGTGCGCTCCTTTCCGCGGCCCTGGAGACCGGGCTCCCCGAGCGTGAGGCCGCCGGCCACATCCGCCGCGGCATCCTCCGCGGGGAGAAAACGCCGCGGACTGTTCCAGTAACAGTGTGCCACCCAAACATCAAATTCTGGGCACCCCACATGGCCAGGCCCGCCGCGCCGACCCGGACCCACGCGGACCCGTCGCTGGCCCGCCCGCCCCACCAAGAGGTCGCCGCGCTGTGGGCCGCGTCCCAACCCGTGAACGACGCCCCGGAGACCACCGCCTGGTTCGCCAACCGCTTCGGCCACGCCGCCGCCTGCTCCCTCCAGCAGGCCGACCTGTGGGACATCGTCCGCGTGATCCCAGCAGGCCTCCGCCTGCCCCGCTGGGCCCGGTCCCAGGGCGGCCTGTGGACCCACAGCGGCCACCGCATCGTCTTCCGCCTCTGGGACCACAAGGGCCAGGCTGTCTCCCTCCGCGCCCGCGCTATCGACGGCGCCACGGCCCCGAAATCCCTCGCCCCATCCGGCTACTCCGTCAAGAGCCTGGTCCTCGCCGACCCGCTCGCCCAGCAACTCCTCGGCGGCGTCTGCCCTACCTGGTGGCAGCCGCGCCAGGTCCTCGTTGCCGAAGGGGAACCCGACTGGCTCCTCTGGGCCCTGCGCCAGCGCGAGTCCGACGAGCAGGGCCCTGCCGTCCTCGGCATCGAGTCGGGCGCCTGGTCCCCGCAGATCGCCGCCCGCATCCCCACGGGCTCCTCGGTGGTCATCCGCACCCACCACGACGAGCCCGGCCGGCGCTACGCGCAGCAGATCGCCGCCTCACTCCAAGGACGCTGCCGCATCTTCCGCAGCGGCGCGGGAGAGGAGGCCTCCCGATGAACAGCCTCCCCATGAAGGACGACAACGACCGCCTCCTCGAAGGCACCCTCCCGCAGGACCCCTTCGCCGACGCCGAACCCCTCGACCCGGCCGAGCCCGACACGGCCACCGCAGAGGACCAGGACTGGCCCGACCCCCTGCCCATCGGCCCGGTGGCCGACAAACCCGTTTTCCCGGTGGACACCCTGCCGCCATGGCTGCGCGACTGGGTCACCGCCCTGGCCACGGCCCTGCAATGCCCTGTCGACCTGCCCGCCATGCTTGGCCTGGCGGTCCTGGCCCTCTGCGCCGCCAAGCGATACAAGGCCCACGTGATCCAGGGCTGGGACGAGCCCCTGAACCTCTACGTCGCCGTCGCCTTGAAGCCCGGCGAGTCCAAGAGCCCGGCCTTCGCCGCCGCCATCCGGCCGGTGTCGAATTTCGTGACCGAGGAACGCAGGCGCACCGACCCCGAGATCCGCGCCGCCATCGCCCGCGCCGACGTGGCCGCCAAGCGGACCGACCACCTCAAGACCCGCGCGGCCAAGGCCAGCGCGCCCGAGGAGTACGCCAAGTCCCTGGCCCTGGTCGAGGAGGCCGTCCTCGAGCAAGCCGCCATCGAGGTCCCGGTGCATCTAAGGCTGGTGCTGGACGACGTGACCGCCGAGTCCCTCGAAGCGGTGCTGCGCCAGCAGGGCGGCCGCATCGCGCTGATGTCCGACGAGGGCGGTCCCTTCGAACTCATGGGCGGCCGCTATTCCAACGGCGTCCCGAACATCGACGTCTACCTCAAGGGCCACAACGGCGGCAACATCACCACCGACCGCATCGGACGCGAGGGCGGGACCATCCACGAACCCGCCATCACCATCGGCCTGGCGGTCCAGCCCGACGTCATCGCCTCGCTGCGCGACAAGAAGGGCTTCCGCGGCCGGGGCCTGCTGGCCCGCTTCCTGTGGGCGATGCCCGAGAGCCTCGTCGGCCGCCGCGACCCCGACCCGCCGCCCGTCCCGCTGGAGGTCAGTCAGGCCTACGAGGATGCGATCACCTCGCTCCTGCGGCGGCCCACCCGGCGCGACGAGACAGGGGAGATCAAACCTCAGCCCATGGACTTCAGCGCGGCAGCCCACGCGCTGGTGGTGGGGCTCAAGGCCAAGAACGAGGGCAAGCTGGGCCTCGGTGGCGAGTACGAGGACGTCGCCGACTGGGCCAACAAGCTCGCGGGCGAGACGGTTCGCCTGGCCGGGCTGCTGCAACTGGCCGACCACGCCCTGGAGTCCGACGCCAGCGCCCCCCTGGGCGTCGGCCCAGACCCCATGCAACGGGCCCTGCGCATCACCGAATACCTCGTGACCCACGCCCAGATCGCCTTCGACATGATGGGGGCCGATCCCGTGGCCGAACAGGCGAGGTACATCCTGGCCTGGATCCGACGCACGGGGACGGCCAGCTTCACCCAGCGCGACGCCTACCAGCTGTTGCGGGCCGGGTTCAGGACGCCCGCCGAGATGGTTCCGCCCCTGGAACTGCTCGCCGATCTCGATGCGATTCGCCGCCGGCCGGATCCACCGCGCTCCGGCCCGGGGCGGCCACCCAGCCCGACCTTCGAGGTGAACCCCAAACTCCATACACAGAATGCACAGAATTCACAGAAATCGGTGCCCGAGCCCCCGGCGCGGAATTCTGTGAATTATGTGAATGGACTCGGGGCCGATGAGCCCATTTCTGCCGTCAGCCTGGAGGACCACGAAAATGCCTGAGAACCGTGAACGGACGTCCGGAACGCCCGGACCGCACACCATCACCGAGGTCCGGATCCGCCTGGCCCCCGACGCCACCAGCGGCCTGGTCGCCTTCGCCTCCTGCGTCTACGGCGGGGTGCTGCTCAATGACATCGCCATTCGCAGGGACCAGGCGGGCCATCTGTTCCTGACCTTTCCCAGGAAGCTCTCCGCCTCGGGCCGGCCGCATCCGCTGCACCACCCCATCGACCGGGAGACCGCGGCCCATTTCGAGGCGGCGGTCATCGGCCAGGTCCAGCGGCTGCTCGGTCCGGCCGAAGGGCCCTCGGAATCGTGAAAGCTGGGCGCGGCAAAGACGACGCCGGCGCCCGTTCGCGCCTCCCCGCGACGACCCGCGTCACCGAGCCCCGCCTCACTGTGGTCGAGGGCTCCGAAGTAGCCGACCCGGCCGCCCTTGACGAGGTGCTCGAATTGCTCGTCACCTGGGCCATCCGCGCGCACCAGGAGCGTTGCTCAGAGGTGGGTGACTCCGTAACTTGCAACATAGAAATAGCTTACGAAGGCAGTAATTGACTTGATGTTCTCGGGCGGGATCGGCTGAATGTCACTATGAACCCACGACCCAACGGCAAACTCCCCGCGGCGATCTACCTGCGCCGCTCCACCGACCGCCAGGAGAAATCCCTCGGCGACCAGCGCAAGGAGATCCTCCGCTACGCCGCCGAGCACGGCTTCGAGGTCGTGGCCGAGTTCGTCGACGACGGCGTCTCCGGTACCTCGGGCGAGACCCGGCAGGGCTTCCAGTCCATGCTCGAAGTGGCCCGGTCCAACAACCGAAAATGGCACTGCATCCTGGTCTGGGACGTCAAGCGCTTCGGTCGCATGTCCGGCGACGAGGTCGGCTACTATCGCTGGCTCTTCACGCAGGCCGGGATCGAGATCATCTACACGTCCGAGGGCTTCACCGGCACGGCTGCCGACAGGTACCTGCGCTTCTTCAAGCAGGAGGCCGCCCGCGACGAATCGGCCACCCTTTCGAAGGCCGTCATCCGCGGGCTCGTTTCCCTGGCCGACCAGGGCTGGTGGCCCGGCGGCATGGCGCCCTACGGCTACGACCTCGGCTACTTCGACCAGACCGGCGCGCTGTTCCAGATCGTCCGCAACACCGACGACGGCCAGAAGCTGATCCTCGATCCCGCGGGCAACCCCGTCCGCACCGTCAGCCGCGGCCAGAAGGTCAAGGGCTCCGACCGCGAGCACGTGCGCCTGTTGCCCAGCACCCCCGACCGCGTCGAGGTGATCCGCCGCATCTTCGCCTGGTACACCGGCGGCGCGGGCCTCGGCTTCAAGTCCATCGCCGGCCGCCTGAACCGCGAGGGGGTCGTCTCGCCCAAGGCCAAGGGCTGGGCCATGTCGTCCATCCGGGTGATCATCATGAACCCCGCCTACATCGGCCGGGTGACCTGGAACCGGCGGCAGATGGGCAAATTCCACCGCATTGCTGATAGACGTGAAGTCGAGCGCGACGGCTGCGGCAAGCGCCGCCTGATGTGGAACGACCCGCAGGACTGGCTCGTCTTCGAGAACGCCCACGAGGCGCTGATTGACCAGGACACCTTCGACCGCGCCCAGCGCATCCAGGCGACGCGCGGCAACCACCGCAAGGCGACCGGCTTCTTGACCGGCAAGGCCAAGAATTCCATCTACCTGCTGTCCGGCCTGGTCAGCTGCGGGGCCTGCGGCGGGTCCATGCACGGCCGCACCACCTGGAAGAACAAGTGGCGCAAGGACGGCACCCGCATCGGCACCAAGTACTACGTCTGCGGCGCGGCCATCACCAAGGGCAAGACGGTCTGTCAGCCCATCCAGTTCCTGCAGCACACGCTCGACGACTTCGTGCTGGAATACGTGGCGCAGAGGATCGACGCCCTGCTGGGCGCGCGGGGGAGGGACGCGCTTCGCGCGCTCATCGAACGGCAGCTCGCCCCGTCGGGGCCCGACCCGGCCCCGGAGCGACGCAACCTTCAAGCGCGCCTGAAGGAACTCACGACCAAGATCGACTCGGTGATCGACCTGATGGCGGCCGCGTCGGAAGAACATCGCGAACTGATGAAAGACCGCCTCGGCCGCCTCCTGGCCGATCGTCAGGATATCGAGAACCGCCTCCGCCAGCTCGAGCAGGTCCGGGCCAAGGGGCCGAGCCCGGAGGCCCTCGTCGACGCCATCCTGGCCGGCCTCACCGACGCCCGCCAACTCTTCGAACAAGGCACCATGGAAGAACGCAAGCGCGTCATCCGCGCCTTCGTCGAAAACCTGACTGTCGATGGAGTGGGAGGCTGCGGCGAACTCCGAACAAAAAGAATCCCCGATGCGCTAAGCATCAGGGACTCTTTCAAAGTGGTAGCGGGGGCCAGCTACGAAGCGCGCCGTTTCGGCGTGCGCAGCGCGATGAGCGCCGCCCGC
>JADHED010000959.1_pt1 | contig 27621 bp, 25 predicted proteins | sample 8952041 | NCBI WGS metagenome assembly JADHED01 (sample SAMN16124423, study PRJNA663239) | bioreactor sludge metagenome | isolation source: sludge (control) | place: India:Bengaluru | collected 2018-09-08
TATTCAAATTTATCAAATGGCCTACCCTTCCCTGTCGAGTTGGCTCATGCAAAGTATAGTGAATTTACTTAACTTCTCGATACTCAAGCACTTTCTAGCCTATTTCAATGGCTCGGCCGCATTTTTGAGTGGAAACTATCCTTTTCAAATAAAAACAGACTATCTTCAGTTTTTTCTATTTTGGTTTTTAGCTTTAGTTTTTGTTTTCAAATTCAGTCTTCAATTTGATTTTATATTGTATTGGCTCGTTCCCCTTTTCCTGCTTCTACCATGGAGTCAACTAATGAACTCTTATCAGCACTACTCAGAAAACCAAAGACTTGAGGGGCGGGCCCATACAATTCTATTTGAAAATATTTTTATAAAAGAATTTTTATTTCCAATAAATGTTAACTACCATGAGACCCACCATCAGCGTCCTAATGTACCCTATTTCGAACTCCCGAGAATATATAAAAAGAGTACAAATTCATATTCTTTTTTAGAATTCTCTAAAAAAGTTTTCAATTCACAAAAGAGCAAAACTGTTTAAAACAACGACTCTTTGGAATTTGAATTTTTTTTGCTACTGGACAAGCAATTGATTTTTCCATTTTTTCAATATCGTTTTTAAAACTCTCTAAGTATTTTTTGTTTATACTCACTATATATTGACTGCAGACACCCGTAGTTTCTATGCATTCAATATCCTGTGAACATTTCGAAAAGGCTGCTCGAGGCATTTTTAAGGGTATTGTATTCGACGCAAAGTTAGGACTATATGAAGGTCCCTCTAGATTTACAAAATTTTTAAACGGAGGCTTTTCTTGAAAAACTATACACTCTTTACTGATACAATACGATTTTTCAGCAGAATTACATTCCTTAACATTCTTCAGATTGCACGCACCGATAATAGAATCTCGCAAATACATTAAATCTAATGCCGATTTGCTGAGATCGCTGACTCTACCCAACGGTACCCGATGGATACATTTTTCATCCGGAGCCAGAGTAAAGGTGCAGTCCGCATCGCTGGAGCACTCGGTAGATAGTTTTTTGTTCAAAAATTCAGTCTGTTTCTTTATCTGCGCTTCGCAACTTTTGTAGGTAGGCACGCATCGTTTACGTTCACAAACTGTCTCGACGTTGTCTATTGCTTCGACTCGGTTCATACATGAAAATGAACTTCCATTTAAAAATGATTCAATTTCGTCTTTAAAGACTTTATTGGCAAAGATCACTCGGCCACATTTATCCTTGACCACAGTACAATCTGAATTCGAATTACAAATAGCTCGACATTCCACCGCAGAGTTTTGAATCCGCCACGAGCTGCCCACTTCGTCGCCTTTTATACTAGGACACTTATTTTGCCCAAAGACCTGAGTAACTCCGAATAATAGATATATTCCCAGCAAAAATGGAAAGAGAGGTTTAATCATTCTAGACCTTTCGTTTGTCGGTTGAGATGTACTTATTTATCTTATAGTTTTATAGATGTATGTGGCAAAATAAAATTCAATTGCTTTGGGAATCCATCAAAAATGCAAATCCAAGTGATTTGATTTGCCGATTTAATGATCCGATTACACAAAATTTAACTAACCGCACATATTCAGACTTACTTTTTGATTTCACAAAGCTAGATAGTCACTTTGAACGTAAACAAAACTTGAAAATAGCACTTGTAATGGAGAAGTCCTATTTCTCGTTAGTTTCCATTTTGTTTTGTCTTTTTAGGGGACATACATTTATACCCATTTTTCAAAGCTCAAAAAATAGTAAAGATATAGTTAGTTTAGTCTCTGCCGACTATGTCTTAACAATAAAGGACATCACATCTATTTTGGATGTGACAAATGTTGGTCCAGACTTCACGCCTCGCAGTGTAGAGCCGTTTGAAACGGCATACATAATCTCTACCTCAGGAACGACGGGTAGACCTAAATTGATTCCAGTCTCATACGAAAACTTTAGCGCCTACTTGGACGCTATTTATCCTGTTGTGAAAACATCTCAAAAATTCTGTTTACTACAAAACTTTGAAATATCATTTGATCCTTACTTATTTGACCTCGCTGCCACGATTTTTAATCATAGTTATTTGATTCCATTGCCGCATGCACAGCTTCGCCAAATTTCTAACCAATTTGAGACTATCCAAGATGCGATTTGGATTTCATTGACACCCAGCCAGGGTGATTTAATAGCTTCATTGTTGCCAAAAAAAAACTGGAATAATGTTACGCATACATTTTTCCTAGGCGAAAAATTGAAAACCACCCTATGCAAAGACTGGACATCATATTTTCCATCGACTCGTATATACAATATGTATGGACCGGCCGAAATTACTGTGAGCGTTTTTCATCACATGTATAATCCCAAAAACGATACTGGTGACTACGTACCCATAGGTGAAATTCATCCGAATCATAAATATGTAATCAATACAGAAAATGAACTACTTATTGAAGGCCCGCAGGTTTTTAAAGGCTATCTTGACGGACCTAAAACTGATTCCCTATTTAATACTCGCGACACTATAGAAGTGATCGATTCCAAAATCTATGTCGTAGGACGATCAGACTTTCAGGTGAAAATTAATGGCCGTCGCTTTCAACCAGAAGAGATGGAGCTTTTTCTAAAGACGTTGGGTATTAGTGGAATTATAGTACCCGTCACCCGCCTACAAAAGCGCAAAGATAAAACACATCTTGTATTTGTTACGCAAGATGATTCAGTTCAAGTATCTGATTTACTAAAAGCATTACAATCCCGTTATGATATTGATTTTGTACCAAAGAGAGTCCTTCATGTTACCAACTATCCGCTGTCTCAAAATGGGAAAATCGATCGCAGTTTGCTGCAAGAGCAAGTACATCTAACGGAACCAAAATAAGACTAAAGTCCTAGGTGTAACGACCCGATTAGTTAAGACCTGGATTAAAGCCTGGCGATAATATGAATGTAAGCGGAAAAACCTTCTACTTGTACTTAACCATCCTAATTTTTTCGTCTGGTTGCACCAAGATGTCGCCCGAACTTGGCTTTGGTTTTCTCAACTCATCGGACGAATCTCTTACACTTGAATCTAATATTTCAACAATAAATTCAGCATCCATAAATTCGGTGATCGAATTAAAAGGTCTTTGTGAGAATAATACAAATCTAACCCTCACGGCCCCGAGCAATTTTGAATTCAAATGTGAAAACCTGTCTTACTCTAAAGCCGTTCCAGCTGGAGTTTTTATTGAAGGCGAAAATTTTATTTCTGTCGAAGCCTACGACAATTCTAAGAATAAAATCGCTACGAAAAAGATCAGAATTTTCAGAGACACCGTGGCTCCGACTATTACACTCGTCACACCAGCAAATATCCTGGGAACTGATACTAGCGTAGAGATAAGCGGGACGTGTTCCGAAAATGGGTTATCAGTTATTATTGACGAAGTTACTGCGAGCAGCCGCCTATCCACCCAATGTTTAAATGGTATCTGGTCGCAGTCGTTTTTATTACCAGCAGGATATAATGGCGCCAGTCTAATATTCACCGCTTCTCAGACCGACGAGGCAAACAATACGACTCAAACAAATTCACAAACCGTCACTAGAAATGTGTTGTCTTCGTTCACTATTTCCGGAGTTAGAAATAGTATGGCTGGAACATATTCTAATTTACTAAAACAACTTACAGGCGATCTGATCATTGGATGGTCTAGTTCCACCGGCGCGTCGTCTTACGATGTGTATGTTCTAAGAAACTATCCTTCATCGCCCACGGTGGTATGCAGTCAATCTGGTGTATCAGGAACCAGTATTTTGCTGGCGTTACAGACAACCTGTAATTTAACTCATTCGGAAAGTTTGCACATTAAGTGGTTGCCTGGGATTCCTCGTTCTCAGCAAGCTCTACTGAATACTATAGCTTTTCGACCAAATCACCAGCCACTATTCGGGACGATGCAAAAATACTCTATTTCAATGCAAATCCAGATAACGTAGTCGCACCAATTGTCGTTAACTATTCCGACTTGGTGTATGATGAAAATTCGACAGGTCCATTTACTATCACCGTCACTGATTCGGCAGGCTTGAATTCCATCGTATCCGTTGACAACAGTTCTGCCGGCCAAACGCTTACAGTATCACCAACTACAACAGTATCAGGAATCTTTCCTATAAAAATTCAAATTACAGACGAAAACTCAATAGCATCTCCTGTAGTTACAGTTCAGATTGCCATAGTTTATCCCTTCTCATGGACAGGACGAGTGAGTTCTGACTTCAGCGACAAACAAAACTGGTGTGGCACAGCCTCACTTAAAACGGGCTGCCCTGGTTCAAGCGATGTTCCTAATTATACAAATCGTGTTTTCATCGATAACTTGTGCGAAGCACCTTTAGCGGCACTTCCTGTGTCCTATGCGCCCCATTGCATGGCCACTCTAACGGCGAATACCACTGTTCGATCATTTCACCTAAAAGCCGCTTCATTTTCACAAAACGATTTTGTATTTTCAGCAGGATCTTTAAATGACTCACTCTCATATTTTAAAATGTCAGGCGGCGTATTTAACAATGGCAGCGTTTCAGGTGATCTGAATATTTTCAAATCCTTTCAAATCGACGGCGGATTATTTAACGCTCCCAAAAATGCAACTATTATATTAAACACAAAAAACGCTAGCTCTAATTCTGAAGTATTTAAAGTTACTAATCTGACATACTATGTACACAATAACAGTACGTTGATGCTAGAAGATCCAGTTGGCCAAGGTCTAAATCAGTTTATTACTGTGCCGCCGGATTTCGAACTATATAATTTTACCATCGCATCAATTGGTGGTTTCTGGTCGATCAAATCACTTAATCTAATCGTATCTGGCAACCTAACTTTAGCGGGAGCCAAATACGGCTCATACGCTCCTCTTCTTAATGTTGGAATTGCGAATGGTAAAATTAGCTTAGCCGGACATCTAAACTGTACCGGTGACTTTGGTGGCGGTAATTTGCCCGTATATATTGTCGGTAACTCGTCCAAGTATAAATCCATATACTCTGGTTGCAAGTTCCCACAAATTAAAGTTGATTCGGCATCAGTCAATATGGCAGAGGATTCTTCGTCCACTCAGGATAGTATATTTCAGTCACTTGCTGTCACAGCGGGTACTTTCAGGGCTCCGTCGCCAGAAAGAAATTTGATTATCAGTTCTACTAACCTTGATAATAATGCTGTTGTCGCCGATTTAAACAACGGCGGTTTTTCCCATAACAACGGGAAAATTATTTTCCAAACAGCGGACGATAGCAAAAACTACAAAATTAGTCTGCCTACACTGAACTCGGTTCAATTCGATAATTCACTTGGTAAAACAAGCTTCTATGATATTCAAAATAGTTTTGTGGTTGATATACTTCATTTGTCAGGCGTTTCAAATATCCCTTTACGTGGACAAGGCATAGCGGTGATTGCTGATAGACTTATTTTTGATGTCGGTCTTGAGGCGGATCTATATCGAGTAACTAATTTTGTCCAGAAGGGCTACTTGTCTTCGATAGAGGTAAACACCAATGCGCCGTTAAATATACTAAATTTGGAAATGAGAGGCGCGATTGGCTTTAACGGAACTTCAACTGACCTCGATTTCTCTGGAACTAATTTTCTACTTACAACGAACGACGTTGTTTTGAATATCGGACAGCAACTTAAATTCTATTCAAAAACTGGCTCTTATGACTTTATAGGCTTGGGAACAGCCTCCAGCGGTTACTAGGCTAAACATACCCATGTAAGCTCATGTTTATTCGCGTTCAAATGAAAAATTTGAGATTTAGGAATACTTTGAAACTTTTCAAGAACCTTGAAATCGACCTTACCCTTGAATTTAATTGTACAAATAAAATTTTTGACTAAACTCGAATCTCGCCATTCGTTAACCATCGCATATAAGCGTTCAGGTTCGCATATAATATCGCTGAAAAACCAATCTAAATTTCCTATGTCGGTCGGAGATAATTTAAACGCATCTTTTTTTATAAACTCCACGTTCTTTTGTTTACCGACTTTTTCATCCAAAGCGACAGTGTCCACGCTAACTACATGTCCAGCGAGCTGGGACAATACCCATGTCCATCCACCCGGGTGACTGCCTAAATCCATAACCTTTTCATTTTTTGAAGGAAACCGATTCAATCGCGCAAACACTTCATCTAATTTTTGAAATGCACGTGAAGGCGCATTTTTGTCTTCGGGGACATCCGGGATACCGTTCTTAAATGGAATACTTATATCACTAGTGAAGTAGATTTGATTCGAGTCTTCTAAAAACCAAGCTCCACATTTTGGAAGGTCAGCGTGCTGCCCTCGTTTTACCTGGGGTAGTTTAGCCTTGATTAGTCCTTCTTGGATTAGTGCCGATCGACGGTGAAGTTTGTAATCTAGACCAATCCAGTACTTACCATTAGCCTTCAAAATTTTTGAAGCTTGGGAAATAGACTCGGCTGTTTCTTTTTGCAAGTTCCATAACTGCCACTGCGGCCACCATAAAACTTGCTTAGGACCCCGAGCCCAAATCATTCCCTCTTCTTTCTTCACAATAGTAAGATTTTGTCTATATTGAATTTCTTCAATCAGATCGTTTTCATAACTACTCGACGCGACAAATAAGTGTAAGTCTGTTGGATTCACTCAGTCTATTTAGCAGCAGCTAATTGTTTTGATCAAGAACGAATTAGCTTAAACGCCAAAGCCGCAGCTATCAACAAGCCTCCCCCAATGGCATAAACAATACCTTTAAACTGAGTCATCAAAAAGAATGAAATGCTGGCCGCAATAAATGGGAGTATTGGAAATTTTCCAATACTCAATGGAACTTTAAATGGTCTGTCTTTGGATTTCTGTTTGTACCTTAGAACAATCAGAGCCACATTTACTGAAAAGAATGCCAGCATTGTGGCTAATGATGAAATACTGGCGACGGTGTCTAGTTTTCCAAGTGGTAATAATAATAAGGCTGCAACTAATATGATCATCGAAGCAATCCACGGAGTCTTTCTTTTAGGAATGGTTTTAGAAATAACTTTCGGCAACGACCCGGCATTACCCATGCTATATAAAATACGACTTGAGCCAATCAGGGAAATCAATGCTGTATTGGCTGTAGAAAACAGCGCCACTGCGCCCAAAATGCTGCCCGCTTGTTCAGACCGAGTTTTAGCCACAGCCATTAGCGGGGCGTCACTTTGCGCAAGTAAATTTGGCGTTATCAAAGTTAAAGCGCTGACACTAACTAAAACATAAAGCGTAGTTGCAATCAAAACACTTCTGATGATGGCCAATGGTAGGTGCTTTTCTGGATTTTTAGATTCCTCTGCTAAATTAGCAATGCTTTCAAAACCAAAAAACGAAAAAATTATAAGTGCAGATCCCGCAAATGTGCCCGCCGTCGGTGTAAAAGAAAGTCCACTTCCAAACTTTTCATGTGAAGTACCTAGGTAAATGATAAAAACTAAACCACCGACTTCGATCAGCGTTGACACTACTGTAAACCAACCGGATTGTTGTATTCCGATGATTGCTACCCCGCTAAATACAAGTAAAACTGACGCTGCGACCAAGCTTGTGGATATATCGGTAAACTGATTGACGTAGCCAGCAAATGACAACGCCACGGCTGCTGCCGTCGCTGAACCTGATAATGCCATCGATGTTCCAATTGTAGATGCAATCCAGTTTTCTTTTGTAAAAGCTTTTCCCAAATATATAAACTCTGCCCCCGCTTTAGGGTACATTGCCGAGAGTTCCGCATAGGATAGCGCCGTCAGTAGTGCCGATATTCCTGCAAAAAGAAATCCTAACCATAAAGTTTCACCGGTTTGTTCAGCTGCTTTACCTATTATGGAATAAATACCGGCACCCAAAATCATTCCCGTACCATAGAAAATCAACATGGGAAGACCAAGACTGCGATTCAGACCAGACATAAATTTTTCCTCACACTTGGGGGCATGTTTCCACAGTACTATGAATTAGTGTTCCAATTAACTCTCTTTGCAGTCCCTATGCCATGGTCTGGTATTTGCAATGGTGGCTCTACAAATTTTGGAAAATAAAATCGCATACGTTTATTTAACAAAAAAACAATAACTAAAGGAGCAGTTATGCACAACAAAAGATATGGATCAGACCGCGACAATCGTCGTTCATCAAATCAACGCAACTATGCAATGGAAGACAACAAAAAACGTTTCCAAGATCAAGACTATGACAGATATTTTCCAGAACAAAATTCTTATCATGGACGCAGTGAAGACAACTATTCACAATCGCAATATGGCTCTCAATCACCGCAGCGTGGACAACATTCACAGCAACAGTACGGACAACAATTTGGTTCTAACTCTAACTATGGGCCATCTTCTTTCGGCACATCTGATTTAGGAATGGGTTCATCACAATATGGATATGGTTACGGTTATGGCCAAAATCAGAACAATTACGGCGGTCAACAATCGTCATATGGACAAGATTCATCGTATGGACAGGGCTCACAAAGCTGGTCCCAACCGGTAAGAAATGATGAAGTGTCGCAACCTAGCCGCAGTTTCTTTGGTAAAGGCCCAAAAGGGTTCAAGCGTTCTGATGATAGAATACGCGAAGAAGTTTCTGAAGCGCTTTTTCATGATCACGCGGTTGACGCAAGCGAAATTGAAGTTGCCGTTCACGACGGCGAAGTCACATTGACTGGAACGGTATCAGAACGTCGCATGAAACGATTAGCAGAAGACTGCGTGGAAAAAGTAACTGGCGTTACTGATGTAAAAAATGAGATTCGCATTCAGGCGTCTTCATTTGCAGACAGATCTGAAAAAACTGGCAGCCTACCGAACACCGATGATTCAATGTCTAGCGACCGTTCTTCAGCAGCGGCAGCAGACAAGTCAAAATCAAAAGGCCCAAATAAATTAATGTAGTTAGGAAAAAAAAAGCAGAACCATCTTAAGATGGTTCTGCGATACACATGGGTCGAAACTGAATCTTTTTATTTACGAGATGCTCTGACTCGATAATCTGAACGAACCATCAAGATATAGGCGCCAGCAAGAAACAATGTAGCAATAGACACGAATGCGATAAACGTCTGTCCCGACGACAGAGCCACATTTCTTTTTAGAAGAATACTCAAGACACCGATTGCGAAAAAGAAATAAGGTTTAAATTCATACACTAACCAATCATTCTTGTGTTGAATATGTTTCAATCCCGACCCCCTCATAGACGTATATAGAAGTAGTGCAAGTTCAAAACCATGGTGTAGATTTGAGTACAGCACCTATGCGAAACTACACTATATAGATTTTGTACACACGCGTGCTAACTATTCGACATTCAAAATGAGACGTCTTGTTTTGATTTACTTAATGGACAGCCAATATATCGTATTCAGTATTTTTAATCTCAATAGAATCGCCCGCAGATTTAGCTATTAGCTGACTGCCCATTGGACTTTCCGGTGTGATGACCTTAATAGATAAACCATTGAACTCAAAACTCTGCCCACCGCCTTTGGGAAGGAGCAATACCCACAGAGTTTTCCCCTCTGTCTCAAGCTGAACCAGGGCGGAAACGGCGATGGGTTGTCCCTGACTAAAATCACGCATCTTAAGACTATCAATGACGACCTTCACGGCTTTTAAATCTAAAACACGTTCTGATTGAGCACGCGCCAAGTACGACGCTTCAAGTCCGCGCGTATCGTATTTATTTTCGGGTTTGTTTTCTTCGTGGGTAGCGACATCTAGCGTTACCTGAACGGCATCAACAGCCAAATGTAACTGAGTATCGATTTCTTCTTTCAATTTTTTGAAAAGTTCCGTCTTATTGATCATGGCATATAGAAACTAGTACAAGAACGATTAAATTGATAGCGAATCCTAACTTGGCACGAAGACGATTGTATTTCGGCGTCATCATGAACAAAGAACTTGCGGTCATAGCCCTTTTAAAAGTGCGTCTCGATAGTCTTCGCCGGGAAGGTCCATACGGAGATAAGGATTTCTTTCTGTAGATGAATTTCTAAAATGAACCTTTCCTTGGATTAGAAACGATGTAACGGCCAACAATACAACTAAGACCGCCACCGATGTAATACGGTAGAAGCCGACGATTTCTTTAAAGTCCCTAAACATTTGTTCAAGCTTTTCTAATTGGGAAATTTTCATTTCTATATGACTTAGTAGATAATCGGACCCGGCGGATGGGTATCGTCATCCCCTCCCAATAGAAACGAAATGACCATCAACAAAAAACTGCAGCCAATGATGTAATAAAAATCAAGCGCCAAAAGGGACCAAATCAAAACTCCGATGCTAACTAAAAACAATGTTCCAAGAATTCCTTCACGCTTACTTCCTCCGCTATATTTTTTGTCAAATTTTTTTGGAACTATGTACATCGGATGACCCTTCAATTAGTTGTTTAAAGACGAAAAATTTTGAGTTTCACATTCTACCGCTTCGGAGCTTGACATCGCCGAAAAAGCAAATCGCGGAAAATTTTGGTAGACTAACAAGAAGAGACAGAAAAAAAATGCGCAACTAAGCCCATAGGCTACCTCTATTGGCATCTTCCAAACACTACTGGCTACCGTTTCGACTTTCGCGTCCGGATCAAAAAATTTAACGGTTCTTTCGAAGCTATCCCTCATATAGGTCAGGCCACCCTTTGCATAAAAGGGCTCGATTAGTTTTCGAAAACCACTATTTAATGAAATCTCGTAATCGACTTGATAGGTCGACTCATGTTCGTTACCGCTTTTGGTACTAATAATCTTTGATAGGCTCTGAAAGTTTTTAGATTGCATTACCATTCGGTTTTTTATCTCGTCAACCTCAAGCACTTTCACTTCGGTAAGGTACTCTCTACCTTGTGTGATTGCCGTCATTTTGTATTCTTCGCCGGGGTAATTTCTTCTGCTATTATCCGTTCGTTCAATAGATTTTATATAGTTAAAAATTTTAAGACAAATTGAGTCGTCATTAAGGCCCCTATTTAGTTCGTCTAAAGGTATCTTTAAGGTGGATTTGAAAGAAATTTTAATCATAGTTCGATAATTATGACACGGCGACAATGGGCAACCAGTCAATTTTTTTACCGGATCATTTTAGTACACGCGATAACTATCTGTTCTACTAAATGAATCAAAATGGTTTAATATCTATAATGCACGATAGAAATTTTCTGTATATTGCCCTTTTAGGATTTGGTTTATACTGGCTATTGAAAAGTAGTCCAAAAGCCATCTATGAAGACGACTATGTTGTAGCGGAAGCCACTTCACATATATCCTCTACTGAAGCAAAACCTTCCAAATTCGAAATAGATATTTTGGTCTCTAGCAAGAATGATAATAGACCGATAGTTCAAAAAATCAAATCTCCTTTAGAATCCAAAAGAAACCCGGCCTCTAAGGCTTCTATTACTCAATCAATGGTTCAGGCAAAAAGTTTAGGCGCAGTAAAAGAGTACATCGAAATATTCTCAGGACTCGATACGCGGCCGTGGCTCTATAGTCTTAGACCTGGCGACATGGAAGGGAAAATAGGAGTCATTTGTAACAAATGCGGGAAAGACCACTCGGCTGATCTATTCACGCGATTAATAGACTTGCAGGAAAATGATAGAATTTATTTGGAGGAAAGCAATTCTACTGCGTTTATTGTCAATGCCATATATGAAAGATCTAAAAGTATTTCGTTCGTCAAAGGAGATGTTCCGCGGGCAACAGAAACAAGTTTGTCCTTGATAGACACACCCACGTGCAAAATCAATCTTTCGGCGAGGGAACTACCCACATATCAAGTTACCGTAAATTCGTTTACGGTAGGAAAAACTGAGCCATTTAAAATATCGTCTAAAATTTCAGGAGTGCGAATCTATAGAAAAAGCTTCGGACAAAAACCTGACATATACCGCGGTATTGAATCTATCGAATGTTCCGTGGCTTCGGCCAAGGATAATGACGAAAAGTATCTACAGCTTAATATGCGTCATCTGGCAGCGACTCTAGGGACCAACGCTAGATGGTATAGGGCCAAATCGAAAACGGGCGATTTCAAGCACTGAAAAAGCTAAAAATTCTTCAACAAAAAATACGGGATCAACACGTACAACGAAACGTCTCGTACCAAATAGTAGGCGAACACGGCCGCGAACAGTTTCCAGCCGTACTTTCTGAAGGAGGCCCTTAGTCCTTCATTTTTTATACTAAGAGCCATTTGTTTCATCTGTTGCATACACGTCTCCTTTTAAACTATTTCACTAATTTACTTTCAATCAGAGCGCCGTATTTAGGGTCGCACTTTTTGAAGTTTTCTAGGTTTGGTCTAATGATGGATTCTGGAAGGCCTTTCATCGTTCCTGCAATCACCGTTGTCATTCGTTCTTGCTCTTCATCTGATAATAATCGAAACAGGTTTCCGGCTTGAGTGAAATCATCATTTCCCTTGTGCTGATCATGACGATCGACCGTTCCCGATATTTTCAGTGGTGGTTCTGCGACGCTGGCGTCTTGTACCGGGCCACCGAAGCCATTTGGTTCATAGTTGTCTTTCGTTCCCATGTTGCCATCGAATCTCATCGCGCCATCGCGCTGGTAACTGGCGACTTCGTTTTTGGGACGATTCACTGGCAAATGCTGATAGTTTGCCCCGATTCTGTATCTCTGGGCATCTGGATACGCAAACAGTCGAGCCTGCAGCATTTTATCCGGAGAGGCACCAATTCCTGGGGGTAAATTTGCCGGCGAAAATGCCGCTTGTTCAACTTCAGCAAAATAGTTTAATGGATTGCGATTAAGCTCAAGCACACCCACCTCAATTAGTGGATAGTCTTTGTGTGGCCATACTTTCGTTAAATCAAATGGATTCAAGTGATATTTATCCGCATCGAGCTCAGGCATGATCTGCACTTGCATTTTCCATTTAGGAAACTCTCCGCGCTCGATGGCTTCGAATAAATCACGACCCGCATAATCAGGGTCTGTTCCTGCCAGTTCAGCGGCGCGCTCTGGAGTTAGATTTTTAATTCCTTGCATGGATTTCATGTGAATCTTGATCCAAAAACGTTCGCCTTTATCGTTCCAAAATGAAAATGTGTGCGATCCAAAACCATGCATAAACCGATAGCCATCAGGAATTCCCCGGTCGCTAAATAATGTTGTTATTTGGTGAAGCGCTTCCGGAGCCTTCGCCCAGTAATCCCACATGCGACGAGCCACTTTGTATCCTGTTTGCGGATCACGCTTTTGCGAGTGAATAAAATCAGGGAACTTCAAGGGATCCCGTTCAAAAAATACCGGTGTGTTATTACCAACGATATCCCAGATACCCTCGTCAGTATAAAACTTTACAGCAAATCCACGCGGATCACGTTCGGTATCCGCAGATCCTTTTTCACCAGCCACTGTAGAGAATCTTAAAAAGATATCTGTTTTTTTGCCAATCTTTGAAAACACGGCCGCACGTGAGTATTTTGAAATATCATGAGTCACTGTAAACGTTCCATATGCACCCGAACCCTTCGCATGAACAACGCGTTCGGGAACACGCTCTCGATTAAAGTGCGCTAGCTTTTCTATCAAATGCATATCTTGCATCAACACCGGTCCACGCGGGCCAGCCGTGATGGAGTGTTGATTTTCGCTAACTGGATGACCACCTAAGGTTGTTAATACTTTTTTAGACATTGTGTTTCCTTTCGTTAACTAGGTTCATTTTAAAAAATGACAACCAAGCTTTTAATTTTCTGTTAAAATTTATTTTTGAATTTTTTCTTAAGATTTTAAGAACATCACCCCGGCCAAACATTTGTGCGTATAAAGCCGCCGATAGGCCTTTCTCGTTAGTGAGATCAATATCTGCCCCATGCGACAAAAGCAGACGTACGATCCCGCCATGTCCTTTAAAAGCGGCACCCATCAGCAATGTATTGCCCCCAAAATCGCTGTCATTGGCATCACCACCCCAGCTTAATAGCAGGGCTGTAATATCTAAATGGCCATGATAACTCGCCAGCATTAGTGGTGAATACCCCTTGGCGTCTTTAAACGCTAATACCTGATTTTGGTCCGCCGTCGCGAGGGAACTAAAGTAGTGATAGTCGCCTTCCCGTGCGGCCCGCATGGCCTGATCTTGAAGGCCGGGCTGTTGATTTCTATAGTCGTTATAGTTTCTCATTGGATCTACTCCTTCTCTACAGTTATAGATTCGTCGTAATCCAGTTTTTTATCCAATACTTGATTCCGATTAGGCTATAGGTTATTCCTATAGTTAATGAAGCCAAATATAAGCATAAGACATATCGAATACGCTCTAGCCCTAAAGAAACATGGTACATTTAGCGCTGCAGCCAAAGCGTGCCATGTATCACAGCCCGCTTTGAGTGAAGCCATTCAGAAATTTGAATCGGATCTTGGATCCGTAATATTTGATCGCAGCAAAAATCCGATTGAAATCACAGACGTCGGCGAAGTTCTGCTTAAGCAATGCGAACAGGTTATGTTGGAATGCCAAAACTTGTTTGAAATGGCTGATACCTGGAATGATCAGGTTCGCGGAGTATTAAAACTAGGGTTAATTCCAACACTAGCGCCATCACTGATCCCGCTATTCTTGAAATCATTTCGTAAAAGGTTTCCCGACGTAAAAATTGAAATTACTGAAGTAGGCACTGAACAACTGCTAAAAAAACTAGATGAGGGTGATATCGACGCCGCTATTTTATCAACGCCTTCGACAGCTCCGGGACACTTGCTGGAAAAGCCCTTGTTCTATGAAGCGTTCCTAGTATATGCAGGAAAAAGCAATGATCTGCTAAATTCTGAAACGGTCGCATTCCCCGATCTGCAGGATCAAAATTTGATATTAATGGATGATACCCATTGCGTACGTGATCAGATCCTATCAATCTGCGAACGCAAGAAAGAACCTTCAACGAAAACCACTGTACATGGCGGAATACAGACACTGCTGACAGTGGTTGATGAAGAGAACGGATTTACACTGGTACCGGAACTCCTATCATCCGTAGTTAAGAAAAACCAACTACGCGCCATCAAGTCGTCTAATTTCTATAGAAAAATAAGTTTGCTTTATAGAAAGTCACATCCAAAGAAGCGAATTGTTGATTTGCTAATAAAGGAAATTGTGGGCAACTTGCCAGAACATATTCCAACAAAGCTAACACAAAAGATTCAAGTCGTTGATCCTAATAAAAACCGATTTTAATAGAGCCAATTGCGGCCCTGTTAGATCAAGTTCGTCCAAACTCTAGACAGTTTTGACAGTGAATTGTATGGCATTGGCTTGCATATAAATCTCTGCATGCGAGCTAAAGTCGTAACCCTATTTATCGCTACAGTTCTAATATTGCTATCGGCTACCATCGCTAGCATCCACAATCGAGAATTTGCCAAACAGCCAAACTCACCCGCCAAGATCGAACGACAAGCGCAGATTCAGCATAATCTTTCAAATATGTAGATAAACCCGATTTTGGGCATAAAAAAACCAGCTCTAGGCTGGTTGATTTAAATCTTGCCTCACCTTTGGTGAGAGATTGGTAGGGAGTACAGGCTATCACCCCTACATTTTTAACCTCCTAATAGCATTGGGCTATTAGGAAAACTAATAACTTACCTTCGGACAAATCAATACAACTAAGGTCAAAATCGGTCAAATTTCTCATGGCAACCTGAGAAAACCTGAGAGTTTTCTCTCTAGCATTTTTTCATTGTTAATTCATTTTTCGTTCCTGTTCAGCTTAAAGAGCCACCTCGTTTCGCATAAGCACGAGGTAACATTTGCATACTAGCCGATGGCTAACTGGAATTTGTAATGGCTCCGAAAAAAAATCATCTTAACCTTCTATTTATAAACCATTTTACTTCATTGACCTGTTTACCGGACATTTCGTACGGCATTAAGGATTTAATATGAAATCGCCGGACAATTCTTTAAGGCCATTTCCAATTCCTCCGAATTCCATATCGATGAATTTAAAAAAACAGCTTAAGTACTATCTCGATCGAAATGATCTCACAGCTTCCCAACTAGCCAGGAAGGCCAGTGTGCCTAAGCAATCTTTGTCTGGTTGGCTAGCCGGTAGCAACCCAAGAGACGTAAAACAAGTCAAACGCGTCGCGGATGTACTCAATACGACCTTAGACAATCTCTTATTTGGTGAGGGTCCAGAGGCTCAGACTCAAAAAGCAGTCGATCTCGGGGCGCTTGTCGGTGACGAATGGTTTAGCGGAGTATTTGAAATGAAAATCAGGCGGGTTAAAAAATAGATAGTCTTTTTTTAAAAGTTTGGGCTTCTAAATAACCGAATTCAAAGAGGTATAAATTAAATGAGGCATGTCTCGTTAAAAGACTTTTTACCAAAGAATATTTTGGAAAAATTAAATTCTGTGCGAGCGAATGTTTCCTTAACTATCAGGCGTACATTTTCACTTATTTTTGCGCTAATATTTTTTTTGGTGGCTCTGGGTGCAACAGTAGCGGCTATCCATCAGGCTATTAAAATTGAAAGCTTGGAAAGAAATGGAGTCTCAACTATTGGCGAGGTAATTGAGTTCATTTATTCTGAGGATCGCAGCTATCGTAGAAAGCGGGGAACAAGAGTTACGAAACACTACGACCACACTATTTCATTTGATGGCCATTTAGTCGTTTTAGATTTAGATAAGGAAGTGCCGATTGGTTCAAACTTACCCATATTTTACGATAGTACCGAACCAAAAAATTCAGTAGTATTTGACGGAAATCCTAGCTTCTGGAAAATCCTTGAAAAAAAATACAGTTATTGGATGATTGGAATACTTTTTCTTATCCCTGGTTTTTATTTCATCTCATGGCGATTATTTAAAAACTTTTATGACCCACTTTCGGAAAAAGAGATTGGAATCAAGTTTAAATTTCCCAACGATGAAAAATCAAAATACAGAAAGGCCCTTAATAAGATCACAAATGAAGTCATTGTTAACGGTGAAGAACGATCGGAAATGATTTTTTTAGCCATAATTAGTGCATTCGATATTCAAGGGTCCAAAGCAAGTACACTAAAAAATGGCACACTACAAGATCTTGCCTTGTATGAGGTCGGATGTTTTGTTTTGGCTAGTGCATGCAAGATAACCGAGGCTTCAGGAAGTAAGGACTACTCTGAAATAAAAAAATGGACAACGCTTTTTGTTTTACTCTCAAGCGAAGTATTAAAATCAGAAATCCATTTAGTTGAGTCGTTCATTGCCAATCGGTTAAATACATACGGAAACCTTTCAAATCCGAATAAAAATGACTACGTCGAGTATAAAGCGCTTCTCTTAAACTTTTTAAATGAGCCCATGTTAAAAGTAATTAATAGTACTATTAACGAAGAACCTCTAGACCCCGAGCAAGCATTGACGATTTGGTTCGAAAAAACTTTTTCAATTTTAAACACGCTGGTTATAAACAGTGTTTTATCTAAGAGCGCTTAAAAATGGATCAACACAACGTAGCTGATGAATTCATTTGGATAAAAAAGAATAAGACGGGGGTGGGTCAAAAATGATTTATACATATCATGTATATAGAAAGTGGCTCACAAAAATTTTGGATTTTTTACGAACTTCATAGCGGCTCTTTATTGCCAGTGCAGACAAACTTGTTAAGTGTTTGCCTATGTCAATAAAGGTAACATTTTAATTTAAATAAGTCACGACGCAAATAACTGAAACTAAATCTAATAAAGAGAACAAATGAATAATCTGCCATCGTGTATACTCTAACAACTCTGTGAATATAACTTTAGTACCATATATTTTTAATGAATCTCACTTCAGTGCGAATTTGATTTTCTGGGGTAGTCACAATGAAGCAAAACTAGAGAGGTAATATAGAATACATTATTATTTTTGCAATAGCATTTGTATTCTCTGGTATTGCACAAGTGTCGAAGGATTTTAATGCTTTCCGACTAAATCGCCCATCATGGGTTCGGCGTGCAAATGGTAAAATTGCTATAGTTGTTTTTACTACATGTTTTATGTGACCCATTCTAGATTTGCCTGGCCGATGAACTTTTAAAATAGTACTTGTTGGGCTACTTGGCTCAGCGGACCAAGTAATTTTGGGCACTACCACCCGGTTATCCACGCACTTCAACAAGTTACCAATTACCATCAATATTTATCATTTTGGCATTAGGCTTTAGGTCTTGCCCAGAGGGTTTCAAAATTGTGTTATTACTATAATTAGAGAACCTTTACTGCCTTTTGACATGTGTCAAATTTACACCGACCTTTAGGTCTATCATAAGTGTTTGATTTCATTTAACTTTATTTTGTAATCAATATAGTACAGATTTATCGTGTACTATATTGATTACAAAATATATCTGTGCTATATTGATTACATGGAAATATGCTTTAAATGTATGCAGACAATAGTAGATGAGAAAGTTTACGGTCTACATCCATACTGCTTTATGACCTGGTTTGGGGTTCAAAATATATTAGAGTTCGATAACTTAGACCCTAAAAAAAATACCTCAAAAACTCAAAGTCAGGAAATTGAAAAAAAAATAGATACGTTTCTTCACGGAAGGTATTTAAAATATTCAGCTCGACTAGGTACTGTAGAATATATTTTAAAAATTCAAGAAGATGAATTTCCCGAACTACCCGCGACGGAATATTTATCTAATCAAATCGCAGAAACTCTAGGAATGGATATTCCTCCATACCACTTAATTGACTTTAATGGACGAATTACATTCGTAACAAGAAACTTCATGCAAGACCATGTCGGTACATTACAGCACATTTATAAGTTTCTTCCAACAGGCCCTCAGCATCACAATTGCGAAGAAATTGCCAAGCTTATATTAGATCAAACAGGCAAACTAGCTGATGTCGCTAGGTTCATAGAAATTTCTCTATTTGACGCCTTAATTGGAAACAATGATCGACATGGGCGAAATTTAGGCATCATCGAGACGACCAAGGCAAAAAGACTATCACCTATGTATGACTGTCCATCAATATTTGGAACAGAAGCGGAATTTCTACTAGAAGCACACTATAATCCCAGTGGATGCATTTATACCTCAACTAGCAAGGAACCAAAGGTTATCGACTATATAGTTGAATTCAAAAGACTCGGCCACGAAAAAGTAGTTAGCACGTTTAGTACAAGGGCAATTTCAAGGTTTCCGCAAATAATCGAATTAGTAAAAAAATCCGCAATAAGTACTAAGCGAAAAAAGGCCTTCATGAAGTTACTTGAGGAGCGAATTGGAGAATTTGAAAATGGGAAATAAGATTAAAAAAATAGAGGCCGTAGATGTTTACTTTGAAAGAAGGAAAACCCGCGAATATGTTGGCCGACTCTCAAGAGAGGGTAATAACTTTGTGTTTAACTATGATAGCGCCTATGCTTATGGCGAAAGATCAATTCCACTAGGTCCAGATCTACCGCTGTCTCCAAAAAAAATTGTTTCAAAAAATCTATTTACAACCTTTGAAGACAGAATCCCCTCCAAAAAGAATCCTGCTTACCAGGAATATTGTCGGAGTGTAGGTATCGAACCAACAGAAAAAGATCCACTTGTTTTAGTAGCAACCATAGGACAAAAAGGACCTTCTTCATTTGTTTTTGCTCCCGCTAAAATTGATGCTGTTATTAGAGAAGATGTTATGAGATTTAGAAACGAATTGAAACTGTCAGTTCGTGAATTTAGCGAGCTTTTTGATTTTTCTCCTGCGACTGTGCATAGAATAGAAACAAAAAAAACTAGTGGTAAAGATGCCCTTAAACGTATCGAGGTATACTATCTGTTTCCAGAGGTAGCACTCTATGAAGTTAGAAAAAATGGCTTCAAAGTAAATGATGATAAAAGAAGATTTGTTGAAGATTTTTTTAAATCAAAAATTAACAAAGCGAATGAAAGCAGGATAGATCGAAAACCTAAAATGTAGACCTATAAGCTAAAATAGTATTTTTTTTACAATGTCGTTCATTAACTTTTTTCACGGTTTTAAATGTAAGTAACACGGGCAAAGATGTTTCCGCCATTCAATTATTTTTTCATATTTCGGCGGCGTTAGATAAACTTTTTAACTTCTCAGATGATTTTGAAACTTCATCTCTTAACTTATTAAAATCGTTTTCAAAGCCAAGCATACTTTTGACTTCAACTCCGGTTCTTCTAGATAAGACAATCCTCTCTAAAATTTGCCGTTTGCGTTTAGACCAATCGAAGACGCCCTGAATACCTGACGAATCCGCTAAAGCGAACTTCAAGTCATCATTTTTTGACATATCTAAAATCCAATTTCCAAGCTCACCATTTGATCCAAAAAATGACTTAACGAAAGTGAGCCCTGCTTCATCGTCTTCGTTTATTTTTAAACCTACAAGCCACTCAAAGGCAAAAAACTGGGGAGTTGGCAATTTAGGCCCTCGTCTCTTCTTTCTATCCAATTCATTATTTTCAAAAAAATATTTTAGCTCGCTTTCAAATATTTCAATTTCAGCCTCGGCTATACGAATAGTTTCCTTCAATTTACCTGCAATTATGTCTTCATTGATCATCAGCCTGTCACCCACTGACGACTCTGAAACCCCACTTTCAATAAATGATTTTGAACTAAGCCGTTTATAAAATGGGCGGAGAGTATCCAATAGGTCTTTCCTAACTTGAACTCTTTTTTCCAGGCTGCCCTCTATTGAACCTATGTCATACTCGATAAAACCGAATGCAAAATATGGTTCCCATTCTGGACGTGATTTAAGCTGATCAACCCAAAGAGTATTTATTTTACTTATCATAACAGAATAAACTTATAGGGAGTTTCTATAAATTTACCATCTTTTTTTAAATACTCCCTATTGGATATGGGGACGGCTTTCTTGTTATGGGGACCTATGAAAATTTTTTCATGAAAAAGGAGCATTCAAATGCAAAAAGAACAAAAAATTGCCGAATTTGTAAGAGTACTAGGTGGAAGCAGGAATGGAACCGGCGCAAGTTGCCACTGCCCCGCACATGATGATAGAAACCCAAGTCTTTCTGTAACGATTGCAAATGATGGAAAGTTACTGGTTTATTGCCATGCTGGTTGTCCACAGGAAGTTGTCATTTTTAAACTGATTGAAAAAGGACTTTGGAATAAGGAAATTCCAAAACCAAGAGTCGTTACAAGCGAAAATGAATGGGTTTATGACGACGAAAATTTCCTACCTACCTTAAAAGTAAGAAGATATGTCGACTCCGGCGGCAAAAAACAATATTCCTTATCAAACTTTCAAGATGGAAACTGGGTCTCTGGAAAAGGAAAAAATAGTATAGTTCCTTATCGCCATAAGGAGTGGGACCTGAACTACAACAAATATATTTTTATCGTAGAAGGTGAAAAGTGTGCAGATTTTCTTTATGTGAGACACCTAAATGCGACAACTTCCCCCTTGGGAGCGGGGAAATGGCCTAAAACCTTCGGTCCATATTTTAAAGACCACGACGTTATTATCATTCCCGACAATGACGAGCCCGGAAGAAAACACGCTGAAATCGTGCTTAAAAGCATCAAGCCCTATGCGAAATCAATTCGTCTTGTCGAGCTTCCAAAGCTAGGACCAGCCGAAGACGTCGTAGATTATTTTCAAAAAGTAAACTCATCTAAGGATGATTTTTTAGAGCTCATTCAATCGACCGAACTAATTAAGTCTCCACAATTTGACGATGCCAAAAATCCGCTTAGCCCTAAAGAATGGGATGAACCAATACAATACTCTGAGGAAAATAGTTCACTTCCAAATTTTTCAAAAGAAGAGTTAAGGCCTATGCTACCTAGTCTCCTATATGCATGGTTTGAAGACATATCGACTAGACTGAATGTTCCTTTGGAAGTCGTGAGCACTATCGGCCTAAGTGTTATCGGTGGGGCCGTTGGAACGAAAATATTTTTCAAGCCTAAAGAAAAGGATAATTGGCGAATTTATCCTTGCTCACTTTGGTGTTTAACAGTGGCGCAGCCGGGAAGCAAAAAAACACCCATACTATTGGAATTGTATATGCCTCTTAAGAAAATTGAAGACATCTTCGAAGAGGATTACATCAAAAAGACTAGGGAAAATGAACCAAAAATTGAAATTTTAAAAATTCAAAAAAATTCTATAGTAAGCAAAATTAAAGAACTTCAAAAAGACAATATCAACTCAGATATTTCGGAATACAAAGTTCAGCTAGAATCCATTTTGGCCGAAGAAAGAACTTTAAAAATCCCAAGACGAAGAATTATAACATCAGCAACAACGGCGTCTAAACTTATTGATATTTTGGCCGACAATCCCGAAGGAATAATTTTTAATAAAGATGAACTGAAAGGACTTTTTGATTCATTTTTTGTAAAAGGTAATGAAAAGCTTCGATCAATTTTGTTGGAAGGCTGGACAGGCACAGGCCAAGTTACAGATGATACCATATCGAATGGCACAAGAAGGGTTAAGCGTTGTGCAATTGCCATAGTCGGTGCGATTCAACCTGGCCCCCTGTCCGTTTTTGTTAACAAATCAGATGATGGATTTATCGAAAGATTTTGTTGTGCAATTACGCTAGGCCATCAGCCTTTTGTAAATGATCTAGAAACATCTTTTAATGAAGAGTTATATAAAGAGGTTGAAAAAATGTTTATAGAAATTTCTAAGATTTCAATAGCAGATGAATATTCTTGCCGAATGTCGGAAGACGCCAAAATACTCTTTAATAACTTTAGACAAAAGTTTTACAACTTAAAAATATCCCCGCGAACCAATGGTAAAGTCATAACTCATATTTCAAAGTATGAAACCCTCTTCGGCGGTCTCTGCATTATTTGGAGCGTTGCCCAGGCATACGAACGCATAAATACTATACCGCCAAATTTAGTTATAGATGAAACTACGGCATCACAAGTGATAAAGTGGATTACCGACATCCTTTTTCCACACGCTAAGTATATTTACGACAATACGGTGATTCAATACTCCATTAAGTCTTTGGTAGAAAAAATCCTTAATGGGAAAGTAAAGGATAACGATACCATTCGGTCTATTGCGAAGCACGAGTGGAGCGGACTTCGAGATAGCGATTCTGTCCTAACTGCTTGTGAAAAACTTGAAAAACTGAACTGGGTAAAAGTTGAGGACCGAAAGAATGCTAACGGCGGCCGTCCTTCATTAGTTATCCGATTAAATCCAAAACTAAAAGCTACTCACTTAAACATAGAAAAAAATTAGCAGTTTGGTCGCACAGACAACACTGCCAAAACAGGCAAAAAGCATATGGAAATAATTTTGTATTACTTTTTGTCAGTTTTGACGGGTTTGTCGGTGAAGTCTTTACTTGTATTTCATGAGGACCTTGAATGAAACAGAAAAATAGTTTACAAACTCATCCACGCTCTTTGATAATTGAACAGGAAACGAAAACCGATAACGATATTATGATCCCATTAGAGGTGGCTCGAAAGCTTCGCATCTCGACAAAAACATTGTCTAGACTTACTAAGCGAGGAGAGATCCCATCTCGAAAAGTTGGTGGTCAATATCGTTACTTTAGGTCTGATTTGGACGATTGGTTGAAAGGAGATTCAGAATGAAAGAATCTAATGAAACTAATCCTAGAAAAACAATATACAGAAAAACTGCAATACCTGGAGTACGTTCGGTCTGGGACTGGTCAGAAAAGAAAAATGACTACGTTCAAAGAATATCAGGAAATCGCTATCAAGCAACCGTCGAAAAAAACCAAAAGACCACCTCAGAGTCTTTTGGTTCCATTGAAGATGCCAGAAAGTGGCGAGAGCGAATCAAGTTTGACCTTGATCGCTTGCCAAATGTGATGCCGATGACTTTTGGGGAACTGCTCGAGGAATTTTTTAAAAGTAAAAGCGATAGACTTCAAATCACCACGATTGAAAGCTATCGAACACAGGCCCGACATTTTGAAAAACTCTTAGATGTTCGAGTTGAAGATTTTAATTCACAAAATATTGATCGATGGCTGACAGATTTAAAATCACCAAAATATCGATTAGAAATGAAGTTGAAATCTACACGTCTTTGCTTTGGTCACGAGGTAACTCTGTTAAAAAATGTATTTGCTTATTATCGAGATTACATCAACGAACGATTTGTAAATCCAGTTACCCGTAAACATGATCGAGACTCAGTCATCAATCAAAAGAGAATTGATGAGCGAAAGCGAGCTGAAAAAAATAAGTTTATTTCTGGCGAGGAAATTGAATTGATTTTATCTGCCTTCAAAGCGCAGGCACAACTTAAGCCATTTAAGCATATGTATTATGTCTTGGCACTTATGCAGTTAAGAACGGGACTAAGAGTTGGCGAAGCTACGGCGCTTTGCTGGAAAGACATCGACTGGGATACTGGCATCATTGAGATCAACAAAACCGTTCAATGGATGAGAACAGCAAAAAGGCCGTCTCAAATTAGCGATAAGACCAAAACAGGAGAAGATCGGATAGTTAGGCTACTTCCTTCTGTCCTTGATGAACTTAGAACTCTACGAAACTTACAGAATCGTATTGGTGGTTTAATCTTTAGCGAAGATGGAGAAACAATCATAACTTACCGATGTATCCAGCATCACTTTGAATGCGCTTTTAAAGCCGCGAACATTGATTTTCGATCAACTCATATTCTAAGACATTCTTTTGCTACGCACTTCCTTGAAACGACCTTGAACAATAACGCCCTGAAAGCCTTACTAGGACATACAACTATCAAGATGACTGAGAAGTATGGGAAAACCACTAATCGCGTATCATTGGCCGGAATGGTGGCTTTTGAAGAAGGTCTAAAACGGACCGAACCTGAGAAAACCTGAGAATTAAAATTTTAGTTTTTGGAATTTTTCAGCGATATCGTGCAAGCCCTTGAATTTCGGGCATAAAAAAACCCGCTTGCGGCGGGTGATTTTAATTTGGTAGGGAGTACAGGATTCGAACCTGCGACATCCACCTTGTAAGGGTGGCGCTCTACCAACTGAGCTAACTCCCTGTCGGTAAAAGAGAGTCTTGTTTAACAAAGACCCTCGGGGTTGTCACGCTAAAAGTTTATTGCAACTTAGATCGGCAGTTCGGGCTCGATAATGTGCTTGGATTCACACGTGCCATCGAGAAATGAGTGAATGTATAGCTATTAATTGGAGCTACGGACATCATCACCACGTTTCCTTCATATGCAGATGGTACTTTTTTCACAAACGAGCTCGCTGCAAAATTTCTAAGGTTCACACGATAAACTTCGCGATTTTGAGCATTTCGTAAAGTCGCGTAAATAACCTTTGATGTGCTTAAGCTTCCCAGACCAGAACCCATCACTACACATGTCTTAGGATCCATTTGTTGGATGAATAGGATACGACTATTTCCGTTTTGGTTAACAACTTTGAATGTGAAGTAAGATGTAGGAACGTTGCCCTGTCTTAACATCCAAGAACCTGACAACAAAACCCATGAAATCGGTTGTTCTTTGCCCCATGGAACGGGAATGAAAGAATCTCCATCTAACAAATAGTCGTTTCTAGGAAATGACGGTTGAGCGGTCGCCGCTGGAGCTACCGTGCTTGAAAGCACCAGCATAACTATCAGAATCTGTTTAAAATATTGTAATAGCCACTTCATAGCATCTCCTCTAGATCTCAAAATGCACTTTCACAGCTTTATTAAAGTAGTACCCGTTTTTAGCTCTGAAAAGGTATTTTGGTTTATCGTATTCCGGTTCAATCAACTTCCGCAGTCGCTTAATAGTCACATAAATCTTGTTATCATGAACACTAGGATCATAAGGTTGCTTCCAAACATTTTCTACTAAGTATTCCTTAGAGAAAATCACCCCTTGATTCTGTATAAATAATTTTAGCAGATCGAGTAAAATAAATTGGTTTTTAAAATCAATTCGACCAATTTTTTGCTCAACAACCAGATGGTTTGCTTCATCGAATAGAACGTCGAAATTCGTTTGAACTTCGCCGCCAATTTTATCTAAATTTGCCTTAATCATACGAGCCAAACGAACTTGGCTGCGCTCATCGACCATTCTTAAAGCCATGTTTAGGTATAAACGAGACGACTCTTTGTCGCCCATATCAAGATATGTCACACCTAACATGCCCAAAATAGAAACGTGAGTTACGATCTTTTTGCACTCTTTAAGCTCTTCATAAGCTTCCCACATGATACTTAAAGCTTCGTCGTATTTCTTTTGGATTCTGAAAATATCAGCATTTAAAAGTTTAGCTGATAATCTGAGTTCTGGAAAATTGTACACTTGGAAAAACACATGCAGATTGTAGACTTCTTTTAATGATTCCGCATAACGGCCCATCATAAAGTATACAAAGCTGATCATGAAAATCGCGTTGCAAATGTCTTCTTTGTCGTCTTCGCCAAGGGCTAAGGACAGCGATCTTTGCGCGTAATCTAAAGCGACTTCGTGTTGGCCTTTGTAGCCAGCACACAAAGACAAAGTGAAGTAGGTTTTCGCATTTAATGAAAAACCTTCTTTTAATACTAGATCTTGAAGTTGTTCTTTGGTGGCGTTGATTTCATCGAAACGTTCTTTTTCAGCGTAGATTCTAAGAAAGTTATTTTGACATTTAAGGTAACCAGCGAAGTTTTTTTGAGAGAAGTAAATTTGAGCGGCCTGATTCAAGAATCCCATCGCGCTATCATAGTCGCCACGATCACAATGGAGTTTGCCTAGCTCAAATATTTGATCAACAGACGTCGAGTACGTCGTCGGTTGAATTTCCGCCGTTTGGTTAATCATTCCAATCCTTAATTTAGACAATCTGTAATGTCAGATTCTGTCCTGATGGTCAATCTTTGGAGGCACCAAACTTACAAAAACCGTTTCCGATATAAATGTATGAAATTACTCGTATTTTTTATGCACACATTTAACGCAAACAACAAATTTGGCTATTTTGAAATTTATTTTACCGCAAAATTGCTGAGATAGCGCTTAGGCTTACCCCAAATAATGAAGTGTTTTTTAATATCGATGTAAGGAATGATGCGAATATATTCCTCTTTATTTTCAAATGGGACCGTGGAATAGAGCCCTAACCCTACTGGAGTCAGGCGGAACTCCAAGCCTTTGTAGTCATCTTCAGCCGTGATGTCCGAGGCCGTGAAGTCCGCTTTAGTGACTCGCGCTTTTAATGACTTATCATAGATGACTGAAAATACTTGGTACTTGTAGGTGTCTGACTTGGCCATGTTAGCTTTGCAAATAAACGTAATCCCGTAGAAACGTTTTTTCAAAAGCAGAGTTTCTGTTTCACACGAAACTTGGTTGAGGTCGGCCTTCATTTCATCAGATTTACTCGATTTTAAATAATCGCAATCATAGTCCTTAAATGCATCAACGACTTCAGAGATTATAAACGATGTCTCTTTAAACAAATACATATCATCAATGTTGCTGAGATCTACGAAACGGAAAGAACACTTATCATTGTTATAGATTTGTTTATTCAACTGAATTATTTCAATAGGAAGATTTAACTTTTTAAGTTTTAGATTT
>JADHED010000955.1_pt1 | contig 27615 bp, 24 predicted proteins | sample 8952041 | NCBI WGS metagenome assembly JADHED01 (sample SAMN16124423, study PRJNA663239) | bioreactor sludge metagenome | isolation source: sludge (control) | place: India:Bengaluru | collected 2018-09-08
CGCGGGTCCAGCGGCTCGCGGCGGAGCTTCGATGAGGCCAGCTGCTTGGGCGAGACCGCCTCGCGGGGGCCGAAGGCGGCGCGGTGCAGGATGCCGGCTGCGGCCGTGAAGGCCGGGCCCGAGGCGGCGTCGGCCAGATGCGGCACCCGGCGCGGACGGCCCAGGCGCACCGGACGATCGAACACCCGCACCGCCACTTCGCGGACGCCGGCGAGCTGGCTCGCCCCACCGGTGAGAACGAGGCCCGCGCCCGGCTCGATCGGGGCGCCGGCCGCCTTCAGGCGGTCGCGCAGCAGTTCCAGCGTCTCCTCGACGCGCGGGGCGATGATGCCCTTCAGCAGGCTGCGGGGCGCCACGACCGGGCCGGCGCCCGGATCGTCGCCGCGCGGCGGCGCCTCGATCATCTCGCGGTCCTCGTTGGCCGAGGCGATGGCCGAGCCATGCAACGTCTTGATCCGCTCGGCGCCGGCGATGGAGGTCGAGAGACCGCGGGCGATGTCCTGCGTCACGTGGTGGCCGCCGACCGGCACCGTCTCCACGTGCACCAGGCTGCCACCCCGGAAGACCGAGGCGGAGGTCGAGCCGCCGCCCATGTCGATGCAGACGCTACCCAGGTCCATCTCGTCCTCCTCCAGCGCGGCGAGCGCGGAGACGAACGGCGCGGCGACGACGCCGTCGAGCTGGAGGTGGGCGCGCTCGACGCAGGCGCCCAGGGTATTGAACACCGTCTCGGCTACCGAAACGACCAGCAGCTCGACCCCGAGGGTCTTGCCGAACATGGCGCGCGGGTCGCGCACGCCGCCCTGGCCGTCGACCGCCCAGGCCACCGGCAGGATGTGGATCGCGCGCCGGCCGGGCAGCTTGACCTGGGCCAGGGCGTTCTGGATCGCGCGGACCAGGTCGTTGTCGCCGATCGGCCGGGCGCCGATGGAGACGCGCCCCTGCACGCGGCTGGACGTAAGCTGTCCGCCGGCGGTGGCGATCGCCACGCCCTGCACGTTGACGCCCGCGACGTTCTCAGCCCGCTCCACCGCCTGGGCGATGGCCGCCGAGGCCTCGTCCAGGTCGACGATCGCGCCGCCCCGCACGCCCCGCGACTGCACGTAGCCGACGCCGCAGGTGGTAAGCGTCCGGTCGCCCCGCCGCACACCGTCGGGCTTCATGATGAAGCACGCGACCTTGGAGGCCCCGAGGTCCACCGCCGCCACGACCTTCGGCGGCGCGAGCGCGGCCTTCAGCCCTTCACGGCTGTCCTTCTTCGCGGCTTCGGGCTTCGGGCGGCTGGCGGTCATCAGCATTCGGCGGCTCTTCTGGTGCTTACACGCCGTTCGCCGGCGAAGCGGCGGGCGTGACTGCGGCGGTCGTGACGGGAGCGGTGGTGACGGGCGCGCGGGGCCGGACGGCCACCACGTCGGGATTGCGCAGGTCGATGCGCTCGAAGCCCAGTTCCAGGATCCGCGAGCGCAGGTCGAGCTGCTCGAGCTGGATCAAGGCCTGTTCCTCGTCGACGGCGGGAAGCTGGATCAGCGAACCGTCCTTCAGGCGCAGGTCCCACCGGCGGTCGTCCACCCGGACCAGGGCTTCCATCCGCGCCATCAGCTTCGGACGCTGGGCCAGGATCGGCAGGATCTCGCCGGCGTGACGGTCGCCGCCTGCGCCGACCACCAGGGGCAGGGTCGCAAAACGGGCCGGGTCCGCCTCGGGAATCTGGCGGCCCTTGTCGTCGATCACGACGCTCCGCCCGCCATGCTGCCACACGGCGAGCTGGCGACGCTCCTTCACCGAGATCATCAGGGTGTCGGGCAGCAGGCGAACCACCCGCGCCTCCTCCACCCAGCCGACCTGCTCGACCCGGGCGCGCAACGCCTCCAGGTCCATGCCCAGCAGCGGGGCGTCCTTGTAGACCCCGGCGGCGCGCAGGATGTCGTGGGTCGCCATCTCGGACGCGCCCTGGACATGCACGGCCCGAAGGCGGAAGCCCGCCTCGCCGAACTTGCCGTCGACGGTGGAGCCGATCACGTGCGCCAGTTCAGCGCCGCGCTCGCCGGTGCCGAGCACCGCGACCAGAGCCAGGGTCAGGACGCCGCCGGCGACCAGCAGGGTCTGCTTCGGGGAGAGCCGCGGGCCGCCGCCGGCCGCCTCCGCCTGCGGGCGTTTGGCCGGACTAGCGGGCGCCTTGGCCCGAGGTTTCGCCGCGACTCGCGATCCCCCCCGCTCCGCCGCGGGCATAAGCGTCCTCCACAATCCAGAGCACCAACCGGTCGAAATCCACCCCGCCCGCCGCGGCCTGCTCAGGAACCAGAGACGTAGGCGTCATTCCGGGCTGGGTGTTGACCTCCAGTAGGACCAAAACGTCGTTAACATCATCATAACGGAGGTCCGACCGGGTAACGCCTCGGCAACCCAGGGCCGCGTGCGCCATCTCCGAGAGTTTTTTCGCCTTTTCAATCGCATGGGGTGGAATCCGGGCCGGCACGATGTGCTCCGACCCGCCCTCCCCGTACTTGGCTTCGTAGTCGTAGAAGGCTGTTTTCGGCACGATTTCGGTAACGGTCATGGCCTTGCCGTCCATGACGCCCACGGCGAGCTCCAGGCCGGCGATGTAGGGCTCGACCATCACCTCCTCGCCGAAGGTCCACGAGGGAGCGACCACCTCCTGCGGCGGCCGATTCGCGCCGTCGAAGACGAGGAAGACTCCGACCGACGATCCCTCGGCGTTGGGCTTCACCACATAGGGCGGCGCGATGACATGGTCGCGCGCCACGTCGAAGCGGTTGAAGAGGCCGCCCCCCGGCACCGCCACGCCGGCCGCCGCGAGAACCGCCTTGGCCTTGGCCTTGTCCATGGCCAGGGCCGAGGCCAGTACGCCGCAGTGGGTGTAGGGCAGGCCCAGGGTCTCCAGCACGCCCTGGACACACCCGTCCTCGCCCCAGGCCCCGTGCAGGGCGTTGAAGCAGACGTCCGGCTTAAGGCGCGTCAGGACCTCGGCGACGTCGCGGCCGGCGTCGATGCGGCTGACCTTGGCGCCCAGCCGCTCCAGCGCGTCGGCGCACTCGCGGCCCGAGACGAGGCTGACCTCCCGTTCGGAGGAAAGACCGCCCATGAGGACGGCGACGTGATGTCCGGAGAGTGGGGCGGCCATGGGCGACTCGAAGCGCGAGAGGAAAGACCCCCGCCGGGTGGCGGACGGGCCGCCCTGGGTCAAGTCAGCTTTCGATGCAGCTTCGACGCAGCCCAGAACACCGCCGCCAGGCCGCAGCCCGCGACGATCCCCGCCGTGAGGTCATGGAGGACGGTGAGGCCGAAGGTGGCCAGCAGGACGACCGCGGCGCGCCAGTTGCGTAGCAGGCTGGCGAACTCGTCCTTCTCCGCCATGTTCCAGGCGACCACGACCAGCAGCCCCGCCAGGGCCGCCAGCGGCACGTAGCTCGCCAGCGGCGCGGCGAGCAGCATGAAGGCCAGCAGGAAGGCGGCGTGCAGGATGCCGGCGACCGGGCTGTGGGCGCCGGCCCGGATGTTGGTGGCGGTCCGGGCGATCGTGCCGGTCACCGCGATGCCGCCGAAGACAGCCGAGGCCACGTTCGCGAGGCCCTGCGCCACCAGCTCCATGTTCGAACGGTGGACCCGGCCGGTCATCCCGTCCGCCACCTTGGCCGACAGGAGGCTTTCAAGGCCGCCCAGCAGGGTGAACGACAGCGCCGCCGGCAGGACCGCCAGCAACAGGTCCGGAGAGATGGCCGGCATGTGCGGCGCCGGGAGCCCGCTGGGGATGCCGCCGAACCGCGTGCCGATGGTCTCCACCGGCACGTGCAGGAGGGTGGCCAGCAGAGTCGCGGCCACGACGGCCACCAGCATCCCGGGCCAGGTGGGGCGCAGCCGCCGCATCACCAGGATCACCGCCGCCGTCGCGACGCCCAGCGCCAGGGCCGCGGGATTGAGCGTGGCCGCGGCTTGCGCGAGCGCCATCAGCTTGGGGAGGACCGGGCCAGGTTCGACGCCCGAGAGCTTGAGTCCCGCCAGGTCCTTGATCTGGCTGGCGAGGATGGTCACGGCGATGCCGGCGGTGAAGCCAACGGTCACCGCATGGGGAATGTGGCGGATGAATCGGCCCAGCCGCAGCGCGCCCAGCGCCGTCAGCATCAGGCCCGAGAGCAGCACGGTCAGCGCCAGCCCCGCGAGGCCGACCTGCGCGACGGTCGCAGACACCAGGACGATGAAGGCGCCCGCCGGGCCGCCGATCTGGAACCGGCTGCCGCCCAGCGCCGAGACCACAAAGCCACCGATGATCGCCGTGTAGAGCCCCTGCGCCGGGGAGACGCCGGAGGCGACGGCGATGGCCATCGAGAGCGGGAGCGCCAGGATCGCCACCGTCAGGCCGGCCATGGCGTCGGCGCGCAGGTCGCCGAGGCCGTAGCCTTCCTTCAGGGTGGCGGCCAGCTTCGGCTCGTACAGGTGCGACGTGGCGGTACCGTCGGGCATGGCCCTCAATCCTCGCTCGCCGGAAACTTAGGTATGATCCTCGTCAAGTTGCACGCGCCCTCTCGTCGCAGCCCTCAGGAGGCAGGCTTGCTCCGGAAGTCCACGTCGGAGTTCGCCACCGTGTAGAGGAAGCTCGCCCAGACGGCGACGTTCTGCGCCAGCTCCGCGGGGTCGATCTTGTCCAGCGTGTCGTCGGCCGAGTGGTGCAGGTCGAAGTAGCGGCTGGCGTCCTGGCCGAAGTCCACGAACGGCGCGCCCAGCCCGATGAGGCCGCGGATATCGGCCCCACCGAACGCCGGCGCGGCCGGGCTCACCGCCACCTTCAGCGGCGGCAGGCTGGCGCGGAACGCCTTCATTGCCGCATGGTCGCTGCCGGCGCGCGGCAGGTTGATGGTCCAGATCCGCCCGGCCCCGCTGTCGCTCTCGCCGGCCACGACGATGCGCGGAGCCTCGTCCTTGTGCGCGGCGGCATAGGCTTCAGAAGAGCCGCCCTGCTCTTCAGAGCCCCACATCACCACGCGGATCGTGCGGCGCGGCGGGCCGGCCTGGGCGACCAGCTTGGCGGCGGCCGTCGTGATGGCGATGCCGGCCGCGTCGTCCACCGCGCCCGTGCCCGGGTCCCAGCTGTCGAGATGGCCGCCGACCACGATCACCTCGTCCGGCGCCTCGCGGCCCCTAATCTCGCCCGAGATGTTCCAGGCCTGGGCCTTGGGGTTCACTGATGAGGTCATGGCCATGCGGACCGTCACCGGCCGCCCGCGCCGCACCATGTTCTCCAGCAGGTCGGCGTCCGGCGTCGATAGGGCCGCAGCCGGGATGGTCGCCGGCGCGCCGCCGCCGGTGTGCGGCAGCCGCGTGTCGTCCGTGGAGATCGAGCGGATCAGGTAGCCGACCGCCCCGCGCTTGGCGGCCTCGACCGCTCCGGCCCGGCGCTGGACGCCGACGGCGCCGTAGCTGGAACCGTCCTGGGTGCGCCCCATCTTCTGGGTCACCACGGCGATCTTGCCCGCCAGCGCGCCGGGCGGCTGATCGAGCATGGCCTGGTAGCTGGTGAACAGCACGATCGGCGCGGTCACGCCGCCGGCCGGCGTCGAGGCCGAGCCGCCCAGGCCGAGCGCCTGCAGCTTGATCGGCCACGGGCCGACCACCTCGACGGACTCCGCGCCCCGGGACCAGGCGGACGTCGTGAACGACTCCACCCGCACGTTCTCGAAGCCCAGCTCCTTCAGCTTGGCCACGGCCCAGTCGCGGGCCCGCTCCATGCCCTGGCTGCCGACCATCCGCGGGCCGACCTCCGTGGTGAGGGACTCCGCGACGCTCCAGGCGGTCTGGTCGGTCAGGGCCTTGTCGCGGATCGCGGCGGCGCCGCCGGCGAGATCCTGAGCGGCGGCCGGAACGGCAAGAGCCAGCGTCGCGGCCGTCAGAAGAAGGGCGGGGGCTTTGGAGAAGAAGCGCATGCCTGCCGGTCCCACCCTGGCCGAGTCCCGTCAAGGCGCCGCTCTCGCCACCATGGTGTCAGCAGCCTGGCGCCAAGGTCGCGGGCGACGAAGGAGCTTCCGATGCCTGTTCCCACGGCCCTCGACGGCCTGCCCCGCCCGCCCTGCGCCGAACTCCTGGGCTGGGAGGTGGTGGACGCGCGCCCCGCCGACGGCTGGATCCGCGTGCGGTTCGAGGGACGACCGCAGTTCTGCAATCCGGCCGGCTTCATCCAGGGCGGCTTCCTGGCGGCCATGCTGGACGACACCATGGGGCCGGCGATGTTCATCTTTGGCGAGGGCCGGGTCTTCACCCCGACCATCGACCTTCACGTCAGCTTCCTGTCGCCAGCGCGGCCTGGACCGCTCTACGGCGAGGGCCAGGTGGTGCAGGCGGGCAAGAGCATCGCCTTCCTGGAAGGCCGCCTGATGGACCTGTCGGGGACCCTCGTCGCGCGCGGCACGGCCAGCGCGCGCCTGGTGGCCGCGGAGCGTATGCTGCCGTCGGCGGCCTAGCTGATGCGCTCGATCAGCCCGCCCCCGGCGTCCAACACGAAGGCGTCGGGCATGTGCAGGCTGCGCCAGAGGTCGTGGGCGTCGCAACCGAGGCGTTCGGCCAGGTACATGCTGAGCACGGTGCCGTGGGTCACCGCCACCAGCGGCTGGCCGCGATGCTTGGCGAGGGCCGCCGCGATGCGCTCCGAGGCCTCGTGCGCCGTCTCCCCGCCGTGCACGGCTTCGGCCGGCCGGGCGAAGACCGCCGCCACGCTGTCACGGAACTCCTGCTCCGTGCCGAAGGAGCGGTGCTGCCGCTTGTGCTCGTGCAGACCGGGGTCCAGCTCGACCGTCAGGCCGACGCGCGCGGCCAGGATGTCGGCGGTCTCCTTCGCCTTCGGTTCGGGGCTGGAGACGATCGCGGTCGGGGCGTAGGCCGCCAGCCGTTCGGCCAGACGCTCCACCGCCTCCCGCCCCTCGGGACACAGCGGCCAGCCCGTGGCCGGCGTATCCGGATCGATCTTGGGACGGCCGTGCCGCACGAGAATGAGGGCCGCGTCCGACATGTCAGGGGCTCCCGATCCGCTTGATCTCCCAGTGGAGGTCGATGCCGGTCCTGGCCTTCACGTCCGCGCGCACCGCCTCGCCGAGACCTTCCAGATCGGCGGCAGTGGCGGTCCCCGTGTTGATCATGAAGTTGGAATGCAGCGGCGAGAACATCGCTCCACCATAGGGCTTTCCGCGCCAGCCCGCCTCATCCACCAGCTTCCACGAGGAGTGGCCTGGCGGATTCTTGAACGTGGAGCCACCGGTCTTCTCGCGGATCGGCTGGGTGGTCTCTCGACGTGCGGTGATCTCGTCGATCCGCGCCTGCACGGCCTCGGGGCTGTCGGGCCGACCCTGATAGGTCGCCTCGACCCAGATGATGTCCGCCGGCGCCTCGGAGTGCCGGTAGGTGTAGCCGAAGTCCGCCAACGCCAGCTCCCGCCGCGTTCCGGAGCGATCGTAGCCCCAGGCCGAGACAAGCACGTCCTTGGTTTCGGAACCGTAGCACCCGGCGTTCATGGTCAGGGCGCCGCCGATGGTGCCCGGGATGCCGGCATAGAACTCCAGGCCCGCGATCCCCGCCCTGGCGGCCGCCCGCGCGACCGCGGCGTCCAGCGCCGCCGACCCGGCCACGATGCGGTGGGTCTGCGGATCGGCCTCGACGTTGGCGAAAGCGCGGCCCGCGAGCCGGATGACCGCCCCCCGCACGCCGCCGTCGCGGATGATCACGTTGGAGCCCACGCCGAGCACCGTCACCGGGACCTCGGCCGGCAACGCCTTCAGGAGCGCCGCCAGGTCCTCGTGGTCGGCCGGCAGGAATAGCAGCTCGGCCGCGCCGCCGACCCGGAACCAGGTGAACGGTCCCAGCGGCTCGTCCCGCAGCAGCTTGCCACGGACGGGTGGGAGATCGTCCCTCCAGTCGCTCATGCGCCGGCCTTGCCCAGGGCTTCCAGTTCGCCCGGCAGGGCGTAAGCCCAGCTGGTGATGTCGCCGGCGCCGAGCAGCACGACCAGGTCGCCCGGCGCAGTCTCGGCCTTCACCATCGCCGCCAGCTCGCCCGGCGAGCCCAGCGGCAGGGCGCGGCGGTGACCGTAGCGGCGCAGGCCGTCGACCAGGCTGTCCTTGCTGACGCCCGCGATCGGCTGTTCGCCCGCGGCGTAGACGTCGGCCACCAGCACCACGTCGGCGTCGGCGAAGCAGGCGCTGAACTCGTCGAACAGGTCGCGCAGGCGGGTGTAGCGGTGCGGCTGGACCACAGCGACGACCTTGCCCTCGGTCACGGCCCGGGCGGCCTTCAGCACCGAGGCGATCTCCACCGGGTGGTGGCCGTAGTCGTCGACGACGCGCACGCCGTTCGACACCCCGGTGGTGGTGAAGCGCCGCTTCACGCCGCCGAACTCGGCCAGACCCTTGCGGATCGCCGCCTCGTCCAGTCCCAGTTCCCGGGCGACCGCGACGGCGGCCAGCGAGTTCAGCACGTTATGGTGGCCCGCCATCGGCAGGTGCAGGTCGCGGTAGCGGATCGGATCGCCCGAGCGCGGCCGGATGACGGCGTCGTACCGGGCGCCGTCGGGGCCCATGGTGATGTTCTCGGCGCGCACCTCGGCCTGCGGGTTGACGCCGTAGGTGACCAGCCGCCGGTTCTCGACCCGCGCGGCCATGGCCAGCACCTCGGGATGGTCGGTGCAGATCGCCGCGAAGCCGTAGAACGGAATGTTCTCCACGAAGTCGCGGAAGGCCTTCTTCACCGCCTCGAACTCGCCGTAGTGGTCCAGGTGCTCGGGGTCGATGTTGGTCACGACCGCGCAGGTGGACTTCAGCTTCAGGAAGGTGCCGTCGCTCTCGTCGGCCTCCACCACGATCCAGTCGCCGGCGCCGACCTTGGCGTTGGTGCCGTAGGCGTTGATGATCCCGCCGTTGACCACCGTGGGGTCGAGGCCGCCCGCGTCGAGCAGCGAGGCGATCATCGAAGTGGTGGTGGTCTTGCCGTGCGTGCCGCCCACCGCGACCGAAAACTGCAGCCGCATCAGCTCGGCCAGCATCTCGGCGCGCCGGACGAGCGGAAGGCGCTTCTCGCGCGCCGCCACCATCTCCGGATTGTCGGGCTTCACGGCGGTCGAATAGACCACGGCGTAGGCGCCCTCGACGTTGGCCGGATCGTGGCCCACGAAGATCTTCGCGCCCAGCTTCTCCAGCCGCTCGGTGTTGGCGCTCGCCTTGGCGTCCGAGCCCTGCACCGTATAGCCGGTTCGCATCATGATCTCGGCGATGCCGCTCATGCCGATGCCCCCGATGCCGATGAAGTGCACGGGACCGATTTCGAAGGGGACTGGGCGACGGTTCATGCCGCAGTCCTAGGACGCTTCCCGGCGTTTCGGAAGGGGCGTCCCTAGCGCCGGGCGGCCGTCTCCTCGACCACGTCGGCGAGACGCTCCGCCGCATCGGGCATGGCGACCGAGCGGGCGGCCGCCGCCATCCGGGCCAGGCGCGCCGGGTTGTTCAACAGGGTCTCCAGCGCCTTGGCCAGGCTGTCGACCGTGAGCTGGCTTTCCCGGGCCACTTCCGCCCCGCCCACGTCGGCCAGCAGCTTGGCGTTCTGGCCCTGGTCGTCGTCGATGGCGATGGCCAGCGGCACCAGGATGGCGGGCTTCCCGGCGACGGCGAACTCGCAGACGCTGCCCGCGCCCGAGCGGCCGATGACCAGATGCGCGTCGCGGAGCCGGCTCGCCATGTCGCGGAAGAAGGGCGCGATCTCGGCGTCCACGAGGGCGTCACGATAGGCCCGGCGGGCCGTGTTCATGCTCTCGGCCCGCGTCTGCTGCTGAACCACCAGCCGGCGGCGGAGATCCTCGGGCAGCGCCTTGACCGCCTCTGGCACCAGCTCGGACAGCAGGCGCGCGCCCTGGCTGCCGCCGGTGACCAGCAGGCGGAGCGGGCCGTCGGGCTCGGGCGGGACGTAGGCGACCTCGGCCAGCGCCCGGATCGGCGGACGCACCGGATTGCCGACCACGCGGGCCCGCTCGGCCACCCCCTTCGGCGCCTTGGCCAGGGTCGGAAAGGCGCAGGCCACGGTCTTCACATGCGGCGCCAGGAATCGGTTGGCCCGGCCCATCACCGCGTTCTGCTCGTGGATCACCGTCGGGCGGCGGTCCATGATCGCCGCCACCAGCGCCGGGGCGGAAGGATAGCCGCCGAAGCCCACCACCACGTCCGGCCCCACCTCGCGGAACACCGCCCGCGCCTGCATCGCGCCGCGCAGCACCGCGATGCCCGCCCGCGCCATGCCGATGGGATCGCCCGGCTTGAAGGTAGCGGCCGACAGGCCGATGCGGCGTTCGGCCGGGAAGTCCTGGGCCAGGCCCGCCACGCGCTCGTCCGAGGCCAGCAGGATGCCCCAGCCGCGGGCGATCAGCGCCTCGGCCAGCGCCTGGGCGGGAAACAGGTGTCCGCCGGTTCCCCCGGCGGCGACGACGGCGATCTTACGCATGGTCCGGCGCCTCTATGCGAACGCACCGGCCTTGGCGAGGCCTTCGGTGGGGGTGTAGGCGCCCGGCCGGCGGCGGGTCAGCGCCAGGGCGAGGCCCATGGTCAGGCCCATCGCCAGCATCGAGGAGCCGCCGTAGCTGATGAAGGGCAGCGTCATGCCCTTGGTCGGGATCAGGTTGAGGTTCACCGCCACGTTGATGATCGCCTGCTGCCCCACGAGCACGAACAGCCCTGCGGCCGCCACCTGCTCGAAGGGATCGCTGAGCTTCATGGCGCGATAGAGGCCGCGGACCACGACGAACGCGAAAAGCGAGATCAGCAGCAGGCTGAACAGCAGGCCATACTCCTCGGCCCCGACCGAATAGATGAAGTCGGTGTGCAGGTCGGGCACGTGGCGCTTCATCACCCCCTCGCCCGGACCGCGACCGAAGAAGCCGCCCGCCGCGATCGCCTCGGCCGCGCGGTCCACCTGGTGCGTGTCGGCCTTGTCGGGGCTGAGGAACCGGTCCACCCGGCTCGCCACGTGCGGGAACAGGAAGTAGGTCGACGACAGCCCTCCGACGGCCAGCGCGCCCAGCAGCATCACCCAGGACATCGGCACCCCGGCCATCCAGAAGGCGGCGCCGAAGGCCACGGTGATCAACACCGTCTGGCCCACGTCCGGCTGGATCAGCAGCAGGCCGATCGACACGACGTAGAGCGCGAAGGCGATGGAGACACCCGGCACCCCCTGCCCTTTCTGGCCCTCGGCGAACATCCAGGCCACCAGGATGATCAAAGCCGGCTTCATGTATTCCGAGGGCTGGAAGGTGAAGCTGCCGAACTGCAGCCAGCGGGTGGCCCCCTTGGCGTTGTGGCCGATGAACGGCAGGGCGATCATCACCGCGATCGCCACCAGCCAGATGACGAAGGCGGCCCTCCGCACGCCCTTCACGTCCAGCATCGAGACGGTCAGCAGGACGAACGCGGCGGCCCCGGCGAAGACGCACTGGCGCACGGCGAAATGGAACGGATCGCCGATGTTCATCCGCGCAGCCGCCGCCGGGCTGGCGGCGAACGACATCAGGACACCAATGCCGATCAGGAGGCCGACGACCCCCAGCATCCAGCGGTCCACCGTCCACCACCAAACACCCAGGGGGGAGCGGTCCGAGCGGGCGAAGGCGTGAGCCTGGCTGACCTGCGTCATGCGGCCCCCTCTGTCGTGCGGCCTGCGGCGATGGCCTGGGCGGCGGCGCGGAACGCTTCGCCGCGCTGCTCGAAGTCGGCGAACTGGTCGAACGAGGCGCAGGCGGGCGACAGCAGGACGATCGCATCCTTGCCGCTGGCCGCCGCGTCGGCATAGGCCGCGCGCGCGGCCGCCGCGATGGCGCCGCACTTCACCGCCGGGACCTTGCCCTCCAGGGTCGCGGCGAAGGCGTCCTCGGCCTCGCCGACCAGATAGGCCTTGATGACCCGCGGGAAGAGGTCGGCCAGGTCGTCGATGCCGCCGGTCTTCGGCTGCCCGCCGGCGATCCAGTAGACCTGCGGATAGCTGGACAGCGCCTGGCGGGCGGCGTCGGCGTTGGTGGCCTTGCTGTCGTTCACGAACCGCACCCGCCCGATCAGCGCCACCGTTTCCATGCGATGGGCGAGGCCCGGGAACGTCATCAGCGACCGCGCGGCCGCGGCCGGGTCGATGCCGAGGCCCTTGGCCGCAGCGTAGGCGGCGGCCGCATTCTGCCAGTTGTGCCGGCCGGGCAGCGAGCGCGCGCGCTTCAGATCGGCGACCTCGGCGGCCCGCTCGCCCGAGGCGTCGTACAGCAGCCCGTCGAGGGCATAGATCCCGCGGCTCATCGCCTTGCTGGCCGAGATCGGCACGATGGTCCGGCAGTTGGCGGCGGTGATCTCGGTGCAGATCCGCTGCCCGTAGGCGTCGTCGACCCCGATGACGGCGGTGTCGCCCTTGCCCTGGTTGAACAGGATGCGGCGCTTGGCGGCGACGTAGTTCTCCATCGTCCCGTGCCGCTCCAGGTGGTCGGGCGAGACGTTGAGGATGACGGCGACGTCGGCCTTGAGGCTGGAGGTGAGGTCGAGCTGGTAGGACGACAGCTCCAGGACATAAACGGCCCCGCCGTGCATGTCCTCGAGGCCGAGGACGCCCAGGCCGATGTTGCCCCCGACCCGTGTGTCGCGCCCGGCCTCGCGGCAGATGTGCCCGATGAGGGCCGTGGTGGTGGACTTGCCGTTGGTGCCGGTGATCGCCACGACCTTCGGGCGGCGGTGCTCGGGCGCGGCGTTCACGGTGCGGGCGAACAGCTCGATGTCGCCCAGGATCTCGACGCCGGCGGCGCGGGCGCGCTCCACCGTCCAGTGCGGCTTCGGATGAGTCAGCGGCACGCCCGGCGACAGCATCAGGGCGGCGAAGTGCGACCAGTCGGCTGCGGTCAGGTCGGTGAGCTCGAAGCCCTCTGCGGCCGCCGCCTCGCGCGTCGCCGGCTTGTCATCCCACAGCGCCACCTGGGCGCCGCCGGCCACGAGGGCGCGCGCCGCGGCCAGGCCCGTACGGGCGAGGCCGAACACGGCGACGGTCTTCCCTTCGAAGCCACGGACCGGGATCATGACGCTACGCCGGCCCTCCCTACCGCAGCTTGAGGGTGGCGAGGCCCAGCAGCGCCAGCATCACCGCCACGATCCAGAAGCGGATCACCACGGTGGACTCCGACCAGCCCAGCTTCTCGAAGTGGTGGTGCACCGGCGCCATCAGGAAGATCCGCCGGCCGGTGCGCTTGAACCAGGCCACCTGGATCATCACCGACAGGGTCTCGGCCACGAACAGGCCGCCGATGATGCCGAGGACGATCTCGTGGCGCGTGGAGACGGCGATGGCGCCGACCGCGCCGCCGAGGGCCAGCGAACCGGTGTCGCCCATGAAGATCTTCGCCGGTGGGGCGTTGTACCAGAGGAAGCCCAGGCCGGCCCCGATCACCGCCCCACAGAACACCGCCAGCTCGCCGACTCCCGGCACGAAGTGGAGCTGCAGGTAGTTCGAGAACACATAGTTGCCGACCAGGTAGGCGATCAGCCCATAGGCCGATGCGGCGATCATCACCGGCACCGTGGCCAGGCCGTCGAGGCCGTCGGTGAAGTTCACCGCATTGGCCGCGCCGACGATGATGAAGGCGCCGAAGAGCAGGTAGCCCCACGAGAGGTCCACGAAGTACTGCTTGAAGATCGGGAAGGTCACCGAGGTGAGCAGCTCGGGGTTCTCCGGCGGCTTTGGCGCGAAGAAGATGATCAGCAGGATCGCGGCCATGGCGATCGCCGCCTCAAGGCCCAGGCGCACCTTGCCCGAGATGCCCGCCGTCGATTGCTTGGTGACCTTGGCGTAGTCGTCCGAGAAGCCGAGCAGGCCGTAGCCGCCGGTCACCAGCAGCACGGCCCAGACGTAGACGTTCCCGAGGTCGGCCCACAGCAGCGTGCCCGCGAACAGGCCGGCCAGGATCATCACGCCGCCCATGGTCGGCGTGCCCGCCTTCTCGATGACGTGACGCTGGATCCCGTCGGTGCGGATCGGCTGGCCCTTGCCCTGCTTGGCCTGCATCCAGCGGATGAAGCGCGAGCCCATGGCCACGACCACGAACTGGGCCGTCACGATCGCGAGGCCCGTGCGGGTGGTCTGGTACTTGAGGAGGTTCAGGACCGGGACGTAGTGCGTCGAGGCGAACGTCAGATAGAGCCAATAGAACATCAGCCGGCCTCCCCGGAGCCGCGCGCGAGGAGGGCCTGGGCCACCAGCCCGGCCTTCGACCCGTTCGACCCCTTCACCATCACCACGTCGCCGGGCTCTACGGCCTGGACGACCTGCGGCGCGAGCTCCGCCGCGGTTTCGGCGTAACCGCCCCGACGAGTCGGCGGAAGGGTGTCCCAGAGGGATTTCATCAAGGGACCGGCGCAGAAGACGAGGTCGATTGACGCAGCTTCCAGCGGCTCGTTCAGGCCGGCGTGGAAGGCCTTGGCCTCGGGCCCCAGTTCCAGCATGTCGGTCAGCGCCACGACCCGCCGGCCGCCCGTAGCCCGGGCGCCCAGGGTGCGGATGGCCGAAGCCATCGAGATCGGGTTGGCGTTGTAGCTTTCGTCGATCAGCGTGAAGGCGCCGCCTGGCAGCGCGACGGCGCTCTCGGCCCCGCGGCCCGCCAGGGGCTCGAACGATCCCAGGGCCGCCAGCGACTTGTCGAGATCGACGTCCAAGGCCTCCAGCATCAGCAGCACGGCCATGCTGTTCAGGCCCCAGTGCAGACCGGTCTGCAGGGTGGGGAAATCCAGCGCCTTGCCGTGCAGGCGCGCCTGGACCACGGCGTGGCCTCCGGGGACCTGGAAGTCGATCAGGCGGGCGTCGCAACCCTCGCCAGAGCCGAAGCTCAGCACCCTGGCCCCTACCTTGCGCGCTTCGCCCGACAGGAACTCGAACCACCTGTTGTCGGCGTTGAGGATGGCCACGCCGCCCGGCTCCAGCCCCTCGAAGATCTCCGCCTTGGCGCTGGCGACACCGGCCTCCCCGTCCGGGAAGTTCTCGGTGTGGACAGGCCCGACGGTCGTCACCACCGCCGCATGCGGGCGGACCATCCGCGTCAGCGGCCGGATCTCGTCGGCGTGGTTCATGCCGATCTCGAACACCGCACGCTCGGTGGCCGCCGGCATCCGGGCGAGGGTCAGCGGCACGCCGATGTGGTTGTTGTAGCTCTTCACCGACGAGTGGGCCGGCCCGGCCAGCCGCAGTCCGGCCATGATGGCCTGGGTCACCGATGTCTTGCCCACGGAGCCGGTGACGGCGCCCCGGCGGGCCGCCGCCGCCCGTTCGCGGGCGGCGACGCCCAGCTTCTCGAGCGCCGCGAGGGTGTCCGCGACCTTTACCGAAGGGCCTTCCACGTCCTGCGAGACCAGCGCGCCCGCGGCGCCGCCGGCCATCGCCTGGGCGACGAACTCGTGGCCGTCGCGCACGCCGGCCAGGGCGACGAACAGATCCCCGGGCTCGATGCTGCGGGTGTCGATCGAGACGCCGCCGACGGTGAAGCTTGCGCCCGCCGTTCCGCCCGTCGCCCGTGCGATCTCCTCCGACGTCCAGAGGGGGCGCGGGTCAGCCATGGACAAGCTCCAGCGCCTGAGCGGTCTCGCTCACATCGTCGAAGGGGTGGACCACGTCGCCGACGATCTGGCCCTGCTCGTGGCCCTTCCCGGCCACCACCAGGATGTCGCCGTCGCGGAGCATCGCGGCCGCGGCGCGGATCGCCTCGCGCCGGTCGCCGATCTCCCTGGCGCCGCCGCTCAGCCCGCCCTGCGCGCCGGCCAGGACGTCGGCGCGGATCGCGGCGGGGACCTCCGAGCGCGGATTGTCGTCGGTGACGATGGCGACGTCCGCGAGGTTGACCGCAACCTGCCCCATCAGCGGACGCTTGCCCTTGTCGCGGTCGCCGCCGGCGCCAAACACCACGATCAGGCGGCCCCGCACATGCGGGCGCAGGGCCTGCAGCACCGTCTCCAGCCCGTCGGGCGTGTGGGCATAGTCCACGTAGGCCTCGCCCCCATGCGGCCCCGTTCCCACCCGCTGCAATCTTCCCGGCGCGCCGGTCAGGGCCTCGAGACCCGCGAAGGCCTGTTCCCAGCTCAGCCCCGCCGCCCGGCAGAGGCCCGCCGCGACTAGGGCGTTCGACGCCTGGAAGCCGCCGGCCAGCGGCAGGCGGACGTCCCACATCCGGCCGTCGGCGCGGATCGAAAGGCGCTGGCCTTCGGGCAGCAGCGTCCGCTCCACCAGCTTCAGCGCCTGGCCGGTCTCGCCCACGCTCATCACCCGCTGGCCCGACACGACCGAGGCGGCGGCGAAGAAGGGGAAGGCGTCGCTGTCGGCGTTCAGCACCGCGGTGGCGCCGCGCGGCATCAGCTGCTCGAACAGCCGCAGCTTGGCCCGCATATAGGCGTCCATCGTGCCGTGATAGTCGAGGTGGTCCTGCGTCAGGTTCAGGAAGCCCGCCGCCGCCAGCCGCACGCCGTCGAGGCGCCGCTGGTCGATCCCGTGCGAGCTGGCCTCCATCGCGAAATGGGTGACGCCCAGCTGGCTGATCCGGGTCAGCAGCTCGGCCACGTCTCCGGCGTCCGGCGTCGTCAGGCCCGGAGGGGTGAGCTGGTCATGCGTTCCGTCCGGACGCGAGACAGTGAGGCCCAGGGTCCCCATGCTGGCCGAGACGTGGCCGGCGCCGGCGAACATCTGGCGGCAGAAGTTGGCGACCGACGTCTTCCCGTTGGTGCCTGTCACCGCGACGCAGGTCTGCGGCTGCCGGCCCCAGAAGTTGGCGGCGGCCAGGGCGTAGCCGCGGCGCGGGTCCCGGCAGACCACGGTGGGCACTGAGAGGTTCAGGTCCTGGTCGGCGATCACCGCCGCCGCGCCCGCCTCGACAGCCTTCTGTGCGAACGACGCCCCGTCCGCCCGCGAGCCCGGCAGGGCCGCGAACAGGAAGCCCGGCTTCACCTTGCGGCTGTCGGCCGTGACGCCGGTGATCTCGGGATCGGTCCCGAGGTCACGCTTCACGAGGCGGGTCAGGCGCACGCTCATCGCCCCTCGCCCATGGCTTCGACGTCGCCCATGTCCACCGGGATGGCCTGGGCCAGCTCCGGCCGGCGCTTGACGCCCAGGAACGGCGCGATGCGCTCGATCACCCGGCCCGCGGCCGGCGCCGCGACCCAGCCGCCGGTGGCATAGCCGGCCGAGGCGGCGGTGCCCTTGGGCTCATCCAGCAGGATCAGGACGAAGTAGCGCTTGGTGTCGATGCCGCCATAGGTCGGGAACACCGCCGCGAACGACGAGACCTGCTTCTGGTGATTGTAGCCGCGGATGGCCGGGTCGTACTTCTCGCCCGTGCCGGTCTTGCCGCCCACGGCCAGGCCCGGGATGTTGGCCGACCGGCCGCTGCCCGCCGCGCCGGCCACGTTGGCCCGCATGATCGACAGCATCTGCAGCGACGTGCGCTCGCTCATCACCCGGGGACCGTCGACCTTCGCGCCCGGTTCCAGCTTGCGGACGGTCAGGGGCAGCAGTTTGCCACCGTTGAGCACCGCCCCATAGGCCCGCGCCAGGGCCAGAGGGCTGACATTGATGCCGTGGCCGAAGGAGGTGGAGGCGACGGCGTCGTCGTTCCAGACCTTTGGCGTCAGCGGCCGGGCGCTCTCGATCAGCTCCACCTTGGCCGGCGTGGTCAGACCCAGGCCGTCGAAGTAGCGCCCCATGCGCTGAGGGCCGATCGCCACGCCCAGCTTGGCGGTGCCGATGTTCGAGCTGTGCTGGAACACCTCGACCAGGGTCAGGATCTTCCGGGCCGCGTGATAGTCGTGAATGGTGCGATAGCCGAGCTTGTAGGGCTCGCGCGCGTCGAAGGTGCTCTCGGGCGTGGCGACGCCCGCGTCGAGGCCGATGGCGACCGTGAACCCTTTGAACGTCGAGCCCATCTCGAACACCGAGGCCGCGGCGCGGTTGGTCTGGGCGTAGACGCCCGCCTTGCCGGGCTTGTTCGGATCATAGACCGGCCAGCTCGCCAGCCCCAGGATTTCCCCGGTGTGAATGTCGGTGACGAGGCCGACGGCGCCCACCGGCTTGAACTCGGCGACGGCCTTCCAGAGCTCGTCCTCCAGCGCGCCCTGGACCCTCAGGTCGATCGACAGGGGCGCGGCGGCGCCGCTGCGCGCCAGACCCCGGACCTCATCGTTGAACGCCGCCTCGGCGCCGGCCACGCCCTCGCCGCCCGCGTCGGCGAAGCCGATCACATGCGCCGCCGTCGGACCCAGCGGGTAGACCCGGCGCTGCTCGGGCTCGAAGGTCACGCCAGGCAAGCCCAGCTCATGCACGCGATTGCGCTCGGCCGGGGTAAGGGCGCCCAGGACGAAGATCCGGCGGTTGCCGCGCAGGGCTCTCTCCAGCCGCGCCGGCTCCAGATCCGGCAGCGCCGCCAACAGGGCCCGGCGCGTCTCGGCCGTGTCCCAAATCTCGCGGGGGTCGATGTAAAGGCCGTAGTGCAGCAGGTCGGCGGCCAGCAGCTGGCCGTTGCGGTCGACGAGGTCGGCGCGGGACGCCCCCAGCGGCGCGCCGCCCGGCCCGCCACGGGCGTCCGCGAACAGCGCCGCGCGCGTCGCGCCGATGGCCAGGGTCATGAACCCCAGGCTGAACAGCGCCAGCACGAAGAAGATCCGCAGCCGGGTGTCGTCCTCGGCCTTGCCCGAGGCCCGGGCCCGCTCGAAGGCGTGCTCCAGCCCCCACATCCGCTCGATCAGCCAGCGCGGCAGCCCCATGCGGGCGAAGGCGTGCTGCCCCAGGCTCATGGCTCCGCCTCGGCCTTGGGCGCCGGCTCGGCCTGGGCGACGCGCACCGGGTTGGCGATGGCCGGCGGCGGCGGGGGCACGCCCGGCGTGTGGGCCGAGCCGCTCACCATGGCGGCGACCGCCGACGGGGCCTTGTACTTCGGCGGCGGGCCGGCGCGGGCCAGGTCGACGATCTGGTCCACCGTCGCCTCGCGCTGGACGTAGACCGGCTCCATCTTCAGGTAGGTGACCGCCAGCCGCTCGATCCGGCCAGGCTGCTCCAGGTGCGCCACCTCGGCCTGCAGCAGTCGGATGCGCGCCTTCTCGGCCGAGATCTGCCGCTCCACCTTGGCGATCTCGGCGCGCTCACGACCGGCCATGGTCTTGGCGAGGTAGACCCCGAGGATAAGGGCCACCAGGACGCCGACGCCGATCAGGTCCAACAGGCGGAAACCCCGCACCTTGCGGGTGAACACGCTCATGCCGCCGCCCTCCAGACCGGCGCATCGGTGCGCACGGCCGCCCTCAGCTTCGCCGAGCGGGCGCGGGGGTTGGCCCGGATCTCCGTCTCGGACGGGCCCTGGGCGCCGTTGAAGAGAAGACGGAAGCTCGGCGCGGCCCCCTGCTCGACCGGCGGCGCGTGGCGCGATCCCGCCGGAGTCCGACCCGCCCGCACGCTGAGGAAGTTTTTGACGATTCTGTCTTCCAGCGAATGGAACGTGACGACGCAGAGGCGCCCGCCGACCTTCAGGACCCGCTCGGCCGCCTCGAGTCCGGCTTCCAGCTCGCCGAGCTCGTCGTTCACGGCGATCCGCAGGCCCTGGAAGGTCCGGGTGGCGGGATGGATCTTGGCCCCGCGGCGGCCGCCCAGCGCCTGCTCAACGAACTCGGCCAGCTCCAGCGTGCGGCTGAAGGGCTGCTCGGCGCGGCGCTTGACGATGGCCCGGGCGATGCGGCGGCTCTCCCGCTCCTCGCCGTACACGAACAGGATCCGCGCGAGCTCGTCCTGCTCGGCGGTGTTGACGAGATCGGCCGCAGTCGGCCCCTCGTCGCCCATTCGCATGTCCAGCGGCCCATCCTGCATGAAAGAGAAGCCGCGCTCGGCCTGATCGATCTGCATGGAGGAGACGCCGAGGTCGAGGGCCACGCCGTCGGCGTGACCCTCGCCCAGCACTGCGTCCATTTCCGAGAATCGCGCTTCCACAAGGCGGAAGCGGTCTTCCGGAAATCCCGCAGCGAAGCGACGCACCGTAGGGTCGCGGTCAAACGCCACGACCTTCGCGCCCGTCGCCAGGATTGCGCGGGAGTAGCCCCCCGCGCCGAAGGTGCCGTCGATGACGATATCGCCCGGCCCGCAGGCCAGGTTCTCGATCACTTCATCGAGCAGCACCGAAACATGAGGCTGATTCGAGGCCGCGTTCACGCCACGCCTCCCAGCCGGGCCGCGCGCTGTTGCGCGCGAAGTTGCGCCAGACCCTGGCGGGCCGCGTCGCGCTGGGCCGCGCGATAGGCGTTGAACGCGCCACGCTCCCAGATCTGGAACCGGTCGCCCAGCCCCACGACCGTCACCCAGTCGCTCAGGCCGAACATCTCGCACAGGGTTTCCGGCAGGGTGATGCGGCCGGCGGTGTCGAACGACAGCTTGGCCATGCCACCCAGGATCGAGGTCTCCAGCGCCGTCCGCAGCGGATCGCCGAAATCCAGCTCCTCGATCACCCCATTGTAGCGGTCGAACAGCGCCTTGCCGCCGCCTTCCAGGCAGTCGGCCTCGATCGAGGGGAAGCAGAAGACGCCATCAAAGGGGCCCGAGACCGCCGCACGGAACTCCTGCGGCACGACGATGCGCCGCTTCGAGTCCAGCTGCTTCTCGAAGGTCGAGAGAAACATCTCGCCCCAGGCCCTCCCTCCGCCAGATCCCCGAGCCCGAGCCCGCGCCCGACCCACCGCTCGAACTGGCGAATTGTAATTGGGTTAACATGGGACCAAATGGGTTTCAATGACACTGAATGGGCTCATCTCGGGAATTCAGGGACCTCCGCGCGCTTTATGGTTAACAACTGGCGGTTATTCACAGAACATACAGAGAACCGGTTAATCAGACAGTGTTTAGCCGCGTCAGCGCGCCGCACTGCTTGGCGAAGATGGGGAGGATTCAGGAGGGAGATCAGACGGCCTGTAAGCCGGGTTCTGTGCCGCCCCCTCGCGGGGACGCGGCGGTCATTCCTCTGGACCGACCCTCGCGGGCCGGTTCTCGCGACCTACCCGGATCCCTCGGGCCGGCGACGGCCCTACCCTTCCCGCCGAGGCGGAAGGGGCGCGGGATCCCTATTCGGTCTTGCTCCTGGCGGGGCTTGCCATGCGACCTCTGTTACCAGCGGCCCGGTGCGCTCTTACCGCACCCTTTCACCCTTACCGTCCTACGCTTCCAGCTTCGAAGGGCGAAGCCCTGCGTAGCCTTGGCGGAGCACGGCGGTCTGCTCTCTGTGGCGCTATCCCTGGGGTCGCCCCCGGCGGGCGTTACCCGCCGCCATGTCGTCGTGGAGCCCGGACTTTCCTCGAGCTTTCGCCCGCGACCGCCCGGCCGTCTGATCCGGGCGGATAAGTGAGTGCTGGCCAGTCCCAGGTCAAGCCACGGATCGCCCCGCCTCAAGGTGGGGCGTCCGGGCCTGCATAAGGTCAGGCGACGGCGTGGGAGCGACGCCGCAGCATCGCGCCAGCTGTGCCGAAGCCGAGGATCATCAGCGCCCAGGTCGAAGGCTCGGGCACCACGCCTCCAGTCCGGAAGGCGACTTCACCGATGGCGCAGGCGTTGAAGCCGTTGTCAGGGGCCTGCGGGCACCCGTCCATCGCCAGCGTCAGATAGCGCGTCGAGATGGTCTGGCCGAAGGTGAAGACCTGTGGGCCATAGTTCGAGTTGATCGGGTTGTCCGCCGGGCTCCCGAACAGGAAGTTCGGATTGCCGTCGGCCGACATCGCGAACCGGGTGAAGCCTGAGGCGTCCTCATGCCACAGCGCGAAGGCGTCGATGCTGACCACCGACCCGAAGTCGTACGTGACCTGGGCGCTGGTCGTACCTTGGTTGCTGAACCATTCGTTGCCGGAGAAGACGAAGTCGTGCTGGGGATTGCCGGCGATGTAGGTGTCGAAGTCGGTCACCCCCGGCGTGTAGCCGGTCAGGAGCCCGGACTGGTCGAACGTCTGGGACAGCAGGCCGAAGCCAGGCCCGCCAGAGTCGATGACCCCGGAAATCGGCGCGATGATCGCCCCCGCGTTCGCAGCGGTGGCCGTACCGAGCGCCAAGGCGGCGCAAAGCGCTAAACGTGAAAGCTTCATGGAGCACCCCTTCAGATTGGTCTGAACAGCGCCCACCCCCATCTTTAACCGAACCATTCAACACCCGGCGGAAGTTCGGACAACAGTGTTCGCCTAATTGGGGAATCGTCGTTATTCCGCCAGCAAAGTCTGCGCAAAAGGCGTCCGTCGGCTTTCAGCCGGCGAGCCTCAGCAGCGCGATCAGCCGGGCTCGCGTCTCGCCATCGGCAAGGCCATCGACCCGCTCGGGTCGCCAATGCCGCTGGAAGGCCCGCACCACCGCCGTGGTGTCGGCGTCGAACCGGCCCGACGGCGGCAGGTCGTAGCCGAGGCGCGTGAACCCGGCCTGCAGCGCGAAGACGGCCGCCCCCTCCTCGCCCTCCCCGATCGGCTCGCCCGGCGCGGAGGGCGCCTCGGCCCACAGCCCGTGGCCCGCCTCGGCCAGCCGCTTCCAGGGAAACAGTTCGCCCGGGTCCTCCTTGCGCGACGGCGCGACGTCGGAGTGACCGACGATGTCGCGGTCCTCGATTTCCCACCGGGTGCGGATGTCTCCCACAAGGGCGATCACCGCCGCCACCTGGGCCTCGGGAAAGGCGCGGTAGCCGAACTCGTGCCCCGGGTTGACGATCTCGATCCCGATGGACTCTCCGTTCACGTTTCGCCGGCCTCGCCAGTACGAGACTCCGGCGTGCCAGGCCCGCCGTTCCTCGGCCACCAACTGGAAGACGCGCCCATCCTCCTCGACCACATAGTGCGCGCTGACCTTCGCCTCGGGGTCGCGCAGCCGCGCGATCGCCTCCTCGCCTGTCCGCATCCCCGTGTAGTGCAGCACCAGAATACTGGGCGGGACCGTCCGCGGATCGAAGTTCGGCGACGGCGCGTCGATGAAGGTCATTGGTCGCGGTTCCGGATGGCCAGCAGCATCGGCATTACCTGGTTGCCGCGCAGCACGATGATGAGCACGCCCGTGAGCGCCACGGCGCTGCCGATGACCATCCGCGGCCCGAACGGGTCGCCCATCACCGCCACGCCGAGGGCGATCGTGGCCAGCGGGGTCATGAGGGTCAACGCCGAGATCAGGTTCGCCTCGTACCGCTGGATGAGCCAGTAGTAGACCGTGTGCGCCACCAGGCTGACGACGAGCGCCGAGAACACCACCGCCCCCAGAAACGGCCAGCCGGCGGCCACCGCCTGCTGCGCCGCGCCAGGCTCGAACCAAAACGACAGCGCCGCCAGCGGCCAGACCGAGGTCCAGCCCACCCAGGCCTGGTAGGTCAGCGGCTTTACCCCCTCCATCTGCTTCATCAGCACCGCCCCCAGAGAGCCCATGAACGCCGCCGCCGCCACGAACAGCAGGCCGGTGGAGATCGAGAACCCGTGCGGGTCCCACATCACCGTCATGGCGCCAGCGAAGGTGAGCGCGATGCCCAGACCCCGCCGCCACCGGATGCGCTCGCCCAGCAGGAACACGGACAGCAGGGTGGTCATCGGCATGCCCAGCTGCAGCACCACCGCCGCGGACGACGCGGTCGACATCTTCAGGCCTACGAACATCAGGGCGAAGTTGCCCCCGCCCATCAGCAGGGCCACCGCCACCAGCCGCCACAGCGGCTTGGGCGCCGGCCAGAGGAACGGGAAGGTGCAGGCCGCGACGATCACGAACCGCGAGGCCGCATAGAATAGCGGCGGCACGTCCAGACCGCTGACCACGTGCTTCGACAGCACGTTGTTGACGGCCCAGACCAGGCACATCGCCAGCAACAGCGCGAAGTCACGGAAGGACATGAACACCGGTTAGTTGGGCCCGGCGTCCGGGACAAGGTCGGGGGGCGAGAAAGCTAGCGCCGCCTGACGAACCTAAGGGCCGTGAAGGTCTCCGAAAAGCCGACGACCTTGTTGTCGACGAGACCGAACGACTTCGCAGCGGCCATGACCTCGACGTCCTTCACCGTCGCCGCCTTGCCCTTGCGCGAGACGACCCACAGGGCGCCCTTCTCCGCCAGAGCCGGGACCAGCGCGCCGATACGCGCCAACGCGTCGGCGCTGTCGGCGGCGTAGAAGAGCAGGTCCAGCGCCGACAGGTCGTCCACCGGCGCGGCCGCGCGCGCGGCAAGCTCGCCCTCGAGCGCGTCGTCATCCACGCCCAGGACCGCAACCCGCATCCCCGGCTTCACGCCCAGCTTGTCGAGCCGTCCCTTGGGATTGGCGATGGCTTCGGCCCAGCGCGCCGCCTGGACCTCCCCGAGCCTGAAGCGTGCGCCGTCCGCCAGCACCAGATCGCCGTCCTCGGCACGGACGCCCTTCAGCGCCTCGCCCGACCAGGCCCGCCGCGCGGCCCCGCGGAAGACCAGCTTCGGGGCTTCCCACTGCAACCGCCCCTCATCGCCGCCATCGGCGAAGACGCCGGTCGTGTGAATCTCCTTGCCCATCGCAAAGCTGTGGCCCAGCCGGTTCTTTCGGACAACCCGACGGACCGCATGAACGCGATCATCTTCATCACCCACCCCGAGGTTGTCATCGACCCGGCGGTCCCCGTGCCGCGCTGGCCACTGTCCGCCATCGGGCGGGCCCGCATGGAGGCCTTCGCACACGTCCTGGCCGGGCGCCCCGTCGCGGCCGTGTGGTCCAGCGACGAACAGAAGGCGCTCGACGGCGCCGCGATCCTGGCCGCGCGGCTGGACGCGCCGCATCATGTGGACGAGGGACTGGGCGAGAACGATCGAAGCGCCACCGGCTATATCGCCCCGCCCGAGTTCTGGGAGGTGGTGGACCAGTTCTTCGCCAACCCCGACCTGAGTGTCCGCGGCTGGGAAACCGCCCGTCACGCCCAGGACCGCATGCCGCCTGGCGCTGAAGCCCGCAACGAAAACGGCCGCCGACATTCCTGCCGGCGGCCGTCAAACTCGGCGCTGTGGGACGACTTAGGCCGCCTTGCCCAGCGACAGGAACTCGTAGCGGGCCAGATGGTGGTCCACCGAGCCGAACGCGCTCTCGATCATGGTCGCGCGCTTGAAGTAGTGGCCGATGGCCATCTCGTCGGTCATGCCCATGCCGCCATGCAGCTGGATGGCGTTCTGGCCGACGAACTTGCAGGCCTTGCCGATCTGCACCTTCGCGGCCGAGGCGGCCTTGGCGCGCTCGGCGTCGTCCGAGCTCTTGATCGTGGCCATGTAGGTCATCGAGATCGACTGCTCGAGGTTGATGAACATGTCGACCATCCGGTGCTGCAGCACCTGGAACGAGCTGATCGGCACGCCGAACTGCTTGCGCTGCTTTGTGTATTCCACCGTGCCTTCCTGCAGCTTGCGCAGGACGCCGCAAGCCTCGGCGCAGGTGGCGACGATCGCCTCGTCCACCACCTTTTCGACCAGCGGCAGGCCGCCGTCGGCCGGGCCGACCAGGGCGTCGGCGCCCAGGGACACGTTCTCGAAGTAGACTTCCGAGGCGCGGTTGCCGTCGACGGTGGGGTAGTCGCGGGTCGTGACGCCCTTGGCGCCCTTCTCCACGATGAACACCGAGACGCCATTGGCGTCGCGCGGGCCGCCCGAGGTGCGGGCGGTGACGATCAGGTGGGTGGCGAACGGCGCGCCGATCACCACGGCCTTGTGGCCGTTCAGGACCCAGCCGGCGCCGTCCTTCTTGGCCGTCGTCTCGAGGGCGGCCAGGTTGTAGCGGCCCTTGGGCTCGGCGTAGGCGAACGCGAAGATGTTCTGGCCGCCGATGATGCCGCCGATCAGGTCTGCCGCGCCGGCATGACCCGAGTGCTTCAGGAAGCCGCCGCCGATCACCACCGTGCCCAGGTACGGCTCGACGACCAGCGCCTTACCGAACTCCTCCATGACGATCATGTTCTCGATGGCGCCGCCGCCCAGGCCGCCCAGATCTTCCGAGAACGGCGCGCCCAGGATGCCCAGCTCCTCGGCGAAGGCCTTCCATACGTCGGGACGCCAGCCCGGCTCCTTGGTCACCACGGCCCGGCGCTTGTCGAAGTCGTAGTGGTCCGCCAGGTAGGCCGCGACCGTGTCACGGAGCATCGACTGTTCTTCGGTGAAGCTGAAATCCATCCTCGGCGGCTCCGCTATGTTCGCCGCCTCTCGGGCGGCGTTGTCTCAAACGCTTGTTTGTCGCCCCGACCGATAACCCGGCCGGGGCGTGCTGTCAGCTAGGCTTTCAGGCGATCAGAGGCCCAGCACCATCTTCGAGATGATGTTGCGCTGGATCTCGTTCGAGCCGCCGTAGATCGAGGTCTTGCGGCCGTTGAACATCTCGCCCGCCGAGCCGTCGGCGTAGTCGGGGCCGACGGTCTCGTTCGAGGCGGCCATGTCGCGCAGGAACGGGGCGCCGTAGTGGCCCACCGCCTCCAGCGCCAGCTCCTGCAGGCGCTGCTGGATCTCGGTGCCCTTGATCTTCAGGATCGAGCTTTCCGGGCCGGGGCCCTTGCCGCTCGACTCGCCGGCCAGGGTGCGCAGCTCGGTGAATTCCAGCGCGGTCAGGTCGATCTCCAGCTCGGCGACCTTGCGGCGGAAGAAGGCGTCGGCCAGCAGGGCCGAGCCGGTGTCCGAGCGCTCGGTGTTCGCGATGCTGCGCAGCTTTTCCAGGTTGCGCTTCGAGCGGGCGACGCCGGCGATGCCGGTGCGCTCGTGGGCGAGCAGCGCCTTGGCGCAGGTCCAGCCCTGGTTCTCGTGGAAGATGCGGTTCTCGACGGGCACCTTCACGTTGTCGAGGAAGACGTCGTTGACCTCGTGGCCGCCTTCCAGGGTGATGATCGGGCGCACGGTGATGCCCGGCGTCTTCATGTCGATCAGCAGGAACGAGATGCCCGACTGCGGCTTGGCGTCTGGGTCGGTGCGGACCAGGAAGAAACCCCAGTCGGCGAACTGGCCGAGGGTCGTCCAGGTCTTCTGGCCATTGACGATGTAGTATTCCTTGCCGTCGTCGCCCTTCACGCGCTCGGCGCGGGTCTTCAGGCTGGCGAGGTCGGAGCCGGCGCCCGGCTCGGAGTAGCCCTGGCACCACCAGACGTCGCCGTTGTAGATGCCCGGCAGGAACTTCTGCTTCTGCTCGTCGGTGCCGAACGTGTAGAGCACCGGCGCCAGCATCGAGAGGCCGAACGGCAGGGTCGGCAGGCAGTCGGCCTTCGCGGTCTCTTCCGACCAGATGTACTTCTGGGTGGGGGTCCAGCCCGTGCCGCCCAGCTCCTTCGGCCAGCCCGGCGCCACCCAGCCCTTCTTCGCCAGCACCTTGTGCCACAGGAGGTACTCGGTCTTGGTCAGCGGACGGCCCTCGTCCTGCGCCTTGCGCAGCTCGGCCGGATAGTTGTCGCGGATGAAGGCCCGGACCTCTTCGCGGAAGGCGTTCTCTTCGGGGGTGAAGTCGAGGTTCATGGCCAGGCTCCCTTGCGCGCGGCTTACGCCGTATCGGATTGCGCCGACCCTATACGCAAGGGGATGCCGGGAGAAAAGATGACGCTAACGTCAACGTAAGCGGATACGTCAGCGCG
>JADHED010000962.1_pt1 | contig 27570 bp, 20 predicted proteins | sample 8952041 | NCBI WGS metagenome assembly JADHED01 (sample SAMN16124423, study PRJNA663239) | bioreactor sludge metagenome | isolation source: sludge (control) | place: India:Bengaluru | collected 2018-09-08
TCGTCGGCAGGGATATAAGCCTAGTCCTGCGCTCGGGTACTGGGGCTCGCGGCGATCTTATGAAACATTCGGGCTAGGTTCCGCTCAAGACTACCACACGCCTAAAGGTCGCTCCCGATAGCGCAAGCTGAGTCCCCAATTCCGCCAGTGGAAAGGTCATGCCTTCGGCTCCGCTAGCCCATCTTTGTCATTCTGCCCCGCCCTCCAGGCCAAAATCCCCGGATTTTGCCGTTGCCAGCGGTCTTGAACGATGAATGATCAAGATGTTGGCTCACCTGAGCTTTTTGTAGTGCCATAATATTTGACCATCACCCTTGCATTATCCGGAATCCAGTGTAAGGTCATGGCATGTATATCCGTCGTACCACGATCAAGAGTCGCGACAGTGGGGAGCCTTACTTCACCTATCGGCTGGTCGAGTCGGTACGCACGGCCGCTGGGGTGCGCCAGCACACGTTGCTCAACCTCGGGCGCCAGTTCCCGGTGCCACGCGCGCAATGGGGTGCCCTGGTCCAGCGCATCGAAGCCCTCCTCGGGGGGCAGATCGACCTCCTCGCCGAGGGCTTGGATCCGGCCTGGGAGGAGCTGGCGGAAGCGTCTGCCGCGCGCCTCATCCACCGTCGTGGGACCACGCCGTCGCCGGGGGAATCGCCCCCGGCGAGCGATTACCAGCGGGTGGATCTGGACCGCGTGGCGGTCATCCGTCCGCGGAGCGTCGGCGCCGAGTCGGTGGCCCTGGAGACGCTGCGGCGGCTGGGGCTGGACACCCAACTTGCCCACCTGGGCTTTAATCACCGCCAGGTGCGGGGGGCCATCGGTGTCATTGTCGCGCGCCTGATCTATCCGGCCAGTGAGTTGGCTACCTATCGTTGGTTAACCCAACGCAGTGGTCTGGGGGAGTTGCTGGCGGCAGACTTCACGGACCTCGACCTCAACCAGCTCTATCGGGTGGGTGATCGCCTGCTGGCGCACCGCGCGGCCCTGGAGGCGCATCTCTACGCCCAGGCCCGCGAGCTGTTCGCGCTCACGGAAACCATCACCCTCTACGATCTGACCAACACCTTTTTCGAAGGTACGGCCAAGAGCAACCCGCAGGCGCAGCGCGGACATTCCAAGGAGAAGCGCATGGACTGTCCGTTGGTAACCCTGGCCCTGGTTCTGGACGGCAGCGGCTTTCCCAAACGCAGCGCGGTGTTCGCGGGCAACGTCAGCGAACCCCAGACCCTGGCGGGGATGATGGCGCACCTGGGCCGAGCCGCCACGACCACGCCCCCCCTCGTGGTCATGGATGCCGGCATCGCCACGCAGGCGAACCTCGACTGGCTCAAGGCCCAGGGCTACCCCTATCTGGTCGTCAGCCGCGAGCGCCACCCGTGCTTCGACCCCGCACAGGCGACCGTCGTGCGCGAAGCGCCCGGCCTGAGCATCCGCGTGCAGCGGGTGCTGGACGAGACGACCGGCGAGGTCCGCTTGTATTGCCATTCCAGTGCCCGCGAGGGCAAGGAGCGCGGCATCGCCGAGCGCTTCTGCACCCGTCTGGAGGCCGCGCTGCAAGCCCTCGCGGACGGCCTGCACCAGCCACGGCGGGTCAAGGATTATGCGAAGGTCTTGGTGCGCATCGGGCGGCTCCGCCAGCGCTTCGCCCGTGTCGCCCACCACTATACGATCCAGCTGGAGCAAGATGAGGCCACGGGGCTGGCCAGCGCGCTCCACTGGCAGCGCCGCGTGGCCATTGATGACCTGCTCCCCGGGGTCTACTGCTTACGCACCGACCGCACGGACTGGGACGTGGCCACGCTCTGGCAGACCTACACCCTGCTCACCGAGATCGAAGCGGTGTTCCGCTCCCTGAAATCGGAACTGGGCCCGCGTCCGGTCTACCATCGCCTCAGCCGCCGCGTCGAGGCCCATCTCTTCATCTCCGTGCTGGCCTATCACCTGGTTCATACCGTGCGTCTACAACTCAAGGCCCAGGGGATCCATCTGAGCTGGGAGCGCCTGCGGGCGCAACTCGCCGGCCAAGAACGCGTCACCGTCGTGTTGCACCGTGACGATGGCAAGATTTACCACCTCCGCAAAACCACGCATCCGGAAGCCGACCAGTTGGCGATCTACAAGGCGTTGGGGCTGCCTTCCTTGCCGGGCAAAACCGTGAAAACACTGATTGATCCCACCGCAGACGTGTCGCAAATGTAGTGACCATCATCCCCGCGGTTGATCCGTAACTCACTGATCAAATGGAGTTCTATGGGTGTAGGTGACAAAGATGGGCTAGACTCAGACTGCACTCCACCGTCCCGCCCAAGAAGCGCAGCTCCACCTCGCCATCGTAGGGGTTGGCGTCCTCGTCCCGATACTCCTGCCGGTCGGTGGCTTCGTCCCGCTCAGGTACTCGTTGCTGATGACCACGCGATTCAAGCCAGCGGTCGGCGCGGGGCTGACGTGGAAGGCGAACAGATCGGCATCCTTCAGGGCGTGATCCGGGGTGAATCCGTCCACGGAGGCTTGCCGCCAAATTCCTTGCTAAAGACACCCCCGCCGAGCGGCTACCGGCCCCCTATTCGACCGCGACAGGTGTGCTCCCTTACCCCCGCGGATGGTGCCGGGCGTGAAGCTGCTTGAGGCGCTCCCGGGCGACGTGGGTGTAGATCTGGGTCGTGGACAGGTCGCTATGACCCAGCAGCATCTGCACCACCCGCAGGTCGGCGCCGTGATTGAGGAGGTGGGTGGCGAAGGCATGGCGCAGGGTATGGGGCGACAGCTCCTTGTGGATGCCAGCTTCAAAGGCATAGCGCTTGATGAGCTGCCAGAAGGCCTGACGGGTCATGTGGTCGCTGCGGCTGGTGGGAAAGAGATAGTCGCTGAGGCGCCCCCCCAACAATTCCTGGCGGGGACCCCTTGCGAAGTCCGCCAGCCAGGCGATGGCCTCTTCACCCAGGGGCACCAGCCGCTCCTTACCGCCCTTGCCCATGACGCGCACCAGGCCCTGGGTCAGACTGACCTGCCCAGGCTGGAGGTCCACCAGTTCGGAGACGCGCAGGCCGGTGGCGTAGAGGACCTCCAGCATGGTGCGATCCCGATGGCCCCGGGAGTCCTGGGTGTCCGGGGCCGCCAACAGCCGTTCCACCTCGGCCTCGGTCAGGGTCCACGGCAGGGGACGACCCAGGCGCGGGGCATCGACCCGGGCGCTGGGGTCCTCGCGGATGGTACCGAGGCGCAGCAGGTGCTGATAGAACTGGCGCAGGCAGGACAGGCGCCGCGCCGCGGAGCGGGGCTTGACGCCCTGCCGGGCGAGCAGGGCCAGGTAGTCCAGGACCTCCAGACGCGAGGCCTGGGACAGCCCCAGGCCCTGGCGGTTCTGGTCCAGCCAGCCGGCGAAGGCGCGCAGGTCGGCCTGATAGGCCGCCAGGGTATTGGCGCTCAGCCCCCGCTCCAGCCAGAGGGCGTCGGCGAATGCCTCGATGAGGGCGGCGTCGGCGTCAGCCATCAGTCATTGCCCATATCGGGTCATGCCCGCCTTCCCCGGGGCGGGAGACCTCCAGCGACTGCGCCCCAAGCGGCAACACTGGCAGCGGACCCCTTGGGCCCACGGGCCTTTGCTGACCTCTGCTGACGAGACCGCCCCTCATGCCTCGGCCCAAGGCAGGGCCTCATTGCGGCAGCGGACGCGGGTGTAGCGCCCCTTCTCCAGGTGCAGGGCCGTGAAGTGGCCACGGTTGGCGCACCCGGTATCCAGGGGGTGGACCAGTTGCCGGTCCAGGCGTTTGTAGCCCTCGCGTTCGAGGCGGGCCCAATGGCCAAAGAGGATGGGGACGGTGGCACTGGCGCGGCCCGGCACCAGAAACCAGGGCAGGGAGCGCTTGGCGCCCTTGAGGCGGCGCCGCTCGCCCGTCAGGTCGAGCCGCCCGGCGGCGTCGCACCAGCGCAGTTGGGTGAAACAGTTGGCGATATAACGGAGACGGTCCCAGCCTTGCAGGTCGTCGCGCCAGCGCCAGGGCTTGCCAGGCCCCAATTCGCGCAGCAGTTCCGCATGGGAAGGGTTCTGCAGCAGGGACTCGATCTCGGCGGCCCGGGCCTTGGCGGTGGCCAGGTCCCACTGGGGGGGCAAGCCGGCATGGATCATGACGAAGTTCAGTTGCTCGTCATGCCAGAGCAGGGGCTGATGGCGCAGCCAGAAGAGCAACTCCTCGCGATCGGGGGCATCGAGGATGCCGCCCAGGGTGTCCTTGCGGCCAGCGCTCCAGGCCCCGGCGGCGGCGGCGAGGAGGTAGAGGTCATGGTTGCCGAGGACGGTGACCGCGGCCGGTCCCAAGCTGCGCACGAAGCGTAACAGCCCGAGGGAATTGGGGCCGCGGTTGACCAGGTCGCCGGTGAACCAGAGGTGATCCACGGCGGGATCAAAGTCGAGACGGTCCAGCAGGCGTAGCAGGTCGTCGAAACAGCCCTGTACGTCGCCGATGGCGTAGGTAGCGCCGGCGTCGGTCCCGAGGAGATCGGGTTCGGGGTGGTTGGGTTCCGAGTGGTGGGGGTGGTCGGAGCGTTTTGGGGAATCGGTTTGGTCAGGATGATCGTTGAGATTGGGATGCTCGCCATCCCACGGGACGCCCAGCCGGTGCCCGGGGCTGGCGGCAACGGGATCGACATCCTCTGTGTTCAATCCAATTACTTTATTTTTATCAGTGAGTTGGGCTGTATCAAAGATTTGGGCTGTATCCAGATCTGGGCCGGTATCCTGAGTCATCGCTTCATTCATGGCAGCCTCCCGGCCGCCGCGCCCTCGTGGCGCAGCAGCCAGCGTTTAACCGCCAGGCGTTTGCCGCCCCGCTGCCCGGCGAAACCACCCAGGCTGTCCCGGGCCACCACTCGATGACAGGGCACGGCGATCAGACAGGGGTTGGCGCGACAGGCGCCGCCGATGGCCCGGGCGCTGGTGCCAAGCTCCCGGGCCAGTTCGCCATAGGTCCTGGTGGACCCTGGCGGGATGGCCCGCAGCGCCTGCCAGACGCGGTCTTGGAAGGGGGTCCCCGCCGGGGCCAGGGGCAGATCCAGTCCCGCCCGGCCATCGCGAAAATACCGCGCGAGGGCGGCGCGGATGGCCGCCGGCAGGAGCGAGGCATTGAGCCGTTCCTCATGCCAGGCCAGGTCGGGGAGGGCCCAGACGGAGGCGGCCCAGGCGGCAGGAGACGCCCGGTCAGATGCGTAAACCCGGTCGGGAGTGAGTGCCCGATCGGTGCTGGGGACCCGGTCGGATGCGATCACTCTGTTGGGAGCGGTAGCCTGGTCGCGAGTGGGCGCCCAGTCGGGCGCGGGCGCACCGTCGGCATCTGGCGTGTCCGGGGCATACAGCAGGCCCAGGCGAAGCAGACATTCCCCCGCCCAGGCCACCTCCAGAATACCCACGGGGGTTTCCACCCTCACCAATCCACTGACTTCCTGACCCAGGTCCGCCGGGCTCATTTGCGCCCACCACTCAACCGGGCGGCGATATCGGACCGCGCCTGAGCGAGGATCGAGTCGCGGTCGATGCCGTCGAGGATGGCGCGGATGACCTGCTTGGGGCCCTTCTCGCCCCAGGACTTGCCGTGGGCCAGAAACTCCTCCGCCGCCTGCCCGACGACATAGGTCGCGTAGTAGGCCACCGCCCCCTGGGCGCTGCCGGTGATCAGGGTGGAAAGGCCCCAGGTCCCCAGCTTGAGGGCGGTGGAGAGCAGGTTCACCGCCCAGACGGTCCCCATGAGCAGGGCCATCTGGCCGGCGATGGTCCGGACCAGGTCCGCCGCCTCGCCCTTGGAGATGGGCAGGCCATAGAGCTTGGAGAGATGGACGATCATGCTGGCGTCCACCGCCAGGGCCGCCAGCAGATCGGCGATGGGCACCGGGTTGAGGGCCACCGCCACGCCCTTCGCGATGCAGTAGTTGCGGATCAGGACCGCCCCCACCTTGCGCTTGGCCGCCAGGATGCGCCGGCCGACCTGATCGCTGAGGTTGCTGGCGAAGAGGCTGGCGTTGAGGGCCGCCAGGGTGTCGCCCTCGGCCTCCAGCAATTCCCAGAGGCGCGTCTTGAGGGCGGCAATGTCCGGTTCCGGCTGGCGGAGCATCTCGGTCTCCCGGCCCTGGGCATCCACCAGGATGACCAGCCGTTCCGCGGGCATGGCGCTGATGCCGACGATGTTGCGGCGGTCGATGAAGCCGGCGGTGTGACGGCGCAGGGAGGCGAAGAGCAGATCGCGCTCCTCCCGCGTATAGCGATCGATCTTGTTGAACACCAGGATGGTCGGTCGCTGCAGGGCCACCAGGACCCGCAGGGCGCGGATCTCGGTCTCGGTGAGGTCGCCGTCGACGATGAACAGCACCAGATCGGCCCGGCTGGCCACCTCCTGGGCCAGGCGCTCCCGCTCCTCCCCCCGGACCTCGTTGAGACCCGGGGTGTCGATGAGATAGACCCCGCCGCTGGCGTACTCCTCCCAGCGGCCCATCTGGGTGCCCTTGGTCTCGCCGTGGAGGGGACTGGTGGTGAAATGGCGCTCGCCGAGGAGGGCGTTGAGGGTGGCGGACTTGCCAACGCTGACCCGGCCGAAGACGGCGATGTGGATGTGGCCCTGCTCCAGCTTGGCGAGCATGGCCTCCACCTGGCGGTAATCCTCCGCCAGGGCCTCCCGCACCTCTGGGGGGATGCGGGGATCGGCGACCAGCTCGCGCAGACTCTCCCGAGCCAGGTCCAGGTGACCCGGCTCCCCCTCCCCGCCCGGGGGCTTGGGGGCAGCCGGCGAGCCGCCTGACATGGCCGCCAGCCTTTCCAGCTCCCAGCCGTTGGGTTGCTCGCCGCGCCGGGGACCGGCCGGTTGGCTGGCTGGTTCGTTGGCAGGTCCCCTGGCCGGTATGCTGGCCGACGCGCTGGCCGATGGGCTGGCGGGTGCGCTGGCCGATGTGCCGACTGGTTCAGTGGCAGATCCGCTGGCAAGGGCGGGGGATGGTCGAGTGGCTGATCCGCTAGTGCGTTCATTGGCAGATCCAGTGGCCACTTCGCTGGCGGATGCGCTAGCAGGTCCTCTAGCCAATCCTCCGGCTGCCCCCCTGGCCTGCTCGCCGGTCGGGGCAACCTCCAAACCCGCCTCCCCCTCAAGACCGAGGTTTTTTTTCCAGTCCCGGCCGATCCGCGCGAGCGACTTCCAGGGCAAGTCGGGCAAAGCGTCTTGCACGCGCTTCGAGATTTTCACTCAGGCTCTCCTCAAAGACTTGCGCCGCTTGGGCGGGCCGCAGGGCCCCCCGGGATTCCAGGGACTGGGCCACCGCCTTGCCCAGGGCCTCGAAGATCATGCCATAGGCCACCGCCTGGGCCAGACCGCCGACTAGGGTGCCGACGCCGGGGAAGGCCTTGAGGGCGTTGCCGGCCACCGCCAGGATGATGGTGGCATGGCGGGCGACCCGCTTGCGGGCCAGTTCTAGCAGCAGGTCGGTGTCCATCTCCCGCACGGGGATCTGGTAGAGGGCCGACAGCTCCTTGACCAGGGCGATGCCCAGATAGCCCTGGATGATGAGATCCGAGCCTGGCGCCACCGCCGCCATGGCGCCGATCATGGCCTTGCGGGAATAGGAAACGGTCAGTTCCTGGGCGCGCTGGGTCCGGTAGGCCCGCTCCGCCTCGTCCAGGCGCCTCGCCACCAGGACGAAGACGCTGGTGTCGCACAGCTTTTCCAGAACCGCCGGGTCCTCGTCCAGATGCCGTTGCAGGGCCTCGCGCAGTTCATCCACCCGGGGCGACAGGTCACGAACCTCGGTCCTTTCCGTGCCGTCCGGACCGATCATCAGGACCTCCCGGCGCCCCCCCGCCTGGACGGCCACCAGTTCTACCCCGCGCTGGGCACCGCGCCGCCGCCGGCCCCGGCCCGGGCCAGTTTCCCGGCTGACCTCCTCCGCCAGCCGCTCGGCGAGGCGGTCCCGCAGCAGGTCCAGTTCCTCGCGCCGGTAGCGGTCGGTCTTGTTGAGGGCGACGATCAGGGGCTTGCCGAGTTCCCGCAGGGCCTGGAGTTCCTGATATTGGGTGCGGCTCAGGTCCCCGTCGCAGACATAGACCACCAGGTGGGAGCGCAGGGCCTCGGCCCGGGCCAGATCGTCAAGCCCCTGACCGACCTCGTTGGTGCCGGGCATGTCGGTGAGGATCAGCTCGTCACCACTGGGGCTGTGCCAGGCATAGGCGGCGATCTCGCGGGTAGTGCCGCCGACGGCGCTGGTTTCCAGCACCGCCTCCGGCAGCAACGCCTTGATCAGGCTCGACTTGCCACTGCTGATCTCGCCAAAGAAGCTGACATGGATGCGGCCCGCCGCCTTGCGCTGCTGCAACAGGGCCAGCTCGCGGCGGACGGCAGCGATATCGATGCCGGCGGCGGCGTCTTCCTCCAGTCGCCGTTCGAGGGCCTCGCGATCCAGCGGCGCCTCGCGGGTGGTGGTGCCGGCGCGGCGGGGGCGCAGCAAACGCCACAGGGCATAGCCCCCCGCCACCAGAATACCCACGAGGGCCAGGCCATAGAACCAGAAGACCCAGTCGGGCAAGCTTACTAGGCCCTGCCATACCGACAGGATCTGGTCGGTCAGGGAGAGCAGGACCCAGAGGATCAACAGCGTCAGGAGCACGATCCCCAGGCCGAGGGCAATGCGGATCAGTCGGGAAGCGCTCGGCGGCGAACTCACGGGTGTTGTCTGAGGAACGGTCGAATCGGGAAGAGGACCGGCATTATACAGGTAGCCAGGCCCGTCACGGCCTGGCTACCCGGCGGGTTCGGACAGGATGTGGACCAACTCGGGATCCCGAACCCAAACCCACATCCCAGAGCCCAGAACATAGAACCTAGAACCCGGAAAGGGGGCAGTAATAGATGAGACAGGATTCAGACAGGACAAAATAAGGCTTGGTGAGTCGTATTTGTTCATACCCCTCGCGCACGATGAGGGTTTTGTTGGCACAAGGGCTGACTTTCCTACTCCCTCCCCCCTGGTGGGGGAGGGTTGGGGAGAGGGGGGCTGAACGGGTACGGTGAGTCTCCTCCTGGATGAGGCGGACAACCCCAGGGCGTCGGGTATACTTTGTCTACCCGCAACACCAGCGAGATTTCTCCGTTAGCCGTGAGCCTTGTCCCTTCCTCCCCCCGCTTCTGGGAAACCACCCCGCTGAACGACATGAGCCCTGAACAGTGGGAGGCCCTGTGCGACCGTTGCGGCAAGTGCTGTCTGGAAAAACTTGAGGAGGAGGAAACGGGTCGGATCTTCTACACCAACGTGGCCTGCAAACTCCTCGACCCGGACACCGGGACCTGTCGTAACTACGCCCATCGCTCCCGCCTGGTGCATGATTGCATCGAGCTCACCCCGGCGACCATCGCCTACCCGCGCTGGCTCCCCGCCACCTGCACCTACCGCCTGCTGCGTCAGGGCGAACCCTTGCCCGACTGGCATCCCCTGCTCAGCGGCGACCCCGACTCCGTCCACCGCGCCGGTCATTCCGTCGCCGGGCGGGTGATTCCTCCGGATCAGGCCGGACCCCTGACCCATCACCTGATCGACTGGATCGAGTAAGCCGCGACCGGCCCGGAGAGCTGGCTCCCCCTCTGCCCCAGCCTATACTTCGCGGGAACTGGAAATTTCAGCGAAACGCTGCTGGATGAATCCAGCTTCGGAGCCGATCAATTGCAGGCATTGCATGCGGCTTAACGCTCGGCATTTGCCGCGGGATTCATCTTGATCGGCGCGGCACTCATTTTTCTCCACGGGGTGGTCCGGCGGGAACCGACAAGCCCGCATGATCGGAGGGATCAGGGCGCGGCATAACCCGCCAGCGCCACCGATGAAATCTGAAATTTTTCGACCACGCGATTCCATTGACGGAAATCAATGTCAACGCGGCCCTTAAATATAAGAATTTCAGCATGTTCTAGGACACTAAAGTTGCCGCGCCCGATGAAATCCGCCGTCCCCCTGTCGCTCTCCTTTTGCCCCGCCCGCCTCGACGCCATCCAGAGCGCATCCGGCCTGATCCTGGCCCTGTTCATGTGGCTGCACATGCTCTTCGTCTCCAGCATCCTGCTGGGCAAGGACGCCTTCTGGACGGTCGCCCGCTTTTTCGAGGGCTATTTCATCCTGGGCCGGCCCTTGCCGCTCCTGGTGTCCCTGATCGTCGCGGCCATCCTGGCGCTGGTGGTCCTGCACGCCGTCCTGGCCCTGCGCAAGTTCCCCGCCGACTGGCACCAGTACCGGACCTTCTGGCGCCATGCCCACCGCTTTCCCCATAGCGACACCCGGCTGTGGCTGTTGCAGGTGATCACCGGCTTCGCCCTCTTCTTCCTCGCGCCCGCCCATCTTTATCAGATGATGGCCCATCCGGAGATGATCGGCCCCTATGCCTCCGCTGACCGGGTCTGGAGCGGCCATTTCTGGCCCCTCTATCTACTGCTGCTCTTCGCCGTGGAGTTGCACGGCGGCGTCGGCCTCTATCGCCTGGCCCTCAAGTGGGGCTGGTTCATGGGCAAGGACCCGGCCCGATCCCGCCGGCGCATGCAGCGCGGCAAGTGGATCTTGACCGGCCTCTTTATCGGTGTCGGGCTCCTGGCGCTGGGGGCCTACATCTGGATCGGCATTCAGCATGCCGGCCGGGTCGGGGAGCGCTACACCCCGGAATGGGCCGCGCCCGGGGCCGCTGATGACATTCCAGCCCAGCCAACCACGGATGTGATGGCCCCGCAGACAGGCCCGTCCCCAACTGGCAAACCTTCCCCGGCGGAGGCCCGGCCATGAAGATCCTCTACACCGACGTCCTGGTCATCGGCGGGGGTCTCGCCGGCCTGCGCACCGCCGTGGGGGTCAAGCGCCGGGGCCTGGACACCCTGATCCTGTCCCTGGTCCCGCCCAAGCGTTCCCACTCGGTGGCGGCCCAGGGGGGTATGCAGGCCAGCCTGGCCAATGGGGTCAAGAGTCTCGGCGACCACGAGGAGGTCCACTTCCAGGACACGGTGCGCGGCAGCGACTGGGGCTGCGACCAGGTGGTGGCGCGCCTCTTCACCCACATGGCCCCCAAGGCGGTGCGGGAACTGGCGGCCTGGGGGGTGCCCTGGAGCCGGGAGCGCCAGGGTGAGCGCCAGGCCTTCATCAACGGCGAGGCGGTGAGCTTCCAGGTCCCGGCCCGGGCCCATGGCCTCATCGCCGCCCGGGACTTCGGCGGCACCAAGAAGTGGCGCACCTGCTACACCTCTGACGGCACCGGCCATGCCATGCTCTTCGCCGTGAGCGATCAGGCCATCGCCGCCGCCATCCCGGTCCACGAGCGCCAGGAGGCCCTGGCCCTGATCCACGACGGCGACCGCTGCCAGGGGGCGGTGGTTCGCGACCTGGTGACCGGGGAGTTGCGCGCCTATTTGGCCCGGGCGACGGTCATGGCCACCGGCGGCTTCGGGCGCATCTGGGGGGTCTCCACCAACGCCATCATCAACGAGGGCATCGGCCAGGCCATCGCCCTGGAGACCGGGGTGGCGCGGCTGGCCAACCTGGAGGCGGTGCAGTTCCACCCCACCGCCATCGTCCCCGCCGGTATCCTGGTCACCGAGGGCTGCCGCGGCGACGGCGGCCTGCTGCGGGACGTTGACGGCCACCGCTTCATGCCCGACTACGAGCCGGAGAAGAAGGAGCTGGCCTCCCGCGACGTGGTCTCCCGGCGCATGGCCGAGCACATGCGCAAGGGCAAGGGGGTCAAGGGGCCCTTCGGCGACCACCTGTGGCTGGACATCAGCGTCCTCGGCCGCGCCCACATCGAAAAGAACCTGCGCGAGGTCAAGGAGATCTGCCAGTACTTCCTGGGTATCGACCCGGCGGTGGATTTGATTCCCGTCCGCCCCACCCAGCACTATTCCATGGGCGGCATCCGCACCGACCACCAGGGCCAGAGTCCCTGGCTCCAGGGCCTCTTCGCCTGTGGGGAGGTCGCCTGCTGGGACCTGCACGGGTTCAACCGCCTGGGAGGCAACTCGGTGGCGGAGACGGTGGTGGCGGGGATGCTGGTGGGCGAATACGTCGCCGACTTCTGTGACTCCCCCGCTGGCCAGATCCAGATCTCCAGCGCCCTGGCCCAGGACTTCCTGCGGCGGGAGCAAGCCAGCCTGGACCACCTGCTAACGGGCCCTGGCCAGGAGGACGCTATCGCCATCCGCCAGGCCATGGAGCGGGTGATGACCGATCGGGTCGGCCTGTTCCGCAAGGGGCCGGATCTGGAGGCGGCGGTGACGGAGCTGCGGGAGCTGCTGGTCCGCGCCCGGCGGCTGGGGGTACGCAACCCCCACGCCGGCGCCAATCCGGAGCTGGTCCTAGCCTACCGCCTGCCACGGATGCTCAAGGTCGCCCTGGGCGCCGCCCTAGGGGCCCTGGCCCGCACCGAAAGCCGCGGCGCCCACTATCGGGAGGATTACCCGGGCCGCAACGACCGCGACTGGCTCAAGCGCACCCTGCTGCACTGGCCCGAGGGCAGCGACATGCCGGTCCTGGACTATGAGCCCCTGGACGTCAGGGCCATGGAACTGCCACCGGGCTTCCGCGGTTACGGGGCCCGGGACATCCTCGACCATCCCGACACCGCCCACCGCCAAGCGGAGGTGGATGCCCTGCGCGGCGCTGGGGGTGATGGGGAGACGTCCATCGCCCAGGACAAAGAGGCCCAGTCCTTTCAGGAGCGGCTCATGCCCTTTCACCACCTGCTCCCCGCCCGTTACCAGGGTCCCAACGCCCGCAGTTCCGTGCTAAGGCCTGCTTCCCCGCCTGAGAGTGCCCCATGAGCCGTGCCCTGACCTTCCACATCTTCCGCCACACCCCTGGCAACCCGGACAGCATCCCCCGCCTCCAGGATTACTCCCTGGAGGAGGCCCCGGGCATGACCCTCTTCATTGCCCTCAACCGCATCCGCGAGGAGCAGGACCCCAGCCTGGCCTTTGACTTCGTCTGCCGGGCCGGGGTTTGCGGCAGTTGCGCCATGGTCATCAACGGCCTGCCGGGCCTGGCCTGTCGCACCCTCACCGCCAGCCTACCGCCCGAGATCACCCTGCTACCCCTGCCGGTGTTCGAGCTGATTGGCGACCTGTCGGTGAACACCGGCAAATGGATGCGGGCCATGAGCGAACGCCTGGAGACCTGGATTCACCTCCGGGAGGAACCAAACTTGGACGCCGTCGAGGCGCCGATGGACCCGGACCTGGCGGATGAGATCTACGAACTGGACCGCTGCATCGAATGCGGCTGCTGCATCGCCGCCTGTGGCACGGCCCAAATGCGCGGGGACTTCGTCGGCGCCGTGGGCCTCAACAAGATCGCCCGCTTCCGCCTCGACCCCCGGGACCGGCGCGCGGAGCCGGACTATTACCGGGTCATCGGCGACGACGCCGGGATCTTCGGCTGCATGAGCCTCCTCGGCTGCCATGACGTCTGCCCCAAGGGCCTGTCCCTCCAGACCCAGATCGCCTACCTGCGCCGGGCCATGGTGCGCCAAGGCCTGACCGGCCCGACGCGCTGCCTGTGAGGATGGGACGGACGGTAATCACAGGAGAGCCGCGGTTATGCCCAAGTCTTGGCCGTTTTAGGGCCATCCTAGTTGGAAGAGCCTTTTCTTCTCATCGAGGCTAAAGAAACAGAAGACGTAGCAAAAGCGGGCGTAACTTTTCAGCCCCCCTCCCTCGGAAAGCAACGACAAAACGAAACGGTTCAGGAAACGCGACTTCCAGTAAACTTTCCGGGCCCCTGACCCTAAGTCCATGCGCATGTCACCCCGAAGGCCTTTATCACCCCCCACCCCTGGCGGCTGGTCAGCCCCGATCGGCTCCTGGGCGGCCCTCGTCCTTGCCGGCTGCCTGCTGCTGGCCCAAGCCTTCTGGGTCGCGCACGAGGTCCATCACCTCAGCGAGGGCGGTGACGCCGATTGCGTCATCTGTCTGATCGGCGGCCATGCCCCCGTCACCCTGCCGCTCGTCCTGGCGTGGCTCCTGTTCATCGGCCGGACCAGGGTCCTGGTCGCGTCGCGCCCCCCGGTCATCCCCTCCCGCGCCACCCATCGCCCCCAGTCTCCCCGCGCTCCGCCGGGCGCCCTGCCCCACCGCTGACCTCCCGCCGGCTCCTGGATACCTCTCGGGGCTGACGGGCCCCTATGAGTTGCTGTCGGAGCATCGACCATGCCCATCCTTGCCCAGCGGGGCGCCGTGCTGGCCGCCCTGTTGGCGCCCATGAGCGCCTACCCATCCACCGCGGCGGACATCGCCGAGCTCAAGGCCAGCCTGAGCGCCTTGAAAGACCAGTACGAGCAGCGAATCCAGGACCTGGAGGCCCGCCTGGCCAAGGCGGAACGTCAGGCGGCCAGGGCAGAACGCCAGGCGGCCAACGCCGCCCGGGGAACGGCCGCGGCGGATGCCCGCCCCGCCGCCACCTCTGCCGTGGCGCAGCCCATGACCGCCCCCACGGCCCCGGGGCCAACCCTCGCCGCCAGCCCCAGTAGCCAGAACGCCCCCAGCTCGGGGGCGGACTTCAACCCCCAGTTGTCGGTGATCCTCAATGGCAACTATTACCAGGATGGTATCGACGGCCAGGGTGCGGCCCTGGTCGGTGAGGCCTTCATGCCCGGCAGGCTGTTCCATGCCCATGGCGGGGATACGGACGCGGAACACGCTCACGCCGAGACCCACAACGGCTTCAACTTCAGCGAGGCGGAGATCGCCTTTTCCGCCACCGTGGATCCCTATTTCGACGCCGTCGCCTATCTGGCCATCGACGGCCAGGGCTCCGTGGACCTGGAAGAGGGCTACTTCCAGACCCGTCGCCTACCCTACGGGCTCAAGGTCAAGGGGGGTAAATTCCTCAGCGATTTCGGCTATATCAACCGGCAACATCCCCATCAGTGGGACTTCGTCGACCAGAACCTGCCCTACCTCAACCTGCTCGGCGAACATGGCCTGCAAGACACCGGTCTCCAGGTGACCTGGCTGCCCGACCTGCCGGTTTATGCCCTGTTCGGCTTCGAGGCGCTGCAAGGGGATCAGGAGGTGTTCGGGGCCCGCCTCGGGGAGGCGGAACAGGTGGAACTGGGCCTGGACGAAGACCAGGATGGACCCAGACTCTGGACGGCCTTCGCCAAGCTGGCGCCGGAACTGCCGGACGGACATGCCCTCCAGTTTGGCCTGTCCCTGGCCCACAACACCCAGTACCAAGTGGAAGAGTGGCTGGAGCTGGCCCTGCCCGAGGAGGCAGGCGCAAAGGCGGAGGAGCAGCACCATACCCTCCTCCGAACAGGTCTCGAGGGCGACGCGACCCTATGGGGCATCGATATCGTCTACAAACTTGAGGGCGGTGGCGCCCACGGCCAGGGGGATTTCAAGGTCCAGGCCGAATACCTGCGCTCCATCGCGGATGCCGAAGTCCGCCGTGCCACCCTGATCGAGGAGACGAGCGGCGAAGAGCAGGGCAACCTCAGCGACCTGATCGGGGCATCGCGCACCTTCACCACCGATGGACTCTATGCCCAGGCCCTCTATGGCCTTGCCCCGAAATGGACGGCGGGCCTGCGCTACGACGTCTTGGGGTTGACCAACGAGGTCAGCGGTGGCGCCGGGGGGCAGGATTTCGGCTCCTCCGACCGCTGGACGCTCGACTTGACCTGGGACCTGTCGGAGTTTTCCCGTCTGCGGGCGCAGTACGCGCGTAACGACATCCTGGTCGCCCCCGGCGAACGGGCGCACTTTGACGCCTTTTATCTGCAATTCATCATGAGCCTGGGTGCCCATGGCGCCCATGGCTTCTGACCGGGAGTCACGAAATGTTGCCACGTCTGTTCTTGCTCTTGACCCTTGTGCTGCCCCTGTCCACCACGGCGGCGGACCTCAAGGTGGTTGCCACCAGTCCCAGTTTGGGGGCCCTGGTGCGCGAGATCGCGGGACCCAGTGTCCAGCTGGGCGTCCATCAGGGCGTCCAGCTGGAGGTGCTGGCGGGCCCGGACCGCGATCTCCATGCCCTCCAGGTCAAACCGTCCATGATGCGCGCCCTGCGCGGGGCGGATCTGCTCGTGGCCATGGGCGCCGATCTGGAGATCGGCTGGCTGCCCGCGGTGATCGCCAACGCCGCCAACCCCAGGGTGCTGCCGGGCGCCAGCGGCTATTTCGAGGCCAACGCCCATGTGCCCCTGCTCGACGCCGGGGGGTCCGCCGACCGCGCCCTGGGTGATGTCCATCCGATCGGCAACCCGCACATCAACATGGACCCGGTGCGCATGGCCCAGGTGGCGCGGGAACTTGCCGAGCGTCTCGCCCTGCTCGACCCGGAGGGCGCCAGCCAGTATCGCGCCGCGGCGACGGCCTTCGCCCTCAAGGTCGAGGGCCGACTCCCCGCCTGGCGGTCGCGGGCCGCCAAGGCCCCCGGGGTGGTCCTTTACCACCGCGATGCCATCTATCTGCTGGATCGTCTCGGCATTCCCCTGCTTGGCACCCTCGAACCTATTCCTGGCGTGCCCATGACGGGACGGCAACTCACCGAGCTGACCGCCGCCTTGACCGGCCGTTCCGGGGTAATCCTCTACGCCCCCTACCATTCGCCGCAGGCCCCCGAATCCCTCGCCGACCGCCTGGGCTGGCAAGCCATTCAGATCGGGATGGAGCCCCCCGCGGATGCCGACGGCGACGCCTACCTGCGGCATATCGATCGCTGGGTGGATGCGCTGGCAGCGCCGCCCGGCCCCGGCCAGTGACCAGGATGGGGACGGTGACGATGGGCGAGGCGCCCTTGCTGCGGGTGGAGGGCCTGGTCGCCGGTCATCGCACGGCACCCGTCATCGGTCCCATGACCTTTACCCTCTCGCCCGGCGAGGTGATTGGCCTCTGGGGGGCCAATGGCGTCGGTAAGTCCACCCTACTCAATGCCATCGCGGGGACGGCCCGCCCGTTCGCGGGCACCATCCGGCGCCGTCCCGGGCTGACGCTGGCCTATCAGGAGCAACGACCGGCGCGGCTGCCCCTCATGCCCATGACGGGACGGGACCTGCTGCGCGCGGCCGGGCTGGCCGCCACGCCGCCCCCGGCGCGGCTGCGGCCCTGGCTCGGGCAGCGTCTCGATACCCTGAGTGGCGGCGAGTTCCAGTTGTTGAACGTCTGGGCCACCTTGGCTTGCGGGATGAATCTGGTGTTGCTAGACGAGCCCACCAACAACCTCGATCCGGATGCCGAGTCCCTCCTGGGGGAGTTCCTGGCCGCGCGCCGTGGGGGCCAGGCCGTGCTACTGGTCAGTCACGAGCGCGATTTCCTGGAGGCGGTCTGCCAACGCGTGCTGGAGGTGGTGGCGTGGAAGGCTTGATGGAGGCCAATCTCTGGCCCCTAAGCTGGCTCGATCCCCTGTTCCGCCTGCCCTTCCTCACCGGCTTGGCCCTGGCCTGCGTCCTGCCGGCCTTGGGCGCCCTGCTGCTGCTGCGAGAGGAATGGTTGGCGGCCCTGGGGCTGGCCCATCTGGCGGCGGCGAGCGCCCTGCTCGGGCTGGCGGCTGGTCTGCCCGCCGTGATCGGGGGCACCTGCGGGGCCTGGGGTGCCGGACTCGCCAAGTCCCTGCTGGGTGCCCGCGGCAATACCGCCTACGCTTACATGATCCTGATCGGCTGGTCAGCCCTGATGTTGATCGCCGCGAACACGGCCCTGGGCGATGCCCTGGGACATGCCCTGATGGACGGCCAGCTCTATGTTGGCGGTTGGGTCGAATTCATGGCTAGCCTGACGCTGGCGTGCCTGTGCTTGCTGGCCTTGCCCTGGCTCAGCCGGAGGCTGTTGCGCGCCCGCTTCTTCCCCCGCTTCGAACAGGCCAACCGCTTGCCGGCCTGGCGGTGGCATCTGGGGATGGACCTGCTGAGCGCGACGGGGGTGGCGGTCGGCACCGCGACCCTGGGACTGATGGGGGCCTTCGCCCTGGTACTGGTGCCCGCCTGGCTCGCCTTTCGGCTGGCCCGCGGCTGGCTAGCGACCCTGGCACTGGCCAGCGGCCTCGGCGTGGCGGCCTATCTCCTGGCGTTTGGGGCCGCGCTGACCTTTGATCAGCCCTTCGGCCCCGTCCTGGTTGCGGTGCTGGTGGCAACCAGCACCCTCGGCTGGCGGCCTCATCGCTAGCCGGCCATGAATAGGCGCCGGCATAGGGCATGCGCTTGGACTCCCCCACCTATCGCCGGACCCGAAAGCCAGACCAGGTCCTCGACCCACCTACCGGGCGCCAGACGCGAAAGCCGGAGGAGCGACAAAAGTCCGCTATATTTAAGTTGATACTGATTAACTAACATACTCGTTAATCGAAGATGCCGGAGGTGCTCAGGGTGATGTTGTTCCTTCCACCGCCTGGCTCCGCTCAATGTCATGCGGGCACGCGCCCCCCTGACCATGAAAGTCTTTGCCGTGACTTCAACGCTAACTCTCATGAGACGGCAGTGCATCCCTGTGAAAATGAAGGAATTTGTCGTGACTTTCACGCTAACTGCTTTTCTTGGAGGGCCTGGAGGTCCGCAGGTCACCCAGATCAGGCCGTGCCCTTCGTCCTAGTCAGGTAAAGACCATGTTCCGCCTCCGTCCCGTTCAGGCCCGCTGGTTCGAGATCTACGTCCCCCACGAGCAGACGGTGCGCACCACCGAGATCCTGGCCCGCACCGGGGTGGTGGAACTGGAAACGGACCCTCGGCTGGCGGAGGGCCCGGACACCCAACGACTGGGTTTCTTCGTTAGGCGCGGGCGGGAGCTGATCGCCCGCCATCAGGATGACCTGCCCCCCGCCCGGGAGCGGCCTGGCGCCCTGGTCGGCAACCCGGTCCATCTCGCCAATCAGGCCCTGCACCGGTTGCGGGTCTGGAGCGCCCGTCTGGATTTCCTCCAGGAGCAACTGGCGGAACGCCAGGGGGAGCGGGACGATCTGCTTTATCTGGACGAGGCCCTGCGCGCCATGCGCCGGGATGGCGTGGACCCGGACGGCCTGTTCAACCAGACCCGCTTTCTGTGCAAATGCCTGTTCGTCTGCCCCAAGACCAGCCGCCTGGAAACGGTCGCCCTCGCCGGGCCGACCGTCCTGGTGGTGGCCGGTCCACGTCACGACTTCAGGATTCTGTTGGGCCTGGCGGATGACCGCGCCCTCATCCTGCAACTGGTGGTCGACCAGGGCTGCGACCAGATCGGCATCCCCCCTTGGCTGACCGGGGATCTGGATAACCGCATCCGTCAGCTTCACGCCTGCCTTAGGCAGGTGGAACGGGAGATCAGCGCCCTGGAAGGGGAGGCGCGGGCGCTGCGGGTAGATCCGGCTATCGCCGCCACCCGGGCCGATCTCGATACCTTGGGTTGGTATCTGGACCAGGCCGCCCGCCACCTGGGTGGTCAGGAGATCTGCCACGTCACGGGCTGGACCACGGCCGAGGACCCGGAGCGCCTCCAGGCCACCCTCTGGGCGGCGGGCATCAGGGTCGTGGCGCGCTTCCCCGACCCTCCCCTCGCGGCGGCGCCCCCGGTCACCACCCTGCAAAGCTGGTGGGCCCAGCCCTTCCGCCCCCTGCTCCTGCTCTGGGGGACCCCCGACCGCAAGGAGGTGGACCCGAGCGGCCTCCTCGCCCTGCTGGTGCCCCTGCTGTTCGGTTACATGTTCCCCGACCTGGGCCATGGGCTGCTGCTGGTCCTGTTCGTCCTGATCCTGGGCAAGCGCTGGCCCGAGATCCGCTTCCTGCTGCCCTGTGGTCTCTCGGCCATGGCCTTCGGCCTGGTCTTCGGCGATGCCTTCGGCTTCGACGACCTGATCCCGGCCCTCTGGCTCAAACCCCTGGACGCGCCCCTTATCGTCCTGGCCGTGCCCTTGGCCTTCGGCGTTGGCCTCCTGATCCTGGGCCTGGTCTTCGCTGGCTTCGAGGCGAAGTGGAACGACGAGCTCGCTCCCTGGCTGGCGATGGACCTGGCCGTCCTGGTGCTCTACGTGGCGCTCCTGACCGCCCTGGCCTGGCCGCCGGCCCTGGGGATCGCCGCCCTGGCCCTGGTCCACTTTACCGCCGGCACCCTCTGGCAGTGCCGACACCAAGGGCTGGCCGCCCTGATGGGCGCCCTGGGGCGGCTGCTCTACAGCCTTTTCGAACTGTTGCTCAATACCCTGTCCTTCGCCCGGGTCGGGGCCTTCGCCCTGGCTCACGCGGCCCTATCCCATACCGTCATGACTCTGGCCGCGGGGATGGAGAACCCCTTGGCCTGGTGGCTGGTGGTCATCCTGGGCAACCTCTTCGCCATCGTGCTGGAGGGCCTGGTGGTCTTCGTCCAGACCACCCGCCTGGTGTTGTTCGAGTTCTTCGTCCATTTCCTGCGCGCCGAGGGGCGACTCTTCCGGCCCGTGGCGGGACCGGCCGCGCGCGGTAACGGCCGGTGCGGGTGAGGGCCATAGGATCGTGCCCCCTGGCAAGCGACGGAAGCGGCCGAGGCGATCCTGAGGCAATAGTGAGGCGATCGTGAACATGAGCGCGCCCCCCGATCGTGATCATGAGCACGCCCCCCGATCCTGCTATGCTTTTCCCAGTACCCGCCCGTTGACACGGATAAACCGATCCGCTCGCGACATGCCGCCAGAAGTTTTCGCGCCGCTGAGACCCCGATTGGTTTCCCGATGGGTCTGATCCTCCTCCTCGGCCTGGCCTATCTGCTGCTGGGCGCCGCCGGCCTGCTCCTGGCCATCCCGCCCGGTTACGCCAGTCCGGTCTTCCCAGCGGCGGGTCTAGCCCTGGCGGCCGGGCTCCAGTTCGGCCCCCGGGTCTTGCCCGGTGTCTGGCTCGGTTCCAGTCTGCTCAACCTGGGCCATGCCTGGCTCAACGGGACCCTGAGCCTCACTACCCTGGTCGTCGCCCTGGCGATCGGGGTTGGCGCCAGCCTGCAAGCCGGGGCCGGGGTCTGGCTGGTCCAGCGCTGGCAGGGCACCGCCTGGCGCGCCCTGGAGCTGGAGCAGGACGCCTTCCGCTTCCTGCTCCTGGGCGGGGTGATCGCCGGCCTGGTTTCGCCCTCCTTTGGAGTCAGCACCCTGGCCCTGGCGGGTGTCATCGCCCCCGCCGGCGCCCCCTATACCTGGTGGAACTGGTACGTCGGGGACGTCCTGGGCATGCTGGTCTTCGCCCCCCTGGCCCTCTGCTTCCTCAACCGCCGTGACCCCCTGTGGAGCGAACGGCTCCGGCGCACCGTCCTGCCCGTGATCCTGACCCTGGCCCTGGCGATCCTGGCCTTCTGGGGGACCGCGCGCTGGGAGGCCCAAACCCAGGCCAACGCCCTGGGGGCCGACGGTGACTTCATCGCCCAGGGGATCGCCGACCGCCTCATCACCCACCGCGAGATCCTCGCCTCCCTGCGTCACTTCGTCGAGGCCACCCCGGACTTCAGCTTCGCCCAGTTCGAGCGCTTCACCCGCCGCACCCTGGAGGACAACCCGGATGTCTTCGCCCTGAGTTACAACGACCTGGTTACCGACGCCGAGCGCCCGGCCTTCGAGGCGCGGATCAGCGCCCTCTCCCCCCTGGGACCCTTCCAGATCACCGAGCGCGACGCCGAGCGGCGCCTGATCAGGGCGTCGTCCCGGCCCGAGTACGTCACCGTGCGCTATATCGTGCCCCTGGCGGGCAACAAGCCGGCGGTGGGTTATGACATCAACTCCGAGCCCATCCGGCGCCGGGCCATCGAGCGCGCCCGGGCGACCAACGCCATGGCGGTGACCGCCCCCATCCTGCTGGTGCAGGAGAGTCAGCAGCGGGTCGGCCTGCTGCAACTCTTGCCCATCGAGGCCCCGACGCCGGCCCCGAACCCGATTGGGGTCCAGACGGGGAGTCAGGCCGAGGGCCAGCGTGGTGACCAGACCGGGGTTCAGACTAGAGGCCAGACTAGGGTTCAGACTGGTGGCCAGACTGAGGCCCTGACCGGGGGCCAGGCGGGGATCGGGACCCTGGACGAGGCCAAGGCCAATGCCCGGGGGCAGAACAACGCCAAGGAGGGAGATATGGCGCCAACCCGCCACCAGGGCTTCGCCGTCGGCGTGATCAAGGTCGACGAGATGATCGACATCGCCACCCGCGGCCGGGTGCCGCCGGGGCTGAGCTTCCACCTCATCGATGTCGAGGCCGAGCCGGAGAAGGCCCTGCTCTACCGCCTCGGGGAGCGGGTTGCCGGCCCCTCCCCCGCCCCGGCGACCCCGGTGCACTGGAGCACCCACCTGCGCATGGGCGATCGCGACTGGCTCCTGTCGGTGAGCGCCAACGATGACTACCGTCAGGCCCACCGGCCCTGGCTGGCTTGGGCGGTGGGGGTGGTGGGACTGCTGTTCGCCACCCTCCTGCAGGTGCTGATGCTGGGCATGACCGGCCGCGCCGCCATCATCCAGCGCAAGAACGACCAGCTCCTGCTGGCGGAAAAGGTCTTCGTCAACAGCGGCGAGGCCATCGCCGTCACCGACGCCACCGGCCAGGTGCTGTCGACCAACCCCGCCTTCACCCGGGTGACGGGCTACGACGCGGAGGAGATCAGGGGCCAGACCCTGCGGCGGCTGCAATCCGGCCGGCAATCACCTGAGTTTTATCAGGAATTCTGGCGCCGCCTCCTGACCGAGGGCCAGTGGCAGGGGGAGATCTGGAACCGCCGCAAATCCGGCGAGATCTTCCCCGAATGGCTGACCATCTCCGCGGTGCGCAACAGCGTCGGGGAGACCACCCAGTACGTTGCCAGCTTCACCGATATCACCGCCACCAAGGCGGCCCAGGAGCGGATCGAGTTCCTCGCCTACCACGATCCCTTGACCAACCTCCCCAATCGCCTGTTGGGCCAGGACCGCATCGGTCAGGCCATTGCCCACGGTCAGCGCCACGGCACCCAGATGGCCCTTCTGCTGATGGACCTGGACCGGTTCAAGCTGGTCAACGACAGCTATGGCCACAGCGCCGGTGACCGGCTGTTGCAGGCGGTGGCGGACCGGTTGCGTCAGGCCGTGCGCCAGGAGGACAGCCTATGCCGGCTCTCCGGCGACGAGTTCCTCATCGTCCTGTTCGAGGTGCTGGACAATCATGGGGTCTCCACCAAGTGCGAGGCCATTCTGCGCGACCTGAGTCGCCCCTTCGACCTCGACGGCCGGCAACTGAGCACCTCCTTCTCCATCGGCGTGGCGATGTTCCCCACGGATGGCACCGATGCCGAGACCCTGATGCGCAACGCCGATACCGCCCTCTACGAGGCCAAGAAGGGCGGGCGCAACACCTACCGCTTCTTCGACGAGCGCATGAACCAGGACGTGGTCCATTACGTCCGCACCCGGGAGGAGCTACAACGCGCCCTCGACCGCCAGGAATTCGTCCTCCACTACCAGCCCCAGATCCTCCTGGGCCAGGCGGGGGAGCCCGATCGGGTCGTCGGCGCCGAGGCCCTGGTGCGCTGGCGCCACCCGGAGCGGGGCCTGGTCATGCCCGGCGACTTCATCGCCATCGCCGAGGAGAGCGGCCTGATCCTGTCCCTTGGTGCCTGGGTGCTGCGCGAGGCCTGCCGTCAGGCCGCCGCCTGGCGTCGGGCGGGGCTGCCCATCCACGTCATGGCGGTGAATCTATCGGCGGTGCAGTTCCACGACCCGCGACTCACCGACCTGGTGCTCCAGACCCTGACGGAGACCGGGCTGGAACCGGCGGGCCTGGAACTGGAACTGACCGAGACCATGCTCTTCGAGGACCAGGAGCGGGTCCTGGGCGCGGTGGAGCGCCTCAAGGCCCAGGGGGTGGGCCTGTCCATCGACGACTTCGGGACCGGCTACTCCAGCCTGGCCTACCTGAAGCGCTTCAAGGTGGACAAACTCAAGATCGACCGTTCCTTTGTCCGCAATCTGCCGCAGAGCGAGGAGGACCAGGCCATCGTCCAGGCGATGATCCAGATCGCCCGCAGTCTCAAGCTGACGACCGTCGCCGAGGGCATCGAGGACGTCGCCCTGGCCGAACGGCTGCGCGCCCTGGGCTGCGACCAGGGCCAGGGTTATCTCTACGCCCGTCCCCTACCGGCGGCGGAACTGGAGCAGTGGCTGATCCGCTTCGGGGCGGAGGCCTGACCGCCCTGATTACTCCGCCCCCCCTCCGCCTCCCCTGCCACCGGCCAGGATCGCGCCTGTTTCCCCGGGCAGCGTCGCGCCTGCTTCTTCTCCTGCTCCTGCTCCTGACGGCGGGGGTGTTCCCGCCCGGCGCCGGCCTGATCGCACCCGCCCGGGCGGAACAAGCCGCCGCTAGCCCGTCGGCCTGGGAGGCGCAGCGCCTGGCGATCGAAAAGCGCCTGGCGTCCGTCAAGGAGGAACTAGCGGCGGCCCGCTCCCAACCGCAAGGGGACGGCGAGAGCGCCCGTTCCCAGAGCAGCCCCGAGTCCAAACTGCACCGGCTGCGGCAGGCGCTGGTGGCGCTCTATAAACAGGAGCTGGACACCCTGGCCGAACTCCAGACGCGGGAACGCGATCTGGTGGCAAGTCGGCAGGCCCTTGCCGCCTGGCAGCCACCTCCCGGCAACCCGCCCTGGCCCCTGATCGAGGGTGACGAGATCCACATCGCCCTCTTTCGCGCCCAGGAGGCCAGAACCCAGGTGGTCCAACGCCTGGCCGAAGCCCGCGAGCACAGCCGCGAGGCCCGCGAGCAACGTGAGGAGGCCCAAGCCAACTACCGGCTGGCGCGGGAAAAGCAACTGGCCAAGCCCCAAAACGCCACCTCCCATTCGGACCTGCCCCCGGCTCCCAACCTGCCTTTGACGCTGGCCCGGGTCGAGGCCGAACTCCAGGATGAACGACTCTATTTTTTCGACCTGGGGGAGGAAGCCCTTCAGCGGCAAATCGAACTCAAGGATCTGGAGATCGAAGGGCTGCAACGGCGGCTAAACCACTTCGCTGGCCGCTTTGTCCTCAGTGACGCGGACCTGGCCCGCATCACGGGCGAGATCGACCAACAGATCGCCCAACTCCAGGTGGCGGAGACCCAGACTAACGCGGAACTCGACGCGGCCCAAGCGGAGGTGGAAAGGCTGCGGGCCAACCGGGGGAATACCCCCGCGACCGCGGGCGCGGGCGGCGACGCCCAGGCGGAAGATCGGCGCCGTCTGGAGATGGCCCAAGCCGAGGTGGAGCGCTGGCAATTTCGGCGCGAGCTACTGCGCAATCAGGCCGGCTTCCTCGATATCCATAAATATTTGTGGGAGTTACGGGCCAGTCTCTACGGCACGGATAAGCCCGATCACACCGAGATGCTCAAGCTGGCCACCCAGATCGAGGAAGCCCAGCGGGGGATCGAGGAGGGCAATCGCTACCTCCATCAGGTGATCGACGAAAACGGCCAGAAGGCCCACGAAGCCCGCAAGCAACTGGCCCTCGACCCCCCGGCGGCGGAACGGGAGCGGCTGACCGCCCTCTACACCGCCGCCATCAGCCTGGCCGGGGACGCGCGGGAGGGACTCGAGGACCTCAAGCAACTGACGGTCACCCTGCGCCTGGTGAGCAGCGAGATCGATCAGGTTTACCGTTCCGGAACGGCCCTCCTCTGGCTGCGCAACCTTTGGGTCGAGGCCAAGCTCTGGGTCGCGGCGATCTGGAATTACGAATTGCTGCCGGTCGAGGAGACCGTGCGGATCGAGGGCCGGGAGGTCCAGTCGACCCGCAGCGTGACGGTGGGCAAGAGCATCGGCGCCGTGCTCATTCTCATCGTCGGCTATCTGCTGATCTTCGGGACCATCCGCCTGGTCTTCGCCGTGCTGGTCAAGCGCCTGGGTCTGTCGGCGGCCAGCGCCTCCCTGGCCCAGCGTTGGCTGCGCCTGATCGCCGTCGCCACCCTGGTCCTACTCAGCGTCCATCTGGTCGACATCCCCATGAAGGTCTTCGCCTTCATGGGGGGCGCCCTGGCCATCGCCGCCGGTTTTGGCGCCCAGACCCTGCTCAAGAACCTGATCAGCGGCGTCATGCTGCTTGCCGAGCGCCCGGTACGGGTCGGTGACCTGGTGGAAGTCGGGACCATCCGCGGGCGCATCAGCACCATCGGCATCCGCGTCTCGACCATCTCCACTTCCAAGGGCATGGAAATGCTGATCCCGAACAGCATGCTGGTGGAGGAAAAGCTCATCAACTGGACCTACAGCAACCACGAGGTCCGTTGGGAGATCCCCATCGGAGTGGCCTATGGGTCCGACGTCAATCAGGTCACCGAGATCCTGATTGCCCAGGCCCGGGCCCATCCCGCGATCCTCGACCAGCCGGCGCCCCTGGTGCTGTTCGAGGAGTTCGCCGACAGCGCCCTGATCTTCACCCTGCGCTTCTGGCTGCGCATGGTGCCCGGCGTCGACGAACGGCGGGTGGCGAGTGACCTGCGCTACGCCATCCTCGCGGCCTTGACCGCCGCCGCTATCGACATCCCCTTCCCCCAGCGCCAGGTTCACCTGGGAACGGCTGGCCCCCTTGAAATCAGGATGGTGGGCGATCGCGCCTGAGGGGTTTCACCCCGCGCTAGCTGTAGCCGACTGAAAGGAGGTACCGCTCAGGTTCGCCCCCTTCTACCCATTGCAACACTATCTCTAGCCCTTTCGTGCCCGGTGGCAAGGCCCCTAATTGGGCTTGGCCTGATGCTTGAAGAGGCAGCCCGCCGGGACCTGGAGATGATCGGCGATCTTGTCCTGGGCCAGCCCGCACAGGCCGCACTCGCGGCAAGCGGGGCTGCCGAAGGGGCTGAGCGGCAGGGCACCGAGCAATTGCCGGGCAAAATCGGGACCCAGTTGAGGGTTGGGCGCCGGGTCCAGGAGGGCCTGTTCCGCCTGGGCCAGGTTCCGGCCCAGGAAGTCCTCCATTTCCTGGCAGTGCTCGCGATGCCCGGCGGCGGTCACCAGGCTGTTGAGACAATCGAAGAAGGCCCGCTTCTGGCGGTCGGTCTCGGCATCGCCGGTCTGGTACCGGCTCTTCCAACGGAGGGGACGCATGGCGGGGTGACTCCCGGGGAGAGGTTGATGGAACGGTACGCGAACAGGATGCCCGCTGGCTAGCCCTCGCGTCCGGGACTCAGCCAGAGGCTATCCAGCAGGCGATAGCATCAGCGCGCTGGACCTCATGAAAGAAAGCTGTTGCTTCGTCAATGACTTGGTTGGGAGACGTTAAAGACCTCCTCAATACAATTGGCTTCCAACACCCGGTCTACCCAACTTGTAATTTCCGCCTCGGAGGCTGAGGCAATACGGGCCAACACCTCCTGCGGCAGTGGACCAAAGCGCCGGAACAACAGTCGTTGCAGAATCAGTGTCTCACCTTCCAAGCGGCCTTTTTGTTGCCCTTCCTGTATACCTTCCTGCCGGCCTTCCTGCCGACCCTCTTGCCTACCTTCCTGCCGGCCCTCTTGCCGACCCTCTTGCCAGCCCTCCTGTCGACCTTTTTTCTTGTAATCCTCGGCCCACTGATCAAATTTTTCTGCCAGGGTCATTTTCAGTTCCTCCAGGCCACGAATCTCGGGGATGATGAGGGTGTTCTTGCTGCGACGGCGCAGCAGGGCCCGAATCCACAGGGCGA
>JADHED010000958.1_pt1 | contig 27559 bp, 27 predicted proteins | sample 8952041 | NCBI WGS metagenome assembly JADHED01 (sample SAMN16124423, study PRJNA663239) | bioreactor sludge metagenome | isolation source: sludge (control) | place: India:Bengaluru | collected 2018-09-08
CGGCGGGCTCGTCGACGGCGCGCGCGCGGCCGTGGCGGGCCCGCTGCGCGTCGCGCGGCGCCACGTCCTGCCCGCGCTGCGCCCGCTCCTCGCGGCGGCGCTGCCGCTCGCCGCCGCGGAGGCGGTGCTGCTCGAGGCCACGCTCTCGTACCTCGGCGTCCCGGGCACCTCGGCCAGCTCGTGGGGCCGCATCGTCGCGGACGGCCAGCGGCTGCTCCCCGCGGGCTGGTGGATCGCCGTCCTCCCGGGCCTGCTGCTGACGCTGACGGTGCTCGTGCTGCACCGGGCGTCCTCCCGAACCCGGTAACGGCGCACGCGCGCGTATCACGGCGGACCCTGGCGCCTCTCCTGGTTCCAGGAGGGCCGGTCCATGGGCAGCGGCGAGTCCCCCTTCCCCCCCGGCGGGTTTTCCCGCATCCGCGAGCACCTGCTGGGGTCCCTGCACGTCGGCCGGCTCGCCCCCGGGGACCGCGTCCCGTCGGTGCGCCGCATGGCGATGCTCACCGGCCTCGACCGGAAGACGGTCCACCGCGCCTACGTCCGGCTCGCCCTCGAGGGCCTGCTCGTCACGCGCCCGGGCAGCGGCACGTATCTCGCGCCCGACGGTGCCGCGGCGGACGGGCCCGATCCCGGGCTGCTCCTCTCGGCCGCCGCGCAGGCCCGCGACGTCGCCGGACGCATCGGGCTCGACGGCGCGACGTTCGCCCGTTTCCTCGACCGCATGGCCGACCGCCGCGCGCTCGCGCACGTCCCGCTGGCCGTCGTCGAGTGCAACGCGGAGCAGCTCGGCCTGATCCGGCGCGAGCTGCACGCCGCGCTCGGCACGCCGGCGCGCGCGGTCCGGCTCGCGGACGTGGCCGCGTCCGCCGCCGCGCTCGCCGGAAGCGTCCGTGCGCTCGTCACGACGGACTGCCACCGCGACGAGGTCCAGCGCGCGGCGGGCCCGCACGGCCTGCCGGTCTTCCGCGTCGCGCTCGACCCCGGGCACGCCGAGCACCTGCTGCGGCACGCGCGCCGCGGCGCGCTGCTGATGGTGGTGCGCGACCGGCGCTACGAGGGCGCGTTCCGGCGCCTCGCCGACCAGCTCGCCGTGCCCGCGGAGGTGCTCCGGCGGATCCGGGTGATCGAGCCGCAGGACCTGCCGCGCGCGCTGCGCGAGATCGACCCGCCCGCGGCCCTCCACGTGTCGCCGCTGCTGGGTCCCGGCCCGCGGCCGGGCGGCGCGCCGGCGGCGGTCGCCGGCCCGGCGCCGCCCCTGACCCTGCCGCCCTCGCCGCCGCTGCCGCCGCTGCCGCCGGGGTGGCGGCGCGTCGCGCCGCACCCGTATCTCGCGGCCGACGCGCTCGACCTGCTGCGCGCGCAACTCGCGCTGCTGGACGCGCGGGCGACCGGCGGCGGCGCGCTGCCCGAGCGCCCGCGGCTCACCCCGGCGCGGGCGGCCGCGCTTTCCTCCTGATCCCGACGACCTGGGACGGGCTCGCCGGCACCGCCTCGGCCTCCGGTCTGCCCCCCGGCCCTTCGAGCTTCCCCTGTGGGCCGTCGACCGCCCCCCGGCCACCCCCTCGCGGCGCCGGTCGGGTCCGTCCCTTCTTCTCGGCCCGGCCGGTCCGGGCGCACGCGGACGTGGACGCGACGACGGCGAGCTTCGCGGCGCGCGGCAGCGCCTTGAGGCGCCGCTCCTCGCGCAGTGCCGCGGACCAGCTCGCGACGCGTGCGGTCCACGCCAGCTCGACCGGCAGGCGGCTGCGCGTGTAGCGCGAGGCCTTGCCCGCGTTGTGCAGGGCGAGGCGCCGGTCGAGGTCCGTCGTCGCGCCGGTGTAGAGCGTGCCGTCCGCGCAGCGCAGCACGTACACGCACGGACCGGCGTCGGCGCGGGGAGTCTTCGGCACGGACGCAGCGTACCGCGGTCGCCACGGCGGGTGCGTCGCGGCCGGGTGGGCGGCGACCATTCGTCCGATTACCCGCCCCGAAAGGCCCGTTTGCTGCTACGGTCGTAGCGCGGGGCCTTCCCGCAGGAGGTCCCCCCATGCAGGCGACCGCAAGGCCGAAGGAACCGACCGACCGCTGGTCGTTCTACGTCGGCGAGGACAAGGACTGGCACTGGCGCCGCACGAGCGTCGACGGGCGCGCGATCGCGTCGAGCACCGAGAACTTCAAGGTCCGCGCCGCGTGCGAGGACAACGCCCGGCGCAACGGCTGGCGCGGCTGGTAGAGACGTCCGCCGCGGTCCGGCCGCGGCGGGTGGCGTTCCGCCGGCGCGGTTTACTCGCGAGACGTTTTCGCTTCGCTCCGGGAGCGTTCAGGCCTTATCTTCTCCCTCGGTCAGAAGGGCCCTGCGGCCCGCCACACCACGCCTTTCCCGAGGGCGCGTCATGCAGCGGTTCCGGCTTTCGGTGGCCACCGAGTGGGTGGCGCTCGCGGCGGCGCTCTACTTCGCGGCGGTCTGCAACGCCCGCTTCTGGTCCACGCTCCTGTCGGCCCAGCGCGACGCCCCGGGCAGGGCCCTGTTCGCCGCCGCCACCTTCGTCCTGCTGACCGCCCTGCACCTGCTGCTGCTGCTGCCGTTCAGCTCGCGCTACACGCTCCGGCCGGTGCTCACGCTGCTGCTGGTCGCCAACGCCGCCGTGATCCACTTCACCGGCACCTACGGCGTCGTCATCGACACCTCGATGATGCGCAACGTGCTGCAGACCGACGCGCACGAGGCCGGCGAACTGCTCGGAACGGGCCTGCTCGGCGCGCTCGCGCTGTACGCCGCCCTGCCCGTCGCGGCCCTCTGGCTGGTCCGCTTCGAGAAGCGCCCGCCGCTGCGGGCGCTCGGCCGCAAGGCGCTCGTCGCGGCGGTCGCCCTGGCGCTCGTCGCGCTGCCCGCCGGCGCCTACTTCGGCCGTTACGTGTCGTTCTTCCGCGCCCACCGCGAGGCGCGCTACCTCGTCACGCCCGCGAACTACCTGGTCGCGGCCACGCGCGCCGCGCTCGGCTCGCGGCGCGCCGCGAGCGCGCCGCGCCGGCCGATCGGCGAGGACGCCACCCGCGGGGCCGCGGCGGCCGTGCCCCGCAAGCCCGCGGTGTTCGTCCTCGCGCTCGGCGAGACCGCGCGGGCGGCGAACTTCTCCCTGAACGGCTACGCCCGCGAGACCAACCCGCGGCTGCGCGAGGCGGGCGTCGTCAACTTCCCCTCCGTGACCGCGTGCGGCACCGCGACCGCGGAGTCGGTCCCCTGCCTGTTCTCCCGCCTCGGCCGGAACGCGTTCGACGCCGACGCGCCGCGCGAGGAGTCCCTGCTCGACGTGCTGCAGCGCGCCGGGCTGCGCGTGGCCTGGTTCGACAACAACACCGGCTGCAAGGGGGCGTGCGACGGCGTGGAGACGCGGCAGCTCGACCGGGCCTGCGGCAGCGCCGACTGCTTCGACGAGCTGCTCGTCGAGGAGGCCGCGCGCCTGCTCGCGGCGCCGCAGGACGGGCCGCCGCGCGACACCGTCCTCGTGCTGCACATGAAGGGGAGCCACGGGCCGGCGTACTTCCGGCGGTACCCGCCGGAGTTCGAGCGCTTCGTCCCGGCCTGCACCTCGCCGGACTTCGCGGACTGCACGGACGAGCAGATCCGCAACGCGTACGACAACACCATCCTGTACACGGACCACGTGCTCGCGCGGCTGATCGAGCTCCTCGGGGGCATGGGCGAGCGCTACGACGGCGCGCTGCTGTACGTGTCGGACCACGGCGAGTCGCTCGGCGAGAACGGCCTCTACCTGCACGGGCTGCCCTGGGCCGTCGCCCCCGCCTTCCAGAAGCAGGTCCCGATGGTCTTCTGGATGTCGCCGGGGTTCGAGGCCACCTTCGGCGTCGAGCGGGAGCGGCTGCGCGCCCTCGCGGGGCGCGAGCACTCGCACGACCACGTGTTCCACTCGGTGCTGGGCCTGCTGGACGTCCGCACCGCGCTGTACGACCCCGCCCTCGACCTGTTCGCGCCCGCGCGGACGACCGCGATCGTCCCCTCCCCCCCGACGTAGGGGCGGCCCTTGGGCCGCCCTCCGGTTCGGGGCGCCTGCGTCTCGATGTAGGGGCGGCCCTCGGGCCGCCCTCCGGTTCGGGGCGCCTGCGTCTCGATGTAGGGGCGGCCCTCGGGCCGCCCTCCGGTTCGGGGCGCCTGCGTCTCGATGTAGGGGCGGCCCTCGGGCCGCCCTCCGGTTCGGGGCGCCTGCGTCTCGATGTATGTAGGGGCGGCCCTCGGGCCGCCCTCCGGTTCGGGGCGCCTGCGTCTCGATGTCGGGGCGGCCCTCGGGCCGCCCTCCGGTTCGGGGCGCCTGCGTCTCGATGTAGGGGCGGGGACGGATCGCGTCAGAGGCCGTACTTCTCCACGATCTCGTCCTTGCTGCGGCCGAGGATGTCGTACTTGCGGCCGATCCGGGTGAACGCGTCGACGGCGCGCTCGAGGTGCTCCGGCTCGTGCGCGGCCGAGATCTGCACGCGGATGCGCGCCTGCCCCTTCGGCACGACCGGGTACGAGAACCCGATCACGTACACGCCCTCCTCGAGCAGGTCGCGCGCGATGTCCTGCGCCAGCCGGGCGTTGTAGAGCATGATCGGGCAGATCGGGTGCACGCCCGCGCGGATCAGGAAGCCGGCGGCGGTCATCGCCTCGCGGAACCAGCGCGTGTTGCGCTCCAGCCGGTCGCGCAGCTCCGTCGTCTCGGACAGCATCGCGAGCGCCTCGATCGAGGCGGCGACGATCGGCGGCGCCATCGTGTTCGAGAACAGGTAGGGGCGCGAGCGCTGCCGCAGCAGGCCGACGACCTCCTTCCGCCCCGAGATGCAGCCGCCGGACGCGCCGCCCAGCGCCTTGCCGAGCGTCGTGGTGACGACGTCGATCTGCCCGTGGACGCCGCAGTGCTCGGCGCTGCCGCGGCCGGTCCTGCCGACGAACCCCGACGCGTGCGAATCGTCCACGGCGACGAGCGCCCCGTAGCGGCGCGCCAGCGGGACGATCGCGTCCAGCCTGGCGATGTCGCCGTCCATCGAGAAGACGCCGTCGGTCATGACGAGCTTCGTCACGGCCTCGTCCTGCTCCGCCGCCTGCAGCTGCTCCTCGAGGTCCGCGAGGTCGGCGTGCTCGTAGCGGTAGCGCTTCGCCTTGCACAGGCGGATGCCGTCGATGATCGACGCGTGGTTGAGGGCGTCCGAGATCACGGCGTCCTTGTCCGACAGGAGCGTCTCGAACAGGCCGCCGTTGGCGTCGAAGCACGACGAGTAGAGGATCGTGTCCTCGGTGCCGAGGAAGCGCGAGATCGCCTCCTCGAGCCGCTTGTGCAGGTCCTGGGTGCCGCAGATGAAGCGGACCGACGCCATCCCGAACCCGTGGGTGTCGAGGGCGCGCTTGGCCGCGCCCACCAGGCGGGGGTGGTTCCCCAGCCCGAGGTAGTTGTTCGCGCAGAGGATGATGACCCGCTTGCCGGAGGCGACCTCGACCTCCGCGCCCTGCGGCGTCGTGATCACCCGCTCGTCCTTGAAGAGCCCCTGCGTCCGGATGTCGTCGAGGGTGTGCGCGACCTGCTGCAGGAACCTGTCGGCCATGGGCACGTCCGTGTACGGGCAGGGACCCCCCCTGCCGTCCCCCCGGGTTCCCGGGAGGGCGGCAGGGCGGGTCCGCCCTGCGTCTAGGGGTGCCCGAGGGGTGGGTCAGGCACCGAAGGTTTCGATGATCTTCTTCCGGTCCTTGCCCAGGATCCCGTACTTCGTGCCGACCGCGACGAACGCCGCAAGGGCCCGTTCGAGGTGGCGCTTCTCGTGGGCGGCGGAGAGCTGGGTCCGGATCCGGGCCTGGCCCTTCGGCACCACCGGGAAGAAGAAGCCCACCGCGTAGACCCCCTCGGCGAAGAGGTCGCGGGCGAAGTCCTGGGACAGCTTCGCGTTGTAGAGCATAACCGGAACGATGGGACTGTCGCCCGGCTTCAGGTCGAAGCCGGCCTCGGTCAGGCCCCGGCGCCAGAACCGGGTGTTCTCCTCGAGCGTGTCGCGACGCTCCGTGGAGCCCGAGATGAGGTCCAGGACCCGGATCGCGCCGGCGGCGATGACCGGCGGGACGCTGTTCGAGAACAGGTACGGGCGCGCCCGCTGGCGGCACATCTCGACCAGTTCCCGCCGGCCCGACACGCAGCCACCCGAGGCCCCGCCGAGGGCCTTGCCGAGCGTCGTCGTGATCAGGTCGATCCGGCCGAACACGCCGCAGTGCTCGTGGGTGCCGCGCCCCGTCCGCCCCATGAACCCGGACGCGTGCGACTCGTCCACGAACACGAGCGCGTCGTAGCGCTCCGCCAGGTCGACGATCGCGCCGAGCGGCGCGACGTCGCCGTCCATCGAGAACACCCCGTCGGTGACGATGACGCGGTAGCGCTTGTCCTGGTGCTCCTGCAGCTTCTCCTCGAGGTGCGCCATGTCCGCGTGCTTGTAGCTGTCGGTCATCGCCTTGCACAGGCGCATCCCGTCGATGATCGACGCGTGCACCAGCCGGTCGGCGATCAGGACGTCCTGCTCGTGGAACAGCGCCTCGAAGACGCCCGCATTCGCGTCCATGCAGGACGGGAACAGCAGGGTCTCCTCGGTCCCGAGGAACGCGGTCAGCCGCCGCTCGAGGTCGCGGTGGATGTCCTGGGTGCCGCAGATGAAGCGCACCGACGACATCCCGTAGCCGCGCGCCTCGAGCCCCTCGTGGGCGGCACGGACGACCTCGGGGTGGCTCGAGAGCCCGAGGTAGTTGTTCGCGCACATGTTGATGACGTGCTTCGGCGCGCTCCCCGCCGGGAACTCGACGTCGATCTCCGCCGACTGGGCCGCGTGGATGAAGCGCTCCTCCTTGAACAGGCCCGCGTCCCGCAGGGCCTGGAGCTCCGTCGCGTACGCGCTTCTCGCCGTTTCGCTGTAGGCCATACGCTCTCCCTGGCGCGTCGTGCCGCGTCTACGCGCGCGCGGTGTGGCGGGTGACGAGCTCCGCGATTCGCTCGACGGTGTCGAACGCCTCCGGCGACGCCTCGGCGTCCGGGATCGCGATCGCGTACTTCCGCTCGAGGAAGCGCTTGAGCGAGACCATCGAGAACGAGTCCACGATCCCGCCCGAGATCAGCGGCGTCGCCACCGTGACCTCGCGGTCGTCGCCGTCCTCGAGGTACTCCCGTTTCACGTACTCCAGCACGACCTTCCGGATCTCTTCCATCGCGCCTCCTCGCTCGTTCTCGGTCCGAACCCCACGATCTCCTCGCGCCGCGTGGCGGCCCGCGGGCCGCCCCGGCACGTGCGTCGTTCTCAGTCGTTCTCCAGGGTCGAGGTTCTCAGTCGTTCTCCAAGGTTGAGGTGTCGCCGATCTCCTCGCCGAACTCCTGCGCGCGCAGCAGGCGGCGCAGGATCTTGCCGCTGCGCGTCTTCGGCAGGGACGCGACGAACTCGATCTTCTGCGGCATCGCGAGCGGCGACAGCCGCTTGCGCACGAAGTTCATGATCTCGAGGTCCAGGTCGCCGCTCGGCTCGAAGCCCGGCTTGAGCGCGACGAAGGCCTTGACCACCTCCATGTTGATCGGGTCCGGCGTCGCCACCGCCGCCGACTCCGCGACCGCCGGGTGCTCGAGCAGCGCCGACTCGATCTCGAACGGCCCGACCAGGTGGCCGCCGGTGTTGATCACGTCGTCGTCGCGGCCGACGAACCAGTAGTAGCCGTCCTTGTCGACGCTGGCGCGGTCGCCGCAGAGGTACCAGCCGTTGCGGAACTTCTTCTCGTAGACCTCGTGGTTGCGCCAGTAGTCGCGGATCATCGACGGCCAGCCGGGGCGCAGCGCGATCAGCCCGACCCGCCCCGGCGTCGTGATCGGCTCGTACGTCCGGGGGTCCAGCACCGCGGCCGTCATCCCCGGGAACGGCTTGCCCATGGATCCGGGCCGGACCGCCATCCCGGGGTAGTTCGAGATCACGATCGCGCCGGTCTCGGTCTGCCAGAACGTGTCGTGGAACGGCCGGCCGAAGGCCTCCTCGGACCAGATCACCGCCTCGGCGTTGAGCGGCTCGCCGACGCTCGCGAGGTGCCGCAGCGACGAGAGGTCGTGGCGCCGGACGGCGGCGGTCCCCTCCTTCATCAGCAGGCGGATCGCGGTCGGCGCGGAGTACCAGACGGTCACCTTGTGGCGCTCGATCAGGCCGTACCAGGTGTCGGCGTTGAAGCCGGCGTCGAGCACGACCTGCGTGGCGCCGTTGGCCCACGGCCCGATGATCCCGTACGACGTCCCGGTGACCCAGCCGGGGTCGGCCGTGCACCAGTAGACGTCGTCCTCCTGCAGGTCGAGCACCCACTTCGCGGTCAGGTACTGGCCGACCACCGAGCCGTGCACGTGCAGCGCGCCCTTCGGCTGGCCGGTCGTGCCCGAGGTGTAGTGCAGCACCGACGGCGTCTCCGCCGTGCTCGGGTAGGCGTCGAACGCGGGCTCGGGCGGCAGGCCGAAGAGGTCCAGCGCGACCTCGCCCGCGCGCAGCGCCGCGTCCTCCGCGTCGACGACCACGATCGTCCGCAGCTGCGGCAGCCGGTCGCGGATCTTGCGCACCTTCGGGACGTGCTTGCGCTGCGTGACCACCACCGAGGCCTGCGCGCTGTCCAGCCGGCAGAGCAGCGACTCGTCGCCGAACGCGGAGAACAGCGGCTGCACGATCGCGCCCAGCTTCAGGACGCCGAGGAAGCCGACGTACAGCTCCGGGACCTTGTCCATGAACAGGCAGACGCGGTCGCCCGGCGCGACGCCCTGGCGGCGCAGGAAGTGCGCGACGGTGTTCGACAGCACGCGCACGTCGTCGAAGGTCAGCCGCCGCGCGCGCCCGGTGTGGTCCTCCCAGAGCAGGGCCGCCTTGGTCCCGCGGCCGAGCTCGCAGAGGCGGTCGCTGCAGAGCCACCCGATGTTGACGGGGCCTCCCGGGCGCAGGCCGAGTTCCTGGGCACCGATCGACCAGTCGAAGCCCGGCAGCCGCTCCTCGTAGCTGCCGATGTTGGGGGTGCGGCCGGCGCCGGGGCGCGAGGCGATCGGAGTCATGGCGGCGTCTTTCCCCTTTCCGCGGCGTGTCCGCCGCGCGCTCGTGCCGTCGCCGGCCTTCAGGACTCGAGGATCACCGAGGCCAGCGCGACGTCCGTGGTGTGGGTCAGCGAGACGAAGGCGCGCGCGACTCGCCGTTCGGCCGCGAGCGAGAGCAGCGCGCCGTGCAGGACCAGCTGCGGCTCGCCGGCGGGCCCGCGGGCGACCTCGACGTCGCGCCAGGCGGGCGCGCCGGTCCAGCGCACGCGCAGCGCCTTGAACAGGGCTTCCTTGGCGGCGAAGCGCGCGGCGAAGTGCCGCTCCGGATAACGCTGAGACGAGCAGTAATCGATTTCGGCGGGCGTGAACAGCTCCGCGGCGAGCCCCGCGTCGCGGTCCAGTTCCGCCCGCATCCGCGCGACTTCCAGAGCGTCGTTTCCGAGCCCGACGACCACGGCCCGTGCCCTCCGGAACCGTCTCATTCTAGGGCGGGGGCGCGCTGAATTGTTATTCCGTGGCGAACGTAAAATCCATATTGGAACGATTCCTGTTCCTCTTTTCGCCCGCCTCCGGGGCGACACCCGTCCGCCGGAGAAGTCCGCGTTCGAGGCGACACGCGCACGCCGGAGAAGCCCGCGAAGGCGCCCGGGGCGTAGGATGGGGACGCCCTTCAAGCGTATCGAGGCCGCCCGGCTGGATCCGTCGCCGGAGCTGAACATTTGACCGAAAGGAGCGAGACGATGAAGACGATCGTCAACCGGACCCCCGCGGCTCTCGCCATTCACCTCGCGCAGGGCAAGGTGTTGCACCTGTCGCCCGGCAAGTCGGGGCAGATCTCCGACAAGGAGGCCGCCGCGAAGCGCATCGTCGAGCTGCTCGCGGACGGCAAGATCGAGGTCGTGGACGAAGGCGGCGCGTTGCCCGGCGGCGGCACCGCGGCGACGAAGCACATGCACGGCGCGGCGCACCGGCCGGGCGTCCAGCACAACAAGGGCGACCGCTGACGGCCGGAGGCATAATGGGCCCGGCGCCGGATCACGGCGCCGGGGTCCGGCCGCGAAGGCGGCCGGAGGTCACACCGGGTCGGTCGGGCCGCCACCCCATCGTCGCCGCCCCACGGCGGCGAACGAGGTGGCTCGTCATGCCGTCCCCCGTCCGCTCGTCCCGCCCCCGTACCCGTCCCCGCCCGCTCCCGCCGAACGACGCGCGCGCCGCGACGCCCGCGGCCTCCGCGACGCCCGTCGCGCCCGCGACGCCCGTGACGCCGGCGATGGGCTCCGCCGGCCCCACCGGCGCGCCCGCGCCGCCGACCGCCAGCCGCGGCGCGAGTTCCCTCTGCCGCCTGTGGTGGCTGGCGCTCGGCAACCTGGCGGTGGCGTTCGTCGCCGTCGAGATCGCGCTCGACCCGCGCGGCGGCGTCGGCGTCCTCGATGCCCTCTACGGGGCGCTCGTGCTCTCCCTGATCGCCGTCCGCTACCTCGACGTGAGCGTCCTCGGCGGCCTCACGAGCGACGGCGAGCCGGCCACGCGGACCACCTGGGCGCGCTACGCGGCCGGCGTGGCCGTCGCCGGCGCGCTGCTCTGGGGCGCGGCGCACGCGGCGGCACGCCTGCTCTCCTGATCCGCGCGCCGGCCCCCGGCGGGCCGTCACGGCCGCCGGGCCGCGTACTTGAGGACGCGCGCCTTCTCGATCGTGACGAGGCCGTCGTGCATCATCTCGTCGAGGATCGGCGTGAGGCGCGCGATGTTCTCCTCGCCGTCGACGACCTCGATCACGACGGGCAGGTCGTTGGACAGGCGCAGCAGGTGCGTGCTGTGGATCACGCTCCGCGCGCCGTACCCGGCCATGCCGCGGAACGCGGTGGCGCCGGCGAACCCCTCGGAGCGCAGCCGCTCGAGCAGCGCGATCGCCAGCGGGCGGTGCTGCCAGGTGTCGCTCTCGCCGAAGAAGATGCGGACCAGCAGCTGGTCGCCGTCGAAGGTCTTCATCGTCGTCCCCCCGGGGGAGTCACGGGCCCACGAGGAGGCGGGCCGCGGCGGTCCCGAGCAGGCCCGCCGCGAGGCAGCCGAGGAGCGTGGCGGCGACGTTCGCCAGCGCGTACAGCGTCGCGCCCTGCTCCAGCAGCGCCAGCGTCTCGTGGTTGAAGCTCGAGTAGGTCGTGAACCCGCCGAGCACGCCGGTCGTCAGCACGCGGCGCGTCCCGGGCGGGATCAGGTCGGTCGTGGCGCCGAGGTGGGCGACGACGCCGAGCGCGAACGAGCCGAGCAGGTTGACCGCGAGCGTGTGGAACGGGAACGCCTCGCCCGCCAGGCGCAGCACGGCGTTGCCCAGGAGGTAGCGCGCCCCGGTCCCCGCGGCGCCGCCCGCGCAGACGAGCAGGAAGCGCGTCACCACGGCTCCGCCGCCCCGCCGACCGGCGCGGGGCGCGCCTCGACCGTGAAGTGCACGCGGGCCTTCTCGTCCTCCACCACGTCATCGTCGTGGCCGATGTCCGACATCGCGGGGTGCTGGCCCACCCAGAGCACCATGTCGTCCGCCTCCCAGGCATAGGGCGTCCCCTCGCACCGCACGCGCCCCTCGTCCACGGCCTTCGTCGCCTGCGGCAGCGGCAGGTCGCCGAGGTCGCGCAGCAGGGCGAGGAAGCGCCCCTGGCGGCGCCCGTCCGCGAAGCGACCGTGGTGCCGCGCGAGGTACGCCGCGTGGTAGCTCGACGGCCGGAACGCGACCGCCGCGAGGTCGAGGCGCAGCGCGACGCGCGAGAGGAAGTGCATGAACTCGGCGAGCAGCCCGAGCCCCGGCGCGTCCTGGCCGGGCAGGCGCGGCCGCGCCGGCGTGAACAGCGAGGCCGGGTGGCGCAGCGTCAGCCAGTTCAGGTACAGCGACGGCGCGCCGTGCACGACGCGGCGCGACACCGCCGCCTCCGCGAGCAGGTGCCGCTTGCGGCCGAACTCGCCGCGCACGCGCAGCAGGTCGTCGCCGTCGGCGGCCTCGACCTCGACCGTGAGATCCGCGTACCCGAGCCGCCGGATCGCGCCCAGGATGCCCAGCCGCTCGAGCGCGACCTCGAGCCCCTCGGCCGTGTAGTACCCGAGCAGGCGCGGCGTCGCCGGCCGCCGCACGCCGAGCGCGACGTCGAGTTCGTCCGAGAGGTCCAGCTCGCCGCCCAGCAGCTTGCGGTCGAGGCCCAGCGCGATCCGGGCGTAGCGCCCGGCCATCGGGTCCTCGGCGTCGGGGATCGGCCGCCGGGTGCGGCAGGCGAGCGCGTAGCCCGTGCCGGCGAGCGTCCGCCAGGCGCGGTCGCTGTAGCCGCCGCCCGGCAGCCAGACCTGCGGCACGCGCCCGAGGGCGCGGGCGACGAGGAGGTCGCGGCGCCGCGCGCCGTCGAGCGTCAGCGCCAGCTGGCCCAGCTTGTCCCCCTGCAGCACGTCGCCGCCCGCGATGACGAACGCCAGCTCGACCGGGCGCGGCATCCGCGCGAGCAGCGCGCGGAGCGCGGCGAGGTAGACCTCGTCGCCGCTGCCGGGCGAGAGCAGCGTCTCGTCCACCCCGCCCGGACGGCCCTGCAGCGGCCCCCAGTCCGACCCGGACAGGGACCCGATCCACGCGTGCGGGTCGTCCGCGAGGCACTCCGCCGTCCCGTCCGGCGGGTGCGCGTCCAGGTCGATCACGACCGCGGGCCCGCTGAACCCGTCCGCCCGCAGCCGGGCGAGCGCGACGGCGACGTCGTTGAACAGGCAGAACCCGGCCGCGCGGGTCGGCGCCGCGTGGTGGAAGCCGCCGGCGAGGCTGAGCGCCGGGACGAGGGTGTTGAGCGACTCCCGCGCCGCGTCGAGCGTGGCGCCGCACGCGAGGCGGATCGCGGCGACCACCTCGCCGACCCGGACCTCGCCGCGCTGCAGGCCGAAGACGCGCGACAGGCGCTCGGGGTCGTCGAACGAGGCGATCCACTCGAACGGGTGCACCCGCGCGAGGTCCTCGTAGGCGATCCGCTCGGGCGTCCGCACCGCGTCGGCGCCGACCACGCGGCGGTCGAGCAGGTGCCACGCCGCGAGGTCCGGGCGGCGCAGTTCGAAGCCCGCGGCCGACTCGAGCGCGGGCACCGGCAGGCGGTACGCCTCGTGGTACCAGAGCGTGACGCGGCGCCGGCCGGCCCAGCGGCAGGCCCGGCGCCAGAACGGGATCAGGGCTACACCGCCTCCCGCGCGCCGTCGGCCGCCGTCGCCTCGGCGTACAGCTTCTCGACGAGGTGGCCGTACTTCTGCGACACGACCTTGCGCTTGATCTTCAGCGACGGCGTCAGCTCGCCGTCGTCGATCGTCAGGTCGCGCGGCAGGATGTCGAACTTCTTGACCTGCTCGAAGGAGGCCAGCTGCTGGTTGTGCTCGGCCACCTCGCGCTCGAGCAACTGGCGGACCTCCGGGCGCGCCGCGAGCCGGACCGGGTCGGTCTCCCCGATCCCCTGCTTCTCGGCCCACGCGACGATGTTCACCGGGTCCAGCGTGACCAGCGCGGTGAGGAACTTCTTCCGGTCGCCGAAGCAGACCGCCTGCGAGACGTACGGCGACTCGCGCAGGACGCGCTCGACCCGCTGCGGGGCGACGTTCTTGCCGCCCGCCGTGATGATCAGGTCCTTCTTGCGGTCGGTGATGCGCAGGTGGCCGTCGGGGTCGATCTCGCCGACGTCGCCGGTCATCAGCCACCCCTCCGGCGTCAGCGCCTCCGCCGTGGCCTCGGGGTTGTTGTAGTAGCCGCGCATCACGTTGCGCCCGCGGAAGAGGATCTCCCCGTCTTCCGCGCGGGCCATCTCGACGCCGGGGCCGGGCCGGCCGACCGTGCCGAAGCGGTAGTCCTCGACGCGGTTGACGTTGCTGAACGAGGTGTTCTCGGTCATCCCGAGCCCCTCGAGGACGAGCACGCCGCAGGCGTGGAAGAACTCGCCGAGCATCGGGTTGAGCGGGGCGGCGCCCGAGATCGCGAAGTTCAGCCGGCCGCCGAGCGCGGCGCGGATCTTGTGCAGGACCAGCCGGTCGGCGAGGTTCAGCTGCACGCCGAGGACGGCCGGCACGGGCTGCCGCTTCAGCTTGTACGCGCCGGCCTCGCGCCCGACGCCGACCGCCCAGTGGAACAGCCGTGCCTTGAGGCCGCCGGCCTCGTTCACGCCGGCGAGGATCTTCTCGTGGACCTTCTCGAAGATGCGCGGCACGCTGGCGATGAAGTGCGGCCGGATCTCCTTCAGGTTCTCGCCGACGGTCTGCAGGCTCTCCGCGAAGGCGACGCAGACGCCCTTGCGCATGCTGCAGTACGCGATCACGCGCGCGAACACGTGGGCCAGCGGCAGGAACAGCAGCGTGCTGAACTCCGGCTTCAGCGCCAGGCACTCGAGCACCGACCACGTGGTGAAGGCCAGGTTGTCGTGCGTGATCATCGCCAGCTTCGGCATGCCCGTCGTGCCGGAGGTCGCGACCAGCGCGGCCACGTCCTCGGGCCGGACCTCGGCGACGCGCGCCTCGAACGCCGGGTCCGGGACGGACTCCGCCCGGGCGATGAACTCGGCCAGCGACAGCACGCCCCGCGCCGGGTCCGACGCGCCCTCGAACAGCACGATCGTCCGCAGCTGGGGGGCGTGCTCGCGGATCCGCTGGACCTTGCGCAGCTGCTCGTCGTTCTCGGCGAAGAGCAGCTTCGCGCCGGAGAAGTTGAGCAGGTACGCGATGTCGTCGGGGGTGCTCGACGGGTAGATGCCGAGCGTCATCGCGCCGGTCGCGTTGATGCCGAAGTCCGCCTGCAGCCACTCGAGGCGCGTGCCGGACTGGATGGCGACGATCTCGCCGCGCGCGATCCCGGACGCGATCAGCGCCTTCGCGACGCGCCGCACCGCCTGGTCCTGCTCCGCCCAGGTGATCGAGACCCAGCGGCCGTCCTTCTTGCTCATGTACGCGGGCCGGCTGGCGTTGGCGCGCACGGTTGCCTGGAACAGCTGGTACACGGTCTGGCGGTCGGACATTCGGTCACCTCCCCGGCGGCCGCGGTGCGGAGCGGAGCGGGACGGGACGGCGCCCGTCCCCTGGCAGACGCGAAAGCGTACACCGAGCGCGGGGCGCTTTTCCCGCCTTCCCGAAGAATGGCTTTCGGAACGGACGGGCTTCTCAGCCCGGGGGGCGGGCGCCGGGTCCGGGGCCCGGGAGCCGGCGCCGCAGGGCCTCGAGGCGGTCGCGGGTGACGAGGACCTTCTCGCCCGCGCGCCGGGTGCAGGCGACGCGGGCCGCGAGCTGGCCCCGCAGCAGCGCCTCCTCGGGCGGCTGCCCGTCGAACAGCCAGCTGGTGAGGAACCCGGCCGCGAGCGCGTCCCCCGCCCCGTTCGTGTCCACGACCGGCTCCTCCCCCGCCACGGCGGGGAAGAACCGGATCCCGTCCGCGGTCCCGAGCACCGCCCCGTCCGCCCCCATCCCGCCGACCACGATCCGGCCCGGCGCGCCCTGCAGCAGCCGCTCGACGGCCGGGGCCGGGTTCGGGAAGTTCACGGTCGAGAAGAACAGGACGTCGGCGTGCGCGATGAAGTCCTGCCGGTAGGGGTCGTCGAGCCGGACGACGTCCTGCAGGTCGCACGACACGACCACCCCGTGCCGGCGCGCCAGCGGCAGCAGCTCGCGGCACCAGTTCTCGAGGTGGAAGTGGCCCAGCCGGGCGCGGCGCAGCTCGGCCTCGCAGGCGCCGAGGTCGGGGCGCACGTCCATCTGGCCCTTGCCGTCGTAGAAATTCTTCCGGCGGCCGTCGCGGTACATGAAGTTGACGCTGCGGTGCGTGCCGAGCGCGTCGTCGAACAGGAGCGCGCCGACGCCGTGGAGCGCCAGGTCCGCGCGGACCCACTCGCCGAGCGGGTCGCGGCCGACCGAGCCGACGAAGAGGGTGCGCCGCCCGAGCGCGGCGAACGACTTCGAGGCGTAGCCGCCGGCCTGGCCGACGGCGTCGGCGTTCCACGAGAAGTTCGCCTCGACGTCGAAATCGATGTCCGCCCCGTACAGGTAGACGTTGGTGTCGATCCCGATCGCGCCGGCCACCACCACGTCGAGGTCCTTCGCCGTCCCGCTCACGCCCGCACCTCCGCGGCCTCCATCCTACCCGCCCTCGTCGCCCCTTGCGGCCGTCCCCCGGGGGGCGGATGATCCGCTCGCGAGGTCCTCCATGCACGACGAGTTCGTCCAGCGTGCGATCGAGATGCTCCACGACAAGGAGCGGGAGGGGGTCGAGCAGGCCGTCCGCGACCTCGGTACGCGGCTGCCGGAGATGTCGCCGGTGGACTTCCGCGCCGCCGTCGAGGCCCTCTGCTCGCTGTTCTACGTCGACACGTACGAGCGCCCGGACCTCGAGCCGGCGCTCGAGGCCGCGTCGGCGACGCTGGCCCGGGAGGGCGTCCGGATCGTCCCGCTGCTGATCGAGTTCATGGAAGGCTCCGACATCAAGAGCCACCTGTTCCTGGCCCAGACGCTCGCCGCGATCGGCGGGCCGGCGCTCCCGCCGCTGCGCCGCTTCATCGCGACCGCGGACGACCCGTACGGCCGCTCGTTCGCGCTGTTCGCGATCGGCAAGATCCGCGACCCGGGCGTGCACGAGGCGCTGCCCGAGATCGTCGGCTCGCTGATGCACCCGGACAAGGAGGTCCGCGACAGCGCCGCGCGGGTGATCGGCAAGATCGCCGAGATCGTCCCGCCCGACCTGCTCACCGAGAGGCGACGGGGCGAGGTCTTCGAGGCGCTGTTCCGCGCGCTCGACGACCGGCAGCCCGCCGTGCGGGCCAAGGCGGTCCGCTCGCTGGGCAAGGTCGCGGCGGCGGGCTGGCTCGCCGAGGCGCAGCGCGAGCGGCTCAGGACGACGTTCCGCCGGCTGCTCGGCGCGGACGAGCACTTCGACTGGGACCGCGCCTACATCGTCCGCCGTGAGGCCGAGGAGGCCCTGGGTCGTCTATGACTTCCGACTCCGTCGTGCGGGCGGCCCTCCGCGCCGTCCGGGTTGTGGTGTGTCTCGCCGCCCTGTCGCCCCTGCTCCCCCCCGCCGCCCGCGCGGACGAGGGGATGTGGACGTTCGACAACTTCCCGGCGCAGGCCGTGGGAGAGAAGTACGGGTTCACTCCCGATGCGGCGTGGCTCGAGCACGTGCGCCTGTCCTCGGTCCGCCTCGCGGGCGGCTGCTCCGGCAGCTTCGTGTCGCCGGACGGGCTCGTGATGACGAACCACCACTGCGCGCACGAGTGCATCGAGCAGCTCTCGACGGGCGACCGGGACTACGTCGCGTCCGGCTTCCTCGCGAAGGGCGGCGCGGACGAGGTCCGCTGCCCCGAGATCGAGCTGAACCAGCTGCTCTCGATCGAGGACGTGACGGCGCGGGTCGAGGCGGCCGCGCAGGGCACGTCGGGCGACGCTGCCGGCAAGGCGCGCCGCGAGGCGATGTCCGCCATCGAGAAGGCGTGCGGGACCTCGCCGGGGCTGCGCTGCGAGGTCGTGACGCTGTACCAGGGCGGCCAGTACCACCTGTACCGGTACCGGCGCTTCCAGGACGTCCGGCTGGTCTTCGCGCCCGAGTTCGCGATCGCGTTCTTCGGCGGCGACCCCGACAACTTCACCTTCCCCCGCTACGACCTCGACGTGACCTTCCTGCGCGCGTACGAGGACGGCCGCCCGGCGAAGGTCGACCACTGGTTCCGCTGGTCGCCTGCCGGCGCGCAGGAGGGCGACCTCACGTTCGTGTCCGGCAACCCGGGCAGCACGTCGCGGCTGCAGACGCTGGCGCAGCTGGCGTTCGACCGCGACGTCGTGCAGTACGACGCGATCGTGTTCGCCGCCGAGCGCAAGGGCATGCTGCGCGCGTTCGCGGCGCGCGGCCCGGAGCAGGAGCGCATCTCGAAGGCGGAGCTGTTCTACGTCGAGAACGGGTACAAGGCGCGCCGGGGCCAGCTGGAGACCCTGAAGGACCCCGCCTTCGCGGCGCGCAAGGCGGCCGACGAGAAGGCGCTGCGCGAGCGGATCGCCGCCGACCCGAAGCTCGCGGCGTACCGCGGGGCGTTCGAGGCGATCGAGCGCGCCGTCGCGGCGCACCGGGCGCTGTACCCTACGCACCTCTACCTCGAGAAGGCGCGCGCGTTCCAGTCCACGCTGTTCACCCACGCGCGGGACCTCGTGCGCGCGGCCGACGAGCGCCCGCGGCCCAACGAGAAGCGGCTGCGGGAGTACACGGACGCCAAGCTCCCCGGCCTCGAGCAGGCGCTCTTCTCGGAGGCGCCGATCCACGACGAGTTCGAGATCGCGAAGCTGACGTTCTCGCTGCGTCGCTTCCGCGAGGACCTGGGCCCCGACCACCCCGCGGTGCGCCGTCTGCTCGGGCCGAAGTCGCCGGAGGAACTGGCGCAGGAGCTGGTGCAGGGCACCCGGCTCGAGGACGTGGGGCTGCGCCGCCAGCTGTACGCCGGCGGCAGGGCCGCCGTCGACGCGGCGGTCCCGGGCGACGCCATGCTCGCCTTCGCGCGCGCCGTGGACGAGGGAGCCCGGGCGGTCCGCAAGGAATACGAGGACGCGGTCGAGTCGGTCGAGGACGAGGCCGGCGGGAAGATCGCGCGCGCGCTGTTCGACCTGTACGGGACGAGCCGCTACCCCGACGCGACCTTCTCGCCGCGGCTGTCGTTCGGCTCCGTCGAGGGGTACGTCTCGAACGGAACCCGCGTGGCCCCGGTCACGCAGATGGGCGGCGCGTTCGGGCGCCACACGGGCCGGGATCCGTTCCGGCTGCCGCAGACCTGGCTCGACGCCCGGCCGACGCTCGATCTCTCGACGCCCCTGAACGTCGCGACCTCCAACGACATCATCGGCGGCAACTCCGGCTCGCCGGTGATCGATCGCGAGGCGCGGATCGTCGGGCTCGTCTTCGACGGCAACATCGAGAGCCTCGGGGGCGACTTCTGGTTCGATCGCGCCGTGAACCGCTGCGTGTCCGTCCACTCGCGGGCGCTGCTCCTGGCCCTCTCGAAGATCTACGGCGCCGACCGCCTCGTGAAGGAGCTCACCGCGACCCGCTGAGCTCCGCCGCTGCGACGAGGGGCGGCCCTCTCGGGCCGCCCGCGCCGCGAGCCGGTTCCTCGACGTCCTCGGCGCGGTCACCGTCGTGGCGACCCTCGCCGCGGCCGTCGCGTCCCTCCTCCTGTAGCGTCGCTAACCGAGGGAGGCGTAGCCCTCGCGGAAGGTCGGGAAACGGAAGACGTAACCCGACGCGCGCAGCCGCGCGTTGCGGCAGCGCTTGTTGCCGCGGTGCTCCAGCCGGTCGAGCGGCACGCCCGGGTCCTGCGGGGGCCGCGGCACGCCGAGCCGGTCCGCGATGAAGGCCAGCACGTCGGCCTCGGCCGCCGGCTCGTCGTCCACCCCGAGGTACAGCGGTGCGGGCGCCGCGAGCGCGAGCAGGTGCGCGAGGGCGCCGGCCGCGTCGTCGCGGTGGATCCGGTTCGTGAAGAGCCCGGCGCGGGCGCGCGCCGCGCCGCGCCGCACGCTCTCGACCAGGCGCGTCCGGCCCGGGCCGTAGATCCCGCCGAGGCGGAGGACGGTCGCCGCGAACGGGCCGGCGAGCACGGCGCGCTCCCCCTCGAGCAGCGCGCGCCCCGAGAACTCGCGCGGCTCGGCCGGCGTGTCCTCGTCCACCCACGAGCCGTCCTGCTGCGCGTAGACCCCCGTGCTCGAGACGAACACGAAGCGCCGCACCGGCTCGCGGCGGGCGGCCAGGACGTCCATCAGGTTCCGCGGGCCGTCGACGTACGCGGCGCGGTAGCGCGCCTCGTCGAAGCCGCCGGCCGCGGCCGCGTAGACCACCGCGTCGAGGCCGCGCGGCAGGGCGGACGCGAGCGCGGACGCGTCGCCGAGGTCGGCGGCGACGCGGCGGATCGGGTCCGGCAGGCCGGACGGGTCGCGCCGCAGGCCGAGGGCGACGTGGCCGGCGGCGGCGAGTTGCGCGCCCAGTTCCGTGCCCACGTAGCCGCAGCCCGCGATCAGGACGTTCATGCGCGTGTCGTCTCCCAGGCGGGCGGACCATCGCCTCCGGCGAAACCCGACCCTACGGGCGGGCGGACCATCGCCTCCGGCGAGGCCCGACCCTACGGGTGGCGGGGCTCGCGCAGGGCCTGCGCGAGGCGCTCGTAGTGGGCGCGGCGATTGTAGAGCTGCGCCGAGACGCGCAGCCAGCGGCGCGGCGGGCGCGGCCACGCGAACACCGGGACCTCGATGCCGTACGCGTCGAGGAGGTGCCTCTGGTACGGGTCGCGCCCCGTGAGCGAGCCGTCCTCGGACGGCGGCAGCGGCACGGTGGCGAGCGACCCGAGCATCGACTCCGGCGCGGGCGGCGCCACGCCGAGCGCGTCGCACAGCAACGCCCGGGCCTCGAGCGCCAGCGCGCGGTTGCGCTCCCGCAGCTCGGCCCAGCCGCCCGGCAGCAGCGACCCGACGAAGCGCAGCGACTCGGGGATGCACAGGTACGGCGTCGGGTCGTCGGTGCCGGTCCAGTCGAACAGCAGCCGGAACCGCGAGCGGTCCGTGCGCGCCGCGTTCCACCCGTGGCTGATCGTCAGCGGCCGGACGTCGGCCTGCCGGTCGCGCCGCACCCAGAGGAACGCCGCGCCCTTGGGCGCGCAGAGCCACTTGTGCGCGTTGCCGGCGTAGTAGGCCGCCCCCAGCGCGTCCACGTCGAGCGGCAGCATGCCCGGCGCGTGCGCCCCGTCCACCAGCAGGTCGATGCCGCTCCCCTCGAGCCCGCGGGCGATCTCGGCCACCGGGAGCACGATCCCCGTCGGGCTGGTGACGTGGTCCACGAGCACGAGGCGCGTGAAGCGGGTCACGCGCGCGAGCACGGCCCGCGTGACCTCGGCGGGATCGGCCAGCGGGAACGGCACCGGGGCCACGACCACCGTCGCGCCGGCGCGCGCCGCGACGTACTCCACGGCGTTGCGGCACGCGTTGTAGGCGTGGTCGGTGACGAGGATCTCGTCCCCGGGCACGAACTCGAGCGCGCGCAGCACCGTGTTGACGCCGGTCGTCGCGTTCGGCACGAACGCGAGGTCGTCGGCGTCGGCGCCGACGAACGCGGCGAGGGCGGCCCGCGCCTCGTCGAGGTACCCCTCGAGCTCGCGGTCGAGGAAGCGCACCGGGTGCCGCTCCATCCGGTCGCGCAGCAGCGCCTGCGCGTGCAGGACCGCGGCCGGGCACGCGCCGAACGAGCCGTGGTTCAGGAAGGTGACGCCCGGGTCGAGCGTCCACAGCTTCGACCAGTCGCGCTCGTCCACGGCGACGTCCGTCCCTCAGAACAGCGTGGGCTGCACGCCCGACGCGTCGCGCACCGGCGCGTAGCGCCGCCGGTGCTCGGGGCACGGCCCCAGCCGCGCCAGGGCCTCGAGGTGCGCGGCGGTCGCGTAGCCCTTGTGCTCCGCGAAGCCGTAGCCGGGATAGCGCCCGTCCAGCTCCAGGAGCAGCGCGTCGCGGTGCACCTTCGCCAGCAGGCTCGCGGCCGCGATGCAGAGGTGGCGCCCGTCGCCGCCCACGATCGCCTCCTGCCGGCACGCGATCCCGGGGAGCGTCCGCGCGTCCACGAGCAGGTAGTCCGCCGCCGGCACGAGCGCGTTGACGGCCGCGCTCATCGCGGCGAGGGCCGCGTAATACGGCCCGATCTCGTCCACCTGCGCGGCCGGCGCCTCGTGGACGGCGTAGGCGATGGCGCAGGCCCGGACCTTTTCGGCCCAGCGCTCGCGCTGCAGGGGCGTGAGCTTCTTGGAGTCGTCCACGCCCGGCAGGCGGGCGCCCGGCGGCAGGATGACGGCCGCCGCGACCAGCGGGCCGGCCAGCGGGCCGACCCCGACCTCGTCGGTGCCGGCCACGTGCACGAGCCCCTCCGCGCGCAGTTCGCGTTCCCGGCGTCGCAGGGCGTCGCGACGGCTCGCGCTCGGCAGGGGGGCCACGGCGCGGGATTCTATAATGGCCGCCCTCTCCGGGGAACCCGGGGATTCTCCGCGAGGCGAGAAGGGGAACGACCACGATGCCGCCGCCCGGCCTGTTCATCACCGTCGAAGGGATCGAAGGCGCCGGCAAGACGACGCAGGCGCGCTGCCTCGCGCGCGCCCTCGAGGCCGCGGGCCGCACGGTCGTGCGGACGTTCGAGCCGGGGGGCGGCGGCCCGGTCGCCGAGGAACTGCGGCGCATCCTGAAGAACCCCGGGCACTGGCGCGCCATGAACCTGGCCGAGATCTACCTCTACGCCGCCGCCCGGGCGCAGCACCTCGAGGCCGTCGTGCTGCCCGCGATCGCGGCCGGCGCGGTCGTCGTCTGCGACCGCTACCTCGACTCGACCCGCGCGTACCAGGGCTACGGCCGCGGCCGGCCGCTCGAGCTGATCGAGGCCCTGCACCGGCTGCCGCCCCTCGACCGCGCGCCGGAGCGCACGGTCCTGCTCGACGTCCCCCCGGGGCGCGGCCTCGAGCGCGCGCGCGCGCGGGTCGGCACCGACCAGGCCGGCTACGACGACGAGGACCTCGCGTTCTTCACGCGCGTGCGCGACGGGTTCCTCGCGGTCGCGCGCGCCGAGCCCGCGCGGGTCCGCGTCGTCAACTCCACGCGGCCCGTCGCCACGGTCCACGCGGCGGTCGTCGCCGCCGTCGCCGACCTCGTCCCGGGCCTCGCCCCGCTGGTGGACCCGGCGTGAGCTTCGACCTGCTGCCGCTCTCCGCCGTGGTGGGCCAGCCGGACGCGACGGCCGCGCTGGCCGCGATCGTGCGCGACGGGGGCGCCGCGCCGCCGCTGCTGCTCCACGGCCCCGAGGGCGTCGGCAAGCGCACCGCGGCGCTGGCGTACGCCGCGGCCCTCGTCTGCCGGCGGCGCGGCGCGGCCACCGACGCCTGCGGGGCCTGCCCCGCCTGCCGCCGCGTCGCGGACGCCGACGCGGTGACCACGCTGCGCGAGGGCTCGACGTCGGCGGACTCGGCGCTGGTCTATCCCGACGCGGGCTACGTGTCGCTGCCGAAGGGCAAGTCGCGGATCTCGATCCTGCAGGCGCGCGACCTCGTGCTGACGCTCGGGTCGTCCCCCTACGAGCTCGCGCGGCGCGTGTACGTCGTGGACCCGGCGGACCGCATGAACGCGGCCGCGGCGAACGCGCTGCTGAAGATCCTCGAGGAGCCGCCCGCGTACGGGGCGCTGGTCCTCGTCACGTCCGCGCCCTGGTCGCTGCCGATCACCGTGCGCTCGCGCCTGCGGCCGATCCGGTTCCGCCCGCTCCCGCGCGAGGAGGTCGAGCGGCTGCTGGTCGTGCGCGGGATGGACCCGGCCGAGGCGGCGGCGCGCGCGGCGCGCGCGGGCGGCAGCCTCGCCCGCGCGACCGAGGACGATCCCGAGGCGGAGCGGCGCCTCGTCGCGGCCTGGGTGCGCGTGCTCGAGGGGGTCGGCGCGGGCTCGCACCGGCCGGCGGAGATCGCCGCCGCGACCAGCGAGGACCTGGCGTCGGACGCCGAGGCGGCGCTGCGCGCGCTCGACCGGCTGGTCGCCGTGCTGCGCGACGTCGCCGCGCTGCAGGCCGGCGCGCCGCCCGCCCTGCTCGAGCCGGACGACGCCGCGCGGCTCGCGCCGTTCGCGGAGCGGCTGCTGGGCCCGGAGCAGGAGCGCCCGGGGCTCGTCGACCGGCTGCGGCGCGAGGTCGTCGTGTTCAACCGCAACCCGCGCCTCGCCGTCGAGGGCGCGGTCCTCGCCGTCGCCGGCGTCCTGCGCGCCCGGGACCTGCCCGCCGTGTGAGCTGACGCGGCGCGCGGCGCCGCGGTCCCGTGCGCGCGACCGCGGCCGCCGGTGTAGGGCCGCGGCCTCCGCGCGGAGCGCGGATGGCCGCCCCCGACGCCGACCCCCATCCCTGGAAACGTGGGCGGCCATCCCGCTTCGCGGGAGGCCGCGGCCCTACACGGGACGTCGCCGTATACGGATGTCGCGGCCGTATACGGATGTCGCGGCCGTATACGGATGTCGCGGTTCCGGATGTCGCGGCCGTATACGGATGTCGCGGCCGTACGCGGACGGTGCGGCGGTACACGGACAGCGCGGCCGTACGTGACGCCGTCAGAGCTTGACGCTGACGGACACGCCGTCGCGCAGCGGCACGATCGTCGTCGCAAGGCCGGGATCCGCGTAGAGGCGCCGCGTCAGCTCCTGGATCCCGCGCGTCTCGTCGTCGTCCGCGTCCGCCGGCTCCGCGACCCAGCCGTCCCAGAGGAGGTTGTCGATCACGAGCAGCCCGCCCGCGCGCAGCCGCGGCACGGCGAGTCCCGGCACGTCGGGGTACTGCTCCTTGTCGACGTCGCAGAACACGACGTCGAACGGCCCCGGCTCGCGGGCGATCAGCTGCCGCGCGTCGCCGACCTCGAAGCGGACGCGGTCGGCGAGCCCGGCGCGGCCGAGGTACTCGCGCGCGCGGCGGGAGTTCTCCGCGTCGCCGTCGGTGTGCACGACCTGGCCGCCCGGGCCGACCGCGCGGGCGAACCAGAGGGTCGAGTAGCCGTACCCCGACCCCATCTCGTACACGCGGCGCGCGCCGCAGGCGCGGGCCAGCACGAAGAGCAGGTGCCCCACGAGGGGGCCGACGATCGGGAAGCCGTGGCGCGCCGCGTACGCCTCCATCTCCGCCGCCACGGGGTCGCGCGGCGGCAGCACGTCCTTGAGGTAGGCGTCCATCACGGGGTGGACGACGTCGAGCTTCATGGCGGATCCTGCGGGGCGCCCGCGCCGGGAGCCCCGGTGAGGGCGGCGGCCGGGCCGGCCGACCGCGCGCGCCGTTCGCGCCAGTACGCGAAGGCGGAGGGCTCGCGGAAGTAGCCGACGACCGCGCTCGCCTCGAGCACGACGACGAAGGCGTCGCGGTCCTCCTCGCGGACGATCTCCTGCAGCTCGCGCATCTCGGGGCGCGTGACGACGCAGAGCACGACGTTCGTGTCCGCGGCCGAGTAGCCCCCCTCGGCGGGGAGCACGGTCAGGCCGCGACGCATCTGCGAGAGCACGCGCTGGCGGATGCGGTCGGCCGCGCGCGAGACGATCAGGAACGCCTTGCGCGGGCGGACCGTCAGCAGGCCGTCCAGCGTGCGGCCGGACACGTAGATCCCGGCGAGCGTGTAGAGCGCCAGCTCGGGCGTGCCGAGGAACCCCTTGGCGGCGATCAGCGCGCCGTTGAGGACCATCAGCACCTCGCCGACGCCGTACGAGAAGCGCCGGTTGACCACGACGCCGAGGATGTCGAACCCGCCGAGCGAGCCGCCGGAGCGCAGCGCGAGCGCGGTCGCGAGCCCGCTGAACACGCCGCCGAAGATGCCGGCGAGCAGCGGGTCGTTGGTCAGCGCGGGCAGCGGCGCGTGGTCGATCAGCAGCCAGGAGAAGACGACGCCGAGCGCCGAGTACGCGGCGAAGCGCCGGCCGACGACGCGCACGCCGAGCGCGAAGATCGGCACGTTGAACAGCGCCACCATCAGCCCGACCGGGAAGCCGACCTGCTCGTGGATCAGCAGCGCGGTGCCGGTCACCCCGCCGGACAGCAGCTGGTTCGGGCGCAGGAAGCAGTCCACCGCGACGGCGAACGAGAACGACCCCGCGAGCGTCCAGAAGACGCGCAGCGCGAGGCGGAGCGGGGCCGGCAGGCGCCGCGCGGCGGACGCGGCGCTCAGGCGTCGGCCTTCGGCGGCGCCCCCGGGCGCCGGATCGGACCGTACTGGGCCTGGTAGCGGCCGATGTTCTCGGAGAGCGCCTCGACGAGCGCCACGGCGTGGCTGGGCGACGTGATGATGCGCGAGACGACCTGCGGCCCGGGCGGCAGGTCGGCGACGAAGTCGAGGACGAACTCCTCGCCGCTGTGCGCGATGATCACGCGGTTCGCGTACAGCCCGCGGTGCGTCTCGTCGCTGATCTTGACCGTGAGCTGCGCCGGTCCGTGTTGCGGGGGCTTCGGGGCGTCCACGTGATCCTCCGTCGGGGCGGGAAGGATACCGTACCCCCCGCCGTCCCCGCCGCCCGGCCCTGTCCCGGGCGGGCGGCGAGGTCAGCCGGAGACGAGGGCGCGGCCGGAGGCGGCGAGGCGCGCGACGAGCGCCGCGCGGTCCTTCGGCGACCGCGTGGTGATCGCCTCGTGGTAGACGTAGCGCACGTCGTCGAGGTACGCGCGCCAGCGCTCGTCGAGGTCGTGGTCGTGCTCGTCGAGCAGCGTGAGCGCCTCGTCGTACAGGGCGTCCAGCACGTTGGCGCCGCGGCCGAGCTGCGTGATCAGTTCGCGCACCGGGCGCAGCGCCGCGTCGTCCATCCCCATCACCTCTCCGGCAGGGCGCGGAACACGCCCGAGGCCATGTCCAGCGTGAAGCCGTGGCGGCTCCACACGTCCTGGCCGACGAAACCGCCCACGTGCACGCCGACGAGCCGGGTGCGCAGCGACAGGTCGATCACGGCCAGGTCGCGGAGCGGCACCGCGAGGTCGCCGATCCGCAGCGTCGCGAGCGGGACGAGCCCGGTCAGCCCGATGTCGCCGCCGTACCCGCGCCTCGTGCCGGCCTCGGACCCGCGGTACCGGCCGAGCAGGTCCGCGGTGTCGGTGTCGAGCAGCGTCCCCGACGCGCCGGTGTCCACGAGCATCAGGGCCTCGGCCTCGGCGTCGCGGTCGTTCGTGCGCAGCCCCGCCGGCGCGAGCAGCTGCCCCTCGACCACCAGGAGCGGCACGTCGCCCGGCCGGGAGGGCCACGGGTCGACCGCCAGCGGGTCGTCGCCATCCTCCGCGGGAACCGTCGCCTCGATCCGCAGCTCGCGCGCGTCGGGCAGGAACGAGAGCCGCGTGCCGCCGACGAGGTCCAGCCCGAGGATGGCGCGGTACGCCCCCGTGCGGTGGAGCGAGTCCTGCGCCGCCACGATGCCGAGGCCGTCCTTGAACGTGTAGGGCCCGATCACCACGCGGCCGAGCAGCCCGCGGCTGACGTCGTGCTCGCCCGACCCGCCGCCGCCGACGAGCGTCTCCGACGTCAGCGTCTCGATCTTCGCCTTCTTGCCGAGCCGCCGGTCCAGGTGCAGCCCCGAGGCGCCGCTGTCCAGCAGCACGGGAACCTGCTCCGCGGCCCCCACGTCGATCCGCGCGATCCAGCCGGAGACGCGGCCGGGGCCGGGCACCAGCGGCTCGAGCTCGAGCCGGCCGGGGAGGTCGGCGCGCTCGACGATCCACAGCGGCCGCTCGCCGACCAGATCGAGGAACTCCGCGCTCTCCTTGGCGCCGCGGACCAGCTCGGGCGGCTCGCGCCGCGCGGGGCCGCCCGCGACGACCTGCCGCAGCAGCGCGGTGCGCTCCTTGCGGTCCTCGATCACGCCCGACAGCCCCGCGAGCGACGGGGTGTCGCCGGGGTCGATCGCGAGCGCGCGCCGGTACGCCGCCCCCGCGGCGCGCGGGCGCAGGCGCGCCTCGAACACCTTGCCCAGCACGCGCCAGGCCAGCGCCGCGCCGTCGT